>Ga0066256_1003025_pt1 | contig 16986 bp, 14 predicted proteins | sample ThiBio_1000_biof_FD_87107 | JGI IMG/M metagenome (GOLD analysis project Ga0066256, IMG submission 87107) | Wastewater bioreactor microbial communities from Cape Town, South Africa - Thiocy_expt_1000_biof (version 2) | ecosystem: Engineered > Bioreactor > Thiocyanate-remediating >...
CGCATGTTGCAACCCCGCGCCCTTCCCGGCATCACCTATGCCATGAGGATGATCCTGACGGCCGCCACCGCCCTGCTCGCCCTTGCGGCGGCGGACCTCGCCACTGCCCAGCCGACGCCCCGCTCCGCGCCGACGGCCGCGCCGATCGAGCGCCGGGTGCCCGATCCGGCCGACACGCCCTATCCGGGCGGGCCGATCGCGCTGGAGGTCGACGCCTCGGACAAGACCCGCGCCGCCTTCAAGGTGACGGAGACCGTGCCCCTCGCGCCCGGGGCGACCAGTCTCACCCTGCTCTTTCCCGAATGGCTGCCCGGCCACCACGCCCCGCGCGGCCGCCTGACCGAGCTGACCAACCTGACCTTCAGCGCCAATGGCAAGCCGCTCTCCTGGGAGCGCGATCCGGTCGACGTCTATGCCTTCCACATCCAGGTGCCCGCCGGGGCCAGGGAGGTCGTGGCGCGGTTCACCTATACCTCGCCGCTCCAGCCCGCCGAGGGGCGGATCGTAATGACGCAGGAGATGCTGAACCTCCAGTGGGAGCAGGTCAGCCTCTATCCAGCCGGGCACTACACCCGCCAGATCCGGATCAGGCCGAGCGTGACCTTCCCGGAAGGGTGGAGCGTCGCCACGGCGCTCGACGGCCGCACCGGGGCCGGCAACCGGCTGGCCTGGGCCGAGACCGACTACGACACGCTGATCGATTCGCCGGTCTTCGCCGGTGCCTATTTCCGCAAGTGGGACCTCGGCTCCGGCGTCACGCTGAACGTCGTCGCCGACAAGCCCGAGCAGCTTGAGGCCAAGCCCGAATACATCGCCACCCACCGCGCCCTGGTGCAGGAGGCGCTGGCGACCTTCGGCAGCCGCCACTTCGACCACTACGAGTTCCTCCTCGCCCTGACCGACCGGATGGGCGGGATCGGGCTCGAGCACCACCGCTCCAGCGAGAACCAGCTCGAGCCCAACGCCTTCATCAAGTGGTCGGACTACGACTGGGACCGCAACCTGCTGCCCCACGAGTTCACCCATAGCTGGAACGGCAAGTTCCGCCGCCCGGCCCGGCTGTGGACGCCCGACTACCGCACTCCGATGCAGGACAACCTGCTGTGGGTCTATGAAGGCCAGACCCAGTTCTGGGGGCTGGTCCTGGCGGCGCGCTCCGGCGTCCAGTCGAAGGAGACCGTGCTCGGCACGCTCGCCAACTACGCCGGGCTGTTCACCCAGCAGCCAGGCCGCGAGTGGCGCTCGGTCGAGGACACGACGCTCGACCCGATCTTCGCCGCGCGCAAGGCCAAGCCCTTCCCCTCGCTCGCCCGCAACGAGGACTACTACACCGAAGGCGCGCTGATCTGGCTGGAGGCGGACCAGATCATCCGCGCCGGCACCGGGGGGCGCAAGGGCCTCGACGACTTCGCCAGGACGTTCTTCGGGGTGCGGGACGGCGACTGGGGCGTCTTGCCCTACGAGTTCGACGACGTCGCCGCCGCATTGAACGCAGTCTATCCCTATGACTGGGCCAGCTTCCTCAGGACCCGCTTCGAGACACCCGGCCAGCCCGCGCCGCTCGGCGGGATCGAGCGCGGCGGCTATCGCCTCGCCTGGCACGAGGAGCCCAACCCCTTCGACAAGGCGCGGATGGCCGAGGGCAAGTTCCTCAGCCTCTACCATTCGCTCGGCGTGGTCATCGACAAGGACGCCAAGGTCACGGCCACGCGGTGGGACAGCGCCGCCTTCAACGCCGGGATCGTCCCCGGCAGCAAGATCGTCGCGGTGAACGGCACCGCCTACGACCAGGAGGGGATCAAGCAGGCGATCATCGCGGCGAAGAGCGGCAAGCCGATCGAGCTGCTGGTCCAGCGCGGCGACCGCTTCCAGACGGTGCAGGTCGCCTATCGCGACGGGCTGCGCTGGCCCTGGCTCGACAAGGTTCCGGGCAAGGGACCGGCGGCGCTCGACGCCCTGCTCGCGCCGCGGCGGCCGCTGAAATGAGCTGGCGCGGCGCATCCCAGCTCGGGCGCCGCCTCGCGCCGCCGCGATTCCTCGTCTTCCTCGGCCTGCTGGTCGCCGGCTTCGCGGTCCACTGGTGGCTCGTGCCCGGCGGCAGCCCCGCCGAAGCGATCGCGATCGCCTTCGACCTGGCCGCGGCCGTATTCCTGCTCTCGCTGGTCCCGCTGCTGCGCGAGGGCGGGGCCGAGGCGATCCGCAGCCATGCCGACGCCAACGACGCGAACCGGCCGCTGGTCCTGGTCATCACCCTGCTGATGATGATCGTGGTCATGGCCGCGATCGCCGGCGAGCTGCCCCCCGCGCGCGACGGCGACATCGCCGCGATCGCCAAGCTCGTCGTCACGCTGCTGCTGATCTGGCTGTTCAGCAACTCGGTCTATGGGCTGCACTACGCCCACACGTTCTACCTGCCCGGGCCGGGCGGCAAGGGCGACCAGGGCGGAATCGACTTCCCCGGCACGCCGGAGCCGACCTACGGCGACTTCGTCTATTTCGCCTTCACCCTGGGCATGACCTTCCAGACCTCCGACACCGACATCACCTCGGGCAAGGTCCGCACGGTCGCCGTGCTCCATTCCTTCGCCGCCTTCCTGTTCAACATCGGGGTGATCGCCTTCACGATCAACGCGCTCGGCGGAAAATAACGCCAGAGGGTGTTGCAGCGCAGCATGGGCGGGGCTAGGGCGCCGCCATGCGTATCGACCTGATCCCCGTTGGCGACAACCCGCCCGAAAGCCTCAACGTCATCATCGAAGTGCCCGTCGGCGGAGAGCCGGTGAAGTACGAGTTCGACAAGCAGTCGGGCGCCCTGTTCGTCGACCGCATCCTCCATACGCCGATGCGCTATCCGGCGAACTACGGCTTCGTGCCGCACACCCTCTCGCCCGACGGCGACCCGCTCGACGCGCTGGTCATCGCCCGCTCGCCCTTCGTCCCCGGCTGCGTCGTCCGCGCCCGGCCGATCGGCGTGCTCAACCTCGAAGACGAGCATGGCGGCGACGAGAAGCTGATCTGCGTGCCGGTCGATTCGACCTTCCCGTACTATTCGGACGTCGGCGAGCGGCAGGACCTGCCCTCGATCGTGCTCCAGCAGATCGAGCACTTCTTCACCCACTACAAGGACCTCGAGGCCGAGAAGTGGGTCCGCATCGGCAAGTGGGGCGACGCCAACGACGCCAAGCAGATCGTGCTCGAAGCCATCGAGCGCTATCAGGCCGACAAGCAGGGCTGAGCCTTCCAAGATTCTCCCCGTTCGCGCAGCGAATGGGGAGAGGGACGCGACGCCGCAGGCGTCGTGATGGAGGGGTAGCCCAGCGCGATTCCCCCTCCGTCAGCCGGCTTCGCGGCTGCCACCTCTCCATGCCCGCTACGCGGCCACAGGGGGGAACTGGCGAAATCAATCCCCCGCGATGGTCATACCGTCGACGCGGATCGTCGGCACGTTGATCGTGCGGTGCCATTCGAGGTCGTCGGCCGGGGTCAGCGCCTTGAACATGTCGATCAGGTTGCCGGCCACGGTGAACTCCGCGACCGGGCCGGCGATCTCGCCGTTGACGATGCGATAGCCCGAGGCGCCGCGGCTGTAGTCGCCGGTCACGCCGTTGACGCCCTGGCCGATCAGCTCGGTCACATAGACCCCATCGGCGATGTCGGCCATCAGCGCGGCGGGCGAGAGCCCGCCCGCGGCGAGGTGGACGTTGCTCACCGCGACGCCGGGCGCGCCGCTCGCCCCGCGCGAGGCGTGGCCGGTCGGGGCGAGGCCGAGCTGGCGGGCCGAGGCGCTGTCGAGCAGCCAGCCGGTCAGCTTGCCGCCCTCGACGAGATTGCGGCGCGAGACCGGCAGCCCTTCGCCGTCGAAGGGGCGCGAGCGCAGGCCGCGGGCGCGCAGCGGATCGTCGGCGACGATCACCGCGCTGTCGAACAGTTGCTCGTCGAGGCGGTCGAGCAGGAAACTGGCGCGCCGGGCAATGGCCGCGCCCGACATGGCGCCGACGAGGTGGCCGATCAGGCTGCCGCCGACGCGCGGATCGAAGACCACGGGCATCGGCCCGCTCTTGAGCCGACCGGGATCGAGCCGGGCGACCGCGCGCTTGCCGGCCAGCGCGCCGATCGCTTCCGGCGAGGGCAGGTCCACGCCGTGACGGGCCGAGCGCCAGGCGTAGTCGCGCTGCATCCCCGCGCCCTCGCCCGCGATCACGCTGGCGCTGATGCCGCGGCTGGTCCCGGCATAGGCCCCGGCGAAGCCGTGGCTGGTGGCAAGCGCGAGGACCGCGCCGCCCGAGCTGGCGCCCGCGCCTTCGCTGTTGGTCACGCCGGGCACGGCGCGGGCAGCGTCCTCCGCCGCTTCGGCGAGGGCGCGCAGGTCGGCCGGGCTCGGCTCGTGGGCGTCGGCCAGCTCCAGGTCGGCCGGCGCCGCGCGCAGCAGCAGCTCCTCGGGGGCGAGGCCGGCATAGGGGTCCTCGGGCGCGAGGCCGGCTATGGCGACGGCGCGCTCGGCCAGCTCGTCGAGCGCCGCGTCGCCGAGGTCGGTCGAGCCGATCGAGGCCGAGCGCCGGCCGCAGAACACCCGGAGGCCGATATGCTCGCTCTCCGAACGCTCGACGTCCTCCAGCTTGCCGAGGCGGACCTGGACGCTCTCCGAGGCGTCGGCGAGGTAGATCGCGTCGGCGGCATCGGCCCCGGCGGCCTGCGCCCGCTCGACGAGGGCGGCGGCCTTGGCGCGGGCGGCCTCGAGGCTGAGCATGGGCGTGAACTCCTTCTCCCGCGCAGGGTGCGCGCACAGGGCGCCCTTAGGCGCAGGGAGAGGTCAGGGCAACGGCGCGAAGGATCAGGAGAGGACGAGCGCCAGCAGGCGGAACAGGCCGGTGATCAGGAAGGGCAGGCCGATTGCCAGCAGCCAGAGCAGCGCGCGGTCGCGGCGGAAGTACCCGGCGAGCGCCGGATCGGCGGCCTGGGCGTCGTCGAGGCGGTTCCAGCGGCGCTCGAACCGGCGGCAGGCCGGGATGATCGCAACGACGAGGATGCACAGCGCGACATAGGGCAGCATCGAGGGGCCGGCAGCCTTCAGCGAGCCCATGGTGACGAAGATCTGGAGGCCGGTATAGACCAGCAGGGCATAGGCGATGTTGTCGCTCATCCGCTTGCGCCAGTCGAGCGGCTTCGCGCTCACCCGGTCCTGTGCCGTCTTGCTTGCGACCGGCGCGGTTTCGTCCCGCTGCCAAGCATTGGCCATGTTCAGCCCATCCTTCCTATGCTCCCACCTTCGAGTAAACCACTGATTCGGGCGCCCCGCAAGCCTCGTTAACCAGCAATTCCGGGATTCCGCGCTTCCCGCGCCGCGCGGCCGGGCCGACCCAAGCACGAATCCTGCCAAACCCGCGCATCGGGGCGCGTCGCGCCTTGCCGATCGCGAAAGGGCGGCTTACATCCCGGCTCGCATGGATGAGATGACCCAGCAAGCCCGGGCCGATGCCCCAGCCGACGCCCCGCGCTTCTCGGCCGCGCCGCCGATCCCGCAAGGGGGGCTGGAGGTGGTCTCGATCGCCAAGAGCTACGACAAGCGCACCGTGCTCAGCGACATCTCGCTGTCGGTCGGCAAGGGCGAGGTGCTCGGCCTGCTCGGCCCCAACGGCGCGGGAAAGACCACCTGCTTCTATTCGATCATGGGGCTGGTCCGGCCGGATTCGGGCCGCATCCTGCTCGACGGCGTCGATATCACCAAGCTGCCGATGTACCGCCGCGCGGTGCTCGGCCTCGGCTACCTGCCGCAGGAGACCTCGATCTTCCGCGGCATGACGGTGGAGCAGAACATCAACTGCGTGCTGGAGCTGGTCGAGCCCGACAAGGCCGTCCGCGCCGAGGAGCTGGAGCGCCTGCTCGGCGAGTTCCACCTGACCCGCCTGCGTGCCAGCCCGGCCATGGCCCTCTCGGGCGGCGAGCGCCGCCGCTGCGAGATCGCCCGCGCGCTCGCCGCCAAGCCCTCGATCATGCTCCTCGACGAGCCCTTCGCCGGCATCGACCCGCTCTCGATCTCCGACATCCGCGACCTGGTGAAGGAGCTGAAGCGGCGCGGCATCGGCGTGCTGATCACCGACCACAACGTGCGCGAGACGCTCGACATCGTCGACCGCGCCTGCATCATCTACGGCGGCCAGGTCCTCTTCGCCGGCAGCCCCGAAGCCCTGGTCGCGGACGAGAACGTGCGGCGGCTCTACCTGGGCGAGGGCTTTACCCTGTGAGGGGCAGCCCTCCGCTTTCCCCACACACCGGATAGGGCCTCGCGCGATGGCATTGGGGCCACGCCTCGACCTCAGGCAAAGCCAGTCCCTGGTGATGACGCCGCAGCTCCAGCAGGCGATCAAGCTGCTGGCGCTGTCGAACCTGGAGCTGGAGACCGTGATCGGCGAGGCGATCGCGGCGAACCCCCTGCTGGAGCTGGGCGAGACCGCCCCCGCCCCGGTCGCCGAAGCGGTCGAGCCGCCGGCCGAGGAACGGCGCACCAATCTCGAATCCTCCCCCGCCGACCAGCTCATCGCCGAAGGCCATGCCGAAAGCGACGCGCCGCTCGATCTCGCCGCGGCGGGCGAGGAGCGCGAGCGCGATACCGGCGATGGCGATCCCGGCGGCGACTGGGGCGGCGCGATCCGCGCCGAGGCCGGCGAGGACGGCCCCGACCTCGAGAACCGCGGCGCCGAGGGCGAGACGCTGGTCGCCCATCTCCAGGCCCAGGTCGCGCTGGCCGCACCCGATCGCCGCACCGCGCTCGTCGCCCACCACCTGATCGGCCTGCTCGACGACGCGGGCTACCTCCCTGTCCCGCTGGACGAGGTCGCCGGAGAGCTGGGCATCGGCGAAGACGAGGCGGAAGCCGGTCTCGCCCTGCTCCAGTCGCTCGACCCCACCGGCGTCGGCGCCCGCACCCTGGCCGAATGCATCGCGCTCCAGGCCAGGGAGGCCGACCGCTACGACCCGGCCATGGCGCGGATGATCGACAACCTCGACCTCGTCGCCCGCGGCGAGTTCGCGCGGCTGAAGCGCATCTGCGGGGTCGACGACGAGGACCTGGCCGACATGCTCGGCGAGCTGCGCGGCTACGATCCCAAGCCGGGCCTGCGCTTCGCCAGCGGCGGCGGCGATCCGGTCACGCCCGACATCCTGATCGCCGCGCGCGACGATGGCGGCTGGGACATCGCGCTCAACCAGGCGACCCTGCCGCGCCTGATCGTCAATCGCGCCTACTACGTCGAACTGCGCGGCGCCTGCGCGGAGAAGGCCGCGCGCGGCTGGCTGTCGGAGCGGCTGGCCGACGCCAACTGGCTGGTGAAGGCGCTGGACCAGCGGCAGAAGACGATCCTCAAGGTCGCGGCCGAGATCGTGAAGCAGCAGGACGGCTTCTTCCGCCACGGCGTCGCCCACCTCAAGCCGCTGACCCTGCGGACCGTGGCCGAGGCGATCGAGATGCACGAATCGACCGTCAGCCGCGTCACCTCGAACAAGTACCTGAACTGCGCGCGCGGGACCTTCGAACTGAAGTATTTCTTCACCTCGGGGGTCGCCTCGGCGGACGGCGAGGGCGCGGTCTCGGCCGAGGCGGTCAAGGCCGCGATCCGCAGCCTGATCGACGCGGAGAAGCCCGATGCGATCCTCTCCGACGACGCCCTGGTCGACCTGCTCAAGGCCAGGGGCTTCGACCTCGCCCGCCGCACCGTCGCCAAGTATCGCGAGGCGATCGGCCTCGGCAGCTCGGTCCAGCGGCGGCGGCAAAAGGCATTGGCAGCGGTGCGCTGAGAATAAACTAAGGTGACTTAGCTGTAGATTTAAAGTTCTTGCGCGCTTTACTTGCCGCGCGCACCTTAATGATCGTCCGGACACCCATCCATAGAGCCCGCTCGACGAAGCGGGCCGGAAGAGAGGTGTTGCATGGCTTATACCGACCGTCGTTCCTCGCCCAACCGAACCCCGATCCTGGTCGCGATCGGAGTGATCCACGCCGGCGTGATCTATGCGCTGGTCACGGGCCTGGCCGGCATCGTGCCCAAGCTCGTCCCCGAGACGCGCACCGAGGGCGCCAGCTTCCCGCTGCCGCAGCCGGCGCCGGAACGGCCCAAGCCGAAGCCCGACCCGCAGGCGCGCGCGCTGCCACACCCCGATGCCGGGAGCACGGCCACAGCGGGCTCCACCGCGACCACGGTCGACCTCGGCACTCGGACCGAGGTCGAGATCGGGCTCGGCGGCGGCGGCGAGGGCGTGGCCTTCCCCCTGCCCGATCCGATCCCGAGCACGCTTCCCGACCCGGTCTTTCCGCCGAAGCTGGCCCATCCGATCGGCAAGCCCGGCCTGTGGGTCACGCCCAACGACTACCCCGCCGCCGAACTGCGCGCCGAGCACGAGGGCACGACCCGCTTCCGCCTGAGCATCGGCGCCGACGGCAAAGTCCTGGCCTGCGAGATCACCCTGTCGAGCGCCTTCGCCTCGCTCGACGCCGCGGCCTGCGCGAACCTGCGCAAGCGCGCCAGGTTCGTCGCCGCCACCGACGCCAGCGGCGCGGCCGTGCCGGGGACCTATGCCAGCGCGGTGCGCTGGACCATCCCCAAGGACTGAGTCCCCTGCCTCCCCTCCCCCTGCCACCGGGGGAGGGGCTTTTTCTTCAAACAGCCAGTCCCAGCCAGCGAGCGACCGGCGGGATGCGGATCAGCACCAGCCGCTCGATCAGCCCGAACAATGCCAGCGAGAGCGCCAGCAGCGGCAAGGCCGCGGCGAGGACCAGGACGATTCCCACGACCCCGCCGATCCGCGCCGGCAGGGCCGGCAGCGGCGGCGCGCCGAGCAGGTCCGCGGGCCGCCGTCGCCGCCACATCACGAAGCCGCTGACGGCCAGCGTGACCAGCATCAGCGCGGTCAGGACCCCGACGAGCTGGTTGACCCAGCCGAACAACTGCCCCTCGTGCCAAGCGATGCCGTAGCCGACCGCGCGGTCGATCGGATGCTTGTCGGCGAAGGTCTCGCGCGAGGTCTCGGCCCCGGTCAGGGCATCGTAGGTCAGGCTCGCGCGCAAGGGGCGGTTCTGCGCGTCTGAGCGGACGGACCAGCCCGCGCCGGGCTTGGTCGGCGGCGAGACGATCGCCGGGAAGGCAAGGTGTGCGGCCTCGGCGCGGGCGACGATCTCGCTCAGCAGGACCGGCGACATGCCGTGGCCGGCATGGTCCATCGGCATGGCGGACCCGGCCATCATCGCGGCGTGGTCGTGCTCGCGGTGCATGGCGTGGGGATCGCTGTCGTCGGCCAGCGCTCCGGGCGGCGCCTTGCCGCCGATGGTCCAGTCGGGCCGGCCCTTGACCCAGCCCAGCTCCTGCCGGACCGCCTGGAAGGCGGCGCCCCAGACCCCCGTCCAGGGCAGGCCGGTGAGCAGCAGGACGAGCGCCAGTCCGGCGACCCAGAAGCCCGTCACCGCATGGAGGTCGCGCCAGAAGGCCTGCCGGCTGCCGAGCCGGGGCCAGACCACCCCGGCCAGCCCCCGCCCGCGCGGCCACCACAGGTAGAGGCCGGAGAGGATCATCACGATCGCCCAGCTCGCCGCCAGCTCGACCAGCCAGCTCCCGCGCTTGCCGAGCAGCAGCTCGCCATGGATGTCGTGGTCGAGCTGCATCAGCCGCTGCTCGGGATCGAGCGAGCCGACGACCTTGCCCTGGGGCGAGACGAAGACGTCGCGCATCGCCGCCCCACCCGGCAGGGCGAGGTGGATCAGCACGGCGTCGCCCGCCGCCTGCGGCAGGCGGTAGGACTGGAACGTGGCGCCGGGGAAGGCGGCCAGGGCCGCGTCGCGCCGGGCGTCGGGGCTCACCGCGTCCGCGGTCGACAGGCCGCGCCAGGCGCGCTCCTCCCAGCGGTCGACCTGCGGCTTGAACAGGTAGGCCGCCCCCGTCACCGAGAGCACCAGGATGAAGGGGATCACCAGCAGCCCGGCATAGAAGTGCCAACGCCAGATCGTGCGGTAGAGGGCGGTCTTGTCCATGGTCAGAGCCTCCACCCGGCTTCGAGCAGGAAGGTACGCTGGGGATAGGGGTGGTACACCCAGGCACGGTCGTTGGTCAGGTTGTCTACCCCGGCCGAGACGCGGAAATGGTCGTCGACCTTCCAGTTGAGCCGCAGGTCGAGCGCGAACAGCTCCGAGGTGAAGCCGTAGGTGTCGCCTTGCTGGAGGCCGAACAGGTCGGTGTTGGGCCGGCTGGCGTAGCGCATCCCGACCGAGCCCTGGAGCCGGTCGGTGAAGTCGTAGCGCAGGTCGGCGTTGATCCGCCACTTCGGGATGCGCGGGAACTGCACGCCCTCGGCCGCCGGGTTGGCCGCGTTCCGAAGCGTCCGGGAATCGGTGTAGGCGGCGTTGAAGTCGATGCTCATCCCCGGCAGCGGCCAGTCGCGGGTCTCGACGATCAGCTCCAGGCCGACCTGGCGGGTGAGGTCGATGTTCTTGAAGGTGCTGGTCGTCACCCCGTTCTGGTTGAAGCCGACGAAGGCGAAGATCGTATCCCGGACCCGCTGGAAGAAGACCGAGCCGGTCAGCTTGAACCGGCCGAAGTCGTGGGCGAGGACCAGGTTCGCATCGGTGCTGCGCTCGGGTTTGAGGTTCGGATCGAAGGAGTTGGGGTTGAAGGTCCCATCACCATCGAGGCTGCCCTGGAACAGCTCGCCGACCGTTGGGAAGCGCGTCGCGGCGGCGAGGCTGAGCTGGAGCCGGGTGCCGTCGCCGAAGCGGTATTCGACCGAGGCACTCGGGCTGAAGGCGCCGGCCCCGCGCGCGGCATAGCGGGCGGCGTTGAGCCCGCCGTCGTAGGCGCGCCAGTCGTCGTAGCGCCCGCCAAGCGTGATCGTCACCGGATCGAGCAGGAACCGCGCCTCGCCCCAGGCCGAAAGCTGGCGGGTCCTGCCGAAGGTGCGGGTGGCGAAGACCGCGCCCGCCTCGCTGGTCCAGTCGGGCAGGACATAGCGCGCCATGTCGGTGCGATAGGCGTTGGCGGTGAGGCCGAAGGCCAGCTCGCGCCGCGCGGTCTTGTTCTCGATCGTGAGGTCGCCGGTCCACCAGCCGGTCGGCCCCTGCGCCGCCAGCGTGCCGCTGCCGTGGCTGAACCCCTTGGCGTAGCCGTCCGAGGTGAAGGTGTCCGAGCGCAGGATCTGGTAGGTCGAGACGGCGAGCCGCGCGGTGGTGTTCTCCGCGATCGGCGCGGCCAGCTTCAGCCCGAGCAGGAATTCGTCGCGCCGGGTGTCGGACAGGTTCGCGCCCGAGGCGAGGTAGGTCTGCCCGCCGATCGTCACCTGCCCGTCGCACACGGCGTTGCCCGCGGCGTCGCGCAGGTAGCAGTCGGGGCGGTGCTGGCTGTCCTCGTTGTGCCAATAGGCGAAGAGGAGCTGGCCGGTCACGCGGCCGTCGTCGTAGCCGAGCTTGAGCTTGGCCTGCTCCTGCGTGATCCGCGCCGGGGACTGCGCGGCGAAATAGGGGTTGCTCGCATTGCCCGGCGCGCCGGGGATGCCGGTGCCCGCCGCCGTGGCGCGGACGTGCTCGGGATCGACCACCGCGCCCGTCACCGGGACGCCCGCCGCGCCGCTCACCGGGGTCAGGCCGTACCACATCATCGGCTGGCCGGTGTTGCGGAAGAACCGCCCGGTCAGCCGCGCCGACCACGGCCCGTCCTTCTGCCGGAAGCCCACGCCGGCCTCGGCCGAATAGCCGTAGTAGTCGGCGCCGGTCGAGAACTGGCGATAGGGCTGGACGAAGCCCTGGGCGGTCACGAAGGCCTCGGTCCCTTCCGGATCGCGGGTCGAGATATTGACGATCCCGCCCATCGAATTGCCCGGATAGCGCGCCGAATAGGGGCCGTAGACGATGTCGAACTGCCGGACCTCGCCCGGCCCGACCACGCCCCACTTCGGCGCATAGGTGAAGGAGTTGCCGAGCAGGTTCGAAACAACGAAGCCGTCGACCAGGACCAGGGTCCGCGCGCTCTGGGTCGAATGGGTGCCGCGGAAGCCGGGCACGCCGTTGCTGTCCCCGGCATAACGCTTGCGCACGAAGAAGTTGGGCGCGTACTTCATCAGGTCTTCGGTGTTGAAGGCGTTGACCGCCGCCATCTGCTCGTCGCCGAGGCTGACGGCGAGACCACGCGGGGCGATCTCGATCGGCTTGTCGCGCTGGCCGACGACGAGGATGGAATTGTCGGTCGAATCGGCGGTGTCGGCCTCATCGGCCAAGGCAGGGGTTGCGGCGGCAAGCGCCACGGCGAGCGCAATCGCGGAGGTTCGCATTGTCGGAGTTCCGGACATTCGGCCCCGCGGACGAGCGGAGCGTGCTGGCAGCATGTCCGCGCGGCGCGCGGACGGGTTCGGGCTGTCAGGCGAAGGCCGGCGGGCCGCGCAGCGGCGGGCGCAGGTGGAAGCCGCGCGAAGGCGGCGCGGGGCGGACCGGCACGAAGCCGAGCGCGAGGATGAAGGCCAGGGCGGCGGCGAGCAGGACCAGGTCGGCGCCGGGCAGCGCGGCCCAGGCGAGCAGGCCCCAGGCGCAGCCCTCCTGCCCCTTGGCGTGATCGGGCGCGCCCTTGGCCGGCACCGCGATATGCTTGACGAGCGGCTGGCCCGAGGCGTCGCCGCAGATCGTCACGGTCAGGACGTGCGCCGTGTCGCTCAGCATGTAGCCCGCCGGGATCAGCGCCTTGAGGATCAGCGCCAGCGCGACCAGGCCGAGGGCGAGGCGGCGATGCGTCCGGAGGAAGGCGCGGAAGGCGGGCACGCGCGTGCCCTTAGGCCCGCCCGCGCCTCATCGCAAGCCGCGTAGCCAGTCCGCCACCATCGCCTGCCCGGCGGCAACCGCGACGGGGCCGTGGCAGTCGTGGTCGGCGCGCAAGCGGTCGGCATCGGTCCCGGCCGCCGCGATCGCCTCGGGCCACTTCTCCAGCCAGGTGTCGAAGCGCGGGTCGAGCCCCATCTCGGCATGGAACTGGAGCGCGAGCAGGTTCGGCCCGCGGCGGAAGGCCTGGTGGGCGTAGAGCGCGGTCGAGGCGAGCAGCTCGACGTTGTCGGGCAGGGTGAAGGTGTCGCCGTGCCAGTGCAGCATCGGCTTGCCCGCGATGTGGCGTAGCGGACCGTCCTCGGCCGCGGGCGCCAGGGCGACGGGATGGAAGCCGACCTCCTTGGCCGGGCCCGGATAGACCTCCGCACCCAGCGCCGCCGCCATCATCTGCGCGCCGAGGCAGACGCCGAGCGTCGGTCGGTCGGCTTCGAGCCGCAGGGCGAGGCGGCGGAGCTGGCAGGCGATCCAGGGATGCTCCTCCTGCTCGTAGACGCCCATCGGACCGCCCATCATGATGAGCAGGTCGGGCTCGCGCAGGTCGAGCGCGCCGAAGCGCGGGTCGCTCACGTCGATGCGGTCGACCGCGTAGCCCGCGGCCTCGATCGGCACGCGAAAGCCGGCGACGCCCTCGACGGGCACGTGGCGGATGATCAGCGCTGTCTTCGGCATGGTCGTGGTCGAGTCATCCGATAGGGAACCGAATCGCCTATAAGCGCAATTCGCGCGGTGGATATTCAAGAGCTTCTGTCGCCGGTCAAACCCGCGCTTTCGGCACGCCCCGGACACGCCCGGGCAAAAGAGCGCCCGCGCACCAGGGCGCGGGCGCAGTCTGGGAGAGATAGGCCGACAGAGCCTTGTCCTGCACAGGACAGGACGGGGTGAGGGGAGCGGCAAGGCCGGCGAGCCGGAAGGCGGGCCGGGGCGTGCACGGACGGTCCCGGCGGGCCGAAGTCGCCCACCGGCATTGCCGCTCCCGCAAGCTGGAAGGATCAGAAGTCGCTGGACATTCGCATCGTATCACCTCGCGTTTGAGAGGATCACGACGCCGGGCGTGGTCGCCTGAGCATCGCGCGCTTTAGCGGTTGGTAACGCGGAGCAAGCTGCATCCCGATCAAGAGCCGCGGGCCATGGGTCCGGTTGGTCGACGAGCGGCTGGCCACCACCCGTCCGGACAATCTCTACCTAATCGCTTGAATTTATCCGGTCCATCAAGTTTTGCTTGGGCAGCGGCCAGTTTTGGTTGGCCGGGCGGCTCGGCGGCGGCGTGGACGGGAGCCCTTCGTCCCACCGCCGCCCGGCCACCCACCGCCGCAGCGCCCATTGTCCACCGGAGGGATTGGATTAATCTTCAGTTCATCGCCGCCGGGACGTGGACCAAGTCGACCGGCGACGCTCCAGCCCCTCATGGAGATGAACGATGGCCAGCAAGGCACCCCAACACTCGTCCCCGCGCGAGCCGCTGATCCTGATCGTGCCCGAATCGGAGGAAAGCGGCCCCGACCACTGGCAGGCCCGGTGGGAACGCCACCGCGACAACTGCCGCCGGCTCGACCTCGGCCTGTGGGACGATCCGCACCGCAACACCTGGGTCAACAAGCTGAACCTCGCGATCTATCGCGCGGACCGGCCGGTGCTGCTCGTCGGCCACGGGCTCGGCTGCCTGACCATCGCCTGGTGGGCCGAATACGAGCGGCCCACGCCGCAGGGCCCGGTGATCGGCGCGCTGCTGGTCGCCCCACCCGATCCCGGCCGGCCGGGCCAGGACCCGCGCCTCGCCAAGTTCGCCGCGACGCCGCGCACGCCGCTGCCCTTCCCGGCCTATCTCGTCGCCAGCGCGAACGATCCCGCCTGCCCCCTGCGCAGCGCGATCGAGCTTGCCCGCGACTGGGACTGCCGCTTCGCCGAGGCGGGCGCGGCCGGCCATCTCGACGCGGCAAGCGGCCTCGGCGACTGGGCCCTGGGCCAGCGCCTGCTCGGCCGCCTGCTCAACGAATACCGCCCGGGCACCTTCGCCGGGCCGCTGCTCCATCCCATGGCGGACAGGCCGGAGCGGCACCGCGCCGCCGCGGCGCGGCTCGACAGCTAGGGCCCGCCCTATTTCGCCGGGGCGGGCGGCCGCTGGACGATCTCGACATTATAGCCGTCCGGGTCACGCACGAAGAAGCTGCCGCCGCCCGCCGCCGGGTTCATCCGCACCGGCGGCGGCGCGAAGCCGGCGCGCTTGAGCTGATCGTTGATCGCGGCCGCGTCGTTCACCGAGAGGACCAGCTTGAAGGTCGCGGTCGCGGCCGGGGCGGGTTGCCCGGCGGGAGCCTTGCGCGCGATCAGCTCCAGCATCGGCGGATAGGGCGTGGCCGGATAGCCGAGGAACTGCTCGACCGTGTCGCCGCGCTCGTTCCGGCCGAGCATCTTCATGCCCAGTCCCTCGACGTAGAACTTCAGCGCACGGTCCATGTCGGCGACGTCGAGACCCATGCCGATCAGGCCGACCTGTGGCGGCGCGGCCGGCACGGACGGAGCGGTCTCGGCGGCGGCGGAACCCGCGGCAGGGGCCAGGATGCAAAGGGGCGCGAGGGCCCGGATCAACTTCTTCATGGTGTCGCTCTCCCTGGTCGAGACCTCGGGAAGCGGCCGCTGGTGGGCGGTGACGGGCTCGAACCGCCGACCCTCTCGGTGTAAACGAGATGCTCTACCAACTGAGCTAACCGCCCGGGTCCGGACCATCGCGGTAGGTAGCTTTGACGGGCCGGTCAACCGGCCGCGCGGGTCAGCGCGCGGTCGAGACGGTGAAATCGACGATGATCTCAGCCGAGATCGCTTCCAGCGCGTCCTGCACCTGATCGAGCGACACCCCGCCCGGCAGCGAGAGCTTCGCCGCCGCGCGGAACAGGCGCTCGCCCGACCAGGCGCTGTTCTCGGTGCCGGTGACGAGGTCCTCGATATTGACGGCGAGCGGGGCCAGGGCGGCCGTGACCTCGCGGACGATGCCGGGGCGATCCTGGCCGACCAGCTCGATCCGCAGCGTGTCGGCGGCGCGATCCGCCGGGGCCTCGCTGGCCGGGATCACCTTGACGTGGAGCCCCTCGGCATCGACCGCGCGGGCCGCCGCCTCCAGCTCCGCGACGCGCTCCGGGGCGATCTCCACCAGCACGGCGCCGACATATTGGCCGCCGAGATGGCTGAGATGGCTTTCCAGCCAGTTGCCGCCCGCGCCCAGCACGGCCTCGGCCAGGGCCTGGGTCAGGCCCGGCCGGTCGTTGCCGATGGCCGAGAGGATCATCCTCGATGTCATGCGCGCGTTCCTCTCCCGGCCCGGACCGGCCCTTCCCGCCGATCCTCGCCGCCGTCTTACCCCGTGCCTCGCGCGCGGCAAAGAGGGCTGCGCGCCGGAAGGCGAAGGCTCACGCCAGCCGGGCGGCGGCGCTGCCCAGCTCGGCGAAGTAGCGAGCCATGGCGTCGGCGGCCTTCTCGGTCAGGGCGATGAACGAGCGGCGGCGGTCGGCCTCGTCCTCGATCCGTTCGAGCAGGCCGGCCTCGACCATCTGGGCGATCCACCGCAGCGCCGTGGTCGGCGGCACGCCCGAGGCGATGCACAGCGAGGTGACGGAGACGCGCGCGTCCTCGGCCCGCGCGGCGGTGAGGTCGAGCAGGATGTCCCAGGCGGGATCGGCGAAGAAGTCGCCGTCGAAGAACCGCGCGCGGAGCTGGCGCTGGCGGATGATCCGGCGGACCAGCCGCGGATCGGGCAGCGACGGGCGCGCGGCGCGCAGGGACTCGACGCCGTCCGCCGCGCCGGCGAACTGCGGCCGGGGCGATTCGAGGCGAACGGCGCCGTCCGCGGGGCGGGCCGGCTGGCCGAGCGAATCGAGCTTCTGCGCGATCTGCGAGACCTGCTCGGTCAGGCGCAGCAGCATCAGGCGGTCTTCCTCGCCCAGCTCGCGCACCCGCGCGCCGGAGATCCGCCCGAGCACCCGGCCGAGGGCCAGGACCCGCTCGGCCCGGCTCGGCTCGACCAGGATCTGCGGGTTGGACTGGTCGAGACAGCCGAACACGTCGTCGAGCGCGGCGAGCGAGGTCGAGACCACGAGCTGCGCCCCGCTGTGCGCCGCCCGCAGGTCGAGCCGCGCGAGGGCGGCCAGGGCGGC
>Ga0066256_1002938_pt1 | contig 16984 bp, 19 predicted proteins | sample ThiBio_1000_biof_FD_87107 | JGI IMG/M metagenome (GOLD analysis project Ga0066256, IMG submission 87107) | Wastewater bioreactor microbial communities from Cape Town, South Africa - Thiocy_expt_1000_biof (version 2) | ecosystem: Engineered > Bioreactor > Thiocyanate-remediating >...
GATGAAACTCGTGTACTTGACTTTGTGTTTTATAGCTGTAATGTCCGAGTCGACGAATTCAAATTCGCATTGTTGCTTAGCCAGTTCCATTCTTTGCAGAGATTTTAAAGTTTTTAATTTCAATTCAATTCCTTTCTTAAAAACTGCCAAAACATCTAATTTCTCCTCAATTTGTTTGTTTTCTATTTTTGGCAATTTAAGATCTGATTGTTTTTTTGACTGTAAATCTTTAGCTATATTCTCGCGCTGATGAGCTTCTAGTATATCAAGAGCTCTTTCGGGCACTTCAATGCCTGTCATCTCGCAAAATCTCATTACTAAATGAGATGAATTCAATTGCAAGTGATGGAACAGCGAGATGTTATTATCTCTTTCTTCTTCTGTCAACGAACTTGCACCTAAATACCTTGGATTAGACTAACAACGACATGTATTGTATAGCTATACCATATTTTTGCATGAGTGACACTTTGATCTCGTGTTGCCAAAAGTATTGGTTGCCGTTGGGATCCGCAAAGTAATTCAAAATTTTCAATGCTTCTCTTCTGAAGGGCTGTTCGACGGGCAGTTTCATTCTGTTCAGTTGTGATCGCCATATAGCTCGCAACTCATTTTTCAACGTACGGCACACCATCTCAGTTACAATAATCCGTTGCACATCGATATTGTTCTCAATACAAGTTTGACCCCTGGGCCATTGATTAAATTGAAAAAAAAAAGAAGAATACCAACGCATACCTTATGCGTCCTAAGAATCTCAAATTGATGCCTTCATTGTGCAGCTCCAGTATCATCAAGCTAATCCAATTCTCGCTGATTCGTTTGATGGTCTCAGGATTACCCAATTTGGCTGCAAACGACGGAATAACTCCGTTGAGCAATCTGTTTGTTGCCTGTTCAACGTCAGCGCTTTGTTCCTTGACATTTGGATCTAAAGCGTTCCAGGAAGTAAACGTGTCTGAACTGAGCGGCACTGGATTAGATTGCACAAGTCTGTAGGAAATGTTAGTTGTAACTAACACCTAATGATACACCTTACTCTGGACGAAGGAATTCATAAAAAACTGCTCGTGAATTCGTACCAGGCTGAGGGCTGACGGGCGGGAAAAGTCTCGCAAAGTCTGTTGTTCGAAAGTTAAAAAAAAAAAAACTGGACAAAAAAATAGAAGATTTAATAAATAAGCGAAAAATACCCCTAAAACAGTAAAAAAAATTTAAAAATAATTTGTAAGGCGGTGCGATTAATTTAAAAAAAAAACCGCCACAGAAACTGAGGCGGTCTTTAATTCAATGAATTTCAAACTATACAATTTTTTCTACCTGCATATAATTTAATTCTACCGGTGTGGATCGTCCGAATATTTTTACAGTAACCTTCAATTTTTTCTTTTCATCATTTACTTCTTCGATTACACCGTTAAAATCATTAAACGGCCCTTCAACAATCTTGATCGTTTCACCCACGATGAATGGCTCGATCATACTCACGCCACCGGCCTCGGCCATTTCATCCATTCGGCCCAGCATTTTATTTACTTCGGACTTGCGTAAAGCAATAGGGTTTTCTTTGCCCAAAAAGTGGATAACGCTGTTAGTACCAACGATCAGGTCTCTCAAATCATCGCTCATTTTTCCTTCAACAACTTCCACCATCACGTAACCCGGATAATAGTTTCTTTCGCGCATTACCTTTTTTCCGTTCTGTACTTTGTAAACTTTCTCAACCGGTAAAAAAACCTGCTTCACAACTTTTTCAAAATCGCTTCTTGAAATTTCTTTATCAAGATACTCCTTTACTTTTCGTTCCTTTCCACTCACCACCCGCAGTACATACCATTTGGTTTCCTGCTGTGGGGTTTCCGGGGTTATATTTTCAACTGAGTTTGGTTCCATTATTATCCGTAGAGGGTTTTATATAACAAATTAAGCGCCCCACCCGCCACAAAATCCATCAACCAGATAATTAAGGTCAATATAATTGTAGCAACGAGTACAATCATGGTAGATTGTTGTAACTGATCCCAGTTTGGCCAGGTCACTTTCTCTGTAAGTTCTTTGTAGCTATTTCTACAATATGCAAGAAACTTGTTCATGTTAATTATTGTTGCACGGGCAGAGAGATTCGAACTCCCATCAACGGTTTTGGAGACCGCTATTCTACCATTGAACTATGCCCGTATTTCCAAAAAATAGTTTAGGCGAAAATGGTTTTGGAAACCGCTATTCTACCTCCCGATAGTTATCGGGAGAACTATGCCCGTAAGAAAATTAGCTAATTAGCAATTTTGCCAATTAGCTAATTTTTATTATTTGAGAATTCAGTTAATTACTTAATGATCTCAGTAACCTGACCCGCACCTACTGTACGGCCACCTTCACGAATCGCGAATTTCAAACCTTTCTCCATAGCGATTGGAGTGATTAGTTTCACGGTCATTGAAGTGTTATCACCAGGCATAATCATTTCAGTTCCTTCGTTCAAAGTACATTCACCTGTTACGTCAGTTGTACGGAAGTAGAACTGGGGACGGTATTTGTTAAAGAACGGAGTATGACGGCCACCTTCATCTTTGCTCAATACGTAAACTTCGCATTTGAACTCAGTGTGAGGAGTGATAGAACCCGGTTTACAAATTACCATACCGCGACGGATTTGAGTTTTCTCAATACCACGCAATAATAAACCTGCGTTATCACCAGCTTCACCTTCGTCAAGGATTTTGCGGAACATTTCAACACCAGTTACTGTAGAAGTTAATGGTTTGTCCATCAGGCCTACGATTTCAACAGGCTCACCGGTTTTTACTTTACCTCTTTCAATACGGCCGGTAGCAACTGTACCACGGCCAGTGATTGAGAATACGTCTTCCACGCTCATCAGGAACGGAAGATCGATCGGACGGGGAGGAAGCGGAATGTAGCTATCAACAGCATCCATTAATTCAGTGATTGCACCAACCCATTTTTCATCACCAGCTAAAGCACCTGTTGCAGAACCTTTGATGATTGGGGTATTGTCACCATCGAAACCACGTTTAGTTAACTCATCACGAACTTCCATTTCAACTAAGTCTAAAAGTTCAGGATCATCAACCAAATCAACTTTATTTAAAAACACTACCATGCTTGGTACACCTACCTGGCGGGCCAAAAGGATGTGTTCTTTGGTTTGAGGCATAGGACCGTCAGTAGCAGCCACAACAAGGATAGCTCCATCCATTTGTGCGGCACCGGTGATCATATTTTTTACGTAGTCAGCGTGACCAGGGCAATCCACGTGAGCATAGTGGCGTGTATCAGTTTGATATTCTACGTGAGCGGTATTGATAGTAATACCTCTTTCTTTTTCTTCAGGCGCACCATCAATTTCATCATACTTTGCTGCTTTAGCCAAACCTTTTTTTGCTAAGGTTTCAGTAATAGCCGCCGTCAAAGTCGTTTTACCGTGGTCAACGTGACCAATAGTGCCAATGTTTACGTGGGGTTTCTCCCTTTTAAAGGTCTCTTTTGACATTGTTATAGTTTTTAATTGTTTTTACTTAATATTTACTTATAAAATCAACCAGTGTTGATTTATTTCACATTTTCGCATTCTTTAAAATGAGCCGTTTATGAGTCCCGATAGCTTTCGGGATGAACAACGGATCTCATTTTGAGCCGTTGATGAGAATTGAACTCACGACCTCTTCCTTACCAAGGAAGTGCTCTACCACTGAGCTACAACGGCTTTTGCAGTTGTGAGCCGTTCCGTCTCACATCAACTTCTTAAAAAACTTAAGCAGAGCGGGAGACGAGGCTCGAACTCGCCACCTATAGCTTGGAAGGCTATCGCTCTACCAAATGAGCTACTCCCGCTTGTTTTTGCTATCGCTCTACCATCCCGATAGCTATCGGGAGCGCTACTCCCGCGAATAATTAGCCAATTAGCTAATTTGAAAATTTGAAAATGGAAGCAAAGCTGCCAGTTTCCAAAAAATTACAGAGAACTGAGAACAATTGTCAAATTATCAAATTGATAAATTCTATAATTGAACTGTGGGCAGGGAAGGATTCGAACCTCCGTACTCGTGAGAGAACAGATTTACAGTCTGTCGCCTTTAACCACTCGGCCACCTACCCGGTTAAACAAAAGAGCCGAAGAAGGGAGTCGAACCCGCGACCTGCTGATTACAAATCAGCTGCTCTACCAACTGAGCTACTTCGGCTTATATAAAGAACTCAATTTTTATGGGTACAAAAAGCAATACAATGCTACCCCAAAAATTTGGAAGGCAAAGGTAAGGGGATTTTACAAACGAAAGAAATTTTGCAGATTTTTTTTATAACAATCAGTGTAAAAAATGCCCAATGATAAAGCAGCGACCCCTGTATGCAAAATAATTTTGTTTTTCGGCTTAGAAATGCCTTATAATTTATTAATTATTTTATCAACAATTCCATAGCTAATGGCCTCCTCTGCATTCATCCAGTAATCACGGTCAAAATCGCGCATAATTTCTTCGAAGGTTTTGCCGCAATTTTCAGCCAGTATTTTGGCGCCAATATGTTTCACGCGCTGCGTTTGCTTTGCCTGAATTTCCAGGTCGGTACTCACCCCGCGTATATAGCCGCCTAAGGAGGGCTGGTGAATCATTACTTCTCCATGAGGGTAAATAAAACGTTTGCCTTTTTTACCGCCGCTTAATAAAATACTACCCATGGATGCTGCCAGTCCCATGCAAATCGTGCTTACGGGGCTGGCAATCATTTGCATGGTATCGTAAATAACCATACCGCTTGTAACCACGGCCCCGGGGCTGTTAATAAAGAATTTTATTTCCTCTCCGGGCTTATCAGCCTCCAGCAACAGTAATTTTGTAGTTATTTCTCTCGCGCTCTTATCATCTACCACGCCCCACAGGTACACCGCCCGTTTTTCAAAAAACATTTTCTCAAGGCGCTTGTTCAGCATCATCAGTTCATCCCTTTTGTCTTTTTCTTCGTCCTGAGGTTCATCATCGTCATCATCGCCCGCACGCAGGATAGGTTGTTGCCATTTATTATAAAAGTTCTTATTGTTCATTTTTGTCTTTTTAAATTTAACCAGGTGAAATTGCTTTTGCTGATTGCTTTTATTTCTTTTCTTTACGATGATTTACTACAAGCACCTCATCAATCAGGCCATAAGTTTTTGCTTCAGGCGCGGTCATCCAGTGGTCGCGCTGAAAATCTTTTTCAATTTGATCGATCGGTGTGCCAGAGTGCTGATGAACGATCTCATATAAATCAGTTTTCAATTTGCGAATCTCGTTCACAGTAATTTCTATATCGCTTGCCTGCCCTCCTATTGCACCGCTTGGCTGGTGCATCATAATTCTTGAATGTTTTAGTGCCGCACGTTTACCATTAGTGCCTGCTGCCAACAATACACAAGCCATTGAAGCCGCCATTCCTGTACAGATGGTTGCCACATCCGGGGTTACATACTGCATGGTATCATACAAACCTAACCCGGCATAAACGCTACCGCCCGGGCTGTTGATGTACATATTTATATCGCGAACGCGGTCGGTACTGTCTAAAAACAAAAGTTGCGCTGTAACGATATTCGCCACTTCGTCATTAATAGGATAACCGAGAAAAATGATCCGATCCATCATCAAACGACTGTAAACATCCATCACGGCAACATTCATCGGCCGTTCCTCAATAATATTCGGCGTGAGCCCGGTAACCACATATTTTTCGTAACTGTTAAGTGTGTTGCTCGAAAGCCCCCTGTGCTTCACCGCATATTTTTCAAATTCTGAATTAAAACTCATGAGTGTTATCTTTTAATTTCATAAACTGCTTTCATGGCAATTTGAGTACCAGTTAATGCATCAGGCTAAGGTAATCAAATATCTATCCATTTGCAAAAAAGCAAAATTTTGTGTCAAGATGACATAACCATATTTGAGATTTTGGATTTCAAATTAGAAATTTACACGTTATGCGATTATTAAGTATTGCTTCATTAAAAATTTTAGATGCCTGAATCTTATCTTTGAAGAGAGAAATAATAATTATGAAGCGCAAAGACTTTTTAAAGATCACAACCCCTGCTTTTTTATTGTTGGCGAACGGGCAATTTGTAAAAGCTAACGATTTTCTGAAAGATTTCGGAAAAACAAAAAAGCAGTTACGCTTTGTAGTCGCGTCGGACGGGCATTACGGGCAGAAAGGCACTGACTATGAAAATTATTTTGCGACTCTCGTGAGAAAGATCAACGAAGAACACCAAAAAGAAGCTTACGATTTTGCGATGATTAACGGCGACATCATTCACGACGATCCGAAATTTTTGCCGACCGCTAAAGCGGCTCTGGATAAACTAAAGATGAAATATTATGTAACCCAGGGAAATCACGATCACGCCAGCCCTCAACTGTGGCAAAGCGTTTGGAAAATGCCGATGAATTATGACTTCACCCTAAAAAATACGGCCTTCCTTGCTGCAACAACTTCAAACGAAAAAGGCGAGTACATCAGCCCGGATGTCAACTGGTTCAGTAAAAAATTATCTGAGCACAAAAACAAAAAGAACATTTTCATTTTTATACACATCAACCAGGCTAAGCTAACCACACACGGCATTAACAGCCCTGAATTTTTGAATGAGGTGTCAAAATACAAAAACGTTCGCTGCATTTTTAACGGCCACGACCATAACGAGGATGGCATTAAAACCTGGCAAAACCTGCGTTTTGTATTTGACACACATTTTGGCGGCAACTGGGGTTCGGCATACAGGGGCTACCGGGTTGTTGAACTAATGGAAGACAATAGCGTTTTGAGTTATGTGAAAAATCCGTTTAAGGCAATAACAGTTTTGTAATAATTGACAAATATCATTCGCAAGGCAAATTGCTTTTGTCGGTTAAATATTAAATTAACCCAAAACTTGAAGAGTGCCGATTAAAGCATTCTTAAAACTTCTCCTGATTGATCATTTTTTGGCTCCGTATTATTATACTGCTTTTCATTTCCCAATCCTCTTTTTTGTAACGTATTCACTCATAAAATCATTATCTTGCCAGCCAAATTATGAAGAGTATTATCATTGCAATAGACGGATGGAGCAGCTGCGGCAAAAGTACCATGGCCAAACAAATGGCTAAAGAACTGAACTACCTGTACGTTGACAGCGGGGCAATGTACCGCGCTATCACTCTGTATTTTTTGCGCCAGAGCGTTGACTTCGATAAACCAAAAGAAATCGAAAAAGCTTTAGCCGAAATTGAGCTCGACTTTCGCTACAATGAAACAAGCGGCCAAGCCGATATGTACCTGAACGATGAAAATGTTGAATACATGATCCGCGACCTGATCGTAGCCGAAAAAGTAAGCGAAGTGGCGGCGATTAAGGAAGTGCGCGAATTTGCTGTGGCGGCCCAGCAAAAAATGGGCGAAAAGAAGGGTGTTATTATGGATGGTCGCGATATTGGCACGGTGGTTTTTCCAAAAGCGGAACTCAAAATTTTTATGACTGCTGATAATGCAGTAAGAGTGGAACGGAGATTTAAAGAAATGATCGCAAAAAACCCGAATGTAACCATTGAAGAAGTGGCTGAAAATATTCAAATGCGGGATTATATCGATTCCAACCGTGAACACAGCCCGTTACGCCAGGCTGAAGATGCGATTGTGATTGACAACACGAACCTCACCCGCGAGCAACAACTTAAAAAAGCATTGGATCTTGCGAAACAAGCGATGAGATAAAAACCGTTCTTCCCGACAATTCAATTTTTTATCATTCCTGATAGTATCGTTTGATGCTATCATTTTTTTATCCCCCCAATCACTAAGCGCAATTTACAACATGTGAATGCCGGCTTCCTCGGCGTGCGCCCTCTCCCTATCGGGCCAAATACTCACCTGTACTTCACCAATGTGGCGGCCCTTTAACATAAACATGCAAAGCCTCGACTGGCCGATGCCTCCACCAATACTTTCAGGTAATTCGCCATGCAGCAACTGTTTGTGAAATAATAAAGATTTTCTGTGTTCACAATCTTTTTCTTTTAGCTGGTGCTGCAGTGCTTTTTTATCAACCCTGATACCCATTGACGAAACCTCAAAAGCACACTCTAAAACCGGGTTCCAAAGAATGATGTCGCCGTTCAATCCGTTATAACCATCATCATTTTTCGTACTCCAATCGTCATAATCAGCGGCGCGGCCATCATGGGGGCAACCATCGGAGAGTTTGCCGCCGATTCCAATAATAAACAGGGCGCCAAACTCTTTTGCAGCCTCATTTTCCCGCTGCTTGGCAGTTCTTCCGGGATATTTTTGCAACAATTCTTCGGCATGAATAAAAGTGATCTTTTCAGGCAAAGAAGTCATTATTTTTTTATAATGGTCATGAACAATTTGCTCGGTATGTTTGATGGCGTTATAAATTTTACTAACCGTTTTCTTCAAAAATTCGAGGTTGCGCTGTTCGGGCTCTATATGTTTTTCCCAATCCCACTGATCCACATAAATGGAGTGTATCGGGCTGTAATCCTCATCCGGGCGAAGGGCCCGCATATCTGTCACAATTCCTCTGCCAACCTCCACATCTAATTCTTTCAGGCGCATCCTTTTCCATTTTGCAAGCGAATGCACAACCACAGCAGGTTTCTCCTCAAGACATTTAATAGGGAATTTCACGGGCCGCTCCACGCCGTTCAAATCATCATTAATGCCTGTGCCGTCCAGCACAACCAGTGGCGACGAAACCTTCACAAGGTTCAACTCTTTAACCAATTCCGCCGAAAAGGTATCTTTAATAAGTGTAATCACCTGCTCCCGTTTCAAAATCTCCCTGTCCATCAATTATTCATTTTAAAAAATTCAACAAAATACCATTGTTGTTAGTAAAAAATAACAATGGCCGACAAAAATGCAGATTTTGTTCAATAATAAAAATTGTTTTTAACAGTTTTCGGAGATTTATGACAAAAATCACTGACTGAATGTTTATATTGCCTCTGAAAATTTTAAAGGATGAAGAAAATTGCGATCATTAACGGGCCAAACCTGAATTTGCTGGGGCAGAGAGAGCCGGGTATTTACGGCAACACGGGTTTTGACGATGCTTTAGAGAAACTTAAAAAAACTTTTGCCGAAATTGAACTCGATTATTTTCAAAGCAACATTGAAGGCGAGTTAGTAGGTGCCCTGCAAAAATTTGGCAATTACCATGGCATCGTTTTAAACCCTGCCGCTTACACGCATACTTCGGTAGCGATTGGCGATGCGATTGCTGCCATCAAAGCGCCGGTGGTGGAAGTTCACATCAGTAACGTGCATGCCCGTGAGGATTTCAGGAAAATTTCGCATGTAAGCGCCAAAGCGGCGGGTACAATTTGCGGCCTGGGATTGATGGGCTATCAATTAGCGATTGAATACCTGCTTAAAAAATAACTACCTGACCAAATAACTGCATTCGTGAGCAATACTAAAAACGTTTCGATCCTCAACGCAACGGTAATTGTTGCGGCGCTTGGCTATTTTGTAGACATATACGACCTGTTGCTTTTCGGTATTATTCGTATACCCAGTTTAAAAGACCTTGGCCTTAGCGCAGCAGAAATTACTACCAAAGGCGAAGGGATTTTGTGGTGGCAGATGATCGGGCTAATGATCGGCGGAATATTATGGGGCGTTTGGGGCGATAAAAAAGGCCGCTCGAGCGTTCTGTTCGGCTCTATTTTATTGTATTCGCTGGCGAATATCGCCAACGGCTTTGTACAAACCGTTGAGCAATATAAAATCATCCGTTTTATTGCGGGTATCGGGTTGGCCGGTGAACTCGGTGCAGGCGTGACGCTCGTAGCAGAATCTTTACCCAAAGAAAAACGGGGAATCGGTACTTCACTGGTTGCAGGTTTTGGGTTGACGGGCGCCATCTTTGCTTTTATAATGAAACAAAATTTTGACTGGCGAACCTGCTATTTCATTGGCGGAGGATTGGGTTTGATATTGCTGTTCCTCAGGGTTTCAGTTTTAGAATCGGGCATGTTTCACGAAATGAAGGAGAAGAAGGTAAAAAAAGGCAACCTGCTAATGTTTGTAAATGACCGGGGCAGGTTTAAAAAATATATACAAAGCATCCTCATCGGGCTGCCAACCTGGTATGTTATCGGCATACTTATTACGTTCAGCAAAGAATTTGGACAGGCATTTGGCATACCCGAAGAAATTGATCCCGGCAAAGCAATTATGTTCGGCTACGTCGGATTGGCCACGGGCGATATCACGATCGGCTTTGTAAGCCATTGGCTGAAAAGCAGAAAAAAGGCTCTGTATATTTTCTACGGGCTGACTGCTTTGTTTATAACCTTATTCTTCACCATTCAATGGAACGGCTCGCCAACGGTGATGTACCTGTTGTGTACGGCGCTTGGCTTTAGCATTGGCTTTTGGGCAATTTTTGTAACCATCGGGGCAGAACAGTTCGGCACCAACCTTCGCGCAACGGCCGCTACAACCATTCCCAACATGGTTCGGGGAATGTTGTCGCTCATCATCATTCCTTTATTTACCATGCTCCGCGAAATTAAAGGCGTGGGTTATGTGAATGGCGCCATCTACACCGGTATAATTATTTTCGGCATTTCTCTTCTCGCAGTTATCTACTCAAAAGAAACCTATCACAAGGATTTGAACTATGAAGAAATGTAGCGCTTATCTTTGCGGGTTATGGAAGTAGCAAAATGCATTGAAATTTTTCAGGAAAGCATAAACGCCTATCATGTTGTTGACAATGTTGACACAGAAATTCAAAACCCTTACCCGAAAGATACACTGGAACACCTGATGTATTTGAAAAATTGGGTAGATACCGTGCAGTGGCATCTTGAAGATATAATTCGCGATCCGCAAATTGAACCGGTAGCTGCGCTGAAACTGAAACGCCGCATTGATGCCTCCAACCAGCACCGCACCGACCTGGTGGAATTTATTGACAGCTGGCTTCTTCAATATTACAGTGATGTAAAACCTTTGCCCGAAGCAGTTTTTAATACCGAAAGCCCCGCCTGGGCGATCGACCGCCTTAGCATTTTGGAACTTAAGATCTACCACATGCAGCAGGAAGTAATGAGGCCTGAAGCATCTGCAGAGCATAAAGAAAAATGTCAGGCAAAACTTGACGTGCTTCTTACCCAGCGCGAAGACCTTTCAACAGCAATCCAACAATTATTAGCCGACATCGTCGCAGGCAAAAAATACATGAAAGTGTACAAGCAAATGAAAATGTACAACGACGAAAGCCTGAACCCGGTTCTATACCAGCAAAAGAAATCCTGATGGCAAAGCCGGAACATATTCTGATTCTCAGGTTTTCAGCTTTGGGAGATGTTGCCATGACTGTGCCTGTAATAAAATTGCTGCTAGCAAATTATCCGAACCTGCAGCTAACAATGGTCTCGGTTCCTTTTCATGAGCCTTTATTCAGAAATATTGAACGCCTGAATTTTTATGGTGTTGAGGTAAAAAAAGATTTTAAAGGCGTGAACGGCCTTTTGAAACTATCCAAAAAAATAAAGAAAGAAATTGCCTTTGACGCTGTTGCAGACCTGCACGATGTTTTAAGAACCAAGGTAATCAGGAAATTCCTTGCAGGGAAAACGGCTGTGATAAATAAGGGCCGCAAACAAAAGAAAGAACTTACACGAAAAAAAAATAAAAAGCTGCGCCCGCTTAAAACCGGTTTTGAAAGGTACGCCGATGTTTTTGCCGAATTAGGATTTCCCATTATTTTGAAAAAAGATGAAGGCATCACAAAGGCCTCCCCTTTAATTACCGAACTGCCTTTTGACGTAAAAGGCAAGAAATTAATTGGCATTGCACCGTTTGCCAAGCACGCTGCCAAAATGTACCCACTTGAAAAAATGCAAAAAGTAGTTAACCTGTTGCAGCAAAAGCCAGACACGCACATACTTCTTTTTGGCGGCGGGAATGAGGCTGGCGTTTTCGAAAACTGGAAAGCAGGGCATTCAAATATCAACGTGATCGCCGGTAAATATACATTTGACGAAGAACTGAACATTATCTCCCAACTTGATTTGATGGTGAGCATGGACTCGGCAAATATGCACCTCGCTTCACTTTATGGCGTTCCGGTCGTTTCAGTCTGGGGCGGCACGCATCCATATCTGGGGTTTTACGGTTGGGGGCAGGATATTGAAAACGCTGTGCAACTCGATATACCCTGCCGCCCATCTTCAGTTTTTGGCAATAAGGCCTGCTCCGCACACGGCGAAACGGGTTGTATGCAGGAGATCACTCCGGAGATGATAATCGAAAAAATTGACATGAATTTAGCATAACTATAATTTTCAAAATAATCAGGGCATACTAAATTCACGTACTTTTAATTGGTAGCTTTTAATTAAAATTTCTAATGAAAATTAATAATATTCTCCCTACTGCTTTTGCAGCAGTTTTTTTTCTTAGCTCATGCCGTACGGAACCGGTGATTCCACCTTCTGCCCCACCAACAGCCACTGGTTCGGAACTGCAGCAGATCGCAGATTCGGTTTATTTATTTTCAAGAGAAATTTATTTTTGGGATGAGATTCGTTTGCGTGCTTACGATTATGAAATTTTTAAACCGAGGGATTCTGTAAAAACCGGCGATGCAGTTGCCACGGCGAAGGCAGTTCTGGAAAAGGTTAAAAGTACAAGCACCAATAAAATGGACAAAAGTTTCAGCTATGCTACCGCTTTCGATGATGAAGCAGGTACAAGCAGTGTGGCACAAAATATTAATGATTACGGTTTTTATTTCAAAGCCGGATATTCAAACAGGCGAATCTACCCCGATTTAACCCTGAATAACCCATTTTTTTCAGGATTTTATATTAATTACGTTTATAAAAATTCAGATGCGGGCAAAAAAGGTGTGCAGAGAGGTTGGAAAATCTTGTCGATAAACGGAACAGACATGACAAAGATTACTCAGGCAGCTGTTTCGAGGCTGAACAATATGTTTTATTATGAAACCCTTAAAAATGCCGACATCGTTTTTCAAAGGCCAAATGCTCAAAACGATACTACAATAAACGTTGCGATTACCTCCTTCTCCCCCAATTCGGTTCTTTACAGGGAAAAGATTACAAGCAGCACCGGCAGAAATATCGGGTACCTGGTTTACAATTTTTTCGGGAAATACGCTGAAACAAAGGCCGAAATAGATGAAGCCATTCAATATTTCAAGAATCAGGGCGTAAACGAAATTGTGATTGACCTGCGTTATAACCGCGGAGGTTATACGCAAATGCAGGACTATCTGGCCAATAGTTTTGCGCCGGCTTCGGCCAACGGAAATGTGATGTATAAAATGCATTACAATGCAGACCTGCAGGCTGGGAATTATACTTTAATGCGCTCAAGGCATACTTATGACAAAGACTATTATTCAATTGCCCGCAATACCCATAATTTTTCCACGATTAATAATTTCAACACAACCAAGTTGTATGTAATTGTGGGCGAAAGCACCGCTTCGGCGAGCGAGCTATTTATAAACAGTATTCAACCCTATTTGAACTCTAATATCATATTAATTGGTGATAACAACACCTACGGCAAACCCGTTGGCTTCTTCCCGATTGATTTATTAAAGAAAGTTACCTTCTGGACTGTCTCTTTCGAAACCCGCAATAAAAATGAAGGTGCCGTGCCTTACAGTGGTTTTGGCCCTAATTACAAGGTATACGACGGTGTTGATAAACCCTGGGGCGATAAGGACGAGGACTGCCTGAAAGCGGTGGTTAATTTAATTGATGGCAAGCCGGCTGTTTCGGCTACTACCGAAACGCTGCCCAGAAACGTGACTCCTTTACTAATTAAGCAGAAAGAAATATTTGAACACAGTAACCTGCTATTGAGATAAAATCAGGGATTCTTTTTCTTGCGGACCTTTAACCCGCTTTTCTTTGGCTTTTCGGAAGCTTTGATTTTATGATCGTTTTGAATATAAACGGGCGGATTGTTTTTTGACGTTGGGATGAGGTTTTTACTGTTTTCCAATTCGATAAGCGATGCCCTGGCAGAATTGTTTTTGGGCGTATCAGGGGTTTGCGCCTGCACATCAACAAAAAACAACAGCGAAGCCGCAAAAATCATATTGCTTACAACTAATTTCATAACAGGTAGATGAAAACCCGTCACAAAAAGTTGGGCGATCTTTTAGGTAGCTTTCAACCTGAAATGCGCAATTTTCACATCTCCACACTTGCGCCCAGCCAGGCCATCACGCCCATTCCCAGTTCAATGCAATTTTCATCCACATCAAAAGTTGGCGTGTGAACGTTTCTTACGAGTGTTCCCTGCTTTTGTACGCCCAGCCTGTAAAAACAGCCGGGGATCAACTGCGTGTAATAACCAAAATCTTCAGCGCCCATCCTGATCTCTGTTTCGCCAACATTCTCCGCACCTGCAAATTCAATTGCTTTTACACGTGCAATGTCGGTTAGCGTTTCATTGTTGTACACGCTCGGGTAGCCAATATCAATGAGGAGATCAAGTTCACCGCCCATCGCTTCAACTAAATTATGAGAAATGGTTTTAATCAACTCATGCGCTTCAAAACGCCAGGCCTCATCCATTGCGCGAAAAGTGCCTTTCAGCTTTGCCGCGTTTGGAATTACGTTTGTGGTATTGCCGCTGTTAAAGGCAGTAATAGATAAAACAGAAGATTGCTGCGGGTTTTTCCTGCGGCTAATAACTTGCTGTAACGCAACCACCAGGTTAGAAGCAATCAGAATCGGGTCCACCGTCAAATGCGGAGATGCAGCATGGCCACCTTTTCCTTTAATAGTAAAATAAAGTTCATCGGCGCTGGCCATTACTTTTCCTTCTTTAAAACTGAGCTTGCCCGCTTCCAGCGAAGGATGAACATGCAGCCCGAAAATAGCTCCCGGTTTAGGATTTTCCAACACACCTTCCTTAATTAAAAGGCTCGCACCTCCCGGGTTTTTCTCTTCGCCGGGTTGAAAAATCAACCTAACGCTTCCCTCCCACTCATCTTTCAATTCAGCCAAAATTTTTGCCGCACCCAAAAGGCAGGAAGTGTGTACATCGTGGCCGCAGGCGTGCATCACACCCTCGTTCTGACTTCGATAAGGCACATCGTTCTCCTCGGTAATCGGCAGTGCATCTGTATCTGCGCGCAGCGCAATCAATTTTTTTTCCGGATTTTTCCCTTCAATCAACCCCACAACACCGGTGCCCGCTTTCACTTCAAACGGAATGCCCCACTCCCACAACTTTGCCTGTATAAATTCGCTGGTTTTAAATTCTTTATAGCTAAGTTCGGGGTTGGCGTGCAGATGCCTTCTTATTTCCACAAATTCGGGCGCATACTCTTTTGCCAATGCTTTTATCGTCTGTAACATTGGGCAAAAATAAGTGTAAAAAGGAAACGGAAAGGTTAAATTGAAAAGGCGATTTCAGACAAACAGCTTAACGATTTTAACCCCGCTGTTTTATTGTTGGATCTGTTGATAATTCAATATATCTACTCCAAATTTACCACAAAGGCAAGACTCTGAACCTTATTCTTTATCTTCAACATCTTCCGGCTTCACTTCTATTGTAGCATTAACGACCACAGCGCCAGGTAGAATACTGCTCATGCGTTTTTGGTACGCCAAAGCCTCGCTACGGGTAAGAAAATTACCGGCCGTAACTTTAAAATAAGGCGCCTGATGGCTCAGGTAAGGCTTTAACTCAGGATAATAAGTAAGTATCTTAGTTCTTGCAGCCATTGCCTCGGAGCGGCTATTGGTGTTGGCAACCAGCAGTCGGTACCCTCTCGCCGTTCGTCTTTTGGCAGCGCTTCTGGTGGAAACATTATTCACTTCCGCCTGCTTTTTTAACAAGACATCAATTCGTGGATCTTTATGCACCGCCACACTTTGAGACATCAGATCAACCGAAACAAACAAAGCCACCACAAAAAATAAATACTTCATATCAACCAATTAAATAAAACTAAGAACCGTTTTCAATTGAAATAGTTGCACAAAAATAGTGCTCGGTAGCTATTTTCAACCGTATTTATTTTTACTTTCGCAAATTCATTCAAACTCCGCGTGTTAGTATGGATTACTCAACGGAAATATTTGGGTATTTGGCAATGGCAATGCTTGTCGTTTCTTTCATCCCCAAAAAATTAAGGCTTATCAGGGTACTGAACCTGATCGGGTGTATCTTTTTTGTTGTTTACGGGGTACTCCTGGGTTGGAAATGGCCGATCATCGTCTCAAACGGATTGGTTGCGGTAATTCAGGCTTATCATCTTTTAAACGAAAAAAAGCCTGCCCCGGACGAAAGATTGGATTTGAAATAACTGGCTGGACCTTTCAGCCTGTCAATAAAGTCGTAGAAACTGCGACATTTTGTCTAAAAAGCAGGCATTGGCAATATTATTGACCATAATCTTTTTCATAAAAAAGTGATTTATAATGAGCAATAAAGAAAGAATTCCTGAAGAAGAGAATTTTGATCTCAACGCCGATGAAAATATCAGCGGTACTGAGAAGCTAAGCGACCCTATTGACGATTCTCAGTTGGAGGCGCTTGAAAATGAGCTAACAGAAAGTAAGGATAAATACCTGAGGCTTGCTGCCGAATTTGACAATTTCAGAAGAAGGACTGCAAAAGAACGGCTTGAATTAATACAAACCGCTGGCAAAGATGTGATCACCGATCTTTTGGAGGTTTTGGACGATGCTGACCGGGCCGCCGCCCAAAGCGATGGAGCAGGTGAAGGTGTACTACTGGTTTTCAATAAATTAAGGAACCTATTACAGTCTAAAGGCTTAAAAGAAATGAAGTCGGTGGGAACAGCATTTGATCCCGAACTTCAGGAAGCGATTACCGAAATTCCTGCGCCAACACCCGATTTGGCTGGGAAAGTGGTGGAAGAAATTACCAAAGGCTATTACCTGAACGATAAAAT
>Ga0066256_1003030_pt1 | contig 16976 bp, 18 predicted proteins | sample ThiBio_1000_biof_FD_87107 | JGI IMG/M metagenome (GOLD analysis project Ga0066256, IMG submission 87107) | Wastewater bioreactor microbial communities from Cape Town, South Africa - Thiocy_expt_1000_biof (version 2) | ecosystem: Engineered > Bioreactor > Thiocyanate-remediating >...
AGCCGCCTTGCCTCTATCGCCCTGGGAACCGGGGACATTGATTGCGTGTATCACTTCGCCCTGTATGAGCTGCAAGCCACGGTAGAAGCCTTGGGCATGACCGACGCGGCCGACATGCTGGCCGTGATGGTCGATGGCAAGCGCCTGAAAGACATTTCCGATTTGCCGCTGGATTTGGCCGTATGAACCAGGCTGCCACCATCAGCGCCGCCGTTCCTGCGGACGTGAAAGCCGAAGCTGCCGCCGTCGCGGCAGCGCACGGCATGAGCCTGGCCGCCCTGGTGCGCGAGCTGGTGGCCCGCGTGGCCGCCCGCGAAACTGAAACGCTGGCCTGGCTCGATGAGGCCCGCCGATGAGCCGCCCGCGCTACACGCTCGATGAGCTGCTGGCCGAATCCGACTATTCGCAGCCGCTACCGCCCGAAGAACGGGAATGGGTCGATGCGCCCGCCGTTGGCCGCGAGTGGCCGGCCTGTGAAACCCTGGAAGGCGAGGGGCTGGCCAACATCGCCAGTTCCGACGATGACGGCCGCGCCGGTGGATCTCATCGCCAGGAGTGACGATGCAAGATCCAGACGTGAAAAGGGCGGCCAGTGGCCGCCCTTCTTGTTCCTGGTCGCCGTTACCGGCTCGCGTTCCAGTCTGCCATCTTCAACTGTGCCAAGGCTGATTCAGCGTGCAGCCTCTCCAATGCGGCCGCCTCGCGGGCGCGAAGGGTGGCAAGCGACACCGCCAGCAGCTCGCGCCGCTCGGCTGACAAGCCGGGTTCGCGTAGCTCGGCCTCGATGCTGTCCATTGTGTTCTGCGCTCGGCTCGCCGTGACCTGGTAGGCGTCATAAGCCGCCTGGACGGGGGCCATGATCGAAAAGCGGGCCGCGTCGGCATCCTGGCCGGCGTGCGCGGTCGAAGCCATCAGAAGGGCGGCCACGGCCGCCAGCGGGAAGGAATTGCGAAGTTTCATAGCTGTTGCTCCAAAGGTTGGGGGTTCATCGGAACGCCGGCGGCGTCCGGTATCGACCTGGGCGCAAGCGCCCGGCCTTCGAGTTCCTGGAAGGCTTACCGGCTGCGCTCGATCAGCTCCGTTGCCACGGCCAGCGCCGTGCCGATCGGCACGGCCTGGGTAAAGGCGGCATCGGAATGGCTGACCACGCCGACCGCTTCACCTCTCGCACTGACGACAAGCCCGCCTGAGTTGCCGCCAGTCACGGGCGCGTCGATCTGCAAGGCTTCATCAGCGGAGAAGCGGGCGCTTTCTGCATACCGGCTCACAATGCCCGCGCTCACGCTGAACCCACGGCCGCCAGGTGCGCCGATGGTCAATACCGGCTGGCCCTGAATCGGCATGGCTCCCGTCTTGATCGGCTGGCCGGGTTCGCTGACGCGCAACACGCCCACGTCGCGCCGTAGGTCAAGGCCGATCAGCTCGGCATCCAGCCAGCGCCCGGCGGCCGTCTGCACGCGATAGCCGCTCTTGCCGTCGATGACGTGGGCGGCGGTGAGGACATAGCGGCCATCTGCGATAAACGCGCCGCTGCCGATGGTCTGCCAGTGGCGCGGCTCCTGGTCGCGGCTTTTCAGCCAGAAGCGGACAGCGCCAAGGGTGGCCGTCGCCGGGTTGGATTGAACGCCAGGAACAAGCCAGACGCGGCTTTCATCGTCCGGCCTGGTGACAAAGGGCAGGGCGGCCACATTCACGGCGGACGGGATGACCTGGGGAATGATGCGCGGCCAGTCGGCAGCATCCGGCACGCCGTCGCCCTGGCCGCGCAAGGCGGCGGCGGTGATGCCTTCCGCAATGCTCCGGCTCCGGGCTGAATAGGCGTCGTTGTCGTGTTCGGCGAAGCGGTAAAGGGCGTTTGCGTTCGCCTCGGTCGTGGCGACGGTGTAGCCGGCCACGGTCAGGGATGCGCCCGCCAGGATGTAGGCCGCCAACGCTGTGCGGCGCCAAGTCTGCACCTTCATCGTGCGCCCCCCTTGCCATCGGCCGGCGGCTGGATGGTGCCGTCCATGATGGCATCGCGCACGGCGACATCACCGGAATTGAGCCAACCGGCGTGCGTCCGGTAGGCGTGCCAGAACATGCCGCCGGTGCCGATCAGGACGGCCAGCGAAACGGCAAAGGTAATCCGATATTTCGTTAGGTCGCGGCGGGTGCCGCCAGTAACATTGCAAGTAGCCATGATTTCACCTCTATGTCAGGTGGGTTGTGGTCAGGTGTCCAGGTGGGTTGCCGCCTTCCTGGGCACCGCTTTTTAGCGGCTGAAACTGCGGGACTGCTCCCGGTCGCGTGCCGCCTTCTCCTTGAACCGCTCGGCGATTTCCCGCGCCCTGGCTTGCTTCACCTGGTCGCCGCTCTCGTTGTCGCGGTTCAATTCCTTTGCCAGCGTCTTTGCCTGCTGGCCGTTGATCTCGTTGCGGTCGATGCGCTGCTCTGCGCTGTCTTGGTTCTGCGCGTCCAGCTCGAAGCCCTGGGCCTGCTTGGCCTGCGGCTGCTCGGCCTCGATGTTCTGCGATGCCAGCGCGGCCGCCTGGCCGTGCCGCTCTAGCCGCTCCTGGTCTTTCGCCTCGCGGCGCTCCTGGGCCTGCTCGATCTTCGTTGCATAGCTCTTGGCAAGTTCTTCGTTCGTCGGTTCGGTGCTCATCGTCTTTCCTCCTGGCGTAAACCTCAAATTCTCATTTACTCATTGCATCATAACACTAAACGCAAATGAGTAAAAGCGTTTTAACTCAATACCCGCGCCCGCCATCGCGGCCGCGCTCCTGTTCACGCTGCTGCTGTCGGCTGCGCGTGATTTCCTGCGGATTGCGTGCATACCTGTCGGCAAGCTCGCGCTGCATCTTGTCCAGCTCGACGGCCTGACGCTCTTTCGGCATGGCGTTGAACCGCTCGATGCGCTCGCGCAGCTCGCCCGGCAGCTCGCGCCAGGCGCTCGGGTTGCGGTCGCTGTATCCAGCAAAGCCCGCTTGCCGCTTCACGGCCAGCGCCTTGAACTGGTCGGCTTCTCGCTTGGCGTACATCTCGGCCCGCTTCTGGTCTTGCTCGCTGACCTGGACGGCCGCCGGGCGCTCCGGCTCGGCCTTGGCCTGCCCCTGCTGCGCCAGGCCCGCAAAGGCCCGCTGCTGGCCTTCCTGCATGATCGCCGCCGAATGATGCCGGGGGTCTTTTCCGGCCGCCTGGAACTCCTGGGCGACGGCAAGCTGTGCGCGTGCCACGTCCAGCGCCAGGCCACCGCCTCCGGCTTCGGCCCGCTCGATGCCGGCGCGGAATCCGGCCAGCGGGTCGGGTGCCGGGCGCTCCGCCTGGGGCCGCTGCTGCGGCGCTGCCACCTCGCCGCGTTCCTGGCTGACCTGCTGCCGGAACTTCGCCGCGATTTCGGCCGCCCGGCGCTTCTTCTCGTCCTCTGGCGTGCGCTCGATCTGCTCCGGCCGCTGCATGGTCGGCTTGCCTGCAATGTCGGTCGCGGGCATGAGGTCGGGGCGGCCGTGGCGTTCCAGGTTGCGGCGCAGGGCATCGCGCATCTTCCCGGCCAGTGCCGACACCTTGGCGCGGCCACGTTCCAGCCAGCGGCGCACCACGCTTTCACCGTCGAAGCCGCGCCGGTCGGCAAAGTCCAGCGTGCTTTCTTTCGGGCGCTCACGGCCCAACACCTGTGCCAGCTTCCCGGCGGCCAGCTCGGCCGCGCCGCGAACGTGCCAGGTGTTGCGCTCGGCGGTCGTGCCGTCCGGCAGGCGCACGGTTTCAGAGCCGCCATGCTCCAAGCCGATACGGTCGCCGCGCTTCGCGCCGCTGGATGCAATGGCGCGTTCAAGATCGACGCCCCAAATGGTGTGCCGCTCGCCCTTGTCGTTCTCCAAGGTGGCAAAGTAGCTTGCCCGGTTCTCCGGCTTGTTCTCGTAGGGTGCTGCGCCATGATCGACCAGGCGGCCAGCGCGGCGGTCGGTGAAGTCGTCGGCTCCTGCAAACAGGGTCGCCGCCTCGCGGTGCCGGGTCATGCCGACATAGGCAAGGCTCCTATCCATGCCGGGGGTCGCCAGCAGGTAAGCCCTATCGACGGTGACGCCCTGGGCCTTGTGAATGGTGACGGCATAGCCATGATCGACGGCCGCATATTGGGACGCCTGCACCTGCCGCGCTTCGCCGCTGTCCAGGCGCACGGCCAGGCTTCCATCTTCCGCACGTTCGACCGTGCCAAGGGTGCCGTTCTTCACGCCTAGATCGCGGTCATTTTTCAGGAATACGATGCGGTCGCCTGGGGCAAATTCCCGCCCGCCGCGCTCGGCCACAAATCGGGCCGTGCCGCGTAGCTCGCCGCGTTCCTTGCGGGCCTCGCGCACGGCTTCATTGAGCGCCTGAACGTCCTTGTTGCTGTGGGCAAGGATGATCTGGCTACCCTTGCCCTGGTCGCCAACATAGGCGGCCGCCAGGCCGTCGCGTGCAGCGTCCCGGCTGTCATGAATCTGGACGTGTCCGCGCTCGGCGTAGGCCGCCAGGCCATCGGCCACGGAACCACGGGCAAACTGCTGGCCCGCCTCCCGCGCCCATGCCTCTTTCTGGCGTCTAACCTCGGTGATTTCTGCCGCGCCAACATGCTGGACAACACCCCGGAAAGCCGCGCCCGCCTCGATGGCGGCAAGCTGCTTATCATCCCCAAGCAAGACCACTTTTGCCCCGGCCTGCTCGGCGGCTTTCAGCACGCGGCCAAGCTGGCGGCTGCCGATCATGCCCGCCTCGTCGATCACCAGAACGTCGCGGCTGGTGAGCTTGTCTTTTCCGTTCTTCCAAGCAAATTCAAGGCTGGCAAGCGTGCGGCTGTCGATGCCGCTGCCCGCCTGCAATTCGTCGGCTGCTTTGCCCGCCAAGGCTGCGCCGCGCACGTTCAAGCCCTGCGCCTGCCACGCCTCGCGGGCTACCTTCATGCTGAAAGATTTACCCGTGCCAGCATCGCCGATGACTACGGCCAGGCTGCCCGGTTTGAGGACGTGCCGGACGGCGTTCTGCTGCTCGGCCGATAGGGTGCCAGCACCATCAATGGCGGCGTTCGTGATCGGGCTAGAAACACCATGCCGCCCTGCCTGTGCCAGACGCTCGGCGCTGTCCACCATGCCGCGCTCGGTGTCGATCATTTCACGGGTTGAGAACTTCGCCGGCTCGCGCCCTCTGGCCGGTTCCATCTCGACCAGATGCGGCGAATTCTCTAGCCTGGAAAGCAAGCCCTGGAACTGGTCGGCATCGTCAATGTAGCGGTTCAGCTCGGCGGCAATATCGCGGCGCGTGAAAACGGCCTGCGTTGCCGTGATCTTGTCTAGGATGATCTCCGGGCGCTCGGTGATTTGCCGCGCCTGTTCCTGCCGGTCGGCGTTGTGAATGTCGATGCGGTCGGCGTCCAGGCCGCGCCGGTCCATCGCCACGGCATCACGGCCTATGTGCTTTGTCGGCGTGAGTTCCACGCCTTGATCTGCATAGCTCCGATGATCTACGCGGGCGCTGATTTCGGCACGCTCTAGCGCCTCGTTTGTCAGCTCGGCCCATTGCCTGCGAATGTCGGTAATGTCGCCCTGGCTGGTGCCGGGAATGCCTGCCTTCTGCCTGTCCTTGTTTGCCAGCTCAATGACGGCCTTTGCGCCTAGCGTTCCATCCTCGCCAATGGTGCGCGTTGTCGCCAGCATGTGAACATGAAAATTCCGGTCATCGCCGTCCTTGTCGGGTGCGTGGATGCAAACATCCACGGCCACGCCGTAGCGGTCGGCGATGGCCTGCCCCATGCGCGTTGCCAGCTCTTTACGGTCGGCGTCGTTCAGCTCATGCGGCAGGGCCGCCCGCCACTCTCGGGCCACTCGCGCATCTTTTCGTTTCTCGGCGGCCTCGGCGGCATTCCATAGGGCGGCGCGTTCGGGAACCGGCACGCCTTCGGGCGTGACGATCTCCGACGAAAGAACGCCGCCCTTACGGGTGAAGTCGAACGCTTCCCCGGTGCGCTCATCTACCAGCGACGACGCAGAACGATAGGCGGCAGCGGCCACGGCGCTATGCCCGGCTGCCCGTCCTATCGTGTGCGTGTTTAGGTGGTAGATCGCCATTTCTTTCCTTGGCGTTTTAGCCGCTAAAAAGAGGTGCAGGGGTATCCCCTGCCGCACGTGGGTTGCGCAGCAACCCGTAAGTGCGCATTTCGCTTTCGCTCCATGACTATACCAGCGCCGCGCCTTCCCCGCCAGCGTCGCCGGTGGTAAGATCGTGTGCGCATAACCCACAATCTCGAAAGGAGCTATGACGATGGCACGAAAGACGTTATCCGAACGCAAGGCCGACAAGCTGGCAGAACTGAACCGCATCAAGGCAGAACTGGCCGAATTGGAAAGCAAGGCCGCTGAACGCATTGGTAAGATTGCCCTTGCCGCTGGCCTCGGCGATCTCGACATAGACGACGCTTCATTGCGGAAGGAGTTTGAGGCTGTCGCCTCGAAATTTCGCAAAAGCGAAGGCAAGCAAGCTGCCCCGATGGCGGCAACGAATAGCGCAGATTGAGCGCGATTTGGGACGCCTTCGGATGAACGCCAGGAGAGAAGATACCCGCCGGAAAATCCAGCTCGGCGGCTTGGTCATCAAGTCCGGAATGGCGGGCTATCCGACGTCTGTGATTTTGGGCGCTTTGACCCTCGCGGCCGGTGCGCTAAATGGGCCAAACGCTGACGCTACAAAAGCACGCTTTGAGGCGGCAGGCGATGAGGCTTTTTCCGATGATGGAGAGGACGGCGGCAACCGTTCCTAGCCGTCAATTCAACCTGACATAGAGGTGAAGCATGATGGACGTTAGTGATTTTTTGGCGAGATTGTGGGCCGCTGTCGTAGCGGTATTTTTTGGGGCGTTCGTGCTGTCGTTGGCGAACACGGCGCACGCCCGCGTTTTCCCTGAATGCAACCCGGCGGCAGAGGCCGCGAAGTTCTACGGCGCGGAAAATGTGGATGCCTGGGTGAAGCGCGTTTGTGACGCGCAGGAAACGGCTTTCCAGACTTGGGAAACGAACCTGCAAAAGCTCGACATTGGGCAGCAAGATTTGTCGATGGCGACGAACGCCGGGAATTGGCAAGCCTACCGGGACAAGTGGGCCGAATTGCTGCCGGTGTTGAAGGAACTGGAAGCCGCTGCGGTGGCGAACCGGAACGCGCCAGGCGCGGCAAACATCCTTAGTCTGTATCGCAACGATTTGGGCCTGTTCTTGCAGAATGCGGGCCTTGCCTCGGCGGGCAGCCTGGACGATTTCAGCGCCCGGATTCTGGCGGGCCTGGACGGCGAACGGCCAGCGGCGGCGGCAACGGCTGGCGTCAATGTCGTGCAGCAATCCGTGACGCGAGGCGTTGAGTTCGGCAAGGGCATCGGGACGGCACAAGCGGAAACGATTCTTGCGGAGTATCGCGCCCAAGTTCAGCAGCGCGGCGCGGAACGCATGGAACAGCTCGGCGGCTCGACCGTGAGCGGCTATTTCGGCGGTTTCGGCGAGCGCATCAAGGCGGCTTTCGGTGGCTGGTTGTTCTACCTGGTCACGGTCTGCTTTGTCGGCGCGTGGCTGGCGCACAAGCGACGGCAGAACCCTGTGACGGTCGGCACGGCCGTTGGTCTGGCCTTCCTCGTTCCATCGGTCGGCATGTTGCTTCTGTTCGTGTTCGCGCCATTCATTCCGGGCTGGTTCATCCTCGCCGCGACGGTCGCCGGAACAGTGGCAACGTATCTGAACGCGGGCCGGGTGTTCGGCTGGCTCGCGGGCCTGGTCGGCGCGGAGTCTCCGACAGGAAAGCGGCTGCGCATCCTCGGCGCAACGATTGAAAACCTGCGCGGCCAGGTGCAACCGTCCGGGCCAGTTGCGGCCGCCGGTGCGGCGGTCGCGGCGGTCGATAACAGCAGCACGCATCCGCTGGGTTCGCACGGCTCGGCCCGTTGGGGAACGGTCGATGAAATCCGCCAGGGCGGCCACCTGGTCGCGCCTGGTAAGCCGGGCGGCTTCGCCCTTGGCCGGGTGTCGGATGCGCCCGCCGGCCTCGATCAGCGTTTCCGCTTTACCGGCCATGTCGTGACCGTGGCCCCGACCGGCTCCGGCAAGGGCATTGGCGCGGTGATTCCGAACCTCCTGGACTATCCCGGATCGGCCCTGGTTCTCGACGTGAAGGGCGAAAACGCGGCCGTGACGGCTCGCGCCCGCCGGGCGCTCGGCCAGGCCGTGCATGTGGTCGATCCGTTCGCGGTCAATGGCGACGGCGCGGCCGCTTTCAACGTCCTGGATCGCCTGGACGTGTGGAACCCGGATTGTGTGAGCGAATCCGCCACGCTGGCCGATTGCCTGGTGATCGGCAGCGAGAAAGCCGAATCCAAGTTCTTCGATGAGTCGGCTAAAAACCTACTTCAAGGACTGATGCTTCACGTTGTTAGCCTGGATGAGCCGGAACGGCGGAACCTGGGCGAGCTGCGCCGCTTGCTGACCACGGGTGAAGGCGAGTTTTTCGACCTCCTGGGCATGATGGCCGCCGACGAAACGGCCGCCTTCGGCATCCCGGCCAGGGCCGCGAATACCATCATGGGCATGGCCGACAAGGCGCGGGGAGACGTGATTTCAACGGCCCGCACGCATACCGCCTTCTTGGACGATCCGCGCATTGCAGCGGCGCTATCGCGCTCCGACTTCGACCTGTCCGCGATCAAGTCCGAATTGATGACGGTGTTCCTGGTCATGCCCGCCAACCGCATCGGCCCAAATGCGCGTTTCCTGCGCTTGTTTGTCGGGTCGATCATTGCCGCGATCACGTCCAGCAACGTGCAGCCGGCGCACCGGGTCGCGTTCCTGCTCGATGAGTTCGGCCAGCTCGGCTACATGAAGCAGATCGAGGACGCCGTTTCACTGCTGCGCGGCTACGGCCTGGCCTTCTGGGTGTTCATTCAAGACCTGTCGCAGCTCAAAGGCACCTATCCCAAGTGGCAGACCTTCCTGGCGAACAGCGCCAAAAGCTTCTTTGGCACGGACGATTACGACACGGCCAAATACATCAGCGACAGCCTGGGCAAAGCCACGATTGAGTTTGAGACGGAAAACACCGGCAAGAACAGCGGTAGCGGCCTATCGGGCGGCGGCGGCTCGATGAACCGGGGCAAGAGCACTGGCACCAGCCAGCAATTCACCGGCCGCGAGCTGCTGACGCCGGATGAGGTCATGCGCCTGGGGCCAGAGCATCCGATTGTCCTGGTGCGCGGCGAACGGCCCTACCTGCTCGACCGGCTGAACTACCTTGCCGATGCCGAATATGCCGGGCGGTTCGATGCGAACCCCTACCATAGCTAAGGGGTGATGTATGGCGGGCATCATCGCGGCGGTTCTCGGCGTCATCGCACTGGCGTGGTTCCTGCGCCGGCTGTTCCCTGCCCTGTTCGCTGCGGTGTTCGTCCTGGCCGCGCCGGTGTGGCTGGTCGGCGGCCTGCTGCTCGATCTGCTGCGGCGGCCGCTGGCGTTCCTGCGACCTGTCGGCCTCGGCCTGGCCCGCCTGGTCGGCTTCGTCCTGGTGCTGCCGCTGCTGCCCTTCATCTTCGCCTGGTCGTTCTTCGCGGAGCTGTGGCGGCAGTTCCGGCCGAAGGCCAGCCCGGCACCGGCCGGGGTCAAGCCGCCCACGCCGATGCAGGCAGCCGCCAGGCGCACGGCGGACGTGATCGACCTGGCCGCATTTCGCCAGCAGCGCGGAAAAGAGTAAAAGAGCGTTTGATTTTTTACTCTTTTGAGTGAATGATTTTAGCGGCTAAAGTCGACCGCCCCTCAAGTGTCAATATCGGGCCGGAAAACGCGCAAGCGTTCCCGACCTTTTCTTCGCCTGTTCCCTGCCCGTTCGCGCTGCGTCGGCTGATCTTGACACTTGAGGGGCCGATCACTCGCCGCTGCCGGGCTTCTTCCTTGTCGGCTTCGCCTCGGCCGCCGGCGGCGGCGTGATGCGGGCCAGCAGCGCGGCCGATTGTTCTTTGAGCGTATCGAGCTGCCCGGCCAGGCGGGCGGCTTCCTCGCGGGCCTGTGCGGCCGCCTTCGTGGCCTGGTCGCGCTCGGCCTGGGCGGTGGTGAGGCGTTCGGCCATGCGGTGCGCCTCGGCGGCCGCCTGCTTGCGCTGTTCCTGCTGCGCTTCCTGGTCGGCCTGGGCCTTGGCCTGCACCTTCGCCAGCTCGCCGCGCACCTGGTCGAGTTGAGCGGCGGCGGCCTGGCTGGCCTTCTGCTGTTCGGCCAGCGCCCCGCGTGCCTGGTCGGCGTCCTGGTGCGCTCTGTCCAGTTCCGTGCGCAGCTCGCCGGCGCGGCGCTCGATTTCCTGGGCGCGGGCCTCGGCCGTGTGCGCCTGTTCCTGGGCGGCGGCCAGTTGGCCGCGCAGTTTGTCGGCTTCGCCGCGTGCGGCCGCTTCAGCGGCCTCGATGGACGCCAGGCGGGATTGCAGGTCATCGACCTGAGCGGCCAGGCGGTCGGCAAGCTCGGTTGCCTCGGCCCTGTCGGCTTCCAGCTCGGCGCGGGCCTTTTCCAACCCTTCCCGCTCAACGGCAAGCCGGGCGTTCGCCAGGTCGAGGGCGATTGTCCATAGGTCGCTGCCCAGCTCGGCCAGGCGTTCGGCGACGGCCTGGGGCGCAGGCTCGCGCAGGGGCGCGGCAGCAGTGGCCTGCCGGGCCTTCCACTCATTCAGGGCCGGGGAAATGGTGGTGTAGCTCCCGCCGGTGATCTGCCGGATTGCCTCAAGCGTGGGCTTCTGCCCGGCGGCGGCCAGGTCGTCGGCGGCGGAAAAAATCTGCTCTTTCGTGACTGCCATAGCGGGTGCTCCTGTATGAAATGTAGCGTTGTAGTATGTTGTATGATACTACTACATACTACAATTTACAAGCCCTACAGGGAAATACTACGCGCCGGGCCTGGGCCAGCCCGGCCGGGAGCGCGGCGGGGTCGAAATTTGGCCCTGTGCGGGCCGTGGCAGTGTTTTCCGGGGTCAGCGGCACCTATCCCCTACCCTCGCCCGGTTTCGGGCTTCCTGGGCGCTCCTGCGCGGCCTGGGTGTGGTTTCGGGCCTTCCTCGTCGGGAATGGCGATGCTGGCCAGCTCGGCCGCCTGGCTGTCGGCCTTCCCCTTGGCGTTCAACCTGTGGTCTTTCCGCCCGCGCTGTCGGTCGATGTGAGGCACGGCCTCGGCAAGCCGCTTTTCCCTGCTAAACCGCTTTTTGCGGCCTTTCAGCGGGCACGGCGCTGGATGAGGGCGCAGGCGGTGGAGTTGCCACCGGCGCGGCGTGCCGCGCCCTTGGTAAACAGTCTGGCCGTAGGCCAGCACGATAGCCGGAGGGGGAGCCGGCGAAGCCGGGGGAACCCCGCAGGGGTGCCACGCCGAAGGCGCAGGCCGACGCCGTAGGCGGCGGGGCGAAGCGCGGAGGGTAGGCGCGCCCGCAGGGCGCTTGGGCGGTTCGATCTGGCGGCGACTTATGCACAGGCCAGGCGGGTTTTAAGAGTTTTTATATGTTTTAAAGAGTTTTAGCCGGGAAAATCGCCGATTTTTCCTTACGAATCAATGTCTTGTGAATGTGCCCGGTGGGTAATGTACGGCTTTCGGTGTGCAAAGTACGGAAGCAGGTGGGTAATGTACGGCTTTCGGTGTGCAAAGTACGGGCTATCCACAGGCGCTAGGGTCGGAACCGATCAAAGCGGGGTTTAGCTAAACTTTTGACGGCCTCTTGGCCCTCTCCCTCCGTACATTACACACCGGCAGGCGGTGGCAGCTCTGCATCGGCATGGTCGCGGTGGGTCATTACCAGCAGCGGGCCGCCCTGCCCGGCTTCCTCGCGCAGCTCGTACTCCGGCAAGTCGTTGGCCTGGATGATGTTGCGCAAGATGCGGCAGAACTCCTTGAACTTGCCTGCGCTGCCGCTGCGGTCGTAGATCGTCTGGAAGGCCCACTTTGCGGCGCTCTTGCCCGCTGCGCGGCGAGCCAGGCGATAGACGAAGCGGCCAATGCCTGGGTCTATCAGGAAGTAGTCGGGATGAACGGTCAGCACGTCCGGGTTCTTGCCCTCCGTGATCTCGCGGTACATCCAATCGGCCAGCTCGATCTCGATGTATTCGGGCTTGCCGCTCTCGCTCTTGATGACCTTGTAGCGGCTAATCAGGGCCTCGCCCTCGGATACCGTCACCGTGCGGCCGTTCTTGGCCTTCCTGGTGCGCTGAACCGCAACGTGCGTGGTGTTGAGCCGGATGCAGGTTTCCACCAGGTCATCTTTCTGTTTGCCGCCGTCCGCTCGTCGGCAGAACTTCAACACGTCCGCAACGTGCGGCCGGAACACGCGGCCAGGCTTCGCCCCCTTCCCTTCCCTGTAGCGGTTCATTGACTCTGTGAGGTGGGACACGGCCATTAACACCAAGTCGTAATCCCACACCGAAGCCATGCCGGCCGCGCCTGCCGACACGGTGACATGACCATCGGGCAGGGTGTAGTTAATGACCTCGCCCGCTCGCCGGTCCTTCTTGGAAAGACGGAACACGGCCACGTCCATGATGCTGCGCGAATCCTTTGTGCCCACGTCATAGAGCGTCGGGACAAAGAAGTCTGGCTGCTCGTCTCCCCTCGGCGGCTTGCGGATGCTCGATGCGGGGGGGGCCGATTTAACGGGGCCGGAACTGCGCTCACGCTCGGCCCTAGCTTCTTCCTCGCGCAATCTGGCGGCGGCCTGCTCCCAGGATTCGCCCGGCCGGGCGGCCGCCTCGATGCGCTTCTGGCGCTGCGCGTCGTGCGCAGCCTTCAACCTCGCAAGTGATTTGTCCAGGTCGCCCAGGGCCTCGCCGATCTGCTGCGGCCCCTTCCCGCGCTCGTTGTTCATGGTGCCGCCCCTTTAGCCGCTAAAATTCAAATGAGTAAATATGCTTTTGAGCATCAATCCGGCAGACTGGCGACATACTCGGAAAGCACATCCTTGATGCTCTTGCCCTGCTTCGTGGCGTAGATTTTCAGCTTCGCGTGCTGTTCGGCGGGTAGCTCGAAATTGACGCGCTTCATGCCGCCGGCGTCGTCTGCCAGGCTGGCAAGGGTCGCGGCCCTTGCCTTGTCGGTGCGTGCGCTCGGGCGGCCGGCGGTGAGTGCGGTTGTGGGCTTGCTCATTTTTTCATTTCCTCAAAAGCTCAATTGAGTTTCTGCTTGATCTCGGCGGCCAGGGCGCGAACCTCGGCCGCTGCATCGCCGTCCGGCTCGGATTCAAGAACGGTCGTGCCAGCGGCGGCGGTGCCGGGATAGCTCACGCGCTGCGTGATGCGGGCATCAAGAATGGGCAGTGCGTAGCCGGCCAGCGCGTCGGCAACCTCGCCGCCAATGCGGGTGCCCTTGATCGCCCTGGATACCACGAAAGCCGCTTGCAGCTTCCCGTCCGTGACTTCGATACGCTGCTTGACCAGCTCCACAAGGTCGGCCGTGGCCCAAATGTCGTAGGGCGATGGCTGCACCGGAATCAGCACGAAGTCGGCCGCCTTGATGGCCGACACGGCCAGGTCGGCCGCCTGGGGCGCTCCGTCGATCACGACGAAATCCACTTTGCGGGCCACGTTCTTCACGTCCCGGTCAATGGTTGGTCGGTCGATGCCGACCACGGTTAGCGGTTGATCTTCCCGCACGGCGGCCCAATCGCGGGCGCTGCCCTGGGGGTCGGAATCGACAAGCAACACGTCCGCGCCGTCGAGTTGCAGGGCGCGGGCTAGGTGCGTGGCGATGGTGGTCTTTCCTGAACCGCCCTTCTGGTTCAGCACGGCAATGACTTTCATGCGCTCTCCTGGTGGTCATGCAAATGATAATTTACTCATTGCATCATAACACAATGAGCGAATGAGTAAAGGTGTTTTCCATCATTTCCCCATGCTTTCCCATAGCGCCCGATAGGCTGCCTCATCGTCGGTCGGCTCGCGGTCGAGCTGTTCCAGCAGCCAGGCCGCGCCGGCGGCCATCGCCTCGTCGTGGTCGAGGTAGCGGCCATCGAGCGCGCCATACATGCCGCCCTGCCTGGTCGTCACTTCCCACGCCTGGCCGTCATGGGTGCGGCACACGGCATAGGCAAAGTAATCGCCCTTGGCGTCCATCTCGTCGTGCGCGACTTGCAGCTCCGGCCGGAGCGGGGGCAGGGGATAGTGTCCGTTTCTCATGCCTTCATGCCCTCCTGGTCGGCGGCCGCCAGCGCATCGGCCTCGGTCAAGGCGTCCTCTACAAACGCGCCGCGCCGGCGGGCCTCGGCCCGGCTGGTTTCCTGGCCGCGCAGCGCCCGGTAAAGGGTTGCCCGATGCACGCCCAGCAGCTCGGCCGTTTCGGCCGCCGTGCGGCCAGCGCCCAGCAGCTCGCGGGCATGTTCGACCTGGCCGGGGGTGAGGGTAGGGCGGCGGCCGAACTGCACGCCTCGCGCCTTGGCCGCCTCGCGGCCGTTCCTGGTGCGGTCGATGATTAGGGAACGCTCGAACTCGGCGATGCCGGCAAACACGGTCAGCACCATGCGCCCGGCCGGGGTGGTGGTGTCGGCCCACGGTTCGGCCAGCGAGCGCAGGCCCGCGCCTTTCGCCTGCAACTGCTCGGCAATGTCCAGCAGGTCGCGGGTGCTACGGGCCAGCCTGTCCAGCCGCGTGACCGTCACCACGTCGCCGGCGCGTAGGTGGTCAAGCATCCGGCCTAGCTCCGGCCGCTTGGCATGGGCGCCGGTGATCTTCTCGGCAAAGATGCGCGTGCAGCCGGCGGCGTGCAGCTCTGCGCGTTGGTTCGTCAAATCCTGGTCGTCGGTCGATACCCTGGCGTAACCGATCATCGGCTTGTCTTTCATGGCGCGCCCTTCGTTGCAAATATCGTCGCAAATAATAAACTATTTGCGACCGACTTTTGCAACATGATGACGCCAGGAAAAAAGGGGGATGCAGGGCGTGTCGCAAAACTTAGGACTTATGCGACGGGTGCGATTTTTTGGATACACAATTGTGTATCCATGCGATACTGTCGCCTTATGTCGAGCAAAGACGTTGGCCTCCGTATCCGTGTTGAAAAGGAACTCCGCGAGGCGTTCCAAGGGGCTTGCTTGGCTGAAAACCGGAAGGCATCGGAAGTGCTGCGCGAGTTTATGCAGGCATTCGCCGACCGACACCAAGGCGGCTTGCAGCCGGATATGTTCACGACACCAGCAGCCAGGAAGCCACGTCAATCAACCAAGAGAAAAGCGATATGAGCCAATTCAATTCTTTGGAAATGTGCGCAGGGGCAGGGGGCCAGGCGCTCGGCCTAGAAATGGCTGGCTTCGATCATGCTGCCCTAGTCGAACTGGAACCGGCGGCGTGTGCAACGCTGCGCCTGAACCGTCCCGCCTGGAACGTCATTGAGGACGATTTGCGCCGCTTCGATGGCCGCCCCTATCAAGGCATCGACCTGCTAGCCGGTGGCGTGCCATGCCCGCCGTTCTCCAAGGCAGGAAAGCAGCTCGGCGCGAAGGATGAGCGCGACTTGTTCCCCGAAGCTATCCGCCTGGTCGATGAGTGCCGCCCGCAAGCTGTGATGCTGGAAAACGTGCGTGGCCTGCTCGATGCCGTCTTTGACGATTACCGGAACAAGGTTGAAAAGCAGCTCAAAAAGTTGGGCTATGTGCCTGGCTGGCGGCTGTTCAACGCCTCCGACTATGGCGTGTCGCAACTACGCCCGCGTGTGGTGTTCGTCGGTATCCGTAAAGACCTGGCCGGCGGCTTCTCCTGGCCGGAACCGCTGCAAAGCGAACCGCTGACAGTGGGCGAACTGCTGCACGACCTCATGGCCACGAACGGCTGGCGCGGTGCCAACCGTTGGCGCGAACAGGCGAACGTCATTGCTCCAACGCTGGTAGGCGGTTCCAAGAAACACGGCGGGCCTGACCTCGGCCCAACCCGTGCAAAACGCGCATGGGCCGCCCTGGGCGTCGATGGCATGGGCCTATGGGACGATGCCCCGCCGCGTGATTTCGTGGGTATGCCGCGCCTGACAACGCGCATGACGGCACGCATTCAAGGTTTCCCCGATGACTGGCAATTCTCCGGCCGCAAGACGGCCGCCTATCGCCAGATCGGCAACGCCTTTCCGCCGCCGGTGGCCGCTGCGGTGGCCCGGCAAATCTTCGCGGCGCTGTCCGTCAAACGTATCTACAAGGTGGCGTGATGAGTGTTCCCGCCGAGTTCTCGGAAGCCCGCAAAGCGTTCCATGCAAAGCTGTTGGAAGCAACGCTGACCACCAATGCTGCGGGCGTGGTGAGCAACGCCGATAGCAGCAACACCACAAGCAAGGCGATTGCCAAGGGCATTGCCGATCTGCTCAAAGCTGAAACCATCGGCGAACGCATCGCGGGCCAGACTTCGGGCAACCAGTTTGAAGGCATCTGCGCAGGCTTCGTGCGGGAAACCTTCCTCAAGCTCGGCCACCTCCGGCCCGGCATTTGGGACGTGCATCAAGTCTCCGGCCGTAACCGCCTGGAAATTGCCCGTTATGAGCAATACGCGCACCTGGTCGCGCTCGACCGGGCCGCCAAGGCCGATGCCGAACTGGCGGCCGCCCTGGGCAGCGACTACACCATCACGCCGGATATTGTGGTGGTGCGCGACACCGAGGACGACAGCGCCATCAACGCCCCGGCGCTCCTGGTCGATGACAGTGTGACCACGCTTGCCAGCCTGCGGAAGAAAAACGGCGGCCTGCCGCTGCTGCACGCCAGTATTTCATGCAAATGGACAATTCGCAGCGACCGGGCGCAGAACGCCCGTTCCGAAGCGTTGAACCTGGTGCGCAACCGCAAGGGCCGTCTGCCTCATGTGGTGGTCGTCACGGCCGAACCGACACCAAGCCGCCTTGCCTCTATCGCCCTGGGAACCGGGGACATTGATTGCGTGTATCACTTCGCCCTGTATGAGCTGCAAGCCACGGTAGAAGCCTTGGGCATGACCGACGCGGCCGACATGCTGGCCGTGA
>Ga0066256_1003031_pt1 | contig 16972 bp, 16 predicted proteins | sample ThiBio_1000_biof_FD_87107 | JGI IMG/M metagenome (GOLD analysis project Ga0066256, IMG submission 87107) | Wastewater bioreactor microbial communities from Cape Town, South Africa - Thiocy_expt_1000_biof (version 2) | ecosystem: Engineered > Bioreactor > Thiocyanate-remediating >...
GCAAAGGCTAACGCTGCCTGCTTCGCTCCAGGTCACGCTTTCGCGATCCGCAAACGGGCCGTTGCGGGCGGTGACCAGGCAATAGCGCTCCTCGTAGAGCGGCACGCTGGTGACGCGGCCGAGCGGCTCATTTTCGAGATAGGTCAGGCCGGCGTCGATCTCGAAATTCTCAAGCTGGCTGAGGATCTGCAGCGAATTGGCCGAGACGATGGAGAAGGTGACGTCCGGGTGCTTTTTCTGGAAAGGACCGGTGAGGCGCTGCACCAGCGCCAGCGTCGTGGGAATGGCGGCAAGGCGGATATGGCCGGAGAGGCCGCTACGGGCGGCGCGCATCTCCTCGCGCATGGTGCGGGTGTCGCCGACGATGCGGCGCGCCCATTCCAGCACGCGCTGGCCCTCCGGCGTCAGCCCCTGGAAGCGGGAGCCGCGATTGACCAGCACGACGCCAAGCTGGTCCTCAAGCTGGCGGATCGCCGCCGACAGCGTCGGCTGCGAGATGCCGAGCTCTTCGGCCGCCCTGGCGAAATGGCGTTCGCGCGCCAGCGCCATGAAATATTCGAGCTTGTCTATCATCGCATCCGCCAATCGCTGATCAGCAGATCAGCTGGCCGCCATTGATCTCGATCACCTGCCCGGTGATGTAGCCGGACAGCGACGCGGCGGCGAGGAAGAGATAGGCGGGGGCGCAGTCCTCCGGCGTGCCGAGCCGTTGCAGCGGGATCGCCTTGCGGGTCGCCTCCAGCTTTTCGGGCGAGGAATAACGCTCGTGGAAATCGGTGGCGATGGTGCCGGGGGAGACGCAGTTGACGCGGATGCCGGCCGGGGCCAGTTCGCGGGCAAGCGCCTTGGAATAGGTCGAGACGAAGGCTTTCGTTGCCGAATAGATCGCCGAGCCGGCGCTGCCGCCGGTCAGCGCCGAAATCGACACCGTGCTGACGATCGCGGCATCGCCGGCGGTTTTCAGGAGCGGCAGAAGCCCGCGCGTCACCTCGACCACCGAGGTCTGGTTGAGGCGCACCACGGTTTCATATTCGGCGTCGGTCAACTCGTCGGCGGGAAAGCGGCCGACCATGGTGCCGGCATTGTTGACGAGGCCGTGCAGGACATCGAAGCGCTCCCGCACGGCCGAGACGAACCCTTCGACGCCGCCACGCTGCAGGAAATCGGCGGCGATCAGGAAGGCGCGGCGTTCCGATTGCGCCTCGAGCAGGAAATCCGGCAGGTCGTCGGCGATGCGCCGCCCGACATGGACGACGACATGGGCGCCGCAATCGAGAAACAGCCGCGCCACTTCCAGCCCGATGCCACGGCCGGCGCCGGTGACCACGATGTTCTTCCCGTCGAACAGTTTTGGATGAAACATATCGTTTTCTCCTCGCCTTCTCCCCACTGTGCATGGCATCGAGGCGCGGGGCAACTGTGCATCTGACCGATTGCGCTATTTTCGCTTTTGCCTATCATGAAGAAAAACGAAAGGTGGGGAGGGGGCATGTTCCTGACGGGGAGACAGGCGGAGATTCTCGAAATCGCCAAGGCGGAGGGTCGCGTCCAGGTGGAGGAACTGGCAGGCCGGTTCTCGGTGACGCCGCAAACGATTCGCAAGGATCTCAACGATCTGTGCGAGGGCCGGGCGCTGACGCGCGTGCATGGCGGGGCGATTTTCCCGAGCGGCACGGAAAACGTCAAATACGAGGCGCGCCGCTCGATCGCCGCGACCGAAAAGCAGGCCATCGGCCGGGCGGCGGCGGCGCTGATCCCCGACAATTCCTCGCTGTTCATCAATATCGGCACGACCACGGAAGCGGTGGGCGAGGCGCTGCTCGATCATCGCGAACTGATGGTGATCACCAACAACATCAACGTCGCCAACCGCTTGCGGTTGTTTCCCTCGATCGAGGTGGTGATCGCAGGCGGCGTGGTGCGCGGCTCGGACGGCGGCATCGTCGGCGAGGCGGCGGTGGATTTCATCCGCCAGTTCAAGGTGGATTACGCCGTCATCGGCGCCTCCGCCATCGATCATGACGGGGCGCTGCTGGATTTCGATTTCCGAGAAGTGAAAGTGGCGCAGGCGATCATCGCCAATGCCCGCAACGTCATCCTCGTCTCCGATTCGTCGAAGTTCGACCGCAACGCGCCGGTGCGCATCGGACATCTGTCGCAGGTTCACACGTTCATCACCGACCGCTGTCCGCTGCCGTCGTTGCGCGACATCTGCATCGAGCACGACGTGCAGTTGATCGAAACCGATGGGGAAATCGCCTCGGAATAGTATATTTTCGCTATACATTCGTTTGACATTCGGAAAATTTTCGTTTTAACTAATCCTGCTTTCGCAAATGCGCAAAATTGTGCGATGCGAAAATGTGGGGGAGTTTTCGAATTGGCCGGGCATGCGGTGTACGATCTGTTCGTCATCGGCGGCGGGATCAACGGGTGCGGAATCGCCCGGGATGCCGCCGGACGGGGATATGGCGTGGCGCTGGCGGAGGCGAAGGATTTCGCCTCGGGAACGTCTTCGGCGGCCACAAAGCTGATCCATGGCGGCTTGCGCTATCTCGAACATTACGAGTTCCGGCTGGTGCGCGAGGCGCTGATGGAGCGCGAAGTGCTGTGGGCGATGGCGCCGCACATCATCCGGCCCATGCGTTTCGTGCTGCCCTATCACAAGGGCGGCATCCGTCCGGCCTGGCTGATCCGCCTCGGGCTGTTTCTCTACGATCATCTTGGCGGGCGCAAGCTCCTGCCGGCGACGCGCTCGCTCGACATGCGGCGCGATCCTGCGGCCAAGCCGTTGAAGCCGCTGTTCACCAAGGCCTTCGAGTATTCCGACGGTTGGGTGGATGATGCCCGCCTCGTCGTCCTCAATGCCCGCGATGCTGCCGACAGGGGCGCGACGGTCTTCGCCCGCACGGCCGTGGTTTCGGCGCGGCGCGAAAACGGTGTCTGGGTCATCGGCTTGCGCAAGGACGACGGCACGGCGAGCGAAGTGCGCGCCCGCATGCTGGTCAATGCCGCCGGCCCCTGGGTCGACCATGTGCTGGCCGAGGCGCTCGGCCGCAACGATGTCCACAACGTCCGTCTGGTGCAGGGCAGCCATATCGTCGTGCGCAGGAAGTTCGACGATCCGCGCGCCTATTTCTTCCAGAATCCGGACAATCGCATCATCTTCGCCATTCCCTACGAGAACGATTTCACGCTGATCGGCACCACCGATCGCGACTACACCGCCGATCCGCGCAAGGCGGCGATCTCCTCCGAGGAAATCAGTTATCTTTGCCGCGCGGCCAGCGAATATTTCGCCGAGCCGGTCCGAGAGGAAGATATCGTCTGGACCTATTCCGGCGTGCGGCCGCTGTTCGACGACGGCGCCTCCAAGGCGCAGGAGGCGACGCGCGACTATGTGCTGAAGGTCGAGGGCGAGGATGGCAACGCGCCGCTGCTCAACGTCTTCGGCGGCAAGCTGACCACCTATCGGCGGCTGGCCGAACATGCGCTGGAAAAGATCGGCGAAGCCATCGGCGAAAAGGGCAAGCCCTGGACGGCGGGGTCGCATCTGCCGGGCGGCGGCTTCGTGCCCACCGCCTATGAGGCGCAGGTGGCGAGCCTGAAAGCGAAAGTCGGCTTCCTGGGCGATGCCCATGCCCGCCGGCTGGTGCGGCTTTACGGTACGCTTGCCGCCGACATGCTTGGAAATGCCCGTTCGCTTGATAATCTCGGACGGCATTTCGGCGGCGATCTCTACGAATGCGAAGTCCGCTGGCTGATGGCGCGCGAATGGGCGCGGAGCGCCGAGGACGTGTTGTGGCGGCGCACCAAGCGCGGCCTCTACCTGTCGCGCGAGGAAGCGGCGGCACTCGATGACTACATGGCGGGTATCGCCGCCTCGTCCGCCGCCTGAGGGGCGGTCACGACTGCGCATGCCGAAGGTTTGAGGAGGCCTGGGGGAATTCATGCTTGAATTGAAAAACGTGTCGAAGACGGTCGGCGCCGAGGTGCATATCCACCCCTGCGACCTCGTGCTTCAAAGAGGCACGCTCAACGTGCTTCTCGGGCCGACACTGTCCGGCAAGACCTCGCTGATGCGGCTGATGGCCGGCCTCGACAAGCCGAGCGGCGGCTCCATCCATTTCGACGGCAAGGACGTGACCGGCCTGCGCGTGCAGGAACGCAACGTCGCGATGGTCTACCAGCAATTCATCAATTACCCGGCGCTGTCAGTCTACGAAAACATCGCCTCGCCGATGCGCATCGCCGGCAAGGATGCCGCGACCATCGACCGCGAGGTACGCAAGGCCGCCGACCTGCTCAAGCTGACGCCCTATCTGGAGCGTACGCCGCTCAACCTCTCGGGCGGCCAGCAGCAGCGCACGGCCTTAGCGCGCGCCATCGTCAAGAATGCCAGCCTCGTTCTCCTCGACGAGCCGCTCGCCAATCTCGACTACAAGCTGCGCGAGGAATTGCGCGAGGAACTGCCGCGGCTGTTCGCCGCCTCCGGCGCCATCTTCGTCTATGCGACCACCGAACCGTCCGAGGCGCTGCTGCTCGGCGGCAATACCGCGACGCTGTCGCAGGGGCGCATCACCCAGTTCGGCCCGACCATCGAGGTCTATCGCCGCCCGGTCGATCTCAACACGGCGCGCACCTTCGCCGATCCGCCGCTCAACATCATCGAGTTGACCAAGCGCGGCGGCCAGTTCCTGCGCCAGGACGTCGAGGCCTTCGCCGTGCCGGCGCATCTGGCGCATATGGCCGACGGTCCCGCCACCATCGCCTTCCATCCGCATCATCTGGCGCTGGCGCCGGCCGCCCCCGGCGCCCAGCGCGTGCCGGTGCGCACGCTGATTTCGGAAATCACCGGTTCGGAAAGCTTCATCCATGTCGATTTCGCCGGCGTGCGCTGGGTGATGCTGGAGCATGGCATCCACGATATCGAGCCCGACCGGGCGATCGACATCTATCTCGACACGCGCCACCTGATGGCGTTCGGCCCGGACGGGGCGGCGATTGCCGCAGCACCGGCCGCGGCAGCCTGAGGAGAGAGGGACATGGCACGCATCGATCTCGACCATATCCGCCACGCCTACGGGCCGCGCCCGACCTCGGCCAAGGACTACGCGCTGAAGGAAGTCCATCACGAATGGAACGACGGCGGCGCCTATGCGCTGCTCGGCCCCTCCGGCTGCGGCAAGACCACGCTGCTCAACATCATCTCGGGCCTGGTGCAGCCCTCCGAGGGCCGCATCCTGTTCGACGGCGTCGACGTCACCCACCTGCCGACCGAAAAGCGCAACATCGCCCAGGTCTTCCAGTTCCCGGTCATCTACGACACCATGACCGTCTACGACAATCTCGCCTTTCCCTTGCGCAACCGCCATGTGCCGGCCGCCGAGATCGACCGGCGCGTGCGCGACATCCTCGAAATGATCGACCTGTCGCATTGGGCCGACCGCAAGGCGCGGGGGCTGACCGCCGACCAGAAGCAGAAGATTTCGCTCGGCCGCGGCCTGGTGCGCAACGATGTCAGCGCCATCCTGTTCGACGAGCCGCTGACGGTCATCGATCCGCACATGAAATGGGTGCTGCGCTCGCAGCTCAAGAAGCTGCACCGCCAGTTCGGCTTCACCATGGTCTACGTCACCCACGACCAGACCGAGGCCCTGACCTTCGCCGACAAGGTGGTGGTCATGTATGACGGCGAGATCGTGCAGATCGGCACGCCGGCGGAGCTGTTCGAAAGGCCGAGCCATACCTTCGTCGGCTATTTCATCGGTTCGCCCGGCATGAACGTGCTGCCGGCGAGGGTCGATGGGTCGCAGGTGACGATCGGCGACCAGGTGCTGGGCCTCGACCATGCGCCTGATATCGGTTCCGCCGCCAAGGTCGAACTCGGCATCCGCCCGGAATTCGTCCGGCTGGGACGCGAGGGCATGCCGGTGGAGATCGCCAAGGTCGAGGATATCGGCCGCCAGAAGATCGTGCGCGCCCGTTTCGCCGGCCAGCCGCTGGCCATCGTCGTGCCCGAGGACGGCGAAATCCCCACGGATGCGCGCGTCCGTTTCGATCCCGCCGCCATCAGCATCTATGCCGATAGCTGGCGCGTGGGCAAGGAGGCCTGACCCATGGAAAAGACCTGGAACAACAAGGCCTGGTTTCTCGTCCTGCCGGTGCTGGTGCTCGTCGCCTTCTCGGCTGCCATCCCGCTGATGACGGTGGTCAACTATTCGGTTCAGGATACCTTCGGCAACAACCAGTTCTTCTGGGCCGGCACCGACTGGTTCACCGAGATCCTGCATTCGCCGCGCTTCTGGGATGCGCTGCTGCGCAACCTGATCTTCTCGCTGGTCATCCTTGCGATTGAAATCCCGCTCGGCATCCTGATCGCGCTCAACATGCCCAAGAAGGGGTTGGGCGTGCCGGTCTGCCTGGTGCTGATGGCGCTGCCACTCTTGATCCCGTGGAACGTGGTCGGCACCATCTGGCAGGTCTTCGGCCGCGTCGATATCGGCCTGCTCGGCCATACGCTGGAAGCGCTCGGCATCGACTACAACTACGTGCAGAGCCCGACGGCGGCCTGGATCACCGTCATCGTCATGGATGTCTGGCACTGGACCAGCCTCGTCGTGCTGCTCTGCTATGCCGGCCTCGTCTCGATCCCCGACGCCTATTACCAGGCGGCCAAGATCGACGGCGCCTCGCGCTGGTCCGTGTTCCGCTACATCCAGTTGCCCAAGATGAACCGGGTGCTGCTGATCGCCGTGCTCCTGCGCTTCATGGACAGCTTCATGATCTATACCGAGCCCTTCGTCGTCACCGGCGGCGGCCCCGGCAACTCGACCACTTTCCTGTCCATCGATCTCGTCAAGATGGCGGTGGGACAGTTCGACCTTGGTCCGGCGGCGGCGATGTCGATCGTCTACTTCCTCATCATCCTGCTGCTGTCATGGGTGTTCTACACCGTCATGACCTCCGGCGACGCGCAGGCTTAAGGAGAATCCCATGAACAATCGATCCATGGGCGAGCGGCTTTCCTTCCTGGTGCCGACCCTCTACATCCTCTTCCTGCTGCTGCCGATCTACTGGCTGGTCAATATGAGCTTCAAGGAAAACGCCGAGATCACCGGCGCCTTCTCGCTCTGGCCGACCAACCCGACGCTGCGCAACTACACGATCATCTTCACCGATCCCTCCTGGTACAACGGCTATATCAATTCGATCATCTATGTGGTGATGAACACGGTGATCTCGGTGGCGGCGGCGCTGCCGGCGGCCTATGCCTTCTCGCGCTACCGTTTCCTCGGCGACAAGCACCTGTTCTTCTGGCTGCTGACCAACCGCATGGCGCCGCCGGCCGTCTTCGCGCTGCCCTTCTTCCAGCTCTATTCGGCCTTCGGCCTGATCGATACGCATATCGCTGTCGCCATCGCCCACTGCCTGTTCAACGTGCCGCTGGCGGTGTGGATTCTCGAAGGCTTCATGTCAGGCGTGCCGAAGGAAATCGACGAGACCGCCTATATCGACGGCTATTCCTTCCCGAAATTCTTCGTGAAGATTTTCATGCCGCTGATCGCGTCGGGCATCGGCGTCGCCGCCTTCTTCTGCTTCATGTTCTCCTGGGTGGAGCTGCTGCTGGCGCGCACGCTGACCACCACCGCCGCCAAGCCGATCGCCGCGACGATGACGCGCACGGTCTCGGCATCGGGCATGGACTGGGGCGTGCTGGCGGCGGCCGGCGTGCTGACCATCGTTCCGGGGGCGCTGGTCATCTATTTCGTGCGCAACTACATCGCCAAGGGCTTTGCCCTGGGCCGCGTGTGACGGGGAGGACGACCCATGAACTTTTCCTGGATGGCCTGGACGCTGCCGACGGCGCTGTTCTTCATCGGCATCGCGCTCCTCATCGCGGCGATGGGAATATGGGAATTCATCTCGCCCGGCGGCAATCCGCGGGTCGGCATCCTGCGCTTTACGACGACGCGCGGCGACCGCCTGTTCATTTCGCTGCTCGGCAGCGCTTTTATTCATCTCGCATGGCTGGGCCTGGTCGGGCCCAACCTGTGGTGGGCTCTTGCCCTCAGCCTCGTTTACGCCATCGCGGTGTTCAAGACGGTCTGAGGCCAAGCGGAAATGCGGGGGAGGCCAATGTCGACGGCCGCTCCGGTGGGAACTGCAATCGCAACAACCTTAGGGAGGATGAGTATGCGACGGCATCTTTTGACGACGACGGCAGCGATGTTGCTGGCTTTGAGCGGCACGGCCTTTGCCGGCATGGACGAGGCGAAGAAATTCCTGGATGCGGAAATCGGCGACATGTCGAGCCTGTCGCGCGCCGATCAGGAAAAGGAAATGCAGTGGTTCATCGATGCGGCGAAACCCTTCGCCGGCATGGAGATCAAGGTCGTTTCCGAAACGCTGACCACCCATGAATATGAATCCAAGACGCTCGCCAAGGCGTTCGCCGACATCACCGGCATCAAGATCACCCATGATCTGATCGGCGAAGGCGACGTGATCGAGAAGCTGCAGACGCAGATGCAGTCGGGCGAGAACATCTACGACGCCTATGTCAACGACTCGGACCTGATCGGCACCCATTGGCGCTACCAGCAGGCACGCTCGCTGACCAAGTGGATGGCAAACGAAGGCAAGGACGTCACCAATCCCGGCCTCGATCTCGACGACTTCATCGGCCTGAAATTCACCACCGCGCCGGATGGCGACGTCTACCAGCTGCCCGACCAGCAGTTCGCCAACCTCTACTGGTTCCGTTACGACTGGTTCAACGACGAGAAGAACAAGGCCGATTTCAAGGCGAAATACGGCTACGACCTCGGCGTTCCCGTCAACTGGTCGGCTTACGAGGATATCGCCGAATTCTTCACCGGCCGCGAAGTGGACGGCAAGAAGGTCTTCGGCCATATGGACTACGGCAAGAAGGATCCGTCGCTCGGCTGGCGCTTCACCGACGCCTGGCTCTCGATGGCCGGCAACGGCGACAAGGGCATCCCCAACGGCCTGCCGGTCGACGAATGGGGCATCAAGGTCGACGAGAAATCGCGCCCGGTCGGTTCCTGCGTCGCACGCGGCGGCGATACCAATGGCCCGGCCGCCGTCTATTCCATCCAGAAATACCTGGATTGGCTGAAGGCCTATGCTCCCCCGGCAGCCCAGGGCATGAACTTCTCCGAATCCGGCCCCGTGCCGGCGCAGGGCGAAGTGGCGCAGCAGATCTTCATGTACACCGCGTTCACCGCCGATATGGTCAAGAAGGGCCTGCCGGTCGTCAACGAGGACGGTACGCCGAAGTGGCGTTTCGCCCCGTCGCCGCATGGCGTCTACTGGAAGGACGGCATGAAGCTCGGTTATCAGGACGTCGGTTCGTGGACGCTTCTGAAGTCGACGCCCGAGGATCGCGCCAAGGCGGCCTGGCTCTATGCCCAGTTCGTCACCTCCAAGACCGTCGACGTCAAGAAGAGCCATGTCGGCCTGACGCTGACCCGCGAAAGCTCGATCCAGCACCAGAGCTTTACCGACCGCGCCCCGAAGCTCGGCGGCCTGATCGAGTTCTACCGCTCGCCGGCCCGCGTCCAATGGTCGCCGACCGGCACCAACGTTCCGGATTATCCGAAGCTGGCGCAGCTGTGGTGGCAGGCCGTGGGCGACGCCGCCTCGGGCGCCAAGACGGCACAGGAAGCGATGGATTCGCTGTGCGCCGAGCAGGAAAAGGTTCTCCAGCGCCTCGAACGCTCCGGCGTCCAGGGCGATATCGGCCCGAAGCTGGCCGAGGAGCACGACCTCGAATACTGGAACAAGGATGCGGTCTCCAAGGGCAACCTGGCGCCGCAGCTGAAGGTCGAGAACGAGAAGGAAAAGCCGGTCACCGTCAATTACGACGAGCTGGTCAAGAGCTGGCAGAAGAAGTAAGCCGGCTTATCCCTTGAGAATGCAAGGCCGTCCGCAACCAAGTTGCGGACGGTTTTTCTTTGCAATTTCAATGTGCCGATCCTTGGAAACGACGAATTCGCTTCCCATATTCACCAGCGTGTCGGCTCTCCGGGGGCGGCCGGTTCGATGGCCAGCGCATGCAGCCCGGCATCGAGTTCCGGCTTCAGAAGCTCGGTGACGGCGCGGTGGCGTTGCAGCCGGCCCATGCCGGTAAACTGCGCCGAGACGAGACGCACGCGCATATGGGTTTCACCCTCGCCGGTGATATCGGGCTGATGTCCCGCATGCAAATGGCTTTCATTGATGACGGCGAGCCGCTCCGGCGCAAATGCCGCGATCAGTTTCGCCTCGATGCGGTCCTTCAGGGACATGTGCGACATACCTTTTCATGGCGCCGTTCGAACGCCGCGGCAGTTTTCGCGGCCGCCCGGCGGCGCAGTCCGTAATCTCGGGAAAATGGTCCCAAAAAGCCAGCAACATTCCCGATTGTCAATTCTTGTTGTGCCGATGATGCCGTACCATAATTCGTCCATGCGATTTGATTCAAAAATATACGACCGTATCCGCACCCGCCGGAAGCGGGAGCAGCAAGCCGAACCCGTCGGCCCGACCTGTCAGTGGGACGGGTGCGAGCAGAAGGGCGCGCATCGCGCCCCCGTGGGCCGCAATGCCGAGGGCCAGTTCTTTCTGTTCTGCTTCGAGCATGTGAAGGAATACAACAAGGGCTACAATTATTTTTCCGGCCTTTCGGATACCGAGATCGCCCGCTACCAGAAGGAAGCGGTGACCGGTCATCGCCCGACCTGGACGATCGGCGTCAACCGCGCGTCGAAGGCCGGGCCTGTTCATTCCGAGATGCGTTCGGGCACGGCCGGCATGCATGCGCGCATGAAGGACCCCTTCGGCTTCGTCAGCGGCGAGGGCGGGCCGACGGCGCGGCCCTCGCGCGAGCGAAAACTCAAGACGCTGGAGGCCAAGGCCTATGACACGCTCGGTCTCGGCGCCACGGCCACCGCCGACGACATCAAGCGCGCCTACAAGGCGCTGGTCAAGAAGCACCATCCCGACGCCAATGGCGGCGATCGCGGCTCGGAAGAACGTTTTCGTGCTGTTATACAAGCATATCAATTGTTAAAGCAGGCCGGTTTCTGCTAAGGGACACAAAGGTTCATTGCGTCACCGACCTTATCCCGCCGCGTGACGCCGTTTAAGACATGCAAGCGACCGATGCGGCCGGGCGGCAGCGCCCGCCTTGGAGACAGAATGAGCAAGACTGAACTCGATTATTCGAACCTGCCGGACACCACCGTTTCCGTCCGGGAGGTTTTCGGCATTGACACCGACATCCGCGTGCCGGCCTATTCGAAGGGCGACCCCTCCGTCCCCGCCCTCGACCCGGATTACCTCTTCGACCGCGACACGACGCTCGCCATTCTCGCCGGTTTTGCCCATAACCGCCGCGTGATGGTCTCCGGCTTCCACGGCACCGGCAAGTCGACGCATATCGAGCAGGTCGCCGCCCGCCTCAACTGGCCCTGCGTGCGCGTCAACCTCGACAGCCATGTCAGCCGTATCGATCTGGTCGGCAAGGACGCCATCGTCGTCAAGGACGGGCTGCAGGTCACCGAATTCAAGGACGGCATCCTGCCCTGGGCCTACCAGCACAATGTCGCGCTCGTTTTCGACGAATACGATGCTGGCCGCCCGGACGTGATGTTCGTCATCCAGCGTGTGCTGGAATCGTCGGGCCGCCTGACCCTGCTCGACCAGAGCCGTGTCATCCGCCCGCATCCGGCCTTCCGCCTGTTCGCCACCGCCAACACGGTCGGCCTCGGCGACACAACCGGCCTCTATCATGGCACGCAGCAGATCAACCAGGCGCAGATGGACCGCTGGTCGATCGTCACCACGCTGAACTATCTGCCGCATGACAAGGAAGTCGACATCGTCCTCGCCAAGGCGAAGAATTTCACCGGCGGCCGGGACGCCGTGTCGAAGATGGTCCGCGTTGCCGATCTCACCCGCGCCGCCTTCGTCAATGGCGACCTGTCGACGGTGATGAGCCCGCGTACCGTCATCACCTGGGCGGAAAACGCCGCCATCTTCGGCGACGTCGCCATGGCCTTCCGCGTCACCTTCCTCAACAAGTGCGACGAGCTGGAGCGGGCGCTGGTGGCCGAGCATTACCAGCGCGCCTTCGGCGTCGAACTCAAGGAAAGCGCCGCGAACATCGTTCTGAGCGCGTAAAAACCAAGGTAGGGGCGTTCGAAAGAGCGCTCGGGAATGAAGACGGATCATGGCAGGTCGAGGCGATAATTCGAAGAGCAAATCCGGCGGGCCGGTGGATATGGAGCCGCTGCGCCGGGCGATCGGCGGCTGCGTCCGTTCCGTTGCCGGCCGGGTCAATGTCGAGGTGTCCTTCGCCAACGAGCGTCCGGGCATGGCCGGTGACCGCGTGCGGCTGCCGGAACTGTCGAAGCGCCCGACGGCACATGAGCTGGCGGTCACTCGCGGGCTCGGCGATTCCATGGCGCTGCGCATCGCCTGCCATGACCAGAAGCTGCACACCGCCATGGCGCCGCAGGGCAACGACGCTCGCCTTGTCTTCGACGCCGTCGAGCAGGCGCGCGTCGAATCGATTGGCGCGCAGCGCATGGCCGGCGTTGCCGCCAACCTGTCCTCCATGCATTACGAGAAATACGCCAAGGCGAATTTCTCCGGCGTCGACCGTCGCCAGGACGCCCCCGTCGAGGAGGCGCTGGCCATGCTGGTGCGCGAACGCCTGACGGGCGAGCGCCCGCCGGAAAGCGCCGGCAAGGTGCTCGATCTCTGGCGCAATTTCATCGAGGAGAAGGCCGGCAAGGATCTCGACCGTCTCGCCGGCGCCATGAACGACCAGCAATCCTTCGCGCGCCTGGTGCGCGGCATGCTGAGCTCGATGGACATGGCCGAGGATTTCGGCGACGAGGAGACCGAGCCGGACTCCCAGGACAGCGAGAACGACGACGATCAGCCGCGCAGCGACGAGCAGAGCGACGAGAACGTCGAGGAAGAAGCCGGCTCCGACGCCGCGCCCGCCGAGGAAAGCGAAGCCTCGCAGGAGCAGATGGATGACGGCGAAATGGACGGCGCCGAGATCTCCGAGGAGGAGCTGACCGACGATTCCGACGAGGATTCCGAAACTCCCGGCGAGAGCCGCCGCCCGGCCAGCCCCTTCGACGATTTCAACGAGAAGGTCGATTACCGCGTCTTCACCGAGGAATTCGACGAGGAGATCACCGCCGAGGAGCTGTGCGACGAGGCCGAACTCGACCGTCTTCGCGCCTTCCTCGACAAGCAGCTGGCGCATCTGCAGGGCGCGGTCGGCCGCCTCGCCAACCGCCTGCAGCGCCGCCTGATGGCCAAGCAGAACCGCTCATGGGATTTCGATCTCGAAGAGGGTTATCCCGATACCGCGCGCCTGCCGCGCATGATCATCGATCCGATGCAGCCGCTGTCCTTCAAGATGGAGCGCGATACCAAGTTCCGCGACACCGTCGTGACGCTGCTGATCGACAATTCCGGCTCGATGCGCGGCCGGCCGATCACGGTTGCCGCCACTTGCGCCGATATTCTGGCGCGGACGCTGGAGCGCAGCGGCGTCAAGGTCGAGCTGCTCGGCTTCACCACCAAGGCGTGGAAGGGCGGCCAGTCGCGCGAAAAATGGCTGGCGAGCGGCAAGCCGGCGGCGCCCGGCCGACTCAACGACCTGCGCCACATCGTCTACAAGTCGGCGGATGCGCCGTGGCGGCGGGCGCGCCGCAATCTCGGCCTGATGATGCGTGAAGGCCTGCTCAAGGAAAACATCGACGGCGAGGCGCTGATGTGGGCGCACAACCGCCTGATCCACCGTTCCGAGCAGCGCAAGATCCTGATGATGATCTCGGACGGCGCCCCGGTTGACGATTCGACCCTGTCGGTCAATCCGGGCAATTATCTGGAGCGCCATCTGCGCGCCGTCATCGAGCAGATCGAGACGCGCTCGCCGGTGGAACTGCTGGCGATCGGCATCGGCCACGACGTTACCCGCTACTATCGCCGCGCCGTCACCATCGTCGACGCCGAGGAGCTGGCCGGCGCCATGACCGAGCAGCTCGCCGGCCTGTTCGGCGAGGAGGACGCCCGCGCGCTGCGGCAGGGCGGCCTGCGCCGCGCTGGATAGCGCGGCGCGATGATCGCGCGTTCCGTCCTTCCCGCGACGGCGGCCGTGCTTCTCGCGGCGCTCGCCCCGCAGCCTGCCGCCTACGCGCAGTCCATCCAGCCCGAGGCGATGGCGGTGCGGTGCGAGCCGGTGCGGCTGTTCCGCATCGGTTCCGACGAGACGCGGTTCGGGCCGCTGGAGTTCGTCGGCGGCATGACGATGACCTCCGGTTGGAGCTTCGGCGCCTTCTCCGCCTTCCGCTTCACCGGGCCGGGATCGAGCTTCATCGGCGTGGCCGATACCGGCTCGTGGTACTTCGGAACGATCACGCGCGACGCGGCGCGCCGCCCCGAATGCTGGTCCGGCTTCGCCATGATGCCGATCCTCGGGAGCGACGGAAAGCCGCTGCCCGACAAGGCGCATGCGGACGCCGAGGGGCTGGACGTGCGCGACGGCATCGCGACCGCCAGCTTCGAGCGCAATCACCGCATCACCGAATACAGGCTCGCGCCGGAGGCGATGGGCAAGCCGCTGCGCGACCTCGACTTCCTCGTGCCGCGCGGCGAGCTGCGTCAGAACCGCGGCTTCGAGACGGTGGCGCATGCGCCGAAGGACGGGCCGCTCGCCGGCGCACGGGTGGCGATCGCCGAGCGCAGCATCGACGAGGCCGGCAACAGCTTCGCCGCGATCCTCGAAGGGCCGCGCAAGGGCGTCTTCAAGGTCAGGCGCAGCGACGAGTTCGACATCACCGACGGCGCCTTCCTGCCGGGCGGCGACATGCTGATCCTGGAGCGCAGCTTCAGCTTCACCTCCGGCGTGGCGATGCGGCTGAGAAGGCTGAAGGCGGAGACGATCCGGCCCGGCGCCGTTGCCGACGGGCCGGTGCTCGTCGAGGCCGACATGGGCTACGACATCGACAACATGGAGGGGCTGGACGTGTGGCGGCGCGCCGACGGGGCGCTGATGGTGTCGATCGTCTCCGACGACAACCGCTCGCTGATCCAGCGCAACCTTTACCTGGAGTTCCGGCTGACCGGCGAATAACCCTTCAAGCCGCCACTGGCTGGCGCCAGCCGGTGGCGATGAGGCGGTAGGGGATGAGGGCGAAGATTGCGATCAGCAGCTTCACCGAGAGATCGCCCAGCGCCCAGGAGATCCAGCGTGGGGCCTCGGCCGCGAACGTGCCCATCAGCGGCGCAGCCTCGAGCGCGAAGGCATCCTCCGGCCCGACGAAGGCGAAGGCGGCCGAAAACGCGATGCCGAAGAAAACGGCTGTGTCGACCACCGAGCCGGCGAGCGAGCCGATCACCGGCGCGCGCCACCAGCTCTGGCGACGCAGCCAGTTGAAGACGGTGACGTCGAGGAGCTGGCCGATCAGGAAGGCGCTGCCCGAGGCGATGGCGATGCGCGCCAGCCGGCCGGGCTCCGTCTCGAACGGGATGATGCCGAGGCGGAACAGCAGCGGCGGGAAGACGATGGTGGTGGCCACCGCCGTCATGAAGCCGACGAAGACGACGCGGCGCGCGGTGGCGGGGCCGTAGCGGCGGTTGGCGAGGTCGGTGACGAGGAAGGCGACCGGGTAGGTGAAGGCGCCCCAGGTCAGGATGTCGGCCAGCGACAGGCCGGCGACGAAACCCTGCATGGGAAACTGGACGAGGATGTTCGAGGCCACGACGACAATCGCCATGGCCGCCACGAACGGCAGATACCGGGAAAGAAAAGACATTTTTTTATCCTGGGTGATGGAACCAGTGAAACGCTTGGGCAGGGCCGGTTGCGTTTCTTGAGGCGGTCGTCCCCCGCCGAAAACTCAAGCGCCTGAGAAGATCAGGCGGCGCTCTGTTCGGCCAGCTTCTTGGCGATCTGCTTCTTCAGCAGGCGCGCGCGCTGCGAAAGCTCGCTGGCGTCGGCCTTGGCGAGGAAGGCGTCGAGGCCGCCGCGATGCTCGACCGAGCGCAGGGCCGCCGCCGAAACGCGCAGGCGCACATTCTGGTTCAGCGCTTCCGAGATCAGCGTGACGTTGACGAGGTTCGGCAGGAACCGGCGCCGGGACTTGTTGTTGGCGTGGCTCACATTGTTGCCGGTCATGACCGACTTGGCAGTGAGTTCGCAGGTGCGGGACATTGCGTGCTACCTTCAGTTCTGTTCGCCCAAGGCCCGAAGCCCGCGCCTCGCAGCGCGCCTGTCGAGCGGGCAACCTTATGGAAAAGTGGGCGTTCCATAGGTGGAATTCGCCGCCCCGTCAAGCTCAAGCTTGCGGGCGGGCCTTCACATAAACGCCGGAATTGACCGGCAGGCAACGCCTGTATGGCGCAAGGCGGCTACTGTTGCCTCGCGCCGTTGCCGATCAAGCGGATAAATGCCCATGCGCCGTCCTCTTTCCCGCCTCCTGGCCGCCACGTTTTGCGCCGCCTTCGCCGTTGCCGCCCCGCAAGCGTCGTCGTCGGCGGCGCCACAGGCTTTCCATGGCGAATACACGGTGTCGTTCCTCGGCCTGTCGGTGGCGAGCGCCAGGTTCGACAGCCGTTACGAGAACGAGGCCTATTCGATCCGCGGCAGCGTCTCCACCGCCGGGCTTGCCCAGATATTCGACGATACGCACGGCACGGTGTCGACGTCCGGCCGCGTCCTTGCCGAACGCATCGAGCCGGCGGCCTTTCGCGCCGACTACAAATCGGGCAAGAAGACGTCGCTCATCGACATCCGCTTCGAAGGCGGCAAGGTCGTCGCCACCAAGGTGGGGCCCAAGCCGAAGCGGCGCGGACGCGACTGGCTGCCGCTCGACATGGACGATCTCGCCGGGGCCGTCGATCCGATCTCGATCACCGGCGTTCGCGCCCCCAGCCGCGA
>Ga0066256_1002928_pt1 | contig 16966 bp, 4 predicted proteins | sample ThiBio_1000_biof_FD_87107 | JGI IMG/M metagenome (GOLD analysis project Ga0066256, IMG submission 87107) | Wastewater bioreactor microbial communities from Cape Town, South Africa - Thiocy_expt_1000_biof (version 2) | ecosystem: Engineered > Bioreactor > Thiocyanate-remediating >...
TGCATACGCTTGCCGGCGACGTGCCTGCCGCTGTGGCGCGTTTTTACAACAGGGCTGCCAGTCTGGAAGAAGCGGGCGCAGCGCTACGCGGTGTCCTGGTTGCGCGGCCATACCTGACCACTGCGCTGGTCGCCCAGTTCCGGGCACTACTGGTGGCGGGGGTGCCGCCGCTGATCCAAGCTGCTGCCGATGCAGCCGCAGCACACACCACCTCGGTAGGTGTCGTGGATAGCGTGCAGCACACGCTGGTGACGGCACTGCGCGGTTTTGGTCGGGAGGTGGTAACTCACCTGGCCGGCGGCGGCGGGCTGGCGGCGCTGGCCGCCTGTCCCACGCAAGACGCACGCGCTGCCGGTGGTGCAGACACAGAGGCGGCAGCCCGCGTTGCGGAGGCGATGATGGTCTGCCTGCCCTGCGGCAGCCTGGAGCACCTTGCTGTGCGTGGCACCGGGTCATCGCCCGCGGCAGTGGCGCCACCAGCAGCGACACTCGTACCGCGCACGCCAGGCTTTGAGCTGTTGCTGCGGCTTGTCGCGGTGGTACAGGCGAATGGCGGCGCCGACACGCGCGACGCGCAGCGCGAATGCGTGGCGGGTTCGCCGCCGCTGCAGCGTGCGCTGGCGTGCATTGAGGGGGCGGAATGGTGGCCGGCGTTCCTGGCGGACGTGGCAGCCGTCCATCACCGCTGCCCACTGCCGCCCCGCGACCACCCGCAACACGCCGGCGCACTCGCAGTGGCGGTTGGTGTGTTGCGCGCTCGCATTGCAGCAGACACGGGCCGCGGCGAGCCGGATGTCTTTGCGGCGCTGGCGCCGTCCTGTGCTGGTGCACTTGGCCGGGTGGCGCCGCTTCTGGCGCACCCCTTACCCGTCGGTGAGGTGCCAGCGGCGGGCCGTGCCGCTGCAACAGCAGCCGCCGGCATTGGTGGCCTGCTGCGTGCCGGTGCGCTGGCTGCCGGCGGGCCGCCGCCAACCGACGCAGTGTTGAGAGCGTGGGGCGACGCGGGCGCCGTGGTGGCGGCGGTACGCGCGCTAGAGGGCGGCGCAGGCGGCGTGGCTGCAGACGCACCGGTGGAGGAGTGGGTGGCGCGTGCCAGCCGCGCCACCCTGGCGTCACTATGGACAACCCTGGCAGCTGCCTGTGGCCGTGGCGACGCCGCTGTTGCCGCGTTGCTGCCGTCCTGGACACCCGTGTTGCATGCCACTCTGGCGCTCTGTCCCGACCAGACCGCCACCGCTGCCACCTGCGGTGCGGCGACACTCGCGCGCGGGGAGGACATTGAGCGTTGGGCGGTGCTGCTGGTGGTTGCGCGCGACGCACTGGCTGCCGCGAGGTCGCCTGCCGCGGGTGTAACCGCACTCCGTGCCATTGTCGCTGCTCCCCGCCGCCTCGTGCCTTTTGTGGGTGGTTTGGCCGCCGTGGCAGCAACTGTGCCTCGTGGCGGCGGCGATGCTGCCACTGCGGCGTGTGCTGCTGTGGAGTCGCTGGCTGCATGGTGTGGTGGCGGCCCGCTGCTGGCGCCCGCAGCCGTCGCTGTGCACGCAGAGGTGGTGAGCGCCATCGGCGGTGCGGCGGGTGAGGCTGGCGTGTTGCTACGCAGCCTGCCGCGGCGTGCGCAGGTGGCGTTGCTGGCTGACGCATGGGCGCACATTTTACATGCCGTCCTGCAGCGCGGGGGTGCGCGCCAGCTGGAGGTGGTTACCAGAGTGCATGTGGTGCTGGCGGGCGCGCCGGGAGGGGCTGACAATCTGAAGTTGGCAGCGCACCCCACAGTGCGCACCGCGTACACGGCGCTGGTCGGCAAGGGTGTCGACTTTGCTGCCGCGTTGCCGCCAGCGGCAGCGCGCGCCGCGCCGCCCGTCGTTGCGACCCTGTTGGATGCGCTGGACATTGTGCTGAACGAGCGGCACCACCCTGCAGGCAGTGGCATTAGCGAGTTGATGGCAACCGCGGCGGCCCTAGGTGTCCAGCTGGCCACCCCTGACACGCGTTGCACACGTGACGCCATGTGCCTCGTGCTGGACCTGGCCTTCTTGCGGCAGGTGGCAGCAGCGGTCGCTGCCGGTGGCGGTGCGGGGGGCGGCGTAGAGGCGGCACTGCGTGGCTTGGGGCGGCTGCCGGCACGTGAGGACGGCGGCGGCGGCGGCGCGGGGGGTGGGCACGCGCTTGCCAAGCTCAATGCGCTTGTCAACACCGACGCGGCGGCAGCAGTGTACTGGTTGGCATGCATCCCAGACGAGGGTGTGCTGCGCACGCTGACGACTGACGCCGCTCTCCGCGCCCGGGGCGGCCTCGTGCTGCAGCCCTGCTTCTGCCTTGCACCAGCGGGGGCCGCGGTGGTGGCACGCCGCACCTTGGAGTCCCGCATGTGCCCCATGTGGATGGCAGCGGATGGGTCACGGGAGGCTGCAGCGCGAGAGGCGCTGACCGCCGTGCTACGCAGCAACGCTGCCGGCGGCGACGCTGCCTCCTTGCGCGCGTGGCTGGCAGCGCATAGCAACGCCGCGGCGCTGGGGTCGGTGTACGTTGCGCGTGCGCTGCTGCTGCTTGTGGTGTACTATGAGCGGTACTGCGAGGGCAAGTCGACGCCAGCGCTGACGACTTGGCTGGGTGGTGATGGTGCCGCCGCGCTGTCCCTGTCACCGCTGGAGGTGCGAGTGCTGAAGCTTTATGCTGCCGGCCCGGCGCCGGTTGTAATTGATGGGGCCGCAGCAGCGCCGCACGACGGCCTGCCGTACGTGTTCACTCCCCGCGCTCTTGATGAAGAGGAAGCCGCCACACGCCGGCTGATTGCCACGCTCACCATGGCATTGGCGCTGGCGTCTCCGCCTGGCAAATCCTACTACCACATGGCCGTCTTTGACAGCGCCAGCCTTCGGGCCTCGTACGGCTTGGGCACCGCTGTGCATACTGCGCCGGGACACGGCCACTGGGACTGTGGCCGCCAGTTTGTTGGTGTTGCGTATGCAGCCAGCATGAACGTGACTAACGAGTTGCGCCTGCGGAAGCTGATGGACCTGCTGTACTGGACCAGCGTGGCGTGGGGCATGTGGCTGCAAGTGGGCAACGCTGCCGCGGTTGCGGTGCTGGAAAACACTACTGGTCACGGCGCTGTGCCAGGGGAGCCAGCCTTCTTCTACCGCGGAGTTGCATTGTCAGCGCGTCAGTCCCGGTGGGAGATGCAGATGCTGCGCGCACGATCCATCCTCACTGACGTGGGTACCGACGCCCGGCTGGTAGCCACTGGCGTGGATGGCGCGGTGTACACCGGTGCTGCCATTTGGCGTTTAGCGCGCACCTCCACCTCGCCGGCGGCTGTCGCCGTGTTTGGCAGCATGGCCGCCGTTGATGCGTACACGGGAGTGATGTTTGCGGAGTGCAACGCCACGGTAGATGCGCTGGTGGCCCGCCCGCTGCCGCCAGCCGCGGTGCCCACTGACCGGCAGGTGGCTGCGCTGCGTAGCCTGCGAGCCGGCGTGGCGGTACGCGCGCAGTTGACGCCGCCCGAGGTGGACACGCTACTGCGCGCGCGAGAGGCGGGTGGGACGCCCGCGGAGCGGCAGGCCGCCGCTTTCTTGCTGCTGTTGACCCGCCACGCGACGACGCTGGGCACCGTCCGCCTGTTGCCGCTGCTCACCGACAGCCTGCTGTGGCTGACCACCGTGTTCAATGGCCGGCTGACGCCGGCGCAGCAGACAGGCTCCGCACTGGTACCTGCCGATCGCGACGGCTACATGGACGCAAGTGGCGTGCTCTCCGAAGCGGAGGCCGCATTTGGAGCGGCTCGTGCGGGACAAATGGCAGGCGCCCGGCGCCCGCCGCTGGAGGCCTCTCCCCCCCATGACGGCGCGTGCGCTCCCGCGGCGGCCGGGGGGGGAAACAATTTCCCCCACCCGCCCCCCCCCCCCCCCCCCGCGCGCCCCCCGCCGCCGCCCGGGGCGGCGAGGCACGCGGCCCTGCCGCGCATGCTCACCAACCGCCTTGTCCTCCCCCAAAATGCCCTGGTTGCGGCGGACATGCGGCTGGTGGTGGGCGGTGCCGACGGCGCAGCGGGTGCCGCCGGTGACGTTGCGCCAGTGGAGGTCATCACAGTTGGTACCGCGGCGGTTGCCGCGGCGGCGGCGGCGGGAGATGACGCCACGACTGCGCGCGGCATCCCCGCCGTGTTTGCAGCGCGGTGCGGCTTGCTGGTGCTGGACAACCCAGGCGCCATTCTGGACATGCTGGTGTCGGCATCGGAGCGGGGCGCGGACGGTGCCGGTGTGCTGGATGTCGTTGGTGTGGCCCGCCGGCTGCACAGCCAGTACGTGTCGGGCAAGAAGCCGTTGGCACTCATGATGCCCTTGCGGTGCGCGCCGGTGGGTGACTTTGCGTTGCCTACCATCTTGCCTGTAGACGCACCGCTTGATGATGGTGACGTTGCCGCCAGCGGCAACGGCGGCGGCGGCGGCGGCGGTGGCGGCGGCGGTGGCGGTGGCGGTGACGGTGGACGTGCAGCGCCGCCACCACCAGACTCCGTCGACGAGCTGTCCGATGCGCTGTACGCGTTAGCGGGAACCCTGGGGCGCGCAGCCGCCATGGTGGAGCATGGCGGCGAGCCACCGCTCGAGGAAGTCGAAGCCGCGCACAACGCGGAGCTGGACCGCGGGCTGACAGCAAAGTCCAAAGCGCAGATGACGCCAGCACTGGCGCGCGTGGACGGCGATGTTGATGCGGGCCACCTGGTGCGAGCGATGACGGCTCTGGTGCGCAGCGCAGATCGCGCCACCCAAGCAGCGCTCGCCAAACCGCGTGGTGTCGGCGAGAACATTACAGCAGCGGCTGTGCACGAGCGCAACTTGACCGCCGCCAAAAAGGTGTTGCTGAACGATGTGGGGTGCGCTACCGCAGCGGCAGACGCTGGCGCGAGGGACTGTGTCGCTGTGAACGAGTTCATGGGCCGCATTGCGCCGTGGCAAGTGGTGGACTTGGTGCCGCTGGCGTCGGAGGTGCGCCGCTTCTACGTGGAGCGCGACTACTTCTTGCGTGACGTGACGGACGCGGTTGCCGAGCTCGGCCCTGCAGAACGCCGCGCGGCTGACGCCAATCGCGCTACGCTGGCGGCCGCTTGCAGAGCCACCAGTGCCAGCGTTGCCTTTGACGTTGACCTGCCGACCGCTGTTGCCACCGCCGAGGCCGTGGAAGCGCTGTCCGGCATGCTGCGGAGCGAGGCGGTACGAGAATTCTCGGACCGCAACCGCCGCCGCACCTTGCGCGACGCCATGGTGGCAGACGTCGGCGAGGAGGCAGTGGCAGCAGCTGCCGCAGCAGCTGCCGCAGCTTCCGCAGCAGTGGAGGGCACACCGGCGGCCACCCTCTGTACTGCCCTGCTGCGCTGCAACGGCTTCTCCTGGTTGGCTACCGTGCGCCTGCTCACCGGCCTTGTCGCGCGGCTGCAGGTCATCTTGCAGCGGCGGCGCGCCGTGGAGGCAGTTGACGGCGGGGGCGACGCTGGTGTCGCTGAGCACGAGCGCAACATGGCAGAGGTGAGAAACGACGCCGAAGCGCGGTTGGACGAGCTGGCAGAGCTGGCGGAACACGCCGGCGTCGTGTAGGGCACGCTACTACTGGTACCGGTACTGTGCACACTGCTTGGTTGTAAGGCCCCCATTTCAATTGCACTTGCATGTGGTTGTGTGCTGATATTTGGGCACTCGTTGATGTATACGTTAGCATCAAATGTAAAGCATGCAGCAGGGGTCATGAATCACAATGGCACGCTACGGCCGGCCGGTGCGCTGCATGACCGGCACGCGGGGGTCAAAGTACAGGTACGCGATGTAGCGGTGGCGCTCAGCCACCTCGGCGTCCTTGGCGGGCACGCTCCGCGCGTTGAAATGCTCCCGGTTCTTCCACTCCGCCGCCGCCGCCTTGATGGCAGCCGCGCGCAGCTCCAGCGCGCTCTGCTCCATGCCGAAGCTGCGCAGCGTCAGGTACGTGTCCACGTCTGCCAGTGCCGCCATGCCGGCGCCGTACGGCAGCTCCATCAAGTCCGCGCATGCCGCCCGTGCGGTCCTTTGCGCAGCGGTCGCCGCCGTCTCCGCGTCCGTGGCAACCTTGGCGGCGTCCGCAGCAGTCTTGACGGCAGCAGCAGCCGCGGTGGACTTGGCAGCAGCGTCGGCAGGCGCGCCAGGTGCAGCGGCAGCGTCGGCGGCGGCCTTGGCGGCGGCCTCCTTTTCCGCGACGGCCGCCGTAGCCGCTATGCGAGCGGCATTGGCGTCGTGGTACTTCTTGTCTGCGTCGCTGGCAGCCGTCTTGAGCGCAGCGCGTTGCGCCACAGTCGTTGCCTCTGCGGCCTGCACGTCGGTCACAACCTTCAGCTGCCGGTCGGCGCGCAACAGATAGGCGCTGGCAATCCATGGCGCCTTGCCCGCAACGTCGTCGCACAGCTGCAACGCGACGCCGGTGTCGGTGGCGCGCTCTGCATCGAGCAGGAGGTAAGCAGCAGTAGTCATGCGCCGCTGCTCGCTGTCGGTGAGCCGGCGCGTCGCTGCCGCCATTGCGGGCTGCACCGCGTCGTATGGCTGCGCCGTCACGGACAACCAAGGCGGCAGCCCCGCGCGTTGCACAGCCGTGTTGAACAGCGGCTGCAGCGGGTGCGCACCTACGCGCCGCGCAGCCTCCTCCGCGTCAATCCCCGGCTCGGCGCCGCCGCCGCCTGTGGGAGTCGCCAGCACCGCCACAATGGTGGCGGCGTGGTACAGGTCCACCGCGGCGTCGTGCAGCTCACGGGTGTACACGCGCGCCGCCTCCAGGGCGGCGAGGGTGGCGGGGTTGCCTGCCGCCGCCGCATCGCGTGCGCGGAGGTGGTTTGCCAGGCGGGAGATGTCGGCAGCAATGGGCAGCAGGGCGTCTTGCACGCTGGCCGCCACCACGCCGCCCGCTGTCGCCAGCAGCAGCAGGCCCGCCATCTCCACGGTCACCACCCCCAACAGCAGCTCAATGGTGGCTGGCGCCGTCTTGTACACGACCGACTCGTGCAGGTCGGCCTTTGCCGCTTCCGGCAGCAGTTGCTTCAGGATGGTGTGCAGGTGCCCACGCAGCTGCCGCGCGCACTTGGTCTGCTTGATGGAGGTGGCGCCCTCCACGTACGCCACCGCGGCATCAGGTGCCTCCTTGCCCTTTGCCGCCTCCACGCTGTCGGCCAGCACGCTCATCACCTGCTCCAGCGTGTCCTTCGGGTTGCAATCCGCCGGCTGCGCAACCTTGGCGTTGGCGAATGCCTCCGCAATGCTGGCCAGGCGGTAGGCGGCCAGGTTGGTCCGGGCGGCGACGAGGAACCCCTGCACTGCCGGCAGGATGCCCACCAGGCTGGCCGACAGCGCTGTGCGCCCATGGTAAGGCCCGTGCATCAGCACACCAAACAGCGCGGCCACCAGCGGGCAGGGCAGCTTCACGACTGTGGGCACCGACGTACGCACCAGCGGCGCCCGGGCGCTTGCGTAGGCAGCAGCGACGGGACCCGCCCCCGCCGCCGCTGCCGCCGCCGCTGCCCCAGCGCCACCGGCCGCACCGCCACCGCCACCTCCCGCGGCAGCAGGTGGTGCCGCCGGCGCGATGGAGGGCGGCACGCCGCCGTGGTTCAGGAAGCCAATGATGACACCAGGCGACACGGGGTCGCCGTCGTCGCTACGTGCGTGCGCTGTCGCGCTGGGCGACTGACGCAGAAAGCCCAGTGGCGACGCCGTCACCTCGCCGTTAGCAAGGCTGCGCTTCAGCCACGCCGGCGGCGCCTCGGCCTTGCCCTTGCCGCCGCCCGCCGCGTTACCGGCCAGCTTGAACCCCATCATCACCTCAGCCTCAATCGCCACCACCATGGCTGCCTCACCCGCCCCTGCCTCTGCATAGTTTGCCCCGCCGGCGGCTGCTGGTGGTACCGGTACCACCGTACCCTTCCCGCCGGTACCGCCGCCAATGCCGCCACCGCCGCCATTGTTGCCGCCACCACCACCGCCGCCACCACCACCGGTGCCCGCCGCTGCCGTTGCCGCCATGCTTGAACACGCTGTTGTAGGTGGAAGAAAATACCGGACGTGAGCGGTAGCACGGATACCAGTGGGCTCTGCATGTGGAATGTATGTGTGGTATATGGTGTGTGTGGTTTTCTATTCCCAGATACGTGCGAGTACACTTTTTCTTGTGCGTAACGTGAGGTGCGAAAGGGCGGCAGAGGGGGCCGCGGCCGCACGGTGCTTTACATCACAAGAAAAACATACGAATGGCATCAATGCAACGGATTCTGGTGGAATCGCACACCTCCAAATACATAAATTGGATCCGCGCGCTTCGATCGCACGCGAAAACTGCGGTTCCCTTGCCCACCGTGCAACTGTGTGCGTACCGGTGTGATGCGAAGTGGTCGATTGGAGAGTCGATGATGAATCAGTCACAACGGCCGAATGTACCGGTATGCGTCGGCGGAGTAGAAATTCTTCACGCACCTGACACTGATCGTCGGATGATTGCGCCCTACACCTGGAAAATGCCACTCGCCGCTCGTTTTTCCACTGATCGGGCATCAATGGTACCGCATCTCCTTGATGCGGGCGTAAAGAACGGTCAGAATCCAAAAAGATAGAAAAGATACGGTTTTCAACAATTCCACAGAGAGTCCTCAGAGTCGTTACTTGAACTTACTTCTCACACCCGCCAACACTCGCATACACCGAGGGACGTTGTTTATCAGCAACCACCGTGCGAACCACGTGCAATTGCAGCCCGGGGGTTGGTTGGAAAAAATCCAAGCAAGCAATTCAAAAAGAAAGAGGATACCCATCCAAAAAGAAGTGAAAGATAGCGGTCCCGAGTCAGTTCATAACGGCCGTAATTGGTATCATTTTAAAGTTTCGACACCGGCGCGGCCGCGTAACACCACCGCAGCGCGCGCCCCCGTCCGCCCTCCAATTGTTGATTTGGATCCGCCCTTGTTTTTGTTGGAGTGGGTGTGGGTGCCGTGATTTTCGAAGTGGTAGTCATTTTCTCTTGTCGCCTACTGATATTTTCCGAAACACCCCCAATATCTACACCCAGCACCAATATTTAACCCATTCCACCCCCTCCAGCCCTGCAAATCACCTTCACCCCCGTTATAAACCATCCGCGCCATGGCGTCCGGTACGTGCCGAGCTCCAACCCGCGCGGGACGGCAGCCTCCGACCCCAAAAACCATGCCACCGCCCACATACACACGCTGTGCAGCACTGGCAGCGTTGCCGATCGGGGGCGTCGGGGCCGCGGGTGGGGCTGGCATGTCCCGGAGGGAGCCATGGGATGCCCTATCGGCAGTGTCTCTTCCCTCGCCGCCGCCACCCCCAGTGCTACCGACCTTCTCGCCGCCCCCGCCGGCAGTGGCGGCGCCCACCGGTACCAGCACCGGTACCGGTGCCACGACGTCGTCGTCGTCGTCTGCTGCGAGCGTGTATCAAGCGGCGTTGGCGGCGGCGCGTGCTGGCAGTGGTGCCGGAGGCGGGGGCCTGGCAGCGGTGCACGCAGCCGGTGCCAAGATGGCGGCGTCGCCAGCGGAGTCTGGCGGCGTGGCGACGATCCGCGCTGCGGCGGCGATGCAGTGGGTGTGGGCGACGGCGGCAGAGGCGTGGGGGCATGATGGCGGCGTGTCTGCCGTCGTCCTCGTGCCGCCGCCGCCGCCGCCGCCATCTACTGCCGCTACCTCCACGTCGTCATCCGCCGTTCCAACAGCGGCAAGTGGGAAGCCGGTGCGGTGGATGGTGACGGCGGGGTGGGACAACGTGCTGCGCGTGTACAAGTGCCCGCTGCTGCCGCCCGGCACGGCGGTGCCGGGTCTGGCGGCGGCCGCTGCAGGCACCGCGCCGCCGCACGCCTGGATTGCCGCGCCGCTGCTGCTGTCTGACTGGCGTGACGGCACCGCCATCACGGCGCTGGCGGTGGCGGATGACCGCCGTGTGGTGGCAGGCGACTCGGCGGGCCGTGTGCGCGTGTGGAACCTGGACACTGCCGCCGCTGACGCGCTGGTGACGGTGTCCAGCCGCGCCGCCGTGACGGCGGTGGCGGTGGCGCCGCCGCACCTCGTGCCGCCCGGGCGCATGCGGCCTCACCTCATTTACGCCGCCGCGGGCTCCGAGGTGGGCGTGTGGGACCTGGCGTCGTGGGGCGACCGTGACGCCGCGGCTGCCGCTGCTGGGTCGTCAGGCGGGACACCGTCGTCTGGCGGCGGCCATGCCGCTGCCACCGTGTCGCGCCGCACGCTGCGCCCCGTGGACCGCTTGGCGGGGCACGACGGCGTCGTGACGGCGCTGGCGCTGCTGCCGGACGGCCGCGTCGTGACGGGCGGCGCAGATGGCCGCATCTGCCTGTGGGCGGTGGTGGAGAACCTGCTGGTGGGTGGGTCGTCATTGTCGTCGCACAGTCCCACCACCCGCGGCGGCCCACCACCAACTGCTGGCAGCAGCAGCATTGACTTCATCCCGCTGCGCCACGTGTGCCAGCAGGTACTGTGCGGCCACACGGAGGGCATCACCTGCCTGGCTGTCATGGACGACGGCCAGCGCCTCGTTTCTGGCTCCAGCGACGCGCTGGCGCTGGCGTGGTGGCTGCCGCCGCCGCTGGCGGTGGCGCCCGACGGCGCCGCGCCGCCGCCGTCCGATATCCGGCCCATCGTGCTGCGCGGGCACACGGGCGGCATCACCGCCATTGCGCCGCTGGGTGGTGCCGCGCTTGCCACCGCGTCGCTGGATCACACCATCCGCCAGTGGTCGCTGCCGCGCTCCTCGCAGTACGCCACCTGCGTGCACGTCATCATGGCGTACCGCGGCCCCGTGAACGCGCTCATGGCGGCGGAAGTGGGCACCGACTTCGTTGCCGGCGGCGGCGGCGGGGGTTCCGGCGGGTCTGGGACCGGCCGTATCTCCGGCGGGCGCGCGGCAGGGGGGGGGGACCCGCGCCGGCTGCCGGGGCGCGTGGGGCCGGGCGGGCCGGCGGGCGGGGCCGGACGAGGAAGCGGCGGGGGGGGCGGGGCCGGGGGGCGGCGGGGCCCCCGGGCGGGTGGGGGGGCCCCCGGGCCCGCGCCGGCCGGCGCCCCCCCCGCCGCGACCGGCGCCCCCAGGCCCCGCCCCCGCCACTGGCAAGGACCGCAGCGGCGGCGGCGGCACACGCGCCGGTCGTGCTGGCAGCCCACCGCCGTCCGGTGCTCGACGCGCAGGCAGCCCAGGGCGCCGGCCTGGAAACAATGCCGTTATCGTGGTGTCCACTGCGCCGCCGCCGCCGCCACCGCCGCCAGGCTCGGGCGGCGCTGCAACCCTTGGCGGTGGTGGCGGCGCTGGTGGCGGGCGTGGCGGTGGCGGCGGTGGCGGTGGCGGTGGTGGCGGCGGCGGGCGTGCTGCGTCGCCGCTGCTGCACGCGTACACCGGCAGCGGCGGCGGGGATGATGGGGCTGCCGGCGGCAGTGGCGGCGGTGGTGGTGACGGTGGTGGGCGCGGCGGGGGTGCAACGTCGCCATCATTTGTTGCCTCAACCTCCGGGTCCCTGCCGCCCCCGGCAGCCGTGTCCAGCTGGGGCGCCGGGGGCCTGCCGCCACTGCCTGACGTGAACGAGCCCGCCGACCTGCAGGCGTCACGCACCAATGTGCCGGCACACCTGTTCGGGTACGAGTACCCCGGCGGCATGGCGCCCATCACTGCGCCGGCCGCTTCCCCTGCCACTGGCAGTGCGCTGGCGGGCATTGGCGGTACCGCTGCCGCCGACGACACCGCGTCAGATGCCTCCGGTGCGCATGCCTTTTTCTTTGGTGGCGCCCCCGGCGGCGGCAGTGGCGGCAGTGGCGGCAGTGGCGGCGGCGGCGGCGGCGCTGCGGCAGGTGCAAAGCAAACGACACCGACGGCGGCAGGCACAACGCCCATCAATGGCGCAGATGTGCGCGCGATGCTGACGGCGCCTCGCACGGAGGGCATAGGGCGCGTGCTGGCAAATGCCGCGGCCATGTTTGGCGGTGCAGCACTGCACAGCAAGGCAGCGGGAGGCACGCGTGGCAGCCGGCCAGCGTTCCCCGACCAGCGGGCGGGCAAGCGCATGGACCTGTCCAAGTCTGGCGCCAGCAACGCGCTGGCGCTGGGCCGCGCCGTCATGTCCGCCGGCAAGGCTCGCGCTGCGGCGACACCTACCAAGAAGTCAGCGGCTGCTGCGCCGGCGGCGGCGGGTGGTGCCGGCGGGTCGGGTACCACGCCACCGTCGGCCCGGAGCGGCGCGCGCACGTCGCACACGCGGCCGCTGCTGGAGAATCAGCCGGCACTCGCGTCGTCACCGCTGGCGAAGGTGTCTGGTCCCTCCATTGTTGCTGCGGTGGCGGCTGCCGCCGCGGGTGGGGCCGGTGGCGCGGACGACATCAGTGAGGGCGGCGAGGCGCCGGCGGTGGTGACCACCATGCACGGCGACCGGTGGACGCTGTCTGCCAACAACGCACTGGCGGCGGTGGGCACTGGCATGAGCTACGTGTTTGACGACGGTGCCAGCGACGACGGCGTGTCTGACAGCGCCAGCGCGCGGGGTGGCGACGGGCTGGCGGATGTGGCAGGCGTGTCGGACAATTCTGACGACGTCCCCAACGCGGCAGACATGGCAGCGGCCGCCGCTGCCCTCTCTGCGGTGCCATCCGCTTCTGCTGCCGCCGCCGCCGCCGCCGCTGTTGCACCGCCGCCACCACGCCGGCCTTCTATAGCCGCGGCTGGAGCGGTACCAATTGCCCCGCCGTCTGCCGCGAGTGCCACGAGTGGCACTGGCGAGGGTGACGGTGGGAAGCGGCGCGTCGGGCGGCGCAGCAGCTGGGGCTCGGTGGCCACCAACACCACCGGCGGTGGGAACCGCTACTCGCCCTTCATTGCCTCGCGTGCCGCCGTGCTGCCGTTTGATGACCCCCTGTACCCCGCTTTTGCACAGTTCTCGCAGTCATCCGACAGCCTGGCGGCGGCGGCGGCCATATTCCTCAGCCCCACCACCATGGAGGTGTCCGCCATGCACAGCGACGCCGACGGCGCGCCGTCCGTCATTGTGTCGCGGGCTGCCCCGGGCGCCGGCGGCGGCGCCGTGCGTCGCGCCTCTGTCATCCTGTCTGCGACCGCATCGCCGGCAGACGGCACACGTGCCCCGTCGCCCGCGCGCACCCCCGGCGCTAGCAGCCGGTACAACGATGGCGGGGAGGAGGGTGAGGAGGGCGACGGCGTGCTGTCGCCGCACCGGCGCGCCATGCTGTCGCAGGAGGTGTCAGAGACGGTGTTGCCGCACCTGGCTACCACTGTCACACGTGCCGCGCGGCTGGCCATCACTGGCGGCGAGGGTGAGGAGGCGGAGGTGGAAGAGACGACGACGCTGACGCGCATCGCACTGGAGGCGCGCCCGCCTGCTGGCCCGCGCGGACTGCAACTGATGTCACCCTCGTCTGCCGCAGCCGCTGCGGCTGCTACATCGCGGTCGCGCCACGCGCTGGCAGCCGAAGAGGCAGCGGCCGCGGCGCCCGACGCAAACGTGCTGGCCGACACGGAGGCTGCGGCAGGTGGCGTGTTGCTGTCTGCCATCATGGCAGCGCAGGCTGCCGCTGCTGCACGCCCGCCGCCGCCGCCCCCTGCGCCGATGGTGTCTCCCGCCGCTGCAAAGAGCCGCCGGCTGGCAGCGGCGGTGGCTGCCGCTGCCTCTGCGCCAGCTGACAAGTCCACCAACTACCTGCAGTCCCCCGCGCGCGGCGCGGCGCTGCTGCAAGCCTCCCTCACCGGCGCCGGCGCGCCACTGGCGATGATCGATGCCCCCCTGGGCGACGACGTCGCTGCGATCGGCTTGCCGCACTACCCGACGTTCGGCGACGCTGAGGGCGGCGACGGCGGTGGCGGTGGCGGTGGTGACGCGGGTGTGGCATCGGACTCCGCCGCGGGCGAGCCGACAGGCGAACTTGTGACCGAGGAGGCGGCGCCGCCTGATACGGACGCTGTCTCGGCCCCAACGCCGCCGCGGCTACCGGTGCCCACTTTGCAGATCCCGGCTGCTCCGGCTGCCGCCCCGGCTGCCGCCCCGACACGTACGCCGGATGCTGCCACCGCTGCTGCGTTGGCAGCCGCGTCGGCGCGCATTGCGTTCCTGTCCGAGGAGCTGCGCCGCGTGTCTGCCACCGGCGCGGCGCGGGAGGCGGACGAGCACAGCTACATTGCGCGGCTGGCGGCGCTGGGCGACCGTGTGACGGCGGCGGAGGCGCGCGCGGAGGGCGCGGAGGCAGCGCGCTCGGACGGCGACAGCCGGCGGCGCGATGCGCTGAGCCGCCTGGAGGGCGAGGTGGCGAGCCTACGGGAGGAACTGGCGCGCGCGGCGGCGGCGCGTGACGCGGCGTTGCATGCCAAGGACGTGCAGCTGGCGTCGGCGCTCGGCGCCGCGGTTGCCGCCGAGTCGCGCGCCGCGGCGGGCGTGGATGCGGCGGCGCGGCTGCAGGAGCTACTGTCGGCAGCGGAGGCGGAGGTGGCGGCGGCGGGTGAGCGTGCGTCGCGCCTGGACGCCGCGCGCGTCATGCTGACAGACAGCCTGACACGGGCGCAGGCGGCGGCAGACTCGGCGGTGGCGGAGCGCAATGCGGCGCAGGCGGAGGCGGCGCGCAGCCGCGGGACTGCAGCGGCGGCCACTGCTGCGTCGGCGGACGCCGCGCGGCGGGCGGCGGAGCAGGAGGCGGCAGCAGGCGCTGCCGTTGCTGCTGCCACTGCGGCACGCAATGATGCCGCGGCCCTCCGCCTGGCGCTTGCCGATGAGACCGCGCGGCTGGAGGCGGCGGTGGCGACGCTGGATCGCGAGCGCGCCGACGCAGCGACGGCGGCGACGATGACGGCGTCGCGTGCCGGCGCGGCAGCCAGTGTGGCGTCCGCGTCACTGGCGGCGGCGCGCAAGGAGCGCGACGAGGCGCTCGCTGCGGCGGCAACGGCGCGCGGTGAGGCGGCAGCTCACAAGCGGCAGTATGAGGAGGCGGAGCGGGCGCGTGTGGCAGCGACGGCGCGTGCGGATACCGTCACCGCCAGCCGCGACGCGCTGGCAGCCGCCATGACAACCGGCGAGGCGGACGCGCGGCGGCTGCGCGCGGAGCTGATTGAGGCGCAGATGGCGGCGGGCGCCGCCAGCCGGCGCGCTGCTGACCTGGTTGCCACCGTCACGGCGATGGAGGCGGCACGCAGCGTGGCAGAGGCGGCAGCGGCGGATGCGCTGCGCAGTCGCGACGCTGCCGTGGCGGCGGCGGACGAGGCGCGCGCTGAGCGCGATGCGGCGCTAAGTACTGCCGCAGAGGCGACTGCCGCCGCCGCTGCTGCGGCAGCAGACCGGGAGGAGGCACGGCGGGCGGCCGCCGCCGCCGCGGCCGAGTGCCAGTCGCTGGAGCTGAGCGCACGGCGGGCGGCACGGGACCAGGCGGCGGAGGCTGACGCAGCGGCCAGCGCGCGCCGTCGTGCGGCGGGTGCCGCGGATGCACTGGAGGCGGAGCGCGCCGCCACGTCTGCCGCGCGCGCCACCGCGGAGCGGCTGGAGGCGGCGGTGGCAACTGCTGCCGCCGACGCTGCCGCCGCACGCGCCACCGCTGCCGAGGCGCGGGCAGCGGAACTGGAGGCGACGGCTGCTGCGGCAGCGGCACAGCGTGAGCTGGCCGCGCTGCGTGATGCACCACCACCACCACCCGCTGCCAGCACGGTTGACGACGGTGTTGCTACGGCGGCTGCCGTTGCTGCCGCTGTGGCAGCTGCGGAGGAACGCGGTACCGCGGCAACTGCGGGTGCCGTTGCTGCCGCCGTGGCAGCTGCGGAGGAGCGGGGTACCGCGGCAACCGCGGCTGCGGTAGCGACCGCCGTGGCGGCAGCGGAGGAGCGGGGTGCTGCAGCAACCGCAGCTGCGGTAGCGACCGCCGTGGCGGCTGCGGAGGAGCAGCGTGCTGCAGCAACCGCGGCTACGGTTGCGACCGCTGTGGCGGCTGCGGAGGAGCGGAGTGCTGCGGCGACCGCGGCTGCGGTAGCGACCGCGGCAGCAGAGGCGCGGGCAGCGGCGGAGACAGCGGCACTGCGGCATCTGGCGGGCTTGCAGGCGGCGCTGGAAGCCGCCGAGTCGCGGCTGTTGGCGTCGGCCCCCGTCCCAACGCCGCCGCGTTCGCCGGCGTCGGCTGCGGCGGCAGCGCCCGCTAGCGTTGTTGGTGCTGGCACTGGTATTTCTGAGGGCGCTGTAGCGCCACTGCCTGAAGCGGCAGCACCCGCTGGCGTCGTTGCCACTGGTACTAGCGCTGAGGGCGCTGCAGCGGCGCCGCCCGCTGCGGCGCCACCCGCTGCGCCGTTTGCGCCTGCCGTGTCGCCCGGCGCCAGCCTGGAAGACAGCGTGGCGGCCGCCACGACGCGCATCAATGCGCTGCTGGCGCGGCACGACGCCATGGCGGAGCGCACAGCGGCGCTGCGTGTGTTGTCGCGCAAGCCGTCGCAAGCCAGCAATACCAGCGGCGGCGGTAGTGACGGTGATGGTGCGAGTGTTGGCGGCGGCGGCGGCGGTGGGTCAGCGGCAGGCGCTGCGGCTGCGGCGGCTGCCACGGCGGCAGCTGCGGCTGCAAAGGCGGGCGCGGAGCTGACGACGGCGCTGCGTGAGAATGACGCCCTGCGCAGCCAGCTGGCGGCGGTGACCGCAGAGCTGGCGGCGCTCAAGAGCCGCGAGCGGCGGCGCAGCGTGGAGACGCACATGCTGGCGACGGTGCTGTCAGAGGTGACGGGCACGGCGCCGGGCGTTGCTGCGCTCCCTGCGCCACCGCCGGCGGCCACCTCGCCCCCACCCGCGCTCCCTGCGCCGCCGCTGGCTGCCGCCCCCTCCTCCCCAACGGCGGCCTCTGCGCCGTCGACCTCGTGGGTATCCCCACGTGGCGGTGGTGGTGGCGGCCGGCGCAGTGGCAGCTCCCGTGGCAGCTACCGGAGCG
>Ga0066256_1002665_pt2 | contig 16951 bp, 17 predicted proteins | sample ThiBio_1000_biof_FD_87107 | JGI IMG/M metagenome (GOLD analysis project Ga0066256, IMG submission 87107) | Wastewater bioreactor microbial communities from Cape Town, South Africa - Thiocy_expt_1000_biof (version 2) | ecosystem: Engineered > Bioreactor > Thiocyanate-remediating >...
AGCGCTGCAGCAGCCGCACGTCCTTGTAGTCGATCTTGGGCGCATTGGCGCCGGAGAACGGGCAGGTCTTGCGGCGGCGCTGGAAGGGCCGGCGGGCCTGGGCGGTCGTCAGGTCTTTGATAGCCATGGCTCGTTACTCCGGATCAGAAGCGGCGCGGGGGGCGGCGGTCGCCGCGGTCGAAGCTCGGGCGATCGCCACGCGGGCCACCCGGACGGTCACCGCGATCGTCGTCGCGGTCGCGCTTCTGCATCATTGCCGAGGGGCCTTCCTCGAGCTCGTCGACACGCACGGTCATGAAGCGCAGGATGTCTTCATTGATGCGCATCTGGCGCTCCATCTCGGCGACGGCAGCGGCCGGCGCGTCGATGTTGAGCAGGCTGTAGTGGGCCTTGCGGTTCTTCTTGATGCGGTAGCTGAGGGACTTGAGGCCCCAGTATTCGTTCTTGGTCACCTTGCCGCCGCCCTGGGTCAGGACCTCGGTCAGGTGGTTGGTCAGCTCTTCGACCTGCTGGGCGGAAACGTCCTGGCGGGCGAGCACGATATGTTCGTAAAGGGGCATGCGCCTTCCTTTCGCGTGTTGCACGTATTCCTTCGGCGCGGAGCCCCCTTGAAGCCCGGAAAGGCGACAAAGCAGTCTTCTAAAGAGCGGGAACACGGGAGGCCGGGACGCTGGTCCCTACTGGAATACACCAGCCCTCCGTTCAGCCCCCGGCCGAACGAATGCGCGGCGTATACGGAAGATCGGCCTCGATTGCAAGCGACGGGGCCATGGCCGCCGCCTCGCTGGCACAGACGACGCGGTTCCGGCCGGCCCGCTTGGCGGCATAAAGCGCCGCGTCGGCATCGGTGAGCGCCGGGTGCAATTCGTCCATGTGCCGGCAGATGCGGGCGCCGATGCTGACGGTGACGCTGATCGTGGGGCCGTCGGGCAGCCGGATCTGCAGGTCCTCGACGGTGCGGCAGATGCGTTCGGCGACGCCCCGGGCCGCCTCGGGCGTGGTGTTTCCCAGCAGCAGCGCGAATTCCTCGCCGCCCAGCCGCCCCACCACGTCGTCGCGGCGGGCCTGGGCCGCGAGCGAGCCGGCGACCGCGACGATCACCACATCGCCCGCCGGGTGCCCGTAGCTGTCGTTGATGGCCTTGAACATGTCGATGTCGACCATCAGCAGGCAGGCCGTCTCCTGCGGGCGGAGGTCGGCAAGCAGGTGATCGGCGCTGCGCATGAACCAGGCGCGGTTGCAGATGCCAGTGAGATCGTCATGGCGGGCGGAATAGGCGAGGGCGCCGTTGGCACGGCGCCAGGCGGCATTGACGCCGGCAACCGCGAACTGGGCCACGAGGATCATGGCCATGCCGACCCGGAAGGAAGAGGCGGCGACGATGCCGTCGAGATCGAAGCCGATCGACATCCAGCCGAAGGGGACCGCCGTCAGGAACCAGGCGCAGGTCATGGCGGCGAGGAGCGAGGAGACGGCCGGCCGGAACTGCACGGCGCACCAGATCAGCGCAGGCAGCGGCATGACGATGGCGCCCGGACCGCCGACGGTTGTCGCAACGAAGATGCAGCCGACGAGGAAGACAAGCGCGCCGGCCTGCCGCAGCGCGATATGCGGCTTGCTCGAGAACACCCGGATCGGGGTCCCCCACGAAACGGCGAACATCACGGCCACCGGCATGATGACGGCGAGGTTGACATATTCGGTGGACCACCACAGCGCCACGCTTTCGAGCGGCGTCAGATCGAACAGCAGGGGGCCGGCGACCAGACCCGCAAGACCGCCGCCGGCCGCCGCAAGGGCCATGATCAGCACCACGTAGACGACCTTGATGGGGTGCCCGAGGTCGAACGTGTCGGCCGGTGCCAGCCGGGCGGCGAGCACGCCGGTGGCCACGGCGATCATGTTTCCACCGTTGAGAATGAGGCTCGTGGCGAGTTCGGAGCCGGAAACCAGATCGGCGGCAACATAGGCCAGCGCCGACAGAATCCAGGTCGAAAGCCGGGTGGTGGCGGGCAGCCGGGTTAGGATGGAGAGGAGGAACGCATTGGCCGGCCAGACGCTGCCCAGGTTGGGCAGCACACGGGAATGGATCCCGATCAAGCCGGCAGCGAACACGACCCCCGCCACCAGCCCGGGTTGCAGGTTCCTGTGAACTGACCAGCGACGACGAGCCATGAACACCCGGGGTCGGAGAAAAACTGAACGGCCGCGAGGTTAGCGGCGCGGCCTTACATTTTCCTTTCGGGAGGCATCAGCATTGCTCGGGCTTGCATAGGGTTGTGTTCTTCCCTCGCCGCTGCCTTGACTTCGCCCGACTGCTCCTGCACCCGCAATGGAAAGACCCGCAGCCCGGCGGCAGGGCGGGCAGAACAACAGGGAGCAATCATTGGCCAAGCGCGCGTTCACCTTTCCCGGTCTGGGCAGCCAGGCGGTCGGCATGGGCAAGGATCTCGCCGATCGCTACCAGGAAGCCCGCAACGTATTCGCCGAGGTTGACGACGCGCTGGGCCAGAAGCTGAGCGAGGTGATGTTCGAGGGGCCGGAAGAGACTCTCCGGCTGACCGAGAATGCCCAGCCGGCACTGATGGCGGTGAGCGTGGCCGTGGTTCGCGTCCTCGCGGCGCAGGGGATCAGGCTGGCGGATCAAGCCGCGTTCGTCGCCGGCCATTCGCTGGGCGAGTATTCGGCGCTGTGCGCGGCGGGCACCTTCTCGCTGGCCGACGCGGCGCGGCTGCTCAGAACCCGCGGGCAGGCCATGCAGAAGGCCGTGCCCGTCGGGCAGGGCGCCATGGCGGCGATCCTCGGCGCCGACTTCCCGGTTCTGCGCGAAATCGTCGCGGAGGCGGCGCAGGGCCAGATCTGCGACATCGCCAATGACAACGCACCCGGCCAGATCGTGATCTCGGGCGCCAGGGAAGCCGCCGACCAGGCCATCGTAATTGCCAAAGCGAAGGGCATCCGCCGGACGCTGCCGCTGCCGGTGAGCGCGCCGTTCCATTCCGCGCTGATGGCCCTTGCCGCCGATGCCATGCGCGAGGCGCTCGCGGCGGTGGAAATGCTCTCCCCGGTGGTGCCGCTCGTCTGCAACGTCACCGCGCGGCCGATCACGGATGCGGCGGAGATCCGGCAGCGCCTCGTCGAGCAGGTCACCGGCATGGTGCGCTGGACCGAAAGCATCCAGTGGCTGGCCGGCGAGGGGGGCGTGACGCACCTGGCCGAGCTTGGCGCGGGCAAGGTGCTGGCCGGGCTGGCCAAGCGCATCGTGCCGGACGTGAGCGCCATTTCGGTCGGCACGCCGGCCGACGTCGATGCCTTCGTCGCCGCTATCGGCGCCTGAATCAGACTCTGCAAAGGAGCCGACAAATGTTTGATCTTTCTGGCAAACGAGCGCTGGTCACGGGCGCCTCCGGCGGCATCGGCCGCGAAATCGCCAAGGCGCTCGCAGCGGCCGGGGCGCGGGTGGCGCTTTCAGGGACGCGTGTCGCCGCGCTCGAGGATACCAAGGGCGAGATCGGCGGCGGCGACCATCCCGTGCTGCCGTGCAACCTCTCCGACCTCGATGCGGTCGACAAGTTGATCCCGGCGGCGGAAGCCGCGCTGGGCGGGCTCGATATCCTCGTGAACAACGCCGGCATGACGCGCGACAATCTCTTCATGCGCATGAAGAACGAGGAATGGGACGAGGTGCTGGCCGTCAACCTGACGGCGGCATTCCATCTGACCCGCGCGGTGCTGCGCGGCATGATGAAGCAACGCCATGGCCGGATCATCGGCATCACCTCCGTGGTTGGTGTCGTGGGCAATCCGGGGCAGGGCAATTATGCCGCGTCGAAGGCCGGCCTGATCGGCATGAGCAAGGCGCTGGCCTACGAGGTTGCCTCGCGCAACATCACCGTCAACACCATCGCGCCCGGCTTCATCGGCTCGGCCCTGACCCACCGCCCCAACGACCAGCAAAAAGAAACGGTCCTCGCGCTCGTCCCCGCCGGGCGCCTCGGCCACGACAACGACGAGACGGACCCCGTCCCGGGCCCTCGCGCGGGGCGGGCGCGTGCCATCACCGGCCATACTCTCAACGTGAACGGCGGAATGGTGATGATTTGAGCCTGTTGGCGGCGGTTCCTCGAATATGGCAAAGGCAAAGGAAGTATGTTAATCCCGCGCCTGATTGTCGGCCGGAGCGTTCCCTTGCGAGGGACGATATCCGCGCCTAGAATCCACGGTGCGTGGGTTGGGGCAACGACGTCCCCGGCCTGGCGCCAATAACGGTACGTAACCAGTCTGGTACAAAGGGAAGCCAAATATGAGCGATATCGCTGATCGCGTTCGCAAAATCGTCGTCGAGCACCTGAACGTCGACCCCGAGAAGGTTGTCGAGAAGGCAAGCTTTATCGATGATCTGGGCGCGGACTCGCTCGATCAGGTCGAACTGGTCATGGCCTTCGAGGAAGAATTCTCGGTCGAGATTCCCGACGACGCTGCCGAGTCGATCCAGACCTTCGGCGACGCAGTCGCCTTCCTCACCAAGGCCGCTGGCTGACGCCGCGCGGCTTCGCAGCATTTGAGTTTGTCACCGATGCAACTGCGCCGCGTCGTCGTCACCGGGATGGGCATGGTCAGCCCCTTGGGGTGCGGCGTAGAGACCACGTGGGCGAACATTCTTGCCAGCAAGAGTGGCGCCCGCAAAATCGATGATTTCAAGGTAGACGACATCGCCTGCCAGATCGCGCATCGCGTCCCCCTCGGGGACTATGCCGATGGCGGGTTCAACGCCGACGAATGGATGGACACGAAGGATCAGCGCAAGGTTGATCCCTTCATCGTCTTCGCCATGGCCGCAGCCAAGCAGGCCATCGACGACGCCGGCGTCGAGCCGACGACCCAGGAAGAGGCCGAGCGGACCGGCGTCCTGATCGGCTCGGGCATCGGCGGGCTGGGCGGCATCTACGAGAACCCCGTCCTCCCGCCAGAGAAGGGCCCGCGCCCCGTCCGCCCGCTCTTCACTCCCGGCCGGCGGATCCACCCCGCCTCCGCCTCTGTCTCACTACCGGTCAGACTCGCAAGGCCCACCAAACACGCAGGAAAGGACTGCTCACCCCGCGCCACCCACCCCGGTGACAGCTGGCGTCTCATCGCCATGGGCGATGCGGACGTGATGGTGGCCGGCGGCGCGGAAAGCTGCGTCAACCGGATCGCCATGGCAGGTTTCGCGGCCTGCCGCGCGCTCTCGACCGGCTTCAACGACGACCCCGTTCGCGCCTCGCGGCCCTATGACAAGGACCGCGACGGCTTCGTGATGGGCGAAGGCGCCGGCATCGTGGTGCTCGAGGACTACGAGCGGGCCAAGGCACGCGGTGCCAAGATCTACGGCGAGGTCATCGGCTACGGCATGTCCGGCGACGCCTACCACATCACGGCTCCGGCCGAGGATGGCGACGGCGGCTTCCGCTGCATGCAGGCTGCCGTGAAGCGTGCCGGCATTTCGACCGCCGAGATCGACTACATCAACGCCCACGGAACCTCGACGCCGCTGGGCGACGAGATCGAGCTGGGCGCGGCGACCCGCCTGGTGGGCGAGCACGCCTCCAGCGTATCGATGTCGTCGACGAAATCGGCCATCGGCCATCTGCTCGGGGCAGCCGGTTCGGTCGAAGCGATCTTCTCGCTGCTGGCGATCCGCGACAACATTGCGCCGCCTACGATCAATCTCGACAATCCGTCGGTGGAAAGCGCGATCGACCTCGTTCCGCACAAGCCGCGCGAACGCAAGATCGATGTGGTGCTGTCCAACTCGTTCGGTTTCGGCGGCACCAACGCCTCCCTGATCTTTCGCAGGATCAACTGAGCCGGCCCGGCGCGCTCCGGGTTCCATCGTCACAGCTTGTCTCTGCCCCCGGAGGGCGCTCCTGAATGTCAGATGACCGCAAGCAGAAGCGCCGTCGCCGCAGCAGCAACGGCTTCCTCGATGTCCTGAACGGCCTGCTGATGATGGTCGTGCTCGGCATGCTGGCGGTGATCGGCGTGTTTCTCTACGGCGTGAACCAGTTCTACAGCGCCGGCCCCGCGGCCGAGGAGAAGGCGTTCTTCGTGCAGCGCGGCGCGAGCCTTGGCTCGGTGGCGGAACTGCTCGAGAACCAGAACATCATTTCGAGCCGGATGATCTTCCAGGGGGCCGGCTGGGCCATGCGCAAGCAGCGCGACCTGAAGCCCGGCGAGTTCACCATTCCGGCCCATGCCAGCATGGGCGACATCCTGACGCTGCTCACCGAGGGCAAGCCGAAGGAATACTTCGTGATGGTCAACCCCGGCCAGAGTTCCTACGAGGTCGCGCAGGCGCTCAACAATCCCAACCAGACGCTGGTCGGCGATCAGGTTGCCGTGCCGCCGGAGGGTTCGGTCCTTCCCGTCCGCCACGACTATTTCCGCGGTGACGATCGCCAGGCGCTGCTGACGCAGATGCAGGCAGCGATGACCGCCGCGGTGGACAAGGCCTGGGCCAGCTGCCGTACCGACGTCTGCGGCGACAACGGCCCGCTCAAGACCAAGAAGGATTTCGTGACGCTCGCCTCCATCGTGGAGAAGGAGACGGGCATCGACAGCGAGCGCCCGATCGTCGCCAGCCTGTTCATCAACCGGATGCGGCAGGGCATGCGGCTGCAGACCGATCCGACCATCCTCTACGGGCTCTATCAAGGCGTGCCGCAGGCCTCGCTGGTGATCACCCGCAGCCAGAAGGCGCGCGAGACGCCGTACAACACCTATGTGATCAACGGCCTGCCGCCGACCCCGATCGCCAACCCCGGCGTCGCGGCGCTGGAGGCGGTCGCCACCCCTGCGGACACCGAGTACCTCTACATGATGGCGGTGACGCCCGGCGACTATTCGGACGGGCACTACTTCGCCACGACGCTGGCCGAGCACCAGCAGAACGAGCAGAAGTACCGCCGGCAGGAACGCGAACAGGCGGCCGAAGAGGCCGCTGCCTCGAAGCCGCAGTGAGTTCCGGCCTCGCCTCGATGACGGGATATGCCCGGGCCGGCGGCTCGGTCCCCGGCACGCGCTTCCTCGTCGAGGTCAAATCCGTCAACGCCCGCGGGCTCGACATGCGCATGCGGCTGGCGCCCGGCTATGACGGGCTCGAGCTGGAAATCCGCCGTCGCATCGGCAAGGCCGTCTCGCGCGGCGCCATCACCTTTACCCTCAACGTCGAGCGCGAAGGAGCCGGCGGCCGCGTCGTGATCAACGAGCAGGCGCTGGGCGCGGTGCTGGCGGCGATCGAACGGCTGAAGGGCAGCGTCGACGCCAAGCCGCCGCATCTCGACGGCATCCTCGCGCTCAAGGGCGTGCTGGAGCAGCACGATACCCCACTCGCGCCCGATGCCGAGGAAGCGCTGGAAGCGGCAATCCTCAAGGCCGTGGACGAGGCGATTGCCGGGCTGATCGCCGCCCGCGCCGACGAAGGCGCGCGGCTGAGCGCCGTGCTGGCCAGCCGGATCGACGAGATCGCGGCGCTGAGCAAGGCCGCCGAGCTGCATCCCGGCCGCAGCCGCGACGCCATCCTGGAACGGCTGCGCCTGCAGATCGCCGACCTTGGCGCCACCGGCGCCGCGCTGTCCGAGGAGCGGCTGGCGCAGGAAGCGCTGCTGCTCGCCACCAAGGCCGATATCCGCGAGGAACTCGACCGGCTGACCGCCCACATCGCGGCGGCGCGGCAGTTGATCGCGGCCGGCGGGCCGGTGGGGAGGAAGCTCGATTTCCTCTCACAGGAATTTAACCGCGAGGCGAATACACTGTGCTCGAAGTCCAATGCCGTGGAGCTGACCGGCATCGGGCTCGACCTCAAGGCAGTGATCGATCAGCTGCGCGAGCAGGTCCAGAACATCGAGTAGCGGAGCCATAGGGCAATGGCGGAACTGGCGCGCCGCGGCGTGATGTTGGTGCTGGCTTCGCCCTCGGGCGCCGGCAAATCCTCGATTTCACGCGCGCTCTTCGAGCAGGATCCCGAGATCGAGCTGTCGGTCTCCGTCACGACGCGCGAGCGCCGCACCGACGAGATCCACGGCAAGCACTACTGGTTCATCGACGTTCCCACCTTCCGGCAGATGGAAGCGGACGGCGACCTGCTGGAGAGCGCCGAGGTGCACAGCAACCTCTACGGTACGCCGCGCTCCAAGGTGGAGGAGAAGCTCTCTGCCGGTCGCGACATCCTGCTCGACATCGACTACCAGGGTACGTTGCAGCTCTACGAGAACTGTCGGTCGGACATGGTGACGGTGTTCATCCTGCCGCCCTCGATCAGTGAGCTGAACGCGCGGCTGGAGCGCCGGGCGCAGGACAGCAAGGGCACCATCGCCAAGCGCCTGAAGAACGCCCGCTTCGAGATGGACCATTTCGACGAGTACGACTACGTGATCGTCAATCGCGATCTTGAGGAGTCCGTGCACAAGGTCCGGACGATCCTCGCCGCGGCCCGGCTGGAGCGCCTGCGCTACAAGGGATTGCCGAGCTTCGTCAAACGCTTGCAGCGCGAAATAGACTCTATCTGAGAAGCGCCACCGCCAGCGGTTGCCACATCGGGATGGCGAGAAGCGTGGCGAGCGCCGCGCCGCCGGCATAGCCCGTGACCGACGAGACCGCGACGTGAACCGGGCCGCGTTCGACCAGCCAGGCCCGCCGCACCGCCCACCAGCACGTCCCCAGCAGCCAGCCGGCGGCCGCGAGACCGATGAACAGTGGCCCGACCGGGTCGCTCTGCGCCGTCGCGTTCACCAGCCAGAGGCCGCCCAGAGCGACGATGGCCGTGGATACGAGGAACGACCGGAGGCCCGGCGCGGCGACGATGAGGAGGAAGGGCGCGAGGAGCGAGGCGGCGAGCAGCATGGGGAGCACCTTGATCGAAATCACGGGCACACCCTGCCGACGGCTTGTGCAGTTTTCGATCAGACGCCGTGGAGTGATCGAGGATCAGCCGCCGCCGTCGCCTTCGCCACTTGTCGAGTGGGGTCGGCCGAGCAGCATCGCGAACTTGGCGATGACGCCGAAGCCGAACCCGGCCAGCATCAGCCCGGCCAGAAAGGTGCCGAGCCAGTGCCGGCCGCCGCTGGCATCGATATCGAACCAGAGCCAGGTCAGTAGCGCGGCGCCGGCCAGCAGCACGACCAGCAGGGTGCGCCAGCGCTGCACGAACAGCGGCACCGCCAGTGGAACGAGGAAGGCGAGGCCGGCCGCGAGGAGGGCAAAGGTGCCTTCGATCACGCGCGGAGAACTTTCGCCATTTCGAGGAAGGCCGACACCGGCAGCTGTTCGGCCCGCTCGTCGCCGCGCAGGCCGGCGGCCGCGAGGAGCGTTTCCACAGGCACGCCCACGGCCTTGAGGCTCTGGCGGATCATCTTGCGGCGCTGGCCGAAGGCGGCACGGGTCACCCGCTCGACATCCCGCACCGGGATGGCGGGATCGACCGGCTTCGGCCGCAGGTGCACGACGCTTGAGGTAACGTTGGGCGGCGGCACGAAGGCATTGCGATCGACATTGAAGGCGATGCGGGCATCCGTGCGCCAGCCGCACAGCACCCCGAGTCGGCCGTAGGCGTCATCGCCCGGTCGCGCCACGATCCGCTCGGCCACCTCGCGCTGGAACATCAGCGTCAGGCTGTCGAACCACGGCGGCCACGGCTCGAGGCTGAGCCATCCGGTGAGCAGCGGCGTGGCGATGTTGTAGGGTAGGTTGGCGACAATCCGCGTCGGCCCGTCGGCAAGCGCCGCATAGTCGGTTTCCAGTGCATCGCCGGCGATGACCTCGAGCCGGCCGGGGTAGGCAGCCGCGATTTCCGCCAGCGCGGGCAGGGCCCGCTCGTCGCGCTCGATGGCGATGACCCGCCGGGCGCCTTCGGCCAGCAGCGCCCGGGTCAGGCCGCCGGGGCCGGGCCCGACTTCGATGACCGTCACCTCCTCCAGCGGCCCCGAGGTCCGGGCGATTCGCGAGGTCAGGTTGAGATCGAGCAGGAAATTCTGGCCCAGCTGCTTCTTTGCGGCGAGGCCATGCGCCGCGATAACCTCGCGCAGGGGAGGGAGATTGTCGATTGCCATGCCGCGTTTCTAGCGCGGATCGGCATCGCTGCGCTATTGCGCCGCCTGCCTCATCCGGTTGACGCCGCCGGTCAGCAGGTGCGCGAGGCGGATGGCGGCCATGAAGCTCGCCGTCGACCCCTCGCCGGTGCCGGCAAGATCGAACGCCGTGCCGTGATCCGGCGAGGTGCGGACCAGCGGCAGGCCAAGCGTGACATTGACCGCCTCCTCGAAGGCCACGGTCTTGATCGGGATCAGTGCCTGATCGTGGTACATGGCGATGACGGCATCGTATTTGCGCCAATGCGGCGGGTAGAACAGCGTATCGGCCGAGATCGGCCCTTCGGCCCGGATATTCTCGAACGCCAGCTGGGCTACGGCAGGCCCGATGATATCGAGATCTTCCTTGCCCATCGTGCCGCCTTCGCCGGCATGCGGGTTCAGCCCGGCGAAGGCGAGGCGCGGACTGTCGATGCCGAAGCGGGTGCGCAGGTCATGCGCGACGATCCGGCCGGTGGTGAGCAGCAGATCTGGCGTCAGCAGCGAGGGCACATCCTTGAGCGGGACGTGAACGGTCGCGGTGACGACGCGGAGCTCGTCCCAGGCCATCATCATCACCGGGTGGGGCGTGACGCCGCCGCGCGCGCAGAGCGCCGCCAGAAATTCGGTATGCCCAGGATACCTGAAGCCCGCCCCGTAGAGCGCGCCCTTGTGGATCGGCGCCGTGACGATGCCGCGGCACGCCCCCGTCAGCGTATCCTCGACCGCCCGCGAAATCGCCTCGATGACGACCTTGGCCGAAAGGGGGGAGGTGTCACCCGGCTTGTCCGGCACCAGGCCATCGATGTGGACGACCGGCATGGCGCTGGCAAAGTGCTCGGCAGCGCTGGTGGGATCGGCGGCGACGAAGGGCACCTCGAGCCCGAGACGGCGGGCGCGCGCGGCGAGAAAGCCGATATTGCCGTAGACGACGAAGGGGGGCAGATCGCGCGCATTGCGTTCGGCGTAGAGCCTGAGGATCAGGTCGGGCCCGATCCCCGCCGGCTCGCCCATGCTGATCGCCAGGGGCGGCAGGGCTGCATCGCTCATCCATCGTCTCCGCATCGGCCAGCGCAGCCGGAATCTGCGCCTCTACGGTCTAACCGATGTGCCCTAAGACTTGCCCATAAAAATAGGTACAAATCCTCGGATGGGGTCGCGCCTTACATGTAGGCGATTTTGGCTTTCTGGCGGAGTTCCTTGAGGTAGGCCTCCACTTCCTGCTTCATCTTGGCGTTGCCGGCTTCCTGGCGGAGGTTGCCCTTGATGAAGGTCGTGTCTTCAGCGACAGACTTGGCGCAGACGGCCAGCATGGACACGCCGGTCTCGATCACCCGCGGCTTGGTCAGGCCGCCGACATTGAGCGCGGCGAGCTCCTTGGCGATGGCGTCGGGCATCTGCGTAGCGTGGCGGCGGCCTACATCCAGCACGGCGGCGTCGCTGTAGGACAGCGAGAGGTTCACGGCGCTGTCGCAGCCCTGAAAGCTCTTGCGATACTGGTTGGCCTCGGAGGTGCGCTTGCTCGCATTGCCTTTGCCGCCGGGCATCACGAACAGGATTTCCTTGAGGATGTAGTCGTAGCTGGTGTCGACGCTCATCTTGGAAGCAGCTTCCTTTTCGAGCTCGACATCGGAGATCTGCACGCGCGGCATCACCGCCATCGTGGTCACCTGCTGCCAGGCGAGGGCGGACCGCAGGCGATCGCGCAGCGTGTCCTCGTTCACGGCGTTCTGGCGCAGGATGGCCCTCAGGTTCTCCATGCTGACCTTGAGGTTGCGGGCGATGGAGAGCATGGCCTGATCGACCTGTGCCTCGCTGATGGAGATGTTGAGGCGCTTGGCCTCGGCCATCATCACCGCTTCGTCGATGAGCTGTTCGGTGGCGGCCTTGGCGCCGCCGCGGCTGCCTTCGAGCTGGAGCAGCTTGGCCCGCGCCGAAATCTGCGTGTCGCTGATCTGCACGCCGTTGACGGTGACTTTCACCGCCGCCTGCGCCGTCACCACGCCGGACAATGCCAGCACTACGCCGATCATCAATGCCGCGAGAGCGCGTCCCATGTGTTCACCCATCGAGTCTGAAGGCCCTATCCCCTGTGCGGGATGCCGGAACTTCTCCGGCATGAATACGGCCAAAATCCGTTTCTAGAGGCCCCACTCGCCGTCCGGTCCGCGCAGGCGGAGCCGGATGCCGAAGCTCTGGCTGTTGGGGCTGCTGTGCGTCGGCCCGGTCACCTTGCCGAAGACGCCGGCGACGAAGTAGCCGTCATCATAGGTGAGGCCGCCCGTCGCTTCGAGCCACTGGTTGGTGGCGATGTCCCACGCCACGCCGGCATCGGCATACCAGTAGTCGAACGGCAGTGGACCATAGACGCCCACCCTGGCTTCATGCTGATCCGCCAGCGTGCCGACCGCCGCGTTGGCCGCGATATAGGTGTAGTCGGTGGTGATGTCGTAGACGTCGAAGATCGTCACCTTCGCCGCCGCGGCGGCGCGCATGACCCGCAGCGTATTGGGATCGAAGGCCGCTTTCGCACCGAAAGCCAGCGGCCCGCCCAGCGACCCGTTGGCGCCGGCGACGACATAGGACGCGGGTGTGCCGAGGCCGCTGGAATTGCCGGTCTGCGCATGATCGACGACGCCGAGCGCGTTCGGACCGGCGAGATGGAAGGATTGGCCAGCGACGACGTTGAGCCAGCCACCGTCGGCGAAGTTGGCGACGTAGCGCGCACCGACATTGGCGCGCAGCCCGGTCTCCTGCCGATCCGTTCCCGAGAACCGATCGTACGAGAACAGCAGCGTGTCATCGAACACGAAGCTCTGCGCATTGTCGTTGGTGATGCCGGTCAGCGTCGTCGAGGAGCCGCGATAGACCAGCTGTGCCACCGGCTCGAACAGGTGGCTGTCGTAGCCGTTCACCGCGACCAGCGGCCAGCGGATGTCCATGGCCGCGATCGGCGTCGCTTCGAGCAGCGACACGGTCGAGGCAGGCGTAGTGGGGTAGGGCGGATTGGATAACGGGCCGCCGGTGCGGCTGAAGTAGCCAGCGTCGAGCCTCAGACCCAGATACGGGGTCGCGACGAGCCCCGCCGGCAGGATGTACTGGTCCTGCCAGGCAGCTTCGAGCGGCGCATGCAGCTTGTTCTGCTCGTAGCCGAAGACATAGGGCGTGCCGTTGACGGTGGAGAACGAGTCGAGCTCCCGCCGCACGCCCTGTACGGAGGCCGAAAGCTCGATCCGGCCGTAGTCGCCGAGGTCGTGGTAGCTCGCCGCGTTGATGCGCGGGATTTCCATCGCCTGCCGCCCCTGCTGCGCCGCAGCGACATTGCCCAGCAGATTGTACTGGCGCAGGCGCGCATCGAGGTAGAGGTCGGTGGTGACGTAGGTCGCGTAGATCTCGTTGATGAGATCGTCGTCCTTGCGGAAATCGTAGTCGCTCAGATACTGCGCGTCGGAAAAGGCCGTGTAGGACCAGCCGACTTTCCAGTCGTCCGCCGGGCGGAATTCGCCGGAGGTCTGGATCGCGCCTCGGAAGTCGCGGTTGCCGACCGTTCCGGCATAGGCAGCCGGATCGAACTGGTAGAGCCCCGAAGCCGAAATGTTGTAGCTGCCCCACGGCAGCCGATGGGTGAACTCCGCGGCCATCAGGCAGCCCTGCCGGCTCATCAGGCTGGGGGTCAGCAGCAGGTCCTTGCCGATCGGCATGAAATCGGGCACGGCGCCCCGAGCGCCATAGGGGGCCTTGTAGTTCGCCCCCGGCACGCGGAGGCCCTGCGCGCGCGGCTGACTGGGATCGGGCAGCACCAGCCACGGCACCCAGGCGACCGGCACGCCCAGGAGCTCGATTCCGGCGCCCTCGAGGAAGACCAGCGCCTGATTCTCGTCGTAGACCAGCTTCGAGGCGTTCACCTTCCAGCCGATCTTGCGCCCCTTGCTGTCGATGCACAGCCCGCAGGGGGAGTAGGATGCATCGGTCAGAACGGACTGCAGTTCCGAAGAATAGGCGACATCGGTCGCCTTGATCAGAGCGCCCTTGTTGGTGGTCAGCGTCAGCGAGTCGAGGAACGCTTCCTTCATGCCATCCGTCACGCGGATGCGATCGGAGACGTATTCGTTTCCGGCGGGATCGCGAACGGTGACATTGCCCTCGGCGAGCATCTCGCCGGTCGTCTGGTTGTAGCTCAGGCGGTCCGCGGCGATCTGGTAGCCGTCGTAGTACATGATCACGCCGCCATCGGCGCTGATCACGGTGGTCGAGGGATTGTAGGCGAGAATGTCGGCCTCGACATTGGCCGCGGCGCCGGGCCGGACCTTCACGTCGAAGAAGCCCGGCGGCAGCAGCTGGGCGCTGGCCGGGCCGGCCAGCAGCAGGCCGAGCGCCAGCGCAACCGGGCCGAGCGAACGCGGCAGGCGGATACGGCCGGACTGGTGGCGCTGCCTCGTCAACGTTGCCCGTCTTCCCTGAACAAGAGAACAGTCGTCCCAACAAAAATTGCCACAAGTGCCGGCACAAACGCGGCAAATGCGGGCTGCAGAATTCCGGCAGATCCAGCCGAAGCGGCCATCTCCGTCACGACATAAACCACAAAGCCGAGGACAATTCCATAAAGCACGGTTCCCCCATACTTATTCGTACGCCGATAACCTGAGGTAAATGCGAACGCGATCAGCAGCGAGGCGGCGAGCGCCAGCGGCAGGGCAACGAGCTTGGCCAGCCGCATCTGCACCCCGCTGCGCAGCTGCGGATCGCTGATTTCGAGCGCCATCAGGTCGACGATGTCGAACAGCGTCATTTCGACGGGCGACACCAGGCGGGCCCCCAGGTCGCCCCGCGTGGTCGTCGTGGGCCCCCGCAGGTCCCGCACCGGCTCGGCCCGCGCCTCCGGCCGGAACCGCGTGCCCTCGGCGATCTGCCAGGCGCCGTCCACCAACTCGTCGCGTCCGGTCTCGATGCGCGGCCCACCGATGGCCGCCGGCAGGAAAAAGATCGCCGTTTCCAGCACCGTTCCGCCAGCCTGACTGTGCCGGGCCGAAATCACGTAGTCGAGCCCGTCGCCCTTCTGTTCGAGCCACAGGCCGGTGTTCTGGTTCTGCTGCGGCAGGGCGACGTTGATGGGGCGCATCAGCGTGACGATCGCGGTGTCGCCGGCCAGCGCCAGCGCCGCGCCCAGGATCACCACGGCGATCAGCGGCGCGCGCAGCACGCGCCAGACCGAGGTGCCGACGGCGAAGATCACCGTCAGCTCGCGTCGCTGCTGCAGGTCGAGCATCCCGAGGATCGCCCCCACCAGCAGCGCCACGGGCAGCGTGCTGAGCGACCATAGGGCGGCGTTCAGCACGATGGCCGAGAGCCCCAGCATCGGCCCGCCAACCTTGGCGAGCTGGTCGAAGCGCCATGTGTTGAGCCCCTCGACCAGCACGATCAGCGTGGTACCGATGCGGCTGGCGAGGCGCGACAGCACGACCCACTCGATTCGGCTCATGCGGCGACCTTCCGCGCTGCCCGCTGCCGATAGGCGCGGGGCAGCCGGCGTGAGCGCGGCCGCAGCTTGATGAGGATGACGATGAGCGCATAGCCGGCCAGCAGCAGCGTGCCGGGAGGCGGCACCAGCGGCGGCACGGAAATCGCCGAGCTGATGATGCGCTCGATGAAGGCGATGCCGATGATGGTCACTTCGATCGGCAGCTGCCGGCGGTTGCGCTGGCCATGGGGAAAGGCGGCGAGCGACGCCGCGAACAGCCCCATGGAGAGCACGCGCCATGCCTCGCTGAAGCGGTGCGACAGCTGCAGGATGACCTCCTTGCTGTACTTGCCGTCCGCCAGGGCGCGCTGCATCAGGTCCGGCGTCGTCACGCCTTCGAGCCCGATGCCCGCGACGGTCTCGCCGGTGAGGCCCTCGACCGCCAGATCGTGCCGGGAAAAGGCAACTTCGGAGAACTCGCCATCTTCCGACAGGTATTCCACCGAGCCGTCGCTGAGCTGCAGCACATAGCCGCGCTCGTCCATCGCCAAGAGGGCGCTGTTGGCCCGGAAGGTGCGCGACATCGCCTTGTTGCGCGTGTCGTGGGCGAAAAAGCCCCCCAGCTGACCGCCCGGACTGCGCGAGGCGATCAGCACGGTCACGCCCTTGGCGATCTCGATGAAGCGGTGCGGCGTCAGCGTGCGGCTGACGAGATCGGCGGCGATCGCGGCGGTCTGGTCGCTGTGATAGCGCTTGGCGACGGGCTCGACGAGGTTGGTCATCGCCATGACGAAGACGATGCCGCCGACGACATAGATGCCGATGGCGCCCCAGAGCGCCGTCAGGCGGCGGCTCGAATGGATGATGTGGAGCTCCTGCGACTGCTGCAGGTTCCGCAGCCCGCGGCCGAGCCCGATCGCGAGGCAGATGAAGGAAAAGGCGATCACCAGCGACGGCATGCTCAGCGCCGTCTGCCCGATCAGTGTCAGGAAGTCCTGCCCCTTGGCCGAAACGATGTCGAATGTCCTGAGGCATTGCCCCAGAAACAGCAGGAATGACGCGACCGCGAGCAGCGCGAGCGCGTCCTTGCTGAACAGCCTGACGAGATAGCCGGAAAGTCGTGACATGCCCTGGTAGTTGCCGTCTGCCTCGGTTTCCCTGGTGCGACGTGCGCCCCCCGACGCCCCTGAGCCGGCAGTGTCGATGCGTTCCGGGGCAAAGGCAAGGCAGGCTGCCGGGCAACGGCGACGAGCGGACCGAAAGAGCGGGAGGTGTTGCGGGATTGACGCGCGCTGACGCACGCCGGATGTTCGGGCTCAATTCAATCACGAAGGCCCGAATCCGCCATGGCGCAGCAGCTTCAGCTCAAGATTTCCTCTGCGCAGCCCAA
>Ga0066256_1001551_pt1 | contig 16950 bp, 15 predicted proteins | sample ThiBio_1000_biof_FD_87107 | JGI IMG/M metagenome (GOLD analysis project Ga0066256, IMG submission 87107) | Wastewater bioreactor microbial communities from Cape Town, South Africa - Thiocy_expt_1000_biof (version 2) | ecosystem: Engineered > Bioreactor > Thiocyanate-remediating >...
TCAACTAAGGCATTAAATAATAGTTTTTCAGTAAACATGTTCTATCTAGATCAGTAAAAAATGACTATTTGATCATTAAGACCTTCAAACTGCAACTCTTTTATACATTTTCGTGGGGATAAATCAGCTCGGGACGACGTGGTGTGTTGTTCAGGATGACGGGAATGGATTGATTCAAAGGAGTGACTCCTTGAGACTCTTCACTCCACGTCATCCCGAACATAGTGAGGGAACTCCTCCATTGGGCACTTTTTCAATCAGCTATAAATATCCTCATTTCAGCGATCAATGATTGATAAAGTGATCCTGGTTCTCCATTGTGCCATGCGCTGGAGGTCCCTCGCGTTGCTCGGGACTACGTGGTGTGTTGCTCGGAATGATATAAGGAGCATATCGTTAGTGTTCATACCCATCACGGCAAGCAGGCGATTTAGTTATCTCTTGATTGTTCGCCCACTCCTTTGGGGTGAATAAATGCATACTCAGCGCGTGTAAGCCTTGTGCTAGCTCGGCCGCTAAGAGCTTATTTATTATACGATGACGATTAATGCGCGTTTGATCCTCAAATATAGTACTGACCACAATCAATTTAAAATGTGTTTCTAAGCCTTGGGGTACATGATGACGGTGCGATTCGTCCTCAATAACTAGATGAGTTGGTTGTAATTCGTGTTCAATTATATTTTCGATACGGGTTTTACGTGACATGATTATTCCTTAAAGCCAGGATTTCCCTGGCTAATCATTATATTCGACAATGAGTGGGGACATATCGATTATGTGCACCATCGGCTACACTACAAACCCAGCTAATGGGATCTACCGGAGGTGTACCCGGTTCCAGTGCCGCGCCATTGGCTTTGGGTGTTAGGTTTAAAGTAATGTTTTGTGCCAGAGGTTTATAGTTAATGGTGATTACTCCAGTGTTTGCTGCTATGCTAATTTTTTGCACAGTTGCTGTGGGCGCTGGCGCTGTCCACCCTTGACTGAAATCAGTATTTCCAATTAATGCATTTTCTGCAACCGTGTTTTGAGCAGACGTAGCAAGGCTCAAACCCTCGGTGATGCGGGCACGAATAATATAATCCTGGTAAGAGGGAATAGCGATGGCTGCTAAAATACCAATAATTGCAATGACAATCATCAGTTCTATTAATGTGAAACCTTTCTCTTTCATCTTTTTCCTTAACAAGTGCGTACAAAGCATGAGGGATTGTAAAATTCCTCATGCGCGAATATTCATCTCAAGCCACTATTTCAATTTTTTTTCGACTAAGCGGTTTTGTAAACGCACATAGTCTGGTAAACCGTGAATATAGCTTGGATATGCTTCTCCTTGAATAAGAGGTAACAAGTAACGACGACAAGCAGCCGTAATCCCCATGCCGTCTTCAGCAATGTATTCTTTAGGCATGGACTTTTCTTGATTGGCAACATCCGCTAAAGGGACATGACTTATTGACCAGCGATAAGGTTCCTCTTGTTCTCGTACTATGATAGGCATTATAGCGTTTAAACCCTGAACAGCGTATTCCACTGCGGCTTTACCTAAGGCATAAGCTTGCTCTACATCCACTTTTGAGGCTATATGGCGTGCGGCCCGTTGCAAATAATCAGCAACAGCCCAATGGTATTTATATCCTAGTTCGTTTTTTACGAGTTGCGCAATAACGGGGGCAACACCACCCAGTTGTGCATGACCAAAGGCGTCACGTATGCCCGCATCACTTAGAAATTTTCCTTCGGCATTACGAATTCCCTCCGAAACGACAACCACGCAATATCCATATTGTTTGACGCAAGCATCTACGCGGTGTAAAAATTTCTGCGGCTCAAAAGTTACTTCCGGTAAAAGTATTAGGTGAGGAGGTTGTCCTTCTTTTTGACAGGCTAATCCGCTCGCCGCAGCAATCCAGCCTGCGTGTCTGCCCATTACTTCAAGGATAAATACTTTTGTCGATGAGGCAGCCATGGAAGCGACATCAAAACCTGCCTCTTGTGTAGAAATCGCTACATACTTAGCTACTGAGCCAAATCCAGGGCATGCATCCGTGAAGGGGAGATCATTATCTACGGTCTTGGGAATTCCGATGCAGGTAATGGGATAGCCCATAGTTTCGCCCAGTTGCGATACCTTATGTGCCGTATCCTGGGAATCACCACCACCATTATAGAAAAAGTACCCGATATTATGTGCTTTAAACACTTCAATCAGGCGTTGGTATTCATCACCGTCTTTTTTTAACTTATAACGGCAGGAACCAAAAGCCCCCGATGGCGTTTGCATAAGCTTTGCGATATCCTCATCACGCTCCAACGAGGTATCGATCAACTCTTCATTCAGGGCGCCAATAATCCCATTTTTTGCTGCGAAAACTTTACCGATAAGGTCTGGGTACTGACGCGCAGTCTGAATTACACCGCAAGCAGAAGCGTTAATAACTGCAGTAACTCCGCCTGATTGGGCGTAGATTGCATTCTTTTGTGACATGTTTACTCCTGAGTTAAATCAGAAAATATTAGCTGGAAAACAGCCATCGCCTAGTAAAAAATTAACTTTTCTTTTCAATATGTTGCTCGTATTCATTGATGACTGCATCTATGCTTTGAATTAATTCAGCGAAAGGCATCGCTAATTCCTCTAACGTAGCCTTACTTGCAGCCAACTTTTCTATATGCACTACCTTATTTTGAAGCGTGGGGACCCCGGAGAAGCAACAAGCCCCGTGTAAACGGTGAGCTGCTTCACCTAAACCTTTTATATCTTTCTGCTGCATTAGATGGAGAAATTCTTCACGGTTTTTATGAAGTTCGTCAACAAATAACGTAAGGTATTCCTCTGCCAGCTGTTGATTGCCGGAAACTTTTTGTACACACAGTTGCCAATCAATCGCGGCATGTTTGGCTTTATCACTCATACGAATGATGTGGGTTAATAATTGTTTCTCATCAATCGGTTTTTGCAAGCATAAATCAACCCCTGCTCTTTTCAAATCAATGTTTTGAATATCCGAACTATTGGCACTGATAAGAATAATGGGGGTATTCCGGTTGAGCCGTGACTTTTCGCGAATTAAACGTGCGGCTTCAAGTCCGTTGAGTTTCGGCATTTGCAAATCCAAAAGAATGATATGATATCGTCGTTCGATACAACAATTGACTGCCATTTCACCATCATCAACAGCCATGACATTTGCATGTGTTCCTAAAAGGGAATCCAGGAGCATTTTATTTACGGGATTATCTTCAGCAATTAATACATCTGGGTGTAAGTAGCGTAGTTTGTTGCGTAAGTTTTCCAATTCTTGTGGCGATATTTTTTCATGACTCTGCTGATTGCTGAGAACTTCAATAACATCTTGCAGTTTTTGAATACTGATTGGTTTAAATAGAAAGCCTTTAGCACCAAGTGCTTCATAATCATGTATATGCCATTTAGAAATAAGAACAAAAGGAAAGTAGGGGTGTTCGGCGATGATATTGGCAATTTGTCGTTCGCAGCCATGGTTGACGTTGAGGAAAGCAATCTTACAATCTTGATGTGTTTCAATCATTTTCTCAAGTTGGCTGTAACTGTTCACCGCGATGCATTCAATGCCCCAATAACCCAATCCATTACATAGTGCTTCTAAATGCAGAGGATTTTCATCAAAGCATAACATTTTAAGATGGGCAAAACGGTGACTTTGATTTTTTTCAACTTCATACGCAGCTAGTTTTTCAACTTTAATCTGTGCGGTGAAGGTGGAGCCTTTATTCAGCTCGCTGGTCATACTCAAACGACCACCCATCTCCTCACATAATTTCTTACAGATAATAAGCCCAAGGCCTGAGCCTCCGTAACGACGAGTAATGCTGGTGTCCGCTTGATTAAATGCGGTGAATAACTTTCCTTGGTCCTCAGGAGAAATGCCCAACCCAGTGTCACTGATAGTAATGCACAAGGTATAATCTTTATCCGTTTCTTGCTCAACACTTGTGCGAATCAACACATAGCCATGATCAGTAAATTTAACAGCATTATTTACAAGATTACTAATAAATTGTTTGATGCGGAATGAATCACCCAATACCGTTTTAGGCACGTTTATTTCGGTAATAGGTATTAAATCAATTCCTTTTTTATGCGCATTAGGTGCGGCTAAGGTCAAGACCTCATCAATGCAGTGACGGATATTTAAAGGAATACAATCCAGATGTAATTTTCCAGCATCGATTTTAGAAAAATCTAGAATATCGTTAATGATGCCCAGCAAATCTTGAGCCGAGGATTTAATAGTCTTGACGTAATCTAATTGCAATGGATCCAATTTGGTTTCGAGTAGAACATTCGTAAAACCAATGACCCCATTCATGGGGGTGCGTATTTCATGACTCATATTCGCGATAAATTCAGACTTCTGTCGGCTTTTATCTTCGCTTTTTTTCTTCTCTAAAGATAATTCAATATTTTTTTCTTCAAGTAGCTCTAAACCTTGTTGTAAATCAATGGTTGCCAGTTCAATGTGCTGGTTTAAGTCTTTAACAATCTCTAAATATTTTTTTTGTAAATGCACACAACCTTTTTCAATAATTCCCAATTCCCCTTTAGTTGTGGCTTTAATCTCTGTTTCAAACTCATTACGTAAAATTTGTTTCATGCTGCGGCGCAAACGGGAAATGGGTAAATAAATGCGTTTGGACAGAAAGTAATGACAACTCAGACCTATAAGTAAACCCAGCATGGTGATAAAGATGGTAACGATTAACATCTGATAGCGTTTGATAAGCATAAAACGTGTATCGATATCAATTGATAACCATCCTAAGATATCATCAGCCTGGACGCTCGAATTTTTCACATGTGGGGTGAATGTTGTATTGGAATATAAGTTAAACTTGGGAATAGTAACTGGAGCTATAAAATTAATAGTAAAGGGATTTATTTGTTTACTCTCAATATAGTCACCCGTAAACTGAGGTGGATTGAATGGCTTATGCAGCGAATGCTTGCCACCACGGTAAGCTAGTAATTGTCCTTCACTGTTATAAAAAGCAAGCGCTTTAACTTCCGGATTAATCGTAGAAGCATTGATTAACCCCTGGAGTGTCCGGTCATCACGTCGTAACATAGCATATTGTGCTGCAGGAATTAGTTGTCTTATGTATGCTTCCCCTAGTCGTGACATGTGTTGCTTTAAATCATTTCCATATAAGCCATTATAAAAAACAGCGAATAGTAAGGCCACAAGGAAGGCAGGAATGAGTGTTGTTATTCTTAGTTGATATTTTATCCCAATACTTTTCAATTGAGCTCCTGCGATGAGGCTAAAGACAGGTTTACCTTAGGTATTTGATGTCTACCTTTGCGTTGCCGCTAAACTCGGCTATTATAACGCGATTATTTTATTCCTTACAATGAAGAAGATATTATGACGGTTAGAACACGATTTGCACCAAGTCCAACAGGATATTTACATGTGGGCGGAGTTAGAACAGCTTTATTTTCATGGCTTTATGCTAAGCGTCATGGTGGAAAGTTTGTTTTAAGGATAGAGGATACGGATCAAGAGCGCTCAACTCAAGAGTCCGTACAGGCTATTTTAGATGGAATGGCCTGGTTGGGTCTGGATTATGACGAAGGACCAGTTTACCAAACTCAGCGCTACGCGCGTTATGAGGAGGTGGCGAAGAAATTCCTGGCTGAAGGGAAAGCATATCTTTGTACCTGCAGCAAAGAACGCTTAGAAGCCTTACGTGAGACGCAATTAGCCGCTAAAGAAAAGCCACGTTACGATGGGCATTGTCGTGATAGGCAACTGCAATCTGTTGACGTCCCTCATGTTGTGCGTTTTAAAAATCCTAAAGAGGGTGTGGTGTCATTTACTGATCAGGTCTACGGAGAAATCCATGTCGATAATGCCGAGCTTGATGATTTAATTTTGATTCGTTCAGATGGACATCCTACTTATAATTTTGCTGTAGTTATTGATGATTTGGACATGAACATAACGCATGTAATTCGTGGTGATGATCACATTAATAACACCCCACGTCAAATTAATATATTTCGTGCACTTAATGCTCTAGAACCCGTATTTGCTCATTTACCCATGATTTTAGGTGAGGACGGAAAACGCTTATCGAAACGACATGGTGCAGTCAGTGTGCTCCAATTTAGAGAATTAGGCGTGTTACCTCATGCGTTATTGAATTATCTGGTGCGTCTGGGTTGGTCCCATGGAGATCAGGAACTCTTCAGTGTCGCTGAGATGATTTCATATTTTGATTTAGCTCATGTAAGCCGGGGTGTCTCAAGCTTTAATTATGAAAAGTTATACTGGATTAACCAGCACTATCAAAAAAGTGATGATCCAGTTCAGGTTGCAGCCGCTTTGCGCTGGCATTTCGAGCAGGCAGGGGTCGATTTATCCTCAGGTCCAGATTTATCAGAAGTCGTTGCTTTGCAGGCTGAGCGCTGTAAGACCTTGGTTGAGATGTGTACTTTGAGCACCTATTTTTACACAGAAGAAGTTGAATATAACGATGATGCCATTAAAAAACATTTACGTCCTGTGATATTAGAACCGCTCACCGCATTACATCAAAAACTGAGTGCTTTACCTGCATGGGAAAAAGAACAGCTGCAAGAATGCATCAACGACGTATGTGTGCAATTTGATCTGAACATGGGCAAAATTGCACAACCTCTACGTGTTGCAGTAACAGGCAATGGCATGTCACCCTCGATTGATGCAACATTAATGCTCATCGGTAAACGCCGCTCGTTAATGCGTTTGCAGAATGCGCTTGAGTTAATCAAAAACAGGGCTGCAGCTAATTCATAAATTAAGGATAATTTCCAAAGTGCAGGAGGCACCATGAAAGTTTTTTTATATTTAGGACTCTATACAACTTCGATCTTGTCAGCCTATGGGCAGACCGGATCGGACTCATCCTACGAAAAAATCATTTCTTCTTATTACGAACATTATCGAAATAAAGAACATTTCACAGCGATACAGGCTGCAGTATTTATTCCACAATCGAATAACAGTTCTCCAGCAGCAATAAAAACCTTTGCTCATGGTCGTGTTTCCGATGCTCATGATGCGCCACCTGTAGATAACCAAAATCTTTTCGAAATAGGAAGTATCACCAAGTCGTTTACTGCGCTACTTTTGTTGCAGCTACAAGTTGCGGGTCTATTGTCACTCGATGATCCTTTAGGTAAATGGTTGCCCCAATATAGCAATTGGCACGCGGTAACTTTACGGCAATTATTAAATATGACAAGTGGCATCCCCAATTATTCTGAAGATCCAGAGTTTTCCAAAAAAATGTATGCGAATATAGGTAGAGTATGGAGTAATCAAGAACTCCTGAAGTATGCCCATCCTGAGCGTCCTTTGGCAAAGGAACGATCAAATCTTTACGAATACAGTAACTCAAATTATATCCTGGCTGCGTTAGTTATTGAGAAAGTCGCGCAGAAGAGCTTTTCACAGCAATTAAAAGATAAAATTATTAATTCAACCCATGGTTTTACGACTACTTTTTATCCGGTAGGAGATGAAAATCCACAAGAAAAAGAAGCGATTGCCGCGCGTCTAGTACACGGATATTATTACGATGAGAACACGCATAAGCTTCACGACACCGTGCAAGAAAATCTATCTTGGGCCGCTGCTGCAGGTGGACTTGTTTCTACTAGCGCTGAGGTGTTGCATTGGGTCGACTTGCTTTATCATGGCAAGCTGCTCCCTAAAGCAAAACAAGAGCAAGCGTTGACAGAAATGAAAACGGTTGTTTCCACAAACACAGGTAAAGCCATAAAATCAGTGTCCGCAGCAGACCCGCTCGGTTTTGGACTGGGAGTGGTCGCTTTTTATGATGCGACCTTAAAGCAAAAATTTTGGGTTTACAAAGGCAGCACTTTGGGTTTTCGTGTGGTTTACTTGTGGCAGCCTTGCAACCATATAATTACGGTCGTCTCAATCAACAGTAAGGGAGGAGAGGGTAATTCTCAATCCACAGAAGGAGATGAAAGTACAAAACTCAGCTTGGATTTATATAAAAATATTTTGCAGCAACATCCTAATTTACAGTGCGCTCTATAAAAAATTTTTAATACCAGGAGCATTAATTTTATGCTCCTAACCCCCTCAGCAAGCAGAGCGATTTATCATGATAATTTTTGTTTTAAATTGAAACAAAAATCTTTAATTTACATAATATTTCCTTAATATTTCTTTGTTACGATGCTTGTTGGCGTAAATAATAAGTTTTTGTCGATGACTTTAATCATAAATAAAAATAAGGATAAGTTTTTCTTAGCTTTGTGTAAAAGTAGTCAGCATACCTTTGTTCTGGTGGGGCAGTATGAAGGGTTTGTTGTAAAACAATTATTTTGTCGCGTCGCCAAATGCTACAAAAATAACAATAATTATTTAAAAGATTTATATCAGTTGTTCAGCGGTGGTTTTCAGGCAAATATTTACGATGAAGGGATTACACGCGATCACCCTAATGAGCGATATATGAGTTATCAAGCTTATGATATAAATTGGGACCAATATTTGGCATTAATTAAGTCCTTTAGCACACTCCAACGGCAAACTGCAAATAGTGAAGTGGAATCAAAACAGGGCAATTTCCAAACGATTAATAAAAATCAAAAAGTGGAAATTTCTGCCTTTATTCCTCTGCAGGAGCATAATGAACTCATAACTCTTGAATACAGGTCGGTTAAAGAATACTGCGTCGATTTCGTGGATGTAGAAGATATAAAAGAAAGTGTTTCAAATTATACTATGCGTAACACTTGCCGTAGCACCGCGATTTATCTTCTTGAGAAAACTTTAAATATTCAATCAGATACACGAATTCCTAAAAGTTGGATACAGGAATTTAATAGTACTACTTATTTATTCAAAGGCAGCCCATCTGCTCATGTCTCTTTTTATGTTCTTCCACCGCCACCGGATATGAAGTCTAAGAATAAAACCGAAAAGCAAAAGATTATGCTCAAACTCTATAAACGAATGGAGGAAATAAGCCATTCTCGGGTGGGCATGGGTTATACGGAATTAAAGAAACGAACGGAAGATAAATTTCAAGCAATTAAAAATTTATATCAACAACTTGCCGCGACCGAGTCCATGTCACTGCCGCAATTAATAGAACGAATAAGTGATTGGAAGTCGAGCAATAAGAGTTCATTATCTGCACACCGAAATCCTTATCTTTGGGATTATTGGTTTAATAGACAATGCACGACAATGAAGCTAGTAGATAAAGTTGAGCAACAATTACAGAGTTTAAACAAGGAAGAAGCGAACAAGCGCATCGAACTTTAAATTAGAACGGATTTCATGTCGTAATTATAGGATATTTACTTTTACTAAGGGCACAAATGGGATTTGTAACCGAGTTAGACCTCAAATTTTTTCCGGATGAAGCATTTGAATCGATACATGGATTGTCATCACCCGAGCGTATAGCAGTTTCAGTTCGTAATTGTTTACGTCTATTGATGATGGGATATACCGTGGAATGGCATGAGTTGGTCATTCCGGAAGTATTTCGCGCAGTTTTTGTGGAACGAAATCCGCATTTTTTAAAATGGATGCGCCAAGAATTTCAGCATGGATTTAATTATTTGCTAAAGCAATTACAATTCATTGCCCCATTAGAAAAAAATCATTTAGCACAAATTGATTTATATATGAGTAATTGTCTTAGCTATTTTCCTTTTGCTGATCCTAGTCCGTACGAGTCAATTACCATTCCGCAATTTATTGATCAGACGTGGCAAGGGATTGAGTACAAGATAAAACCTATTGAATTGACTAATGGAGCTCATCATGAGACCGATCGCGTTTTTGCTTACGGTCTAGAACCTTTGTTTTTTACTAAAGCAAAATCGCATCTAATATTTATGGGCACAACCTATCCAGCTGGCCAAGGGTTTTTAACGCAAATACAAAATAATTTTAAAGGCTTTGAGTCTGTCGGCAAAGACTTGTATCGCACTGGCCGTAATAAAATACATACATGGCTTGAACAACAAAGTGATGCTGTGCATGTTTGCGGTACCAGCTTAGGCGGAGCATTAAGCTTGCTCCTTGCAATAGATCAAGGGAATTTTAATCTTGCACGTATTGATGCCCTTAATCCGCCAGGCTTACATGATGCAAAAAATAAAAGTCAATTCGATCACTGGGATTCATTATCACGAAAACCCCAGGTGGTAGTTCAAATTCAAGGAGATGATCCAGTTTCAACTTTCGGAATATGGAAGTCCGATTGGACTCTACTACGTGTGATACCTCCACCTGAAAAGAAGGGGCCTAATGGTTTCTGGGACCATGCTCTAAATTATGCAGGTATAAAAGGTACCGAAATTACAGAGCTTAATCCCCTTACCGAAAATGAGGCACGTAAAAAACGCAATTTTTGGCTATTTTCTATGGGGCGGCTATTTATATATGCCATTCTAAAATTTTATGCATCACTCATAAGACCTGCTTACTTAGCAATGATAAAGTATGCCCAAGAGCTCATGTTGCTCATGCTGGGAGTAGCTGTTTTCCTCCTATCCGGTTTTTCACTTGTTGTAGCCGCAATCACGTTTTTAGCAATTATTGGAAGCTTGTTAAATAAAACACCAACCACCTTCGTCAGGATTGGTGACCCGAGCTTGCCCCGAAATGAATCTTTAGATTTATATAGTCAAGATAAAGAACAAGATTTTTGTTTTACTAACCAGGAAATAAACAGTTATTTCCGTGTGATGCGTTGCTTGGTAAAAAATAAAGAGTTTGTTCCGCACAACGATAGCTTTTTGTGGCATACCCAATTGCGTAAAAAAGATTATCTACAGCAAGGTTCCACGATGGAAAAGGCCGAGCAAAAAATTAAGGTACGCTTAAACAAAGCAAAAGCATTCATGATCTATAAGGTACTAGCTTTGCAGACTAAATCGACACCTAGCGCATTGCGTTTGGCGGTTGAGGACATTTACCAAGAATATAAAGCGGGAAAAATTTATAAATTTCAATAAATTACATGGAGGTAATCAGTAATGAAATTGCACTATCTATTAATGGCCATGATCTCTCTACCCTCTATTGCTGGGAAAGTACAAATGAACTGGGGTGCGCTACCTGGGGGCAAGAATATGATCATTGATATTCAAGGTAAAGCTTTAGACCATCAACAAATGAACTGGCCATTCCGGATGATCCATAAAATTAAGGCTACAGAGCCTGCTTTGTTACGTGCTTCATATACCTTTACTGCGGACATTGAGATTCCTGAGCAAGGTGCTGAGGGAATGATTGTTACTCATGGTGGACATTTCACAGGCTATGGACTTTATCTTTTAAAAGGCAAACCAATTTTTGTATGGAATATCTTTGATCTGAATCCAATTCGCCTTGAGGGAAATGAAGCATTACTGCCAGGGGCTCATACCTTAGTATTTGATTTCAAATATGACGGCGTAAAATATTTATCAGCAGCAGCAACTGAAAAACAACTCATACGTGATGGAGAAGTGGCGTTACTGGTTGATGGTAAAGAAGTTGCGCGCCAGCGAATGCATAGTAGCCCTCCATTAATGCTACAGTGGGAGGATAATTTTGATATAGGTGTCGATTCGGGTACACCGGTGGCTGGGGATTATCAAGTCCCGTTCAATTTTACCGGAACAATTAAGCAATTTCGTATGGCTATTCATAATCCGCCTTGCTAATTTTGAAAGAGATTCCGAGATAAGAAAGCCAAAATGCTTAATTTTCCACATCCTGACAGGTACCGAAGTTTCACGTGCATTCTAAGTGAAATCAGTTGCACGAGGTTTTTGAGTTTTTAATATGAAACATTCTTTTTAAAAATGTTTGTGCTAAGAAGATGCATCGCATCTTCTTAGCAGCGTTTATATGCGGTAGGCGATGCGTGCTGTAACAGAATAAAGGAATGGATAATACGTATCAACAGGACTTAAGCGTGACTCACCATATCCAGCAGTATAATAACCCGCCAGCTCTCCAAATAAATGTTCGGTAAAATTATAATTCACCCCAACACCAAAGGTCGGAGACATTCGCCAATCATCAATAATTAAATCACGACGATATAATGCGGTCGCACCTGCACTCGAAAAAATACGGAAATTGCTTTCAGGAATTAATAACATAATTTTACCCACTAAATTAATGCTATCCGTATGGGTTGTTAATTGTGATAAACCTTCATGAGTGAAAGTGAACAGACTAAATTCATTAAAATAAACAGTAGAACTTGGATAACGTAAATAACTTGCTTCTAAAGCGAAATAGGGGGTAAATTCATATCCTGCCATCACTCCCCATGTGGCCCCGCCTTCTTCGACGTCAATCGGAGTAGACATGGTTAGTGCTTCATTCTGACTTTCTTTAGGCGCCACTAATCCTTGCCAGGTAGTAGAGCCATAACCACCAATAGGGCCAAGGTATAAAGGGTGTTTTTGATAATCAAGATGAACTGTAGTTGCAAAACAATTAAAAGTGCAAAAATAAAATATACATCTACTGATAATTTTTTTAAGGGTCACAATCAAAATCTCTATCTAAAAATGAAAATACATACGCTAAAAAGCGTATGTATTAGAATACTTATTGGCAGGATTTAGCGGTGGAGCTGCATATTCTTCCAGTTATCAATGCAATCTTCTGTAGGTGTGTATTTTTGATATTCGCAAGCTTTCCGTAAAGAGCCGAAAACACTGATAAGGCGTGCATAAAGCATATTCATATCCTGGCACATTACCGCAGGCAAGCCAGAGGCTGTGCAGTAACATATTGCTGAAGTTTTAAACGATGCACAAAAATTAGGATTATCTGTAGGTACAGCGTTAGTACATGCAGCAAATGCAAATGCTGTTGACAGACTTAAAACGTACATCAGGACAGCAAAAATTCCTCGTATCATTTTCAGATCCTATAGTATTATAAATTGGGACAATTAATGTACCAGAAATTAAGCGCCTACGGAACCATTTATTTTTTCAGATATCGTTGAGGATTCTTCTGCGCACAGAGCTGGTTCAAACTCAGTCATCGCCTTTTGCATAAGTCGTATAATTTCATCAGCGATGCAGGTACGAAATGCGGGCTGCAGATTTCCGGAGACGACAATATAAGCCGTTTTTTCGCATTCTTCGTAAAGAAAACATACCTCAAGGACGTGATCAATGGTCAGTAAATCTTCTTGATGCGGGCCTGAGATGGGTGCTAATCCAAAAAGGCTGGTAGGATTACCTGAATTATTAATAAAGTTTGGTCGAACATTCAAATTAATGACAAAATACTTATGACGTTTAAAAAACATAAGTCGAGCAATACTTTGATTAATGACATTGCGATAAATTAGCGGCATTTGTACTAAACGTGTTGCAAGCTTAGCCATGGGTTTGATTAAAAAATCCACCCATTTCTTTTGATATTTAGCTAAAGTGTTCATGGCGCTAAATTTTATTAGGCTTGGGCAATGTTGATAATTGCTGGTGTCAATAATGGATTGGCGAATTTGTTTTGCCAAAGACCGGAGATCATTATATTCCTTGAGCGCAACCTTCACTGTGTCCACTCGCAGTATACAGCCAACGGACTGATCATAGAGTGAATTATCCCGTTGGGATTTAATCAGATTCATAACGATATGCTTGTTCTCACTTTGGTATTCATGACCACAGGCATGCTTAATCGCCAGAGTCACAATCGCTGATAATCCATTATTAATGGTAATATGATTTGCAGAGCAAAAATCTTTAAGCTTTTGCAGCGCTGTTGAGGGAATTTTTTGATAGGTGGAATAGGGGCATTTCTGTTTACTCATATTTCTTACAATATATCGCTCAGGAAGTTGTAATAAACCTGCATCACTAAAATATTAATTCCAAAATGAAATATCCCCCTCTAGTGTGGATTGGATTTGTTCCTGCTCGTATTTTATATATGCCTTAAAATGAGAATCTAGTGATACAGGGGTTATCTCTTGTCGCAGGTGCTGAGAATAAAATTCAGATAAATCCTGAAATAAGATGTCTAATGATGCCTCGTCGATTAATACGTGGGGCATCGCTAATTGTAATTCGCATGTATCATTTAGAATAAATAGTTTAGCTCGCAACGCGGGCTTATTTTTGGGCCAAGTCTGAAATTGTATTAATTGATTAAGTCCAGCTGCAATTTTTTGTTCCGCATGCTCACAGCTTAGACATTGTATATTTTCCTCCTCGTAAGTCCATTCCAGTTGTCTACTTACGAACTGCACTGGTCTTAGTTTGGCGACTTGATAGTGAAGTACCTCATGTTTTCTAAGTAACTGAGAAAATGCGTGATCCAGCGCATTTTTGTCTAAATGTCCTTTAAATCGCTTGCGCGCAACAATATTTAATTTTTTTGCTTTAGGTTCAAAAGTATTTGCCATCCACATCATAAATTGTAAATCAGCAAGAGGAATTTCTGCATCATTGAAATAATGTTCCTCATTCGCAGAGAACTGTGGTTGCGGTGCTTTGGGATGTGATACTAATTTTAACGCGAGGTCGCGTACATTGGCATTCTGATAAAAAGTTTGCATGTCTACATTTATTTGTAATTGGTGGTTAATCTGTGCAATGAGTCGTGCTGTTGAAAGCGAATGTCCACCTAATTCAAAAAAATCATCATCAATACCGGGAAGAGGGATTCCCAATTCGGCGCTCCATAAAGAGATGAGCTTTTTTTCTAAGGCAGTTTGCGGCGCTGCATACTTATGCTTAGATAAAAATTGAGGTTTGGGCAGGGCTTTTTTATCTAATTTACCGTTCGCGTTATAAGGTAAGGCAGGAATCTTTATGAAGAGCGCAGGAATCATATAATCAGGCAAGTACTGTGCGAGAAATTGTTTAAATTGTTCCTGTTGTATTTCATTTTGCGGTTTTTTTAAAACAATATAGGCCACTAAACTGGGCTCAAAATGATTAATTTCTTGAGCCACAACTGCAGCATTTTGCACTGTAGGATGAAGAAGAAGTTGATTTTCAATTTCTGCCGGTTCAATGCGAAACCCCCGAATCTTTATCTGCTCATCTTTGCGGCCATAATATTCTATAATTCCTTGAGCATTGATTCGGCAAAGATCGCCGGTGCGGTAGCATGGATTAGGGTCAACGGGGTTTACCGGATTTCGTATAAAGAGTTGTTGATTTAACTCAGGTCGATTTAAATAACCACGAGCAACCCCCCGACCACTAATAATTAATTCTCCCATTTCGCCCGGTGCAACCAAATTTAAGTGCTCATCAACAATTAAGCACATCATATTATTTCCTGGCGTGCCAATAGGAACGTTTAGCGGTTGATAAAGATAATTATTTTTAGAAATCGCGTATTGCGTTACCGCAATGGTGGCTTCTGTAGGACCGTATTCGTTATGGAGCACATGGTCAGGATATAAATCCAGCCATTCTTTACATTCATTAGCACTAAGGTTTTCTCCACCAAGAATAAGTCTTTTCAATTCCGGTAATTGTAAATGAGTGTTATGTGCTGCTTGCAGTAGAATTTTAAAATAGGTGGGTGTAAGTTTAATAATATTGATCTCTTGCTCATGCAAGTAGCGCAAATACTTTTCAGGATTGCGTTTTATATTTTCAGGGCAGATAACGACGGTTAATCCTAAAAGTAAAGCCCCGATACTAACGGTTACGGCCATATCAAATATAGGATTCGCCGAAAAGTCTATACGCTCCTTTCCTTGTATATTCGTGTATTGCGCAAACCACTGACAATAGTTGATCAATGCTGATTCAGCAATTAAAACGCCTTTAGGTGTGCCCGTGGAGCCGGACGTATAGATTATATAGGTTATGTTATCAATTGGAGACGTCCAAATTGGATTATCAAGGGGATAACCTTGTATGATTTTTTCCTCATGTTCTGGAATAATAAACTTACCCGTAAAAGCAGATAGTTTTTTTTGTGTTGGTAAATCCGTAATAAGTAGGTCGGCACCAGCGTCCTTTAAAATATAGTGTAATCGCTCTTCTGGTTGATTGGGATCCAAGGGTAAATAAGTACCTCCGGCTTTAATGATTGCTAATAGTCCAATAAGAAATCTTTTACCGCGAGACAAACAAAGTGCTACAGGTTGTTGCTCTGTTAACCCCTGAGCTCTTAAATGATAGGCAAGCTGGTTTACATGTATATTGAGCATTTGGTAACTTATCGAACAAGAATCCTCAATTAGAGCGATATGCTCTGGATCTCGTGCAACCTGGGCTTCGAACAACTCATGTATCTTTCGCTTCATGCTCATTTTATTGCTCAGAGGTTAGGTAGTATGCGGTCCAGCCACCGGGGTAGATACCAGTTCCAGGATTTGAATAAGGCCATCGTTGCGGGTACTAAAAAACTGCGAATCAAAAAAGCATCCATGAAAATAGCCACGGCAATGCCAAGGCCAAATGCTTTAACCATAAGTACATCCGCTACTAAAAAAGATGCGCAAAGGACAATAACGATTAAAGCGGCGCTGGTAATAATCCGACTGCTTTTTTCGATACCAAAAACGATACTTTTATTATTGTCACGTGTGAGTAAATAGGCTTCGCGAATACGTGTGAGCAGGAACACTTCATAATCCATGGAAAATCCAAATAAGGCACAAAATATGATGACGAGGAGACTAATATCCAACATTTCTTGAGGTTGAAAATTTAACCATTGTGCAAAATGTCCCTCTTGGAAAACAAATACGAGTGCCCCATAAGAGGCGCATAAACTTAGGAGATTCATAAGGATTGCTTTAAAAGGTAAAAATACGGAGCGTAAAAGAATGAGTAAGATAAGATAGGAGAAAACCATAATCCAAATCATGGCATGGGGCAGGACACGATAAATTGTAGCTAACACATCAACACTACTGACTGCAGTTCCTGTT
>Ga0066256_1003037_pt1 | contig 16946 bp, 14 predicted proteins | sample ThiBio_1000_biof_FD_87107 | JGI IMG/M metagenome (GOLD analysis project Ga0066256, IMG submission 87107) | Wastewater bioreactor microbial communities from Cape Town, South Africa - Thiocy_expt_1000_biof (version 2) | ecosystem: Engineered > Bioreactor > Thiocyanate-remediating >...
GCTCACGAGCAGCCGCCGGGCGAGGTTGAGCACCCCGTCGATGCCTCCGCCGACAGCGACATTGTCGAGGCCGACGCCGAGCCGGGCGGCGAGCGCGTCGCGCAGTTCGTGGTTCTCGGGATCGCAATATTTCCACATCTGGCCGGCCGCATCGGCCATCGCCGCCACGACGCGCGGGGAGGGGCCGAAGCCGCTCTCGTTGGCGCCGATGCGCGCGCGGAAGGGGCGGCCGCGCGCCCGCTCCTGCGCCTCAGGTCCTACGAAGGGCACGGTCGCGGGCAGGCTCTCGGCAAGCGGGGTCAGTCGCGGACGGTCGGTCATCTCGGCTCGCCTGTGGTGGGTCCGCCGGTCTCTACGACGAAAGCCGCGAAGCGGCAATCGGCTGCCGGCGCGCCTCTCCGCGCGTCATCTCGGCCGCGATGTTCTCTCCGATGGAGGATGGAGAGCCCCGGTCCCTCTGCCAATGAAAAAAAGGCCCGGCGCGACGCGCCGGGCCTGGAGAAAAGCGCTCTCGCGCTGCGGTCAGTGGCGGATCAGCTTCGAGATCGCCGTGTCGAGCGACAGCGTCGCGATGATGCGGTCGCCGAATGCCGGGTCGTCGATCCCGTTGGTGCCGTGGTAGCGGACGTCGAGCGTGACGGTGTCGGCGAAGGTGTAGGCGACGCCGGCGTTCCAGTCGACGTTGCCGGTGGTGAAGTTGCTGCCCAGCGCCGCCGACAGCTTGAAGTTGGCGGGGAGCGCCACCTCGCCGGTCACCGCGCCGTAGGTCGCGTTGTTCCAGACGTCCTGGTAGAGTTCGAGGCCGCCGGTGAAGGTGTCGTTGAAGGCGTAGGAGGCCTTGCCGTAGATCTCGCCACCGACCGTGCCGGTCTGGTCGTACAGGTAGTGGGCGTAGCCGAAGTCGAGCGAGAGGTTGCCGAAGGTCGGCCGGATGCCGGCGTAGAGGTCGATCTCGACCGTGTCCGGCGCCGTCAGCGTCGGGCCGATGTTCGAGGCCCAGATGCCGGCGTAGAACATGTCGTAGGAGGGCTCGATGTAGCCCTGCACGGCGAAGCCGTCCGACTGCTGCACGCCGCGCGAGACGTACTGGGTGGTGACGGCGGCGCCGAAGGCGACGTCGAACTTGGAGGCGATCTCCTCCTGCGTCGCGTCGGCGGCCTGCGCGCCGGTTGCGATCGCCGCGGCCGCGGCGGCACCCATCAGAAGACCCTTGAAGGTCATGGCTTTCTCCGAACTTTCGAATGTCCCCTGCAGATCCCCGGGCCGGGGCTGGCGGATGCTGGCGGCGCACCCCGTGAATCTGCGTCTGGCGAATCTATCCGCCCGAAAGCCCGCTTCTTCAACGCCAAATGCGCCCCCGGGGCGATCGTGGTCTTTCTGTGTCCGCTAAATGTTGCAAAAATGCCTCAACTTTTTGCCCCCTGAATGAGCAGTTGCCGCCGCCAGTGCAATCTGCGCCCAGATCAGGCGCCACGATGCCGCATTTGGGGGCACGGGTTGGAGCGGCGCACAGGCGCGGATCTAGCTGTCCGCTTCCGGCGGACCCCGCCGCGCGTCCTGCGTCGGCGCCGACCGCTCCAGCACGGCCACGCAATTGTCGAGGTCGAACGTCGCGAGGTGCGCGTAGCGCATGGTCATGGTCAGCGTCTGGTGACCGAGCCACATCTGGATGCGGCGGATGTCGATGCCGCCCTTGACGAGGCGCGAGGCGCAGGTGTGGCGCAGCACGTGCGGCACCAGGTCCTTGTCGTCTGCCAGCCCCATCTCCGTCTTCGCGTCGTTCCACACGGCGCGGTAGCGGTGCGGCGCCATGTGGCAGAACGGGCCGCGCGAGTGGCCGAACTTCTGCGAAGCGACGGCGCGGGCGCGGCTGGTCAGTGGAACCGAGCGGCTGCGGCCCGACTTGGTGACCCAGAAGGTCACGCGGCGCTCGTCCAGGTCGGGCCAGCGGACCTTGAGGGCCTCGCCCAGGCGCGCGCCCGTGTCGACGAGGAAGACGGAAAGCCGCCAGCAATCCTCGGACCGGTCGCGGATCTTGGCGAAGAGCAGCGCCTCCTCGTCGTCGTCCAGATACCTTATGCGTCCCGCGCGCTCCTTCTCCCGGCGGAACTCGGGAAGGCTGTAGATGTCGCCCATCTTGTAAGCCTTGCGGAGCAGCTTGCGCAGCGCCGCAAGTTTCCTGTTGATGGTCGCATTGCTGTTGCCGTTCTCGCGGAGCCTGCCGACCAGGAAGTCCAATGTCTCCTGGCCGAATGTGCTGAATTTTTGGCCGAGCAGAAGCTCGTCCAGCTCTCCGATGAAGGAGGTGACGTTGTATTTGTGCGATCCGTTCTCCCAGAGGAGGTCGCCATATTTGTTCAGGAGGTCTGCGAGGCTGTATTCGGCCACGGGCCGAATACAAGAAGCCGCGTTCCCGTATGTTACGCTGTAACCGGTCTGGAAGTCGAATGCGCCGTGCAGAATTGTCTTTTCCGGATGCATAACAAATCTGCTTCGACTTGATCGGTGACAAAGGTTAACAAAGCCAATCTGACCGGCCCGCGGCCGGTCAGATTGTCCGCACCCCATTGCGCCCGCCGGGATCGTCCTGTCCGTCTCTCGCCCCCGAGATGACGGCATGGACGCTCCCGCTCCCTGTCTCCCCTTTTCGGTGCTGCCCAGCGTGACCGCAGCGCATGCGCCATGTTGTCGACCGGGCTTCCCCACGCCCGATGAAAAAAACCCGGCGAGTGATGACTCGCCGGGTTTTCCGTTCCGATATGAACCGGAAGCTTAGAACGAACGCTGGAAGCGAATCACGCCATCCCAAGCACCGACGCCGCGGGCCGTCTGATAACGGATCTCCGGACGGATCAGGAGGTTGCTGACGGGGGTCCAGGCGACGTTGGCGCCGAACGCCCAAGCGCCGCCACCGACCGGATCGTCGAACCACTGGGCCAACGCGTTGAAGCCGACCTTCGGCGAAGCCTGGAAGCCAACATGGCCGAGGATCGACCAGTTCTGCTGGAGGGCATTGACCCGGTAGTCGTTAGCAACACCCGCGGCGAAGCTGGCGTACATCACATGCAGGCCGGCGTTGAAGCCGTTGCTACCCTGGAAGCGGGCCACAGCCTTGGCGCCCCACTGGCTGTTGAAGCCGTCGTAGCCGATGATGGCGCCGATGGAACCCCAGCCCTGCTTGAAGTTGATACCGCCTTCGACGTTGGTCGCCCACTGAGCACCCGCGACATTGCCGGCGTGCGCGGCATTCTCGACAAGAGCAATGATGCCCGAGAAGCCATTGCCACCGTTGAAGGTGTAGCTGACTTCCGCCCTGTTCTCGTAGCCGTAATTCCCGGAGTTGGTAAAATTCGGTGCGCCGTAGCCGAGGAAGCGTGCGTACGGGTTCTCGGTCTTGCCGATCCGGAACGTGCCGGAAGCGCCCTGAACCTCGATGAAAGCATGCACGAGGTTGAAGTAGTTGTTGTTAAACGGCGCCGCCAGAGGAGCGACACCAAAGCCGGAATCGTAGTTGAGTTCGACCTCACCATAGGCGCGCAGCGTGCCCCACTCGGTCTCCGAACGGGCGTCGAAGTTCGGCGCGAAGCGGGCGCGGTTCCAGTAGCCGGTGAAGCCCGCACGGAAGCTGATATCGTCGCGGACGCAGCCGCCGATCTTCAGGCAGGTCTCGGTGCCGGGGATGTAGAAGAAGCCGGCGCCGTACACGTCGCAGACGCGGACGTATTCGACCGGCTCGGGCGCGGCCAGCACGACCGCGCCGGCGGCGTAGGAGCCGGTCGACACGGTCATCAGGGCCGCGGAGCCGATGAGAAGGCTCTTGATTTTCATTCTCTGACCTCCAGTCAGGCTGGAGGTCTCGCGAGTGGCGCCCGTCGATGCGCGGCCCGGTTGCGCGTGCCGACGGTCGATTGACCCGCGCTTCGGCGGCGACGCGGCTTATATGAAGCGAAAGGCGGGCTGCCGGCGATCGCCATCCCCGTGGACGAAATACTTCAAGCGCATGGAACGGGGATGGCGGAGAGGATGGGATTCGAACCCACGAGGCCCTTTTGGAGCCTACTCCCTTAGCAGGGGAGCGCCTTCGACCACTCGGCCACCTCTCCGGCGCGTTGCTGGATAGAGAAAACGTCCGCTCTAATCAATCTATAACGCGAATTATCCCGTCCGGCGGACGGCGCGGCCCCCGTCCGGCCGCGATTCGGGCGCGGCAGCCGCATTTTACGTGGCTGCCGGGCCCGGATTCGGCCCGAAACCGCGTCGGTCGGCCCTGCATGGTTAATCAGTCCTTTCCGGACATGGCGAAAACGTGGCTTTTCTGCAACATGGACCCCGGATAGCGCATGGCGAACGTGGCGGGGCCGCTTATCCTTGTTGGACCGGAAGGGGGCTTGGGGAATGTCGTGATCGGAGAAGGGGCGCGCAAGCGGGGCTTTTTCGTCGAATTGGGGGTGGGGCCGGGGACGCTGGCCTTCGGCACAAAAGACCCCTACCCCTACTTTAACCTTTGACTTGAGGGCAGAGAATACGTCCGCGTCTGCGACGTGTACGGCGCCGGCTTCTTCTACATCCCCGGCACCGAGACCTGCCTGAAGATCGGCGGCTACGTCCGCGACGAAATTCGCATCAACGGCGGCTTCACCGGCTACTGGAATCGCGCCCGCTTCACCCCGACCTTCGACGCTCGTTCGGAGACCGAGTGGGGCACGCTGCGTGGCTACGCCGAGGTCGAGATCAACGCTGACACGGGCCCGGGCTCGGTCAACGCCCAGTACTTCAACATCGCGCACGCCTTCATCGAGCTGCAGGGCGCTTCCGGTACGTTCCGTATCGGCCGCACCCACAGCCCGTACTCGCGCTTCCTGGGCTACGGCACGACCGGCTTCACCTATGACGGTGCGTACGGCTTCAACAACACCTCGGAAGTCAGCTACACCTTCAACGGCGGAAACGGCTTCTCGGCCATCATCGCCCTCGTTGAGAACCCGGCCCGCGCGGCCTGGCAGACCAACGTCGAAGGCGGTATCAACTTCGCTCAGGGCTGGGGCTCCATCGGCGCCATCATCGGCTACGACGCTGTGAACAGCGAGTGGGGCGGCAAGGTCGTGGCTCGCTTCAAGGCGGCCAACTCCGGCTTCTCCGGCGGTCTGCATGTGTTCTACAGCAGCTTCACCGCTGGCGTGCCGAACACCTACCGCGTGTCTGCTCTCCAGCAGAACTGGTCGATCCTCGGCCACGTGAGCGTCCAGGCTTCGCCGAAGGTGAACTTCAACGTGTCGGCCCAGTGGTTCGACAGCCCGGCGACCGCCGGCGCCTGGCAGTTCGGCGCTTCGGTCGGCTGGACCCCGGTCACCAACCTCCTGATCCGTCCGGAAATCCGTTACACGACGGCCGGCGGCGCGGGCGTGTGGGACGGCGTCGTTCGCTTCCAGCGTTCGTTCTAAGTTCTCCGGACCACCGGAAACGGAAAACCCGGCGGGCAACCGCCGGGTTTTTCTTTTGTGCGGAGTTAGGCCGGGAGCGGCTGGCTGAGCTTGCGGGGGCGGCGAGACGAAGCGGCTGTCGTCCGCGAATCGATTCGGGATCGGGTTGCGGCCTTACCGGTTGCGTTCTACCGCGCCTTCCGGTCGGCCGAATCGAGGAAGGCCGCGATCTTGTCGGGCAGGCCCGCCGTCTCGAGCAGCGGCGCGTGGCCCTGGCCGGAGACCGTGACGCTGCGCATGTCGGGATGCTGGTTGGCCATCTCGCGCAGCGTGTCGGCCGACAGCAGGCTGGAATTCTCGCCGCGGATCGCCATCAGGGGGACGGCGCGCAGCGCGAGGAATTGCGGCCATGCCTGCGGCAGCGGCTTGCTCAGGTCGATTCCCTTCAGCGTCTTCAGCAGCGCCGGGTCGAAATCCGCGACGAGGCGGCCGTTCTTCTCGCTGTAGAAGGCAGCCGCCATGCGCTGCCAGTCGGCGTCCGTGAGCGCCGGAAACGCGGTTCCCTGCACCGCCTTCTGCAAGGCGGCGGCTTCCGCCATGTCGCGCGGCCGCGGCGCCCGTTCCAGATAGGCGCGGATCTGCACCAGTCCTGCGCCCTCGACCACAGGCCCGATGTCGTTGAGCACCACGGCCTTCAGCAAAGCGGGGCGCATCGCGGCGAGTGCGAACACGATCAGTCCGCCGCGCGACGTGCCGACGAAGGCCGCATGGCCGATGCCGAGCGCCGCCAGCCCCGCCATGACGTCGCCGGCCTCGATCAGCGGATCGTAGTTGCGCCAGTTGCGGTCGCGCGCCGAGAGCCCGCGCCCGCGATAGTCGAAGGCGATCACCCTGCGCCGCGTCGCCGCCCCGGCCGAGAGGTGCAGCGCCAGCTCGTGGAAGTCGCGCGCGTTGCGCGTCAGCCCCGGCAGGCAGACGACGGGTAGCGCGCCCGCCGCCGCGCCGGCGTCATAGACGCGCGCATGCAGCTCCAGCCCGTCATTGGCGGAGTAGAAGAAGTCGGTGAAGGGAGCGGTGGGGGGCATGGGATGGCAGCGAATAGGGAGTAGCGAATAGCGAATAGGGGGAAAAATCCGGTCGAAAGCAAGGGAGGTTGGAGATGCGAGGGCAGTTGCAATCGGTCTGAAGGAGCGTGATTTATCCTATTCGCTATTCGCTATTCGCTATTCGCTATTCGCTATTCGCTATTCGCTATTCGCTCACTTCCTCAAATCATCCCGTATATCCACCGCGCCCGACAGCCGCATCTTGTAGACCTGCAGGTTCTCCATGACCCGCTGCACGTAGTTGCGCGTCTCGGCATAGGGGATCCGCTCGATCCAGTCGACGATCGCGTGCACGTCCTTGCCGCGTGGGTCGCCGTAGCGGCGCACCCAGTCCTGCACGCGCGCCGGGCCGGCATTGTAGCCGGCGAAAGTGAGCACGTAGGAGCCGTCGAAGCGCGCGAGCTGCTCGGTCAGGTAGGCCGCGCCCAGCGAGGCGTTGTAGCCGGGGTCGGTGGTCAGCCGGCTCGCCGAATAGCCGAGCCCGACCTGCTTGGCCATCGCGCGCGCCGTCCGCGGCAGGAGCTGCAGCAGGCCGCGCGCCCCGGCCGACGACACCGCGCCGGCGTTGAACTCGCTCTCCTGCCGGGCCACCGCATAGGCCAGCGCCTTGCCGGCGGTCGAGATGCGGGCGGACGGCGGGATCGCGCCCATCGGATGCGTCAGCGCGCCGATGTCGAGGCCGCGCGAGGCGGCGATCTTGGCGACCTTGAGGCCGAGATAGTGGTCGCCGCGCCGCTCGGCGCGGGCCGAAAGCAGCGCCAGCTCCCCGGGGCTGGTCAGTTCGCCGGCGAGGTCGCGGTAGAGGATGTCGGCGCGGCTGCCGTAGCCGGCCGCCTCCAGCCGGTCGATCGCCTGCACCGACTGCCGTGTGGCGAAGCGCGTGCGGTCGTCGTCCGTCGGCGTTGGATAGTCGGTGGCGATCACCGCTCGTCCCAGCTCCGTCGCAGCGAGCTGGCCGTAGAACGCGGTGCCGTAGCGCGCCGCCTGCTCGTAGAAGTCGCGTGGCTCGCCCGGCGCGCCGGCTTCCGCCGCGCGTCCCATCCAGTAGTAGGCGCGCGCGAGCGAGATCGGCCCGCCGGCGATTTCGGTGATCTTTCTGAAATGGCCCATGGCGCGCGCCGCGTCCTTGAGCCCGGTCAGCGCGTACCAGCCGGCGTGGAACTCGGCGTCCGCCGCCATGGCCGGCGATTCGGCGACATGGGCGGCGGCTATCCTGTACGCGCTCTCGACATCGCCGATGTCGAGCAGCTCACGCGACAGCACGCGGCGCTCGATCCACCAGGCGTCGGCGTCGGCCATGAGGTCGGGGCCGGCCGGCGCCGACAGCACGACCTTGGCCGCCTCGGCGAACCGCTCGCGTTGGCGCAGATACTTGGCCTGGGCGAAGTGGTAGCCGGCGTCGCGCTGCGCGGCCGGCACCGCCTGCAGCAGCTTGCCGGCGTCGCGCTGCTCGCGGATCATCGCGCTCCAGGCCTTGGCGAGCTGCTCGGTGCCGGCGCGCTTGGCCGCCCGCTCGCCGGCGTTCACCCGCTCGGCATAGAACATCCGCTCCATGCGGAAGCGGTGGTCGGCGCGCGTCAGCAGCGTGCCGAACTGCTTCAGGAAGGCGGCCTCCTGCGGCGCTTCCAGCTTGGCCGTGCGCCAGTAGTCGGCGACGAGCTTGCGCGCGCCTTCCGTATCGTCCGTAGCGAGCCGTGCACGCGCCAGCGCCACCACGCCCTCGTAGGTCGTGGGCGGCGTGGTCCCGAGCGCGGAAAGCACGGCCTCGGGCGCGGCGTTCTCGCGGTAGAGCGCGCGCTCCAGGTTGCGTTGCAGCGCCGCCGTGCCGGGCCAGTCCGAGAGCTCGCTGCGGGCCTCGAGCATCTGCCGGCTCGACGCGCCGCCGCTGAGCGCGATCGCCCAGCTCAGGATCTCGTGGTCGAGCGAGCCGGGCGTGAGCGCCGCGCGGGCCGCCGCCGCTCCGGGTGCGTCGCCCTTGGCCAGCGCGTCGAGGCCGCGCCGCAGCGGCTCGGCCGCACGCGCCTTATCGACCCGCGCGGCGGCAGCGGCCGCGATCGCGGCGGCCGGATCGGCCTCGGCCTGCGTTTGGGCGGACGGGTCGGGCCGTGGAGTCGGGATCGGCACGTCCGTGCGCGGCAGGTGCGGCTGGGCGCGCTTGGCCTCGACAGGGTGTGCGAGGCCGATGCCGAGCCCGGCAATGGCGAGTATCGTGGCGATGCGCCCTGCAGCCATGCCTCGGGCTCCCCCTTCTGCGCGCTATCATACAGGCGCGGCAGGCAAAGGTGTATCCTGCCGCCTGCCGGTGAAAACATGGTAAACGAAGGCTTACCCGGGCCGGCGGGGCGGACGGCAGCGCCGATTCGCCCCTGCGATTGGCCCAATCGCGGCTCCTTGCCTCGCCACCGTGTCAAGACTATGGTGCGCCGCTTTCCGCGCGGCCGTTCATCAGCTAGAAGCCTGCGGAATGCGGGATTTTCCGCGACCGGGAGTTCATCGAAATGCTGAGAGGCTCGCTCACTGCGCTCGTCACGCCGTTCTCGTCCGACCGGCGCTTCGACGAGAAAGCCTTTCGCGCATTCGTCGAATGGCAGCTCGCGGAGGGCACGAAGGGTCTCGTTCCGGTGGGCACCACCGGCGAATCCCCCACGCTTACCCATGACGAGCACCGCCGGGTGGTGAAGACCTGCGTCGAGGTGTCGAACGGCCGTGTGCCGGTCGTCGCCGGCGCCGGCTCCAACAACACCGAGGAGGCTGTCGGCCTCGTCCGCTATGCCGAGGAGGTCGGCGCCGACGCGGCCCTCGTCGTCACGCCCTATTACAACAAGCCGACCCAGCGCGGCCTCTACGAGCACTTCGCGGCCGTGGCGCGCGCGACCTCGCTGCCGATCGTCATCTACAACATCCCGCCGCGCTCGGTGATCGACATGAGCCCGGAGACGATGGGCCGGCTGGCGCACGACCTCGACAACCTCGTCGGCGTCAAAGACGCCACCGGCAAGGTCGAGCGCGTCCCCGAGCAGCGCATGACCTGCGGCAAGGACTTCATCCAGCTTTCCGGCGAGGATGCTTCCGCGCTCGGCTTCAATGCCCATGGTGGCGTCGGCTGCATCTCGGTCACGTCGAACGTCGCGCCGCGCCTGTGCGCCGAGTTCCAGGAGGCGACGCTGGCCAACGACAAGCAGAAGGCGCTGGAATTGCAGGACCGGCTGATGCCGCTCCACAAGGCGCTCTTCATCGAGCCCGGCCTGTGCGGCGCCAAATACGCGCTGTCGCGCCTCGGCCGTGTCGAGAACGTCGTGCGCTCGCCGCTGGTGACGATCGAGGCGTCGACCGCCGCGAAGATCGACGAGGCGATGAAGTTCGCCGGACTGGTCAACTGAAACGCGCCCGGCGCGTTGACCCGGCATGAAGAAATCCGACCCGAACAACAAGGTCGCCGCCGAGAACCGCAAGGCCCGCTTCGCCTACGAGGTGATCGACACCTATGAGGCGGGCCTCGCGCTGACCGGCACCGAGGTCAAGTCGCTGCGCGGCGGCCATGCCAACATCGCCGAATCCTACGCCTCCATGGAAGGCGGCGAGATCTGGCTGATCAACTCCTACCTGCCCGAATACCTCCAGGCCAACCGCTTCAACCACGAGCCGCGCCGCAGGCGCAAATTGCTGTTGAAGAAGAAGGAGATGGCCAGGCTGGCCCAGGCCGTGGAGCGGCAGGGCATGACGATGGTGCCGCTCAAGATCTACTTCAACGACCGCGGCCGGGCAAAGCTGCTGCTGGCGCTGGCGAAGGGCAAGACGCTGGGCGACAAGCGGCAGACTGAGAAGGAGCGCGACTGGGCGCGCGAGAAGGGCCGGCTGCTGAGGGACCGCGGCTAGGCCGCTCCGCCTCGCCTGTCCGGCCCTTCCGGGCGGCCCGCCCTGCAAATCGCGCATCCGGCGCAGGCGATGGATCGACACGAAAGGGAGACGTCATGATCGAGCGGCGGCAATTCTACATCGACGGCGCGTGGCGCGATCCGCAGGCCGGACAGGCGTTCGCGGTGATCGACCCGTCTACGGAAGAGGCCTGCGCGACGATTTCCCTGGGTGGGCAGGCGGACGCCGACCGCGCGGTCGCCGCGGCGAAAGCCGCGCTGCCGGTCTGGTCGGCGACCGATCCGGCCGAGCGGCTGGCGCTGGTCGAGCGCGTCTCGGAGATCTACGGCAAGCGGGCCGAGGACATGGCCCGCGCGATCAGCATGGAGATGGGCGCGCCGATCGACATGGCGCGCTCCGCCCAGGTCGGCGCCGGAAGCTGGCACATCGCCAACTTCATCGAGGCGTTCAGATCGTTCGAGTTCCTGCGGCCGGCCGGGCCGCGCTCGCCGCGCACCCGCATCGCCTGGCAGCCGGTCGGCGTCGCCGCGCTCATCACGCCGTGGAACTGGCCGATGAACCAGGTCACGCTGAAGGTCGTCCCGGCGCTGCTCGCCGGCTGCACGATGGTGCTGAAGCCGTCCGAGATCGCGCCGCTGTCCGGCATGCTGTTCGCCGATATCCTCGACGAGGCCGGCGTGCCGGCCGGCGTCTTCAACCTCGTCAACGGCGACGGTGCGGGCGTCGGAACGCGGCTCGCCTCGCATCCGGACGTCGACATGGTGAGCTTCACCGGCTCGACGCGGGCCGGCATCGCCATCACCAAGGCTTCGGCCGACACGCTGAAGAAGGTCTGCCTCGAGCTCGGTGGCAAGGGCGCCAACCTCGTCTTCGCCGACGCGGACGCCAAGGCCGTCGAGCGCGGCGTCCGCCGCGTCTTCAACAATTCCGGCCAGTCCTGCAACGCCCCGACCCGCATGCTGGTCGAGCGTCCGGCCTATGCCGATGCGGTGGAGATCGCGCGCAAGCTGGCGGAGGCGACGCCGGTGGCGTCCGCCCACCAGCCCGGCAAGCATATCGGCCCCGTCGTCTCGGCGGCCCAGCACGACAAGATCCAGGACCTGATCGGCTCCGGCATAAGCGAGGGCGCGCGCCTCGTCGCCGGCGGTCCGGGCCGCCCCTCCGACCTCAACAAGGGCTACTTCGTGCGCCCGACCGTGTTCGCCGACGTCGAGCCCGGCATGCGCATCGAGAAGGAGGAGATCTTCGGCCCCGTCCTGTCGATCCTGCCCTTCGACACCGAGGAGCAGGCGGTGGCGATCGCCAACGACACGGTCTACGGGCTGGCGAACTACGTCCAGACCGCCGACGAGGCACGCCGCCGCCGCCTCGGGCTGGCGCTGCGCTCGGGCATGGTCGAGGCCAATGGCGACGGCCTCGGCCCCGATGCCTTCTTCGGCGGCGTCAGATCGTCCGGCCGCGCGCGCGAGGGCGGCCAGTGGGGCATCGAAGAGTTCCTCGACAGCAAGGCGATCTCCGGCTGGCCGGCCTGACGCCGGCTGCCTCGGGCGCGGGCGATGCCATGGCCCGCGCCCGGGCGCGAAGCCGTTAACATTATTTTTTTTGTTTTTAAAATAAGGTCGCCTCCGAGTTGAGCGGCGTATGCCGGCTCGAGCCGAGGGGGAAGACCGATGATGAGCTGCAACTGCACGAACGGGCACGAGACGGGCTGCGGCAATGCGCGCGCGGAGGACCTGCGCGATCCGGGCCGCCGCATCTTCATGGCGACGGCGGTTGCTGCGGGCGCGGCTGCGACGGCCGGCTTCTCGGTCACGGCGGCGGAAGCTGCGGTGCCGCCCGACAGGAAGAAGTTCATGGAGGAGGCGACCCGCCTTGCCGTCGAGTCGGTGGAGAAGGGGTGGGGCGGGCCGTTCGGCGCCGTCATCGTCAAGGATGGCGAGATCATCGGGCGCGGCCAGAACCGCGTGCTGCTGACGGGCATCCCGGTCTTCCATGCCGAGATCACCGCCATCATCGACGCCTCGACGCGCCTCAACCCGAAGGCCCTGCTCGGCAGCGAATACGGCGCCGGCACCATCCTGGAGATGATCCCGCGCGAGGCGGGTTCGGTCGATCCGGTCCCCGAGCGGGCCAGGATGCTGAAGGGATGCGAGATCTACATCAACGGCGCGCCGTGCCCGATGTGCATGAGCGCGATCTACTGGTCGCGCATCGACCATCTCTATTTCGCCGCCAGCCTCAAGGACACAAGCGCCATCGGCTTCGACGACGCCTTCCAGTACGAGGACTTCACCAGGCCCTGGACCGAACGCCGCATCGCGGTGACCGAGAACTTCGAGCGCGACACCGGCCTCAAGGCCTATGAGGCCTGGACGAACAAGGCGGACCGGCACCCCTACTGAGGGGAGGCCGGCGCGCCTTGATCGAGGTGCGCGGCGACCTCCCCGAACACCGCCCGGAACATCTCCTCCGTCAGCACGCCCGTGTTCGTGTTGTAGCGCGAGCAGTGGTAGCTGGAGAACAGCTCGACCGGCCCGGCGCGTCCGCGGCCGCCGTGCCGGAAGGGCAGGGCGGAGAGCCTGAGGCCGAGCGCCTTGACCACCGACTGGTGGGCGATCGCCCCGAGCGAGACGATCGCCTCCAGGTCGGGGAAGCGGGCGATCGTGCCGATGAGGAACTGCCGGCAGGTGTTGATCTCGACCGGCAGCGGCTTGTTCTGCGGCGGCACGCAGCGCACCGCGTTGACGATGGCCGTGCCGACCAGCTCCAGGCTGTCGTCCGGCCGCGCTTCGAAGTTGCCGCGCGCCAGGCCGAACGATTTCAGCGTCTTGTAGAGCAGGTCGCCGGCATAGTCGCCGGTGAAGGGACGTCCCGTCCGGTTGGCGCCGCGCAGGCCGGGCGCCAGCCCGACGATCAGCAGCCGCACGCCCGCCGCGCCCTCCGGCGGCAGCCAGGTCGGCACCGGCGCGTTGTGCCAGGTCGGCTCCTTCGCCCGCCATTCCTCGCGGAAGGCGACGAGGCGGGGGCAGAGCGGGCAGTCGCGGGAAGGCTCGGCGGGCATGCGCCGAGCCGTATCAACAAAGCATGTCGCCCGAAAGTGGAAACCGGGTTCGGGACAACGGCATGCGCAAAATCATCAATAGTCGTCGTCCTCGTCTACCGGCGCCGCCGCCCGCTCCTGCCGCCGCGCCGGCCGCTCGCTCGGGTCGCGGCCGACCTCGGCCTTGAGCGACATCAGGTCGATGAAGTAGTCGGCCTGCCGCCTCAGCTCGTCCGAGATCATCGGCGGCTGCGACGACATGGTCGACACGACCGAGACCTTGCGGCCCTTGCGCTGCAGCGCCTCCACCAGCGTGCGGAAGTCGCCGTCGCCGGAGAAGATCACGTAGTGGTCGACATGCTTGGCGAGCTCGAGCGCGTCGATCGTCAGCTCGATGTCCATGTTGCCCTTGATCTTGCGCCGGCCGGTGGCGTCGGTGAACTCCTTGGCCGGCTTGGTCACGACCTTGTAGCCATTGTAGTCGAGCCAGTCGATCAGCGGCCGGATCGAGGAGTATTCCTGGTCCTCGACCAGCGCCGTGTAATAGTAGGCGCGCAGCAGGTAGCCGCGTTTGTGGAAGCTTTCCAACAGCTTGCGGTAGTCGATGTCGAAGCCGAGCGCGCGCGAGGTCGCGTAGAGGTTGGCTCCGTCGATGAACAGCGCGATCTTCTCGCGGGGATCGAACATGGCGAGTATTCCTTCTCGAAAAAGCGCGGTCCGCAATCGCCGGCCTCGGCCGGGGACCATCATGAAACAACGAAACCGGAATTAGCGTTCCGCAGGCCCCATTCCAAGGGCCGGCCGGGCCGCGCGGCGCTTGTATTTCCCTTGCAAACCGTCTATGGACCGCCCAACTTCCGGACATCGCAAGATTATGAAAGGGGCAATGAATGGCCCGCGTAACCGTTGAAGACTGCATCGACAAGGTCGAGAACCGCTTCGAGCTGGTTCTGCTGGCCGGTCACCGCGCCCGCCAGATCTCGCAGGGCCAGCCGATCACCATCGACCGCGACAACGACAAGAACCCGGTCGTGGCGCTGCGCGAGATCGCCGACGAGACGCTGTCGCCCGGCGACCTCAAGGAAGACCTGATCCACTCGCTGCAGAAGCATGTCGAGATCGACGAGCCGGAGGCGGAGGGCCAGAGCCTGATCGCCGATGCCGACGCCGCCGAGAGCGCCGACGCGCCGGAGGAGAACATCGCCTTCGACCGCATGAGCGAGGAAGACCTGCTCGCCGGCATCGAAGGACTGGTGCCGCCGGAAAAGAGCGACGACTTCTGAACCATCGCGCGCCCCGCCACTTCCTTGGGCGGGGAATCGTGATTAACTAGAAGGCGCTGCGTCGGCCGACGCGGCGCCTTTCGTCTGACTGGACCGCCGGAACCTCGCCCATGATGCGCCAATACGAGCTTGTCGAGCGCGTGCAGCGCTACAAGCCCGAGGTCAACGAGGCGCTGCTCAACAAGGCCTATGTCTACGCCATGCAGAAGCATGGCCATCAGCGGCGGGCCTCGGGCGACCCCTATTTCTCGCACCCGCTGGAAGTGGCCGCCATCCTCACCGACATGCATGTCGACGAGGCGACGATCGCGGTCGCGCTGCTGCACGACACGATCGAGGACACCACCGCGACGCGCGCCGAGATCGACGAGCTGTTCGGCCCCGAGATGGGTCGCCTCGTCGAGGGCCTGACCAAGCTCAAGAAGCTCGACCTGGTCTCGCGCAAGGCCGAGCAGGCCGAGAACCTGCGCAAGCTGCTGCTGGCGATCGCCGAGGACGTGCGCGTGCTGCTCGTCAAGCTCGCCGACCGGCTGCACAACATGCGCACGCTCGGCCACGTGCCGCCCGAAAAGCGCGTGCGCATCGCCGAGGAGACGATGGAGATCTATGCGCCGCTCGCCGGCCGCATGGGCATGCAGGGCATGCGCGAGGAACTGGAGGAGTTGTCCTTCCGCTACATCAACCCGGAAGCCTACCGCATGGTGACGGACAGGCTCGCCGAGTTCTTCCAGCGCAACAGGCACGTGCTGGGCGAGATCGAGAAGGCGCTGTCGGCGCTGTTCGAAAAATACGCCATCCACGCCGAGGTGAAGAGCCGCCAGAAGAAGCCGTGGTCGGTGTTCCGCAAGATGGAGGCCAAGGCGCTCTCCTTCGAGCAGCTTTCCGACATCTTCGGATTCCGCGTCGTCGTCGATACGGTCGAGGACTGCTATCTGGCGCTGTGCGCCATCCACACCACCTGGTCGATGGTGCCGGGGCGCTTCAAGGACTACATCTCGACGCCCAAGCAGAACGACTACCGCTCCATCCACACCACCATCGTCGGCCCGTCGCGCCAGCGCGTCGAGTTGCAGATAAGAACGCGCGAGATGGACGATATCGCCGAATACGGCGTCGCCGCCCACTCGGTCTACAAGGACAGCGGCGGCAACGAGGACGCGGCCGTCGCCATCTCCAAGGACACCAACGCCTATGCCTGGCTGCGCCGCACCATCGAGCAGCTGGCCGACGGCGACAACCCCGAGGATTTTTTGGAGAACACACGGCTGGAACTGTTCCAGGACCAGGTGTTCTGCTTCACGCCCAAGGGCATGCTGATCGCGCTGCCGCGCGGCGCCACCCCGATCGACTTCGCCTATGCCGTCCATACCGAGGTCGGCGACACCTGCGTCGGCGCGCGCATCAACGGCCGCGTCATGCCGCTGATGACGGAGCTGAAGAACGGCGACGAGGTCGACATCATCCGCTCCAAGGCGCAGGTGCCGCCGGCGGCGTGGGAATCCATCGTCGTCACCGGCAAGGCGCGCTCGGCCATCCGCCGCGCCACGCGCAACGCCATCCGCAAGCAGTATTCCGGGCTTGGCGCGCGCATCCTCGAACGGGCCTTCCAGCGCGCCGGCAAGAGCTTCGCCAAGGAAAGCCTGAAGCCGGTGCTGCACCGGCTGGCGCGCAAGGACATCGAGGACGTGCTGACCTCGGTCGGGCGCGGCGAGCTCGCCTCCGGCGACGTGCTGAAGGCGGTGTTCCCCGACTACAAGGACGAGCGCGTCACCCAGGCGCAGCCCAAGCAGCGCGAGGAGGGCTGGAGAGGGATTGCTGGCAGCGGCGGCCAGGGCGCTGCACATCGAGAACGCCCCCGTGGTGCTCGTCCCCGGGACTGCGACTGGCGCCCTCAATCCCAACCCCGCGGTGACGGCGGTGACGAACGCCTTGGTGAGCGCGCCTTTTCCGGATGCCCTCGGCGCGACGACGCAATTGGTGCCCCCCGCGAGATCCTTGATGATCACGGAATCGGAGCGGCCGCCGCTCGGATCGCGTGGGTCGATCAATTGCAGCCTGTCCACCTTGGTATGGAGGTAGCTCGCGGTTACGTTGAATTGCAGCCTCCGTGTCGGCGCCATTACGAAATCGCCTTCAATACCGTAGATTTTGGCATTGACGTTATCGTTGAACACCGTGCGGTTGATGAGCCTGCTGATCTGCAATCCTTTATAATCGTAAT
>Ga0066256_1003047_pt1 | contig 16879 bp, 12 predicted proteins | sample ThiBio_1000_biof_FD_87107 | JGI IMG/M metagenome (GOLD analysis project Ga0066256, IMG submission 87107) | Wastewater bioreactor microbial communities from Cape Town, South Africa - Thiocy_expt_1000_biof (version 2) | ecosystem: Engineered > Bioreactor > Thiocyanate-remediating >...
CCCCGCGAACGTCTGGCGCGCCGGATTGTCGAAGGCATTCACGCAACCGAGCAGGAAAGCGAAAACATAGACCTGCGGCAGCGTCACCAGCCCAAGAAGCGTCAACAGCCCGAGGCCAAGCGCCAGCAGACCCGCCAGAAGCTGCGTGACGATCAGCAGCCTGCGGCGATCGAAACCGTCGGCCGCCAATCCGCTGAAGGGCACGAACAGGATGATCGGAGCAAACTGTAGGCCCGTGACGATGCCCAGCGCGGCGGCGCTCTCGTGGGTGAGTTGGGTCAGGACCAACCAGTCTTGTGCGATCCTCTGCACCCACGTACCGATGTTGGACAGGAGCGAGCCGGCTGACCACCGCCGAAAATCGCGGTTGCCGAGCGAACGGAACGCTTCCTTCACCGGCCGCCCTGGACCGGCGCGATGATGATGGCAGGCAAGGCCACGCTCCCTTTGTGCGCGGGGCGTGCCCCCGCCTGGTTCAACTCTCCCCGAGGCGGCGGATCAGAACGATTGCCTGGTCTAGGGCCTTGCGTTCGGCGGGTGTCAGCCGCGCCAGAACCCTGCCCAGCCATTCCCGCCGGGCCCGATTCTGGGCCCACCTCGCCGCCATTCCCGCTTCGGTGAGCGAGAACTGGATTTGGCGCCGGTCGGTCGGGTGCGGCCGACGCTGCACCAGGCCCTTGGCCTCGAAACCGGTCAGGATGGTTCCCATCGACTGCGGCTTCATCGCCTCGGCCCGCGCGAGATCCGCTGTCGTCATCCAGCCATTGCGCTGTAGCCGGACGAGCGTCGACATCTGCGAGAGGTTGAAACCTCCCGGGTCCTCCTCCGCCCTGAGCCTGCGTCGCAATTGCCCAATGGCGAGCAGAAGCTCGTTGGCCTGAGCTTCCAGCGGCGTCGGCCGGGTTCCTTCCCCCTTCATGCGTTCGACTCCTACCAATCGATAGTTAAACTTGCAAGTTTAACTTCCATATTGCCTGTTGAACCTTTCGCGTGGGTACTGCGGGCGAGCGCCGATGCAACAGGCACGGACACCCTGGAGGGTCGCCGCAGTTCCCGCTTTTCACACATTCATGGTTGTGTATGAAAGGGCCGCATTCATAAATCGGACGAGACCGACGTGACCAGCAAGCCGACGCCCAAGGACAATAAAAGCGATGCCGGCGCAGGCGTGAAGTCGGCCGCCCGGATTTTCTCGATCTTCGAATACTTCGAGCGTGTGCGCAGCCCGCGCACGCTATCCGAGATTTCGCAGGATCTGCACTACCCCGTTTCGAGCGCGCTGGCACTGCTTCGCAGCGCTCACGCCATGGGATACCTGACCTACGACCCGGATTCGAAGACCTATTTCCCGTCGCTGCGCTTCGCGATGCTCGGCCAATGGATCAGCGATCAGCTTTTCCAGGGGGGCGCGATCGTCCAGATGATGGAACACCTCGCCGCGACGACCGGCGACACGGTGTTGCTCGGCATCCAGAACGGGCTGTGGTCTCAGCACATCCATATCATCCATACCAGCCAGTCGCTCCGCTATCATCCGCCGACCGGAACGATGCGCCCGCTGCTGCGCTCGGCAGTCGGCCGCGTGCTCCTCGGCCTGCAATCGAAGGAAACGATCCTGAAAACGGTCGAGCGGATCAACATCTCGGGCATAGACGAAAAGCGGAAGTTCGATCCCAAGGCCGTCCTCGCCGATATCGAGCGAGTGCGGCGTGACGGTTACGCCTTTTCCGCAAACCTGTTTACCGAAGGCGCCGGGATCGTCGCGGTCGCCCTCCCCCCACGCCCGGGCGACGTGCCGATGGCGATATCCATCGGCGGACCGGTAAGCCGCATCAACGAAAAGAGCCTGCCAACCCTGCTCAAGCAGATCAACGCGGCAGTCGCCGACTACCTGCTCTGAATCGCCCGCATCCGCAGGGTAGCTCGATCACGTATTGCGGACTCGCCGCCGACTGCAGCGGTTCGATATATTTTTTATATGAGATATAATTTTTCCTCTCCATGAATTATGGAGAGACGCCGGCAAGGCGGCGGAATTCCGCGCGTACGCCGTCCCGATACTCGCACCATATCGATTTTAACAGTTTATCTTGACAGTTTAACTGATATTATCGATAAGCAGGCAAGAGATGCCGACGCGTCCGAATCAATGCGGCGCGATCTCGCTCGGGAGAGAATGCGATGCCTGTGACCGCCCTCGACCCCATCACGGCGCTGCTGGTGGTGGACCTGCAGAAGGGTATCGTCGACTATCCGCTGATCCATCCAGCCGACGAGATCGTTGCCCGCGCGAACACCCTGGCCCGCGCCTTCCGGGACAAGGGCCTGCCCGTGGTCCAGATCGTGGTCGACGGCGTCGCTCCGGGCCGGACCGAGCAGGCGCGCAGGCAAACGCAGCACGCCGCCGACTGGACCGACCCCATTCCCACGCTGGACGTCGCCTCGACCGACATCAGGATTACCAAATCCAACCCCGGCGCCTTTGCCCGGACCGAGTTGGAGCAGCGTTTGCGGGCACTAGGCGTGACCCAGGTCGTCATCCTCGGAATCGCTACTGGCGGCGGTGTCGATTCCACCGCCCGGCAGGCCTACGAACTCGGCTTCAACGTGACGTTGGCGACCGACGCGATGACCGACGCAAGCGCCGAAAACCACGAACACAGCATCAACAAGGTCTTCCCCCGCCTGGGCGAGCGGGGAACCACCGCGGAGATCGTCGCCCTGGTGGAAAGCCTTGGCTGAGCCTCGCCACAGCGTTCCGCATCCCTCCTCCACCGGGAGTCACCCAATGAAAGTCGTCACCACCTCCGCCATTCCCAGCCGCGAAGTCAACGCCGACGGATTCTCCACGCGCAAGGGCAGCTATCCGGGCCGGCGCCTGTTCACCGAAGAGAACACGGATGGGCTGAACTTCGTCTTCGTCCGCAACGAATTCGTCCATTCGGGAGAGAAGGCGTTCGAAACGCCGCGTCACCGGCACACTTTCGCGCAGATCAAATACGTCGAGAAAGGGGAATCGAACTTTGCCGCGGGCCAGTTCATCCGTGAAGGCGAGATCGCCTACTTCCCGCGGATGGCTTACTATGGCCCACAGTTTCAGGAGAACTGCATCAGCAACGTCATCCAGTTCGGCTTTAATGGCGAGCATCAGAAAGGTCCGATCTGGGAAGCCTATCGGACCGAGGCGCTCGCCCGGCTGAACGAGCGCGGCCGGATCGAGGGCGGCCAGTATTTCGACGTCGATCTCAACACTGGCACGGAGCGCGTCCGCGACGGCGTCCAAGCGGTCTATGAGGAGCAATATCGGATGCATACCGGGCAGCCCTTGGTCGCCCGACCGCCGCGCTATGAATCGGTCATCCTCATGCATCCTGGTGAGTTCGACTGGTTCGAGATCGCACCGGGCGTGGCGATCAAGCGATTGGGCGCCTTCTTCGACCAGCCCGGCCCCAACGGTGACGTACGCATTTCCATGGTTCGCCTGGACAAGGGAGCCAGCTTCAATCTCGCGGCTGACAGGCCCCAGCTTGCCTGGACGCCGTCAGCGGGCCTCGTCACCGACGGCACGGGTCACAAGGAGTTCACCAGCCTCTATTGCCCGCTCGGCGAGGAAGGCTCGTTCGCGGGGGACGGCGTCAAGGTGATCCTCGTCGAATTCCCGCGCTTGGGATGATGGGCGGCCGCAAACAGGAACCATCCAGATGAAAATCGTTCATGCCGACGAAGTACCGGTCACCGGCAGCCCCAAGGTCCGGGGTGGATCAGGGCATTCATCGCAAATCCTCTTCGATAGCGACCTGCTCGGCCGCGATCCTTCCCGGCCGGACAATTTCTTTATGCAGATCAGCCACGTTGGCGAAGGGCAGTTCAAAAGCCCTCGCCACCGGCACAACTTCGAGCAGTTCCGCTACATGATCGCGGGCGAGGCGGACTATCCCGAGGGGGTAATGCGCGACGGCACGCTCGGTTATTTTCCCGAAGGGGCGAAGTACGGGCCGCAGGAGAAGCTCGTCGGCACGGTCGTCATCCTGCAATTCGGCGGGCCGAGCGGTTCCGGCTTCGTCGATCGCAAGCTGATGAAGGCAGCCTTCGAGGAAATGAAGCCGCGCAACACCGGCTGCGGCGTGCATTCCCCGCCGATCCATCTGTTCAAACTCTACCGTGCGCGCGGCTTCAAAGAGGGCATGTTTATGATCGAGTGGGTGCGCAAGCGCCCGATGACCTACCCCGAGCCCCAGTATGCCACGCCGATCCTGATCCATAGCGAAGCTTTCCCCTGGAATCCCCTGCCGGGCTGTCCTGGCGTGGCCGAGAAGGCGTTGGGGACCTTCTCCAGTGGAAAGATGCGGACGGCACGGTTCCGGCTCGATCCCGGCGCGAGCCTGGAAGCAAGCGGGCGCGGCGCTTGGCTGGTGCTCGATGGCACCGGCAAGCTTGCCGACGGCCCCTATCGCAAGCTCAGCGCCCTCTATCTCGAGGAGGGCGAGGCCGCGATATTCACCGCCGAGACCCCCAGTGACATCCTGCTGCTCGGCCTTCCCGCGATGTCCCTGATCTCGCTTGTGCCGCCCGGCATTGCCTCATGACGGATACGATGAAGCTGCACGCTGCAATCGCCCGTGCGCTGGCCGACAACGGGGTAGAGACCCTGTTCGGCCTGATGGGCGACGGCAACATGTTCATGTGCGACAGCTTCATCCGCGAATGCGGCGGCCAGTTCGTCGCTGCCGCCCACGAAGGCGGCGCGGCGCTGATGGCGCTGGGCTATGCCTCAGCCTCGGGTAGGCTGGGCGTCGCCAGCGTCACGCATGGGCCTGGGCTGGTCAATACGATGACCGCTCTGGTGCAGGGCGTAAAGGGCTCGACCCCGATGCTGCTGATCTGCGGGGACACCCCTGTCGAAGCGCGTGGGCGTCTTCAAGACGTGCCGCAGCGGGAATTCGCGCTCGTCGCGGGTGCCGGGTTCGAGCAGATCCGCACACCCCGCACCGCCTTGCTGGACGTTGCCACCGCCATGCGGAGAGCGATGCTCGAACGGCGGCCGATCGTCCTCAACGCACCCGTCGAGTTCGACTGGGCTGACGTCGAGTACCACGCAGTACCGGTCGTCCTACCCGAACGGCGCGCTGTCGTTCAGACGAGCGAGGACTTGGACAATGCGATCGGTATCATCGCCGGGGCTCGCGCTCCGGTAATCGTCGCCGGCCGCGGCGCCTGCTCGGCCGAAGGCAGGGCCGCGCTGCTGCGCTTGGCCCAGCGCATCGAAGCGCCGCTGGCGACGACGCTCAAGGCCAAGGACCTGTTCGCCGGAGAAGACTTCAACCTGGGCATCTGCGGGATCGAGGCGACGCCCGCTGCCGTCGAGACCATCGTCGAGAGCGACTGCCTGATCTTCTTTGGCGCTAGCGTGACGAACGCGACATCGTCGAAAGGGTCGTTCCTCCAAGGCAAGCGGGTGATCCAGATCAACCAGGAAGCGGAAGAGATCGGCAAACATGCAGCGCCAACCGTGGGGCTCGTCGGCGATCCGGCAGGTGTCGCGGATCTCATCGTCCATTGGCTCGACGAAGCCGAAATCCCCTCTTCCGGACGTTACAGCGACGAATTGCGCGAAAGGCTCCGTGCCGACATCCCGGTTCCGGGCTCGGCGCGCGACAACGGCAACGGAACGGTCGACTATGTCCACGCCCTCGTGGAACTGGACCGGATCATGCCGACCGACCGTCTGCTGGTATCCGACGCCGGCCGCTTTGTGCGCCATTCCTGGACGACGCTGCGGACGCAGGGAAATTCCTTCGTCGCGCCGCTCGACTTCGGCTCGATCGGCTTGGGCCTGGGCTATGCGATCGGCGCGGCCTTCGCGTTCCCCGACCGGCCGGTCGTCCTCGTCACGGGCGATGGGGGGCTGATGAATGCGGGACTTTCGGAGTTCAACACCGCGGTCCGCCATGGACTGGACCTGATCGTCGTTGTCGGCAACGACCGCTCTTACGGCGCCGAGCATGTCAAGTTCACTCGACGCGGCCGCGATCCGAGCAAGAGCATGTTCGACTGGCCCGACTTTGCGCCTGTCGCCCAAGCGCTCGGCGGCGAGGGGGTCACGGTGCGCGGCGCCGGCGACTGGCATCAGGTGGAGGCCGCCGTGGCCAGCCGCAGGGCCCCGCTGCTGATCGACGTCAAGCTCGACGCCGCTCTGCTGACCGCCAGTGACTGAAGCCGCACCTTCGCTGCCCCCAAACGGTGAGGCAGGCCCCGGCATCCTCCTCATGGGCCCGCTGCCGGGTGTAGCAGAGGTCGAACCCGACCTGACCCTCCACCGCCCATGGATCGCCAAGGACCCCGTCGAGTTTATCGCCGCTCACGGATCGCACATCCAGGGGATCGCGACCAGCTCCGCGACCGAGATCGGCGCCGAGCTGCTGGAACGGTTGCCACGACTGGAGATCATCGCCTGCTTCGGGGTCGGCTATGACCGGATCGACCTCGATACCGTGCGGCGGCGCGGCATCGTATTGACCAACGCCGGGAGCATCCTGACCGAGGAGGTCGCGGACCTTGCCCTGGGCCTCCTCCTGGCGACTCTGAGGCGCATTCCTCAGGCCGACCGTTTCGTCCGCGCGGGTCATTGGAGGCAGGGCGGGTTTCCGCTATCGCCCTCGCTCCGCGGCCGCCGTGTCGGCATCATCGGGCTGGGCAAGATCGGCAGGGCCTTGGCCCGGCGCCTCGAAGCTTCGCAAGTTCCCGTCGCCTATCATGACCGCCGGCTGCAACCCGACAGCGCCCTGCCCTTCTTCCCTGGCCTGTGCGGGCTCGCCGAAGCCGTGGACACGCTGATCCTGACCGCCCCGGGCGGCGAGGAGACACGGCACATGGTCGACAAGGCGGTGCTCGACGCACTGGGTCCTTCAGGCGTGGTGGTGAATATCGCGCGAGGATCACTGATCGACGAAGCTGCGCTTTGCGCCGCGCTGGACGAGAACCGCATCCTCGGCGCGGGGCTAGACGTCCTGGCCGAGGAGCCCCATGTGCCCGAAAGCCTGCGACGCCATGAAAACGTGGTGATCCTGCCGCACGTCGGTTCCGCGACGCACGACACCCGCAACGCCATGGGGCGGCACATGATCGCCAACCTCCGCTCCTGGTTCGCGGGAACAGGCGCGCTCACCCCGGTTCCCCTCATAGCTGGAGAGCCCGCTCGATGAATCGATCCGACGACCAAGCGCCACCGTCCCGCCCGCTACGTTCGTCGTGCTGGTTCGGCCCCGCCGACCTACGGTCGTTCGGACACCGCTCCCGCGCGATGCAGATGGGCTACGCGCCGGAGGAATGGGAAGGCCGGCCGGTCATCGCGATCATCAACACCTGGTCGGATCTCCAGCCCTGTCACGCCCATTTCAAGACCCGCGTCGAGGACATCAAGCGCGGCGTCACAATGGCCGGCGGCTTTCCCGTCGAGCTTCCCGCACTGCCCCTTTCGGAGTCGTTGATGAGGCCGACGCCGCGGCTCTACCGCAACCTACTGGCGATCGAGACCGAGGAACTGCTTCGCTCGCACCCAGTCGATGGCGCCGTGCTGATGGGCGGATGCGACAAGACCACGCCCGGAACCCTGCTCGGCGCGATCAGCATGAACCTGCCTACGATCTTCGTACCGGCGGGACCGATGTTGCGCGGCAATTGGCGCGGCAATGTCCTCGGCTCCGGATCGGATAGCTGGAAATACTGGGACGAGCTCAGGGCCGGTACCATCCGGCAGAAGGACTGGCTGGAGATCGAGCGCGGGATCGCCCGCTCCCCCGGCACCTGCATGACGATGGGCACGGCCTCGACGATGACGGCCATCGCCGAAGCCCTGGGCTTCGTCCTTCCCGGCGGATCATCAATCCTAGCGGCCGATTCCAATCATATCCGCCTCTGCTCAGCCTCGGGTCGACGCATCGTTGAAATGGTGCAGGAAGACCTGAAGCCGAGTGATCTGCTGAGCCGCTCCTCGTTCGAGAATGCCATAGCCGTGGCGATGGCGCTGGGCTGCTCGACCAATGCCATCATCCATCTCGTCGCGCTTGGCCGCCGCGCCGGCTTCGATATCGGCCTCGACGATTTCGAACGTCAAAGCCGCCGGGTTCCGGTGATCTGCAACGTACGTCCCGTGGGCGAGACGTTCCTGATGGAAGACTTCTACTACGCAGGCGGCTTGCCCGCGCTGATGGCCGAGATGCAGAGTCTGCTCGATCCGGATTGCAGGACCGTCACCGGCAAGACCCTGGGCGAGAACATTGCCGACGCGAAGGTCAACAATACAGAGGTCATCCGCCCGCTGGACCGGCCGGTCTATCCCGAAGGCTCCTTGGCCGTGCTCAAGGGCAACCTTGCGCCGAGCGGTTGCGTGATCAAGCCCGCCGCGATGGATCAGCGCTTCCTGCGGCATTCCGGCCCTGCCCTGGTCTTCGACGACTATCCGTCCCTGAAAGCGGCGGTCGAGGACATGGACCTCGACGTCACCCCCGACCACATCTTGGTGCTCCGCAATGCCGGGCCGCTGGGCGGGCCAGGAATGCCCGAATGGGGGATGCTGCCAATGCCGAGGAAGCTGCTGAAGGCCGGGCACCGCGACATGCTGCGCCTGTCCGACGCGCGGATGAGCGGAACGAGCTATGGCGCTTGCATCCTCCACGTCGCTCCGGAAGCCTTCGTCGGCGGCCCTCTGGCGCTCATCCGCACCGGCGACGTCATCTCGCTCGACGTCGCCAGACGCACGCTCGACGTCATGCTGAGCGATGACGAACTCGCGGAACGCCGAGCAGCCTGGGTACCCCCCCCGCCCCGCTACGAACGCGGCTATGGGGCTGTCTTCAGCCGGCATGTCCAGCAGGCCGACCAAGGATGCGATTTCGATTTCCTAACCACGCAGAGCGGAAGCGCCGTGCCCGAACCTGCGATTTTCTAAAGCGGGCGTGGATCGCGCCATGACGACGACAGAACGGCCTTGGGATGGGAATCGATGAACGCAACCGATCAAGTCAAGCTCGGACCGATACTCCTGGCGCCCGGGATCAAACGATCGCACGTGATCTACTTCACGATCGCCTACTGCATATCGCTCTCGCTCAACAACTTCATCGGCGTCGCGCAGCCTTTCGTCCTTACCGAAGTGCTTCATCTCAGCCGCTCGGAACAAGGCGCGATCACCGGCTCGCTCTTGGCGACGCAACAAGCGGCCATTCTCATGTTTCTGCTGGTTTTCGGCGCTCTGGCCGACCGGATCGGGCGAAAGCTGTTCGTGATCGCGGCTCTCTCGATCATGACCTTCGTCCTGCTGGTCTTTCCCCTAGCGGCGTCGATCGTCCTGCTGTTCCTGCTGCGATTCCTGTTCGGAACAGGGGTAGCCGCGTTCAACGCCGGCGGCGGAGCAATCCGCATCGACCTTCCGGACAACAGCGCACGCGGCAAGATGAGCATCCTGATGAGCCTCGTGAACGTCGTGGCCGGCGCGGTCTTCGTCAGCTTCCTCGGCGCGCGCCTGCCAGCATGGCTGATGGACCAGGGCTTTTCGGCGGAAGCCGCGGCCCGCTACACCTTCTGGCTGCTCGCAGCCCTGGGATTGGCTGCCATCCTTGCCAGCCTCGGCCTACAACGCGATCGGCCCGCCGAAAGCGAACGGCACAGCGCCGCACATCACCTGCGGCACTTGGCCGACAACCTGCGCGAGGTGATCACCTACGCGCGCGACCACCGACGCTATCGTATGCTGCTGCTGCTCGCGCCGATCACGCGCAGCGACACGCTGATCATGGGCACCTTCCTCTCGCTCTGGGTGCTAGCCGCCGGGAACGACCAGGGCCTCAGCAGCGCGGAAGCCATGCGCACGATGAGCAACGTCGCCATGGTGGTGAGCGCGATGGACATCATCGCCTCCTTCATCGGCGGACTCCTGGCCGACCGATTCGACAGGTTGCGGCTGTCGATCGCATCGATCGTGCTGACCGCCGCGGCCTTCTCGACGCCGCTCTGGGTAAACAGCGTGACGGGCCTGGCCATCCTCGTCGCAGTCGCAGTCATCCAACTCGCCGAGGGGATGACCACGGTTTCGATCTCGGCTCTCACGGGCGAGCTCACCCCGCCCCACATGCGCGCCTCGACCCATAGCGTCTATGTCTGGATCGGCATGGTCAGCGGCATGTTCATCGGCTTGCTCGGCGGCTGGCTATTCGATCGGTTCGGCTATGCCGCACCCTTTCTCCTGATCTCGGGACTGGCGATCACCTGGCTGAGCATCGCGACCGCAGTCCTATGGCGCGCCCATCGTCTCCGCCACCCGGTCGCCTAGAACGCTTCCAGACTAGCGGAAGCCTCGCCAAGCGCAGGCCAGAAACCGGCAACGATGCCCCTGGTACGTCGGCAATGCCCTCGGTCAGGGTCCATGCCTCGCGTCTTCGCGCATGCAGGCATTGCTGTCCGAAAAGCCGAGAGACCACATAGCGACCCCCTCAATAATTCATATATATAAATCTTAATTGTATAAATATGAATTTATCTTGCAGCCTGACGAAACGCTCGATAGGACTTGCGGCATCGAGACCGCTCCAGGGGCGGCCGAAGGAGAATCGCCTGCCAAGCATTTCGCACCTCCCCCGGGGCATTCCGGCGGACAGAGGAGCGCAGGGCCAGCGACGAAGCGGAGGATGGAATGATGAAGGGATCCAACCGTACGCTGACCGGATGGCTCGGCATGCCCACAGCGCTAGGCCTGAGCCTCGCGCTGCCAGGGGTTGCATGGGCACAAGCCGAAAGCTCCGACGCCACGCAAGGCGGTATCGAGGACATTATCGTCACGGCCCGCAAGTCCGCGGAAAGCCAACAGCGCGTACCGATCGCCATTACCACGGTGACGGAACAAGCCCTGACGAACCTAAGCGTCCGCGACATTCTGGAGATCCAGAAGGTCACGCCCGGCCTGTACATGACCTCCAGCCAGACCGCGGGCCGCGCCAAGATCACCATCCGCGGCCAGCGCGAGGCAGACAGCCGCCTGACCACCGATCCCTCGGTCGGCGTCTATATCGACGGCGTGAACTATGCGCGCGTCTATGGGCTGCGCGCCAGCCTAGTCGACATCGAGCGCATCGAGGTACTCAAAGGTCCGCAAGGTACGCTGTTCGGCAAGAACACCACGGGCGGCGCGATCAATATCACCACCAAGCGGCCGTCCTACGAGGTCGGCGGCTATATCGATGCCCTCTACGGCTCGGACAACAAACCCCAGGCCACCGCCGCGCCCCACCCCCCCGTCGTTGCCCCCCAACCCGCCCGGCGCCTTGTCGGCCCAAGGATCCACCGGCACGGGCGGGTTCGCCACGCTGCCGGGGCTCGTGCTCGCGATCTACCTCACCGACACCCTCGGGGGCGCCGCGATCTGGGCCCCCGTCATCATCCGCACGGCGAAGCTGTGGGACGTCGTCATCGACCCGGGCATCCGCGGACCCAGCCACCCCAGCCCCGCCCCCACCCGGACCCCGGCCGCCGATCGACTAACCGCCTATAACCAATGGCTCTCCTATTTCACTGCCTATCAGCAGGGCAGCAAGTTCGACGGCTTCGCGACGGGCGCGCAAAACTTGCCTCTGCTGTACGACCGGCTGGACCACTATGGTTTTTCGGGCACGATCGAGGTCGATATCGGCAACGTCACGGCCAAATCGATCACCGCCTACCGCAAGCTCAGCCGCAGCTATTTCCAGGATACAGACGGCACGCCGTTTGATATCGGCTTCACCGTCCAGGATACGACCCAACAGAACTTCAGCCAGGAGCTACAGCTTTCCGCGATCGACAACCGCGGGCTCGATTGGCAGTTGGGCGCCTACTACAACCGCGAGACCGGCAACGAGTTGGTTCCCAGCAACAACCGCCTTTACATCGACGCGAACCGCTCGCGCGTTTCTGAGGCGGGCGTAAAGAATACCAGCTTTGCGCTCTATGCGCAGGCCGTATATCATCTGTCCGACAATCTGCGGGGGACAGGCGGCATCCGCTATACCCACGATACCCGCGCGATTGATTCAAAGAACCGGCTGGATCCCTCGCTGGCGCTGGAACCGTTGCTGCCGGGCGGGTCGCCGGCGCAGTGTCTTCTGCTGGCTCCAGCGGCCGGCGGCCCGGTGTTCCCGAATTGCAGCTACAAGGTCGCGACCAAATACGACAAGGTAACCTGGCTGATCAGCGCGGACTGGCGCCCTGTCGAGAACGTGATGGTCTATGGATCGATCAGCACCGGCTACCGCGCAGGCGGACTGACCTGGCAAGGGTCCACCGCCGTGCAGCCGACCGTTGCGGCCCTGGAGGCCGTTTATACGCCCTTCCTGCCCGAAAGCGTGACGAACTACGAAATCGGCTTCAAGGCGGACCTGTTCGACCGCCGAGTTCGCCTGAACGGCGCCGCCTTCTATCAGGACTACAAGGACATCCAAGCCCGCGTACGCGACGTGGTCGATGGATTTCCGGTGCAGTTGTTCCGCAATGCGGCCAAGGCGACGCTCTACGGTGGAGAGCTGGAATTGACCGCCCGCCCCACCGACGGCCTCACGCTGTCCGCGAACGTCGCCTATCTGCACGCGAAATACGACACCTTCCGCGCACTCGACGCGGCCGGCAATCTGCTCGATCTCAGCAGCCGCCCCTACGCCTCTCCGAAATGGACGTACAATCTGGGCGCCACCTACGAATTCCCGGTCAAGAGCGGCACGATCCAACTGACCGGAAACTTCGCCTGGATCGGCGCGAACAATCTATCCGAAGACGTGGACGACGCGGTCGGGGCGGTGCAGGAGGGCTATGGCCTGCTAGACGCGCGGATCAGTTGGCACATCGACAGCATGAAGCTCGACCTTGCAGTATTCGGCAAGAACCTGACCGACAGACGGTATCAGACGTCAGCCAACAATTATGGCCCGAATGGATATTATGTCGGCACATTCGGCGACCCCCGCACCTGGGGCGTCCAGGTTCGCAAAACATTTTGAACTGGCTTCATCAAGTTGGCGCATCGCTGCCTAACGGCGGCGATGCCAGACCAACACAGCAGGCTGATCTAAACACTTCTAGAAACGGGACCGGCCACTCCGTTCCGCTACTTCAATTCGTCACCCGAGGTGACCCGCTGACGTACTCATGTACGCATACAGCGTGCTCGTATCTGCAAGGCAGGAGCGGCCCGACGGTCGGCACAGCATCACGGCGCCTGCCAACCTCCTAATGAGCGCCGGCCGGGGAGCTTTTTTGACGACGCATCCTGACTGACCGCTTTGTCCAGGCTCAGTTCCGCCACCAGTTTCTTCAGCCGCGCGTCTCCTCACCTCCACTTGAACTCACGAACTTGGTCCGATTCCAGCCCCGCATATTGCCGCTGCCAACTGTAGAGCGTTTGCCTCGATAACCCGACCTGCCGGATCAGATCGGCCGCCGGCGTGTGGACAGCCTGTGTCACCTCACAATCCCCCCACTTCGCGAAACACAAATGGGAGGGACTCAATCCGCCGGTCGGCGGCGAACCTCTCCTCCTCCAGCGCCCTGCCCTCGTCCTGCAAGCGCAGCAGGTAGGAAGGGTGGGTCGTGATCCACAGCTCGCTGCCGTCATCCAGCGCCATCGGCTCGCCGCGCACCTTCTGCACGCTGACGGTCTTGCCGAGCATCGCCCGCGCCGCGCTCGCTCCCAAGGCCAGAACCAGCCTTGGCCGCACGAGCAGCCGCTCGCTCTCGACCCACCAGCGGCAGGTGTCGATCTCGCCCGCGTTCGGCGACTGGTGAAGCCGGCGCTTGCCGCGCGGCACGAACTTGAAGTGCTTGACCGCGTTGGTGACGTAGGCCCGCCCCGCGTCGATCCCCACTTCCGCCAGCGCCGCGCGCAGCAGCCGCCCGGCCGGGCCGACGAACGGACGGCCCATCTGCTCCTCGACATCGCCGGGCTGCTCGCCGACGATCATCAGACTCGCGCCGACCGGCCCTTCCCCGGCGACCGCGCGCGTGCCGTTGCAGCCGATCGGACAGCGGCGGCACGTCTGGCCCTGCGCTACGATCGCGTCGAGCGACCGCGGGCGCTCCTCGTCGAACAAGGCCTTGCCCCGATCCACCATCGCCGCCTCGCGCGCCTGCGCCCCGGCGACCAACGCGGGGATCAGCGCCGCCTCGGGCAGGTTTCGCCAATACTTGCGCGGCATCTCCCTGAGCATCGCGTCGACCTTCAAGCGCGCGGGATTGAAGATCGATGCATAGTAGCGCCGCCAGAGCGCCTCCATGTCGTCGCCGGCAGGGGCATCGCCGCGCGCGGCGGGTGGGCCTTCGCACAGGCACGCACCGTCCCAGTGCAGCGCGCCCGATGGGGTCAGGATCGACCAGCGCATGGCGGTAAAGCGGTTGACGAAGAACGCCGCGTTGGCGCGCAGGATGTGATGCCCCGGTTCGAACCAGGCGACATAGCGCTCGCCGTCCGCATCCGTCACGGCGCGGAAGCGGACGAAGGCGCGCATCTTGTGGATGTCGCGCCGCACCGCGCGGGCCAGCGCGTGGAGCCGCCGAACCTCCGGATCGGCGGCGTCCTCCAGCAGGCCGGGGCTGCGCTGGAACCGCCAGAGCAGCCGGTAAAGCACGGCGAAGCGCTGCGGATCGGCATGGAGCGCCGCCATCCGGGCGAGGTCGAGGAAGGCGCGCGGCACGTACGGGCGCGAGGCGTCGTTCGGCGAAACCGGCAGGCCCCGCCCCGGCGCGGCGAACAGGTCGGGGGCTTGGTCGGGCTCGGTCCAGACGATCCGCTCGGGCGGGATACCGGCCATCACCGCTTGGCGAGCTGCCTCGCGCCAGCCGTCGAAGTCGTCGGCGGCCGTCAGCAACACGGCATGGCTGCCTACTGCGGGCGCAGGCACCGGCGCGGGCATGGAAGCAGGATGCGCCACGCCGCGAACAACTCCAGTTGCTCGGCTCGCGCCCGCGGTACGACCAGCTCGCGCAGGTCGGCGCGGTCGGTCAGCGCCAGCGGACGCCAGTCGGCGGCGATCAGGAACGGGCGCAGCCGGGCGACCGAGACGGTCAGCCGCGCCACGTCGGCAAGGCGCAAGGCACGGTGCCGCCGCGCCGCGAGCAGCGCGTCGACCGCCCGCACGCCGAGCCCGGGCACCCGCAGCAGCATCTCGCGCGAGCCGCGGTTGACGTCGACCGGGAAGTGCTCGCGGAACTTGAGCGCCCAGGCCAGCTTGGGATCGATGTCCAGCGGCAGCATCCCGTCCTCGCCCGCAGCCTGCTGCACCTCCTGCGGCCGGTAGCCGTAGAAGCGCATCAGCCAGTCCGACTGGTAAAGCCGGTGCTCGCGGATCAGCGGCGGGCGCTTGAGCGGCAGGACCGCGCTGGCGTCGGGAATCGGGCTGAATGCCGAATAGTAGACCCGGCGCAGGTTGAAGCGTCCATAGAGCGTCGAGGCCTTGCCGACGATCTGGGCGTCCGTCGCCGCATCGGCGCCGACGATCATCTGGGTCGATTGTCCCGCCGGCGCGAACCCGGGCGCGGACTTGAAACGCTTTTTCGCATCCCTGGCGGCGACTATCTCCTGCTCGAGCCCTGCCATCGCGCCCTCGATCGTCGCGGCCGACTTGTCCGGGGCGAGCCGGGCCAGCCCGTTCTCGGTCGGCAGCTCGACATTGATCGACACGCGATCGGCAAAGCGCCCGGCACGCTGGATCAGCTCCGGATCGGCCTCGGGGATAGCCTTCAAATGGATATAGCCGCGAAAGTCGTGCTCTTCGCGCAGGATGCGGGCGACCTCGATCAACTGCTCCATCGTGTGGCTGGAGCTTTTGACGATACCCGAGGAAAGGAACAGCCCCTCGATGTAGTTGCGGCGGTAGAAGCCCAGCGTCAGGGCGGCCACTTCCTGCGGGGGGAACCGCGCGCGCTTCACGGTCGAGCTCTTGCGGTTCACGCAATAGTGGCAATCGAACACGCAGTGGTTGGTCAGCAGGAGTTTCAGAAGCGAGATGCAGCGTCCGTCCGGCGCGTAGGCGTGGCAGATGCCCATACCCTCGGTCGAACCGATGCCCCGTCCGCCCTTGCTCGTCCGCTTCGCCGTGCCCGACGAGGCGCAGGAGGCATCGTACTTCGCGGCGTCGGCCAGGATCGCAAGGCGGTCAAGGAGACTCTCGGCAGGCATCTTGTTCTATATATGTTCTAATCCAGATATTGCAAAGGGGCAGTGAATTCGGCTCGTCGCAGGTTCGCCGGTCGTTCCGCCCGAAAGCGCGGCCCGCCGCATCTCCGCCGCATCGCGGGGAACCTTTCGCCTCACCCCCCGCTTCATCTTCGGACGGGGCGCAGGAGACGTTCCCCATGCCCATTGTCGAAGCGCGCGACGGCACGCACCTCTACGTCAAGTCCTGGGGTGAAGGCCGCCCGATAGTGCTGATCCACGGCTGGCCGCTCTCGGCCGATTCCTGGGACCCGGTCGCCCTGGCCCTCGCCGAGAACGGCTACCGCGCCATAGCCTATGACCGCCGCGGCTTCGGCCGCTCGCAGCAGCCCTGGACCGGCTACGACTACGACACCTTCGCGGACGACCTGGCCGACGTGATGCAGGCGCGCGACGCGACCGAGAACGTCGCGCTGGTCGGATTCTCGATGGGCGGCGGCGAGGTCGCGCGCTACATGTCGCGCCATGGTGGCAAGGGCGTGACCCAGGTTGCGCTGATCGCCTCGGTGGTGCCCTATATGCTCCGGACCGAGGACAATCCCGAGGGCGTGCCGCAGGACCAGCTCGACGCCATCGCCAGGGGCCTGCGCGAGGACCGGCCGCACTTCTTCCGGTCGTTCTTCAAGCAGTTCTTCGGAGTCGGTCTGGTCT
>Ga0066256_1003049_pt1 | contig 16874 bp, 18 predicted proteins | sample ThiBio_1000_biof_FD_87107 | JGI IMG/M metagenome (GOLD analysis project Ga0066256, IMG submission 87107) | Wastewater bioreactor microbial communities from Cape Town, South Africa - Thiocy_expt_1000_biof (version 2) | ecosystem: Engineered > Bioreactor > Thiocyanate-remediating >...
GGGTCGCGCAAGATCGCGCCAACAGGACCCCAAGGCTAAATACCGCCACCCGGCTGCTTTTCGTGACGCCCCGACATACCCCACCCCAAGCACGCCGATTTTCCGGCAGGGTAAACAAACAGGGTACCGAAAGGGTTAACCCCTGCCGGCCGCGGGCGCCTTCCCCCCCGCCCCTTTCGCGAAAAAATCGGCAGGGGCCCCTCTGTGCAGGCCCCCGCCTTTACCAGCCATTAACCCTAACGGATCGATAACAACGGCGAGACTTCTGATTTGGGGATTGGAAACGCGAATGGGATTCGCAACCTTCAAAAAGGGCATGCTGCTCGCAATGGCGCTCGTCGTGCCGGCCGTTTCGGCCTGCAGCGGCTATCGCCCCGCCCCCAAGGCCTTCCACGAGGCGACGATCCAGCCCTACAGCCTGGACAGCGGCGATCGCCTGCGCATTACGGTGTTCGAACAGACGGGCCTCAGCAACACCTATACCGTCGACCAGGCCGGCTATGTCGCCTTCCCGCTCATCGGCGCCGTGCCGGCGCGCGGCCAGACGATCCAGCAACTGGAGAGCACCATCGCGGCAAAGCTGCGCCAGGGGTATCTGCGCGATCCCGACGTCTCCATCGAGGTCGACCGCTACCGCTCCATCTACATCATGGGCGAAGTCGGCCAGGCCGGGCAGTACAGCTATGTCGCCGGCATGACGATCCAGAACGCCATCGCCGTCGCCGGCGGCTTCTCGCCGCGCGCCAACCAGCGCGACGTCGACGTGACACGCAAGATCAACGGAAAGATCATCACCGGACGCGTCTCCATCTCTGACCCGATCCTGGCCGGCGACACCGTCTATGTCCGCGAACGACTGTTCTGAGCATCATGGCGGACGATGGGCCTTTGCGCATCATTCATTGTTTCCGGTCTCCCATCGGCGGTATCTTCCGCCATGTGCGGGATCTCGCCGAATTCCATGCACGGGCCGGCCATGAGGTCGGCATCATCTGCGACAGCCTCACGGGCGGGTCCTTCGAGGATTCGCTGTTCGACGAGATCCGTCCCTACCTTCCGCTCGGCCTCGTGCGCATGCCGATCAACCGGTCGATCAGTCCGCGCGACATCGGCGCCTTCCGGGAAAGTTATCGTGAAATAAAAGGTTTGCGGCCGGATGTGCTGCACGGGCACGGCGCCAAGGGTGGCGCCATCGCCCGGCTCATCGGCTCAGCCCTGCGGGTCAACAGGTATCGCGTAGCCCGCCTCTATTCGCCGCACGGCGGCAGCCTGCACTATACGAACCGCACCGCCGCGGGACTGGCCATCCTGACGGCCGTGCGGCTTCTCGACCCGCTCGGCGATGCGATCGCCTTCGTCTGCGATTACGAGCGGGAGGCCTATACGGCCCGCGTCGGCCGGCCGCGCGTGCGGGCCGAACGCATCTACAACGGCATCCACGACCGCGACTTCGATACGGTCTATCCCCGCGAGGACGCGGTGGATTTCCTCTATATCGGCATGCTGCGCGACCTCAAGGGACCCGACGTCTTCGTCGACGCCTTCGCGCGCACCGAGCGCCTCGTCGGCCGCCCGCTTTCGGCGCTGATGGTCGGCGACGGGCCGGACAAGGAGAAATACGAGCAGATGATGCTCCAGCTCGGCCTCGGCCGCCGCATCGCCATGCTGCCGTCGATGAAGGCGCGCGAGGCCTTCGCGCTCGCCCGCAACGTCGTGGTGCCCTCCCGCGCCGAGGCGATGCCCTATATCGTGCTCGAGGCGCTCGCCGCGCGAAAAGCCGTCATCGCCAGCCGCGTCGGCGGCATCCCCGAAGTGCTCGGCCGCGACAGCATCGCGCTCGCGGAACCGGGCGACGCGCAGTCGCTCGCCGGCGTCATGGCCCAGTCCGTCAGCGATCCCGCCTGGCTGCGCAAGGTCATGCCCGAGCCCGCCGCCTTCAAGGGAACCTTCTCCGCCTCCGTCATGTCCGGCTCGCTCCTTGCACTCTATCGGGACATCCTCGCCCGCCAGCCGGGCGGGCGGCGGCTTGCGGAAGAGGTCGCGGCGGCCTGAGGCCGTAAACGTTTCTTAGGGGCTTCGTGCTATTTCCGGCGTAAAGCCCATAGGTGCGTGCCATGAACCATGTCGACAAGCCCGAATCCTTCGATCCGGACGCTCTGAGGCGCAAGGTCTCCGAAAGCCGGGCGGGCGGGGCCGATGAAACGGCCGCCGAGCTCAATCCGCTTGCCCGCCAGATCGCCCAGCAATTCCGCGACGACAGCTATTCGCCGGCCATGATCACCGGCCTGCTGCGCCTGTCGGAGTTCGCAGCGCTGGTGGCGATCGGCTACTGCATCCATGCGCTCTATGTCGGCATGGGCATGACCGCGCTCTATGCGAGCGTGCTGGTCGGCGGGGCGGCCATCGGCGTGCTGCTGATCCAGCTTGCCGATGCCTACCAGGTGCCGGCGCTGCGCTCGCCGCTGCGCATGACGCCGCGCATCCTCGCCGCCTGGGCCATCGCCTTCGCGGCAATGTCGCTCGTCCTCTTCTTCTTCAAGTCGGGCGACCACTATTCGCGCTTCTGGTTCGCCGCCTGGTTCGCGGCGGGGGCCGGCTATCTCGTCGTCGAGCGGCCGGGCATCGCCCATTCGATCCGCCGCCGGGCCCCCAACGGCACGCTGGGGCGGCGCGCCCTCCTCGTCGGCGGCGGCGAGCCCGCCCAGGGACCCATCCCCCCGCCGGGGCACCCGCCCGGGGACGACCTACCCCCCTGCGGCCTCCTCCACCGCCGCCCCCACCCCCCCCCCGCCTCGATCATCGCCGGCTATCCCAAGCTGGGCAATGTCGCCGAGCTCGTCGAGTTCGCCCGCCTCGCGCGCATCGACATGCTGATCATCTCGCTGCCGCTGTCGGCAGAAACGCGCATCCTGACGCTGCTCAAGAAGCTGTGGGTGTTGCCGGTGGACATTCGCCTTGCCGCCCATGCGAAGGGCCTGCGCTTCCGTCCGCGCAGCTATTCCCAGGTCGGCAGCCTGCCGATGCTCGACATCTTCGACAAGCCGATCGCCGACTGGGACAATGTCGCCAAGCGCATCTTCGACATCTTCTTCAGCGTCGTCGCGCTCGTCCTGCTCTGGCCGGTGCTGATCGGCGCGGCGATCGCGGTGAAGCTCTCCTCCCCCGGCCCGATCATCTTCAAGCAGAAGCGCCACGGCTTCAACAACGAGATCATCGAGGTCTACAAGTTCCGCTCGATGTACACCCATCTGTCGGACCCGACCGCGCGCGCCGCCGTCACCAAGGGCGACCCGCGCGTGACCCGCGTCGGCCGTTTCCTGCGCAAGTCCTCCATCGACGAACTGCCGCAGCTCTTCAACGTGCTCAAGGGCGAGCTCTCGCTCGTCGGCCCGCGCCCGCATGCCATCGAGGCACAGTCGCGCGACCGCAAGTATGTCGATGTCGTCGACGGCTACTTCGCCCGCCACCGCGTCAAGCCGGGCGTGACCGGCTGGGCGCAGATCAACGGCTGGCGCGGCGAGATCGACCATGACGACAAGATCCGCTTCCGCACGGAATTCGACCTCTACTATATCGAGAACTGGTCGCTCTGGCTGGACCTGAAGATCCTGTTCCTGACGCCGATCCGCCTGCTCAACACGGAAAACGCCTATTGAGCGACGCGGCCCTCCCCCACGCCACGCCCTTCCGGCCGCAGCTCGCGGCTGTCGGCATCGTCGGCTCCATGCTGGTGACGACGGGCGTCTTCCTGTCGGGCTTCGTCATCAGCGAGCCGGCGCCCTACGAGGTGTTCATGGCAGGCCTCATCGGCCTCTGGGCGGTGGTGGGCCTGCGCATCTCGCGCGGCATCGCGCCGCTCCTGGTGCTGCTCGTGCTCTTCAATGTCGGCGGCATGCTCTCGCTGACGGTGATGGACGACCTTTCGAGCGGCCCGATGTACATGGCCGTCTCGCTGTTCCTCGCCCTTTCCAGCGTCTTCTTCGCCGCCATCGTGGAGGCACGCCCGGCGCGGCTGGAGCTCATCTTCCGCGCCTGGGTGGCGGGCGCGCTCATCACCTCGATCCTCGGCATCCTCGGTTATTTCCACGCCTTTCCCGGCGCAGAGGCCTTCACGCTCTACGACCGCGCCAAGGGCGCCTTCCAGGATCCCAACGTCTTCGGCCCCTTCCTCGTCGCGCCGTCGCTCTACCTGATGCACGGCCTGCTTTCCGGCCGCATCCTCGGCGCGCCGCTGAAGGTGGTCGGCGTCCTGATCCTGGCGCTCGGCCTCTTCCTCTCCTTCTCCCGCGCGGCCTGGGGGCTCTACCTCTTCGGCGTGGTGGCGCTGGTCTTCGTCATGCTGCTGAAGGAGCGCACCGGCGCCTTCCGGCTGAAGATCCTCATCCTCAGCCTTTCGGCCGCGGGCCTGATGATCCTCGCGCTGGTCGCCGCGCTGCAATTCGACAAGGTCGCGAACCTCTTCTCCAGCCGAACGCAGCTCGTGCAGGAATATGACGGCGGGCATCTCGGCCGCTTCGAGCGCCACCGCATCGGCTTCCTGATGGCCATGGAAAAGCCGCTCGGCATCGGCCCGATGATGTTCAGCAAGATGTTCCCGGAGGACGAGCACAACATCTACCTGAAATCGCTGACCACTTACGGCTGGCTGGGTTTCGCCACCTACCTGACGCTCATGGCATGGACGCTTTCGGCCGGCTTCAGGGTTCTGCTGCGCGACCGTCCGTGGCAACCCTTCCTGATGATCGCCTTCATCACCCTCCTCGGGCACAGCGCCATCGGCTTCGTCATCGACACCGATCACTGGCGTCACTTCTACCTGCTGCTCGGGGTGGTATGGGGATGCCTTGCGCTGGAACGGCGCCACAACCGGCGGATCGCATCGGGCACCACCCTTGCCTGATCGCTTTAGCGGCTCCATGCGAAAAGCCGCCTCTCCTTGCGGAAAGACGGCTTTTGGAAAAAGCTCCGGGACGGCTCTATCGTCTGATCGCCCGCGCCAGCGCTATGAGGATGCAGGCGCCGATGAAGCCGGCGACGAGATAGCCGAGCCAGCCACCGAGCGAGACGCCGATCAGGCCTAGGAGGATATTGGCGACAGCCGCGCCGACGATGCCGAGCACGATGTTCATCAGCATGCCCATGTTGCTCTTCATGAACATTTCGGCGAGCCAGCCGGCGACACCGCCGATGATGATGGCCGCGATCCAGCCGATACCTGCGTCTTCCATGCGAAATCTCCTCAAGCTCCAGATAACGCCGGCGCAACAGCCGGCGCACACTAACGCGCAAGGAAACGTAAAGTTCCACGGGACGATGTGCTGCTGTCAGCGAGGAGGGAGAGATTGGTCGGAATGGCGGGATTCGAACCCACGACCCCCTTACCCCCAGTCAAGTGCGCTACCGGGCTGCGCTACATTCCGGACCGCGCAAACCTCTATATTCTCGGGGATTTGGACGCAAGCCCAAAAAACGGCGTGGACGACAAATCGGGACATTTTCCTCTCGCGGGCCTCGCCGGCGGGGAGCGGTTTCATCGCAAACCGAGGCTCCGGGCCTGTGCCGCCAGCAAAGGCCGGCGGCGCTTCACTCCCGGACTGCCCGAACCGCCGCGCTTTCGCCCCCGCGGCCGAATTCTTTTGGCAACCGTACCGGAATCGCCGAATCAGACCTTCCCGGGCATTAGACGAAAGTCGTAGAGTGTCATGGCTCGCTTGTCATTTGCGAGCACTCCCCCGCGTCACGGAGCCAAGCGTGACGCCTGTTTTGCCCCGCCACAGTGCGGGGCTTTTTCTTTTCGGATCAGCGAACCTGGTCGAGCAGGCGCTTGCATTCCAGGAGATCGTAGAGCGCCTCCTGCAGGAGGGCGCGGTCTTCCTTGCCGACGCTCGTCTTGCCGATGGAGATTTCCGGCGGCTCGTCGCCGCCGCCGCCGAAGGAGAAGAAGCGGCGGCTGGCGGGCGCCTTGGCGCGGCCGACGATCTGGTCCTCGTCGCTGCCGGCCTTCGGCGGGGGCGGCTCCTCGTGGCTAGCGGCCGCCAGCGCCTCGACGGTCGCAAGATCGCCGCTGGCAATGGCGGCGACGAACTTGTTGCCGTTGACCTTGAGCAGCTTCTGCACGCCCTTGATCGTATAGCCGTGGTCGTAGAGCAGATGGCGGATGCCCTTGAGGAGATCGACGTCCTCGGGGCGATAGTAGCGCCGGCCGCCGCCGCGCTTCATCGGCTTGATCTGGGTGAAGCGCGTTTCCCAGAAACGCAGCACATGCTGGGGCAGGTCGAGGTCGTCGGCGACCTCGCTGATGGTGCGGAAAGCGTCCGGACTCTTGTCCATTCTACCCTCGATGAAAGCTCACGGCAGCAGCACGATGCTTGTGCAGCCGAATCGTATTCATTTCAGCGGGTTGCCGGGCGATATTCAAGTTTCAAATCGCTGGTGTCCGACAATAAGCGGTAAAACCGGTCAGGATGCGGGCGAAGCCGGCTTCAGCTTCGCCTTGCGCGCGAGATGCGCCTTCAGCACCCGCTGCTTGAGCACGTTCGAGGCCTTGAAGGTCATCACGCGGCGCGGCGAGATCGGCACTTCCTCCCCGGTCTTCGGGTTGCGGCCGATGCGCTCGTTCTTGTCGCGCACCTGGAAGGTCGCGAAGGAGGAGAGCTTCACGCTCTCTCCCCGCACGATGGCGTTGCAGATCTCGTCGATCACGGTTTCGACGAGCTCCGCGGATTCGGTTCGGGAAAGCCCGACCTTCCGGAAAACCGATTCGGCCAAATCTGCGCGTGTCACCGTCTTGCCGCTCATCGTTCCTCACCGATTTCCTATTGAAAGCGCATGGTTAAGTCGCGGAAGAGTATTGTCCTTGCCCCCTCGGGTCAAGCGGCCCCGCAGTCCGGCGCTCCGTTACCAGCGCAGCAGCACCGCACCCCAGGTGAAACCGCCGCCCATGGCCTCCAGAAGCACGAGGTCGCCCTGCTTGATGCGTCCGTCGCTGGCCGCCGCGGCGAGCGCCAGCGGGATCGAGGCCGCCGAGGTGTTGCCGTGCAGATCCACTGTCACGACGACCTTTTCCAGGGGGATGCCGAGCTTCCTGGCCGAGCCGTCGATGATGCGCTTGTTGGCCTGGTGCGGCACCAGCCAGTCGACGTCGTCGGCCGTGAAGCCGGTGGCGTCGAAGGCCGAGACGATCACGTCGGTGATCATGCCGACCGCGTGCTTGAAGACCTCGCGGCCCTCCATGCGCAGATGGCCGACCGTGCCGGTGGTCGATGGGCCGCCGTCGACATAGAGCTTGTCGCGATGGGCGCCGTCGGAACGAAGCTGCGCCGACAGGACGCCGCGGTCCGCATTGGTCCCTGCCCCGTCCTGCGCCTCCAGCACGATGGCGCCGGCACCGTCGCCGAAGAGCACGCAGGTCGTTCGGTCGGTCCAGTCGAGGATGCGCGAGAAGGTCTCGGCGCCGATGACGAGGACGCGCCTTGCAAGGCCGCCGCGGATATAGGCATCCGCCGTCGTCACCGCATAAACGAAGCCCGAACAGACCGCCTGCACGTCGAAGGCGAAGCCATGGTGCATGCCGAGGCGGTTCTGGATGTTCACGGCGGTGGCCGGGAAGGTGTTGTCGGGCGTCGAGGTCGCGACGATGATGACGTCGATGTCGGCGGCGGTTAGGCCGGCATTTTCCAGCGCGGCACGGGCAGCCCCCTCGCCGAGCGAGGCGGTCGTCTCGCCCTCGCCGGCGATGTAGCGCTGGCGGATGCCGGTGCGCTGCACGATCCAATCGTCGGACGTGTCGACCATGCTTTCCAGCTCGGCATTGGTGAGCACCCGTTTGGGAAGCGCCGTCCCGAAGCCCCGGACCACTGAACGAATCATTCTATACCTCGTCGCCCACGCTCTGGACGCCCTCGACAGGCCGGCCCGCGTGATACTTCTGCAAATCTCTTTCGATCTTGTCCCTGAGGCCGTTGCGGACCATGTCGTAGCCGACATCCACCGCCGCGGCGAAGCCCTCGGCATCCGTGCCGCCATGGCTCTTGATGACGATTCCGTTGAGGCCGAGGAACACGCCGCCATTGACCTTGCGCGGGTCCATCTTCTCGCGCACGCGGTCGAAGGCGCTCTTGGCGAGGATATAGCCGAGCTTGGCGAGCCATGTGCGCGACATGGCGGCGCGCAGGTACTCGGCGATCTGGCGCGCCGTACCTTCCGCCGCCTTCAGGGCGATATTGCCGGCAAAACCTTCCGTGACCACCACGTCCACCGTGCCGCGACCGATATCGTCGCCTTCCACGAAGCCGTAATATTCAATCGTGTCGAAATTGGCCTCGCGGATGAGCTGGCCGGCGGCCTTGACCTCCTCCTGGCCCTTGATCTCCTCGACGCCGACATTGAGCAGGCCCACCGTCGGCCTGTCGATCTCGAAGAGGGCGCGCGCCATGGCGCCGCCCATCAGCGCGAAGTCGAAGAGCTGGCCGGCATCCGCGCCGATCGTCGCGCCGATGTCGAGCACGATGCTCTCGCCTTTCAGCGTCGGCCAGATGCCGGCGATGGCGGGGCGCTCGATATTGGACATCATGCGCAGGCAGAACTTCGACATGGCCATCAGCGCGCCGGTATTGCCGGCGGAAACCGCGACATCGGCCTCGCCCTTGGCCACCGCGTCGATCGCCTGCCACATGGAGGACTTGCCGCGGCCGCGGCGCAGCGCCTGGCTCGGCTTCTCGTCCATGGCGACGGAGACGTCGCAATGGTGGAAGGTGCTGGCAGCCTTCAGTTTGGGATATTGCGCCAGCAGCGGATCGCATTCGGCGGCATTGCCATAGAGGACGAAGCGGATTTCGGGATGACGATCGAGAGCCTTGGCTACGCCGGGAATGGCGACCTTCGGACCGAAATCGCCACCCATGACATCGACGGAAATTCTGACCACGCGAGTCTTGCCTTAGTTCCTGGCCTTGGTTGCTGGCCTTGATTCTTGTTTCCACGGGCGAAGGGGCCTCCGCGGCGGAATTCGGCCAAAATACCGCTTTTCGCCGGGGGCACAACTGAATTATCGGACGCTCAATAAGCCGTTCAGTCTTTTTTCCAGTCCTTCAGAACGGCGAAGGGCGAGGGTTTGCGATCGTCCTGGTCGATGCTTTCGATGTGGCCGGAGAAGTCGATGTCGGCCTTGCGCGGATAGGGATCGATGGCGAGCGCCACATGTTCGGCGGCCACCACGCCGGCATCGATGGTGTCGCCGGTGAAAACCTCCGGCGCATCGGGGCCATCGGGATCGAGCAGCATCTCGCCGGTTTCGGTGGAGACCGGAAGCCGTGCCAGCTCCAGCGCAGGATCTGGAAGGTCGCCGAGAGCGCCTTCACCTCCAGCACCGACCACAGCGCGGCAAGTCCCGCCCGCTCGCCGGGGTCGGCGCTGATCGTCACCTCGACCGGATTGGCCGAGATATGGCCCACCTTGACCGGATAGGAAAATGGCGTGTCGTCGTCTTTTCTCATCACACGTCCCTCGCCGCCCCGGCGGCGTTTTCTTCGGTGCCGGGCTCGATCACGTCGAGCATGCCGGCCCGGATCACATCTTCACCGGCCTCGCCCATCGCCTTCTCGGCGGCAAAGAGGTAGCCGGCCAGTCCCTCCATCGAGGGGGTCTCAAGGCCCGCCGCCGGATGGATGTTGCGGCGGAGCGCTTCGGCAAGCGCGGCGCGGTCGCCGGCATCGAGCGCGGCGGCATAGGATTCCAGCCGGCCGTAGAACATGCCGGCGAATTTCTTCATGCGCCTGGGCACGCCGACATCGCCGACGCCGAGCTCGCGAATCGAGTGGTCGACATCCTCGAAGAAGGCATCGACGATCTCCTGGGCGATCTCCTGGCCCGACGTGGCGCTTGCGCGCGTGCGCCGGAAGTAGAGGATCAGCACCGCCGAGAGCATCTCGAAGCGGCCCATGACGGTATCGGGAACACCAAGGCTCTCATAGAGATAGGGATGGCGCGCGGCCTTCGTCAGGGTCGCGTACTGCTTTTCGACGATGCGCCGGTTGCCGTTTTTTTTGCCGAACAGGCCGAAAATCATCATAAAGCCCAGTTTTGCCTGATTCAAACCATGGTGCCGTCGCAAGTCATGTTGCATGACGGTCGAAGCTGGTTTACCGAAGCAGGCATGAATTGCAATGGCTGCGCGGCCATCATAGTCCCGGGGATGTTGTGAAGAGAGATTCTGCGAATATGAAGCTGTTGCGTAACGCCGCCGTTGCCGTCACCCTCTCCGCTTCCGTGCTCGCGGCCTGCCAGGGCCCCAGCGAGGTTCTCTATCAGGGTTACGTCGTCGACCAGGAGACGCTGGCGCTGGCGCCGGTCGGCTCGTCGCGCGAGCAGGTCCTGCTGTCGCTCGGCACGCCCTCCTCGACCGCGACCTTCGACAACGAGGTCTTCTACTACATCTCGCAGAAGCGCAAGCGCGCGGCGGCCTTCATGAAGCCGAAGGTCGTCGAGCAGAGCGTCCTTGCCGTCTATTTCGACAAGGACGGCAATGTCGAGCGCCTCGCCCATTACACGCTGCAGGACGGCAAGGTGTTCGACATGATCGCCCGCGTCACGCCGACGGGCGGCGCCGAGACGACCTTCCTCGGCCAGTTGCTGCGCGGCGGCGCGAGCCCCGGCAACCTCATGAAGAACCTGATGAGCAACAACTGACGGTTCGCACATCCTTCCATAAAGAAACCGCGGGGATCGCTCCCCGCGGTTTTTGTTTGGGCAGTGCCTCGATCAGGCGAGAACGGCGAGCAGCAGCAAGGCCACGATATTGGTGATCTTGATCGCCGGGTTCACCGCAGGGCCGGCCGTGTCCTTGTAGGGATCGCCGACGGTGTCGCCGGTGACGGAGGCCTTGTGGGCTTCCGAGCCCTTGAGGTGACGCGTGCCGTCCTTGTCGACGAAGCCGTCCTCGAAGCTCTTCTTGGCATTGTCCCACGCGCCGCCGCCCGATGTCATGGAAATCGCCACGAACAGGCCGTTGACGATGACGCCGAGCAGCGAGGCGCCGAGCGCCGCGAAGGCCGAGGCCTTCGAGCCGGAAATGAGCAGCACGCCGAAATAGACGACGAGCGGCGCCAGCACCGGCAGGAGCGACGGCACGATCATCTCGCGGATCGCCGCCTTGGTCAGCATGTCGACGGCGCGGCCGTAGTCCGGCCGCTCGGTGCCCGCCATGATGCCCGGCTTCTCGCGGAACTGCCGGCGCACCTCTTCCACGATCGACCCCGCCGCCCGGCCGACGGCGGTCATCGCGATGCCGCCGAAGAGGTAGGGAATGAGGCCGCCGAAGATGAGGCCGGCCACCACATAGGGGTTGGAGAGATCGAAGGAGATCGTGCCGATATCCGCGAAATACGGATATTTGTCGCCGTTCGCCGCGAAATAGGCGAGGTCGTTCGAATAGGCGGCGAAGAGCACCAGCGCGCCGAGACCGGCCGAACCGATCGCATAGCCCTTGGTGACGGCCTTGGTCGTGTTGCCGACGGCATCGAGCGCGTCGGTGGACTTGCGCACCTCCGGATCGAGGCCCGACATCTCGGCGATGCCGCCGGCATTGTCGGTGACGGGGCCGAAGGCATCAAGCGCTACGATCATGCCGGCGATGCCCAGCATGCCGGTGACGGCGATGCCGGTGCCGAAGAGGCCGGCGAGCTGGTAGGTGGCGATGATGCCGCCGACGATGACGATCGCCGGCAGCGCCGTCGATTCCAGCGAGACGGCGAGGCCCTGGATGACGTTCGTGCCGTGGCCGGTCACCGACGCCTGCGCGATGGAATTCACCGGCCGCTTGTTGGTGCCCGTGTAGTACTCGGTGATGCAGGCGCCGCAGATGGCGAGCGGATAGATCATCGCGCTGGCGAGAACCGGCGTGCCGGCGAAGAAGATCGCCGCCAGGACCATGGTGGCGACGACGGTCACCGCATAGGTCTCGAAGAGGTCGGCGGCCATGCCGGCGCAGTCGCCCACGTTGTCGCCCACATTGTCGGCAATGGTCGCGGGGTTGCGCGGATCGTCCTCGGGAATGCCGGCCTCGACCTTGCCGACGAGGTCGCCGCCGACGTCCGCACCCTTGGTGAAGATGCCGCCGCCGAGACGGGCGAAGATCGAAATCAGCGAGGCGCCGAAGCCGAGCGCGACGAGGGCATCGATGACCTCGCGCGAGGCCGGTTCCTGGCCGAGAACGCCGGTCAGGATCCAGTAGTAGATGGAGACGCCGAGAAGCGCGAGGCCGGCCACCAGCATGCCTGTGATGGCGCCCGACTTGAAGGCGATGTCCAGGCCGGAGGACAGGCTGACGGACGCGGCCTGCGCCGTGCGCACATTGGCGCGGACGGACACATGCATGCCGATGAAGCCGGCGACGCCCGACAGGACGGCGCCGATCAGGAACCCGATGGCAGCCGTTGCGGAAAGCAGAAGCCAGGTGCCGATGAAGACGACGACCCCGACGATGGCAATGGTCTTGTACTGCCGGGTGAGGTAGGCCTGCGCCCCTTCCCGGATATAGCCTGCAATTTCCTGCATGCGGGCATTCCCCTGATCGGCGGCAAGCACCGACCGCGTCGCCCAGATGGCATAGACCACCGAGAGCAACCCGCATGCGATAACGCCCAACAATATGGTCATTTCGCTCTGTCCTCCTTGAAGGCCGCCGGGTCCTCTCCCTGCAGCCGGAACGCGCCCGTCCCCGTTTGCCTCCTCACAAGCCGGGAGCCGGCGCGCGGCCAGAGTGCGATTGCGAATCGGTTGCGTCAAGCCGCTGCAACGCGGTAAGCGGTGCGGCGTGCTGGATTTTTCGACGCAGGCGGGCGAAGAGGCTCAGGCAGCGGCGCGGCGCGAGCGCAAAAGCAGGAGGATGACGAGCACCAGGCTGACGCCGGTGATCGGCCAGAACACCAGGTTGATCGTCTGCCAGCCATAGGCGTTGAACACCTTGCCGGAGGAGAACGAGGCGAGCGCCACCGCCCCGAACAGGATGATGTCGTGGAAGCCCTGGACCTTGTCGGCCTCGTGCGGGCGGTAGCTGGAGGCGACGATGGCGGTGGCGCCGATGAAGCCGAAGTTCCAGCCGATGCCGAGCAGGATCAGCGCGCCCCAGAAGTTCCAGAGCGCGATGCCCATATGGGCGATGCCGGCGCAGGCCATGAGGATGACGAGGCCCGCGGCCACGACCTTCTCCGTGCCGAAGCGCTGGATCAGCATGCCCGTGACGAAGCTCGGCGCGAACATGGCGAGCACATGCCACTGGATGCCGAGCGTCGCGAGCTCGGGCGAGAAGCCGCAGCCGATGACCATGGCGAGCGGCGCGCCGGTCATCATGAAGGTCATCAGCGCATAGGAGGAGATGCCGCAGACCATGCCCGTCAGGAAGCGCTGCGTCAGCACGATCTCCCGGAGCGGCCGCACGGACTGGCCGGTGGCCGCGCCCGCCGCCTTGTGGTAGGGCAGGCGCAGGAAGAGGAAGAGCACGATCGCGGCACCGCACAGCGGCACGAGGGCGACGAAGGCGCCGGCAAAGAGCACCGGCTCGAAGAGGTCCTTGGTGAGGATGACGACCTGCGGGCCGAGGACGGCCGAGATGACGCCGCCGGCGAGAATCCAGGAAATGGCGCGCGGCTTGTAGAAGGAGGGCGAGGCGTCGGCGGCCGCGAAGCGGATCTTCTGCGCAAAGCCGCTGGAAATGCCGACGAGCACGAAGCCGAGGGCGAAGAGCCAGAAATCGCCGCGCAGAAGCGCGATGGCGGCAAGCAGGCCGCCCCCTGCCCCGACGAGCGCACCGACGACGAAGCCATAGGTTCGGCCGAGCATGCGCGCGGCGATGGCGACGAGCACCGCGCCGAGCGCAACGCCGATGTTGAAACCGGTCAGAGGCGCGGTCGCGAGCGACTTGTCCTGGCCGAGGAGGTTGTAGCCGGCAAGGCCGCCGACGGAAAACACGATCGGGCCGGCGGAGGCGAGCAGCGCCTGTGCGAATGTGAGAAGGAACACGTTGCGGCGCGCGGCCGACAGTTCCCGTTCAAGACCCTCGACCGTGCCAGTGCTCATTCCGCCTACCTTCTATTTGCGCGTCGTGTCGGGCCGAAGCTGCCGGGCGATGCGGTCGAGGACCGCGTTCACCAGCTTCGGCTCCTCGTCTTCGAAGAATGCCTTGGCGATCTCGACATATTCCGTGACGATCACGGCGACGGGAACGTCCTTGCGCTCCTTCAGCTCGAAGGTGCCGGCGCGCAGGATGGCGCGGACGGTGGAATCGAGGCGGGAAAGCGCCCAGTCGTCCTGCAGCGCCGCGCCGATCATCGGATCGAGCTGGCGCTGGTCGCGCACGACGCCGGAGACGATGGAGCGGAACCACGAGGCGTCCGCCTTTAGGTAGGTGTCGCCGTCGAGCTCCTGGCCGAGGCGGTGCAACTCGTATTCGGCGACGATCTCCAGCACGCCGGTGCCGCCGATGTCCATCTGGTAGAGGGCCTGCACGGCGGCAAGGCGCGCCGCGCCGCGCTGGTTGGCCGGCTTCACCGGCTGCTGGTTCTTCTCGGTGGTCACTGTTCGCCGCCCAGTTTCTTCTTCAGCTCGATCATGGTCAGCGCCGCGCGGGCGGCAAAGCCGCCCTTGTCGCCCTCCGAGCGGCGGGCGCGCGCCCAGCCCTGCTCGTCGTTCTCGACCGTCAGGATGCCGTTGCCGATCGGCAGGGCCTCGCTCACGGAAAGGTCCATCAGCGCGCGGCTCGATTCGTTGGCGACGATGTCGAAATGGTAGGTCTCGCCGCGGATGACCATGCCGAGCGCGACGAAACCGTCGTACCAGGTGCCGCCGTTCTCCATGCCGTCGAGGGCCATGGAGATCGCCGCGGGGATTTCGAGCGCGCCCATGACGGTGACGATGTCGTAGCTGGCACCGGCGGCCGCGAGCGCGTTCTTGGCGCCATCGAGCATCGCATCGGCCATGTCGTCGTAGAAGCGGGCCTCGACGATGAGAAGATGAGGTTTATCGGTGTTGGCCATGGATCACCTGAAAATTGGAAGCAGGCCACGCAGATGCGGGCAGAGGCGGCGGTCAAACCACGACAGGCGAGGCTTGGCAAGCGTTTTCCGCCCCCTGCGGCGATTTCCGCGCAAGGCGGAGGCTCAGGGTATTCGGTGCCTGGCGCTCAGGCGGCCAGCGACACGCGGTTGCGGCCGTCGCGCTTGGACATGTAGAGCGCCCTGTCCGCATTGCTGAGCAGGGAATCGAAGCTGAGGCCGTCCGCATTGCCGAAGGCGATGCCGGCGCTGACGGTGCAGGTGATCGGCCGTCCGCCGAACGGGATGAGCCTGGAGGCGAACTCCGCGCGGATATGCTCGCCGATGCGATGGGCCCGGTCCGGCAGGGTCCGGTCCAGAACGACGATGAACTCCTCCCCGCCGAGGCAGGCGAGGCAGGCCGCCGTTCCGCAGGCATCGCGCAGCACCTCGGCGAAGACCTTCAGCACAGCGTCGCCGGCCGCATGGCCGTAGCGGTCGTTGACCGACTTGAAGCTGTCGAGATCGAAGGCGATCGCCGCCCGGTGCTCGCCCATCGTTTCATCGCCGTAGCGGTCGAAGAGCGCGCGGCGGTTGAGCAGGCCCGTCAGCGCATCGGTGTTGGCGGCGCGCTGGTGGCTGCCGGCGATGCGCCACTGGTTCAGCGCCAGCGACATGGCCCCGATGCCGGTAATGCCGACGATCGCCATGACGAGGTTGAGGTTTTCCGCCCAGTTGTCGGGCGCATGGCCGAGCACCCAGCGACCGCCATGGAGGAGAACGGCGGCGCAGAGCACGAAGGAAAGCGCGGTCGTCATGTAGAGGACGGCGATGCCGGTGAGCGGCAGCGGCGCTTCTTCGCGGCCGCGCCAGTACTCGGCGGCCGTCGCGGCGAGCGCCGACGCGATCAGCAGGTTGAGCACGATGAAGCCGATGCCGTCATAGCCGGCAAGCAGCCACGGCAGCGCGATGGCCGTGCTCGCCATGAAGACCACCACCATGCGCTTTCGCCCCCTCCGCCCGGTGCGAAAGCGGTAGGCCGCACCGTAGATGAAGGCGAAGCCGAGAAACTGGAGCAGGAAGGCAAGGCAGCCGAGACGGACGCCGGGGTTTTCGACATAGGCGCTGTAGACGGCGACGGCCGGCACGATGCAGCCGATGCCGAGCGACCAGGAAAGCAGGAAGCGTTCGACGCGGGTGGACATCCACGAGGCGAACAGCGTCGCCGACAGGCAGAAGCCGGACAGCCCGATCGCAAGAAGGAGCGTGTTGTAATCAGGCGTCATGCGGGAACGGTCTCCGGGGTCCGATGCCGTTCACCGTAAAAGCGCAGAAGTATCGATATCGTTACCCGGCGCGCGAAAGCCGGCCTTTATCCCGTACCGATACGGGACGAAATCCGCCTTCCGTCACGCCGCCGTCACACCTTCGGCGCGGGGAATTCCGCGAGCCGCGCGGCATAGCGCGCCATGGTGTCAACCTCGAAATTGACGAAGTCGCCGGCCTTGCGCTCGCCCCAGGTGGTGACCTCCAGCGTATGGCGGATGAGGAGCACGTCGAAGACCGCGCCATCGACCGCATTGACGGTGAGCGAGGTGCCGTCGAGCGCGACGGAGCCCTTCGGCGCGACGAAGCGCTCCAACCCCTCGGGCGCGCGGATGCGGAAGCGGGTGGCATCGCCCTCCGCCTCGACGGAGAGGATCTCCGCCTTGCCGTCGACATGGCCGGAGACGATGTGGCCGCCGAGCTCGTCGCCGATCTTCAGGGACCGTTCGAGATTGATGCGCGTGCCGGCCGTCCAGGTGCCGATGGTCGTCAGACGCAGTGCCTCTTCCCAGGCCTCGACCT
>Ga0066256_1003050_pt1 | contig 16872 bp, 18 predicted proteins | sample ThiBio_1000_biof_FD_87107 | JGI IMG/M metagenome (GOLD analysis project Ga0066256, IMG submission 87107) | Wastewater bioreactor microbial communities from Cape Town, South Africa - Thiocy_expt_1000_biof (version 2) | ecosystem: Engineered > Bioreactor > Thiocyanate-remediating >...
TAAACATTGTAAAAGCAGATACTTCTACAAAAGCCAGCATAAAGAGAAAAAGAAAAATGGCCGGATGGGATGACCAATATCTGGAACACCTACTGCTAAATATTAAAAATTAGATGCGTTTGCCCTGAGTGTTTATGTGCTGGCTGATAATGCTCAGTAAAATCCAATGTGGTGGTGTTATCAGCATTATCGTAGCTGCATTTATGCTGCTTTATTGTGCTATGATTTTTCCTTTTTTAAAGTTGTATGCTACAATGGCAATCAGCATCTTTTTAATTATGGCGGCAATAAAAGCCATTTACAGTTTCCCCAATATTTACAACATCATGCAACACTATAAGGGAAGTGAGATTACAATTTTTATACCTTGCACAACAAGAGCTATTGGCAAAGCCAGTGTGGCATTGGTTTTTAAACCTAAAAGCAGTCTTATGAGAAACATCCTTATCTGCACAATATTGATTTTTTATTCCACAAGTTCATTTTGTCAACAAACATATTTAAGCCAACCTTTAACCAAACTGAACTACTTACAAAAAAGTAAAAAGCAAAAAACAGCCGCATGGGGTCTGTTGAGAGGAGGCACAGCGGTCGCAGTTGGAGCGGCTATATTGGATGTAAGTAGCGATTGGAATAAATCTGAACCCCTATCTCGTTGCAATTTCGGCTGGTTGCGCCTCCATGCTTGGGAGTATTCTGTTATTTATTGCATCTCGACGCAGTAAAAAAAGAGCAACGAATGTTTCTACAAATTTCGACATTCGACAAACTCCTGTTCCCACAAATACAAGGCTGGCTTTATATTCAACACCAACCTTAACGCTAAAATTTAATTTCTAAGACAGTTCACTCAAATACCTTCGTCATTGATTTTCAACTTTCTTGAAGATGAAATAGAAAACAGAAGGCAACGACGTTCGCTGTTGTACGACCGTTTTCTAAAAAACGTGAAACAAGATAACTTCAATAATTCCATAGAAAGTTTACATGAATATTCAGAAAAATCGTAGCGAAAATTCAGATCGATACCCTTAAAAAGAGCCGCAGGCATTACACCAACGGCTCTCATGTTTGTATAATTCTTAAAACCTATTTTGCTTTCACTACTTCGTACACGGTCTTACCATCTTCGATAACTTCTTTGTAACGGGTACCGAAGGGCGATTCGTATTGGATCTGCCCGCCCACATTTATCGTTTTTGTATTGCGTGGAAGATTTTCGAAACGGTCGCCAACCTGCGGGCCTGCACTATATACTTCGTCACCATTTGAATGGCCGGGGCTGTTATTGTTGCGGCTCATTTCGCGATCATAATCATCGTTTGCGTTCCTTACCACTACATCTCCATCGCTGTTGCGCGACGGCCTGCGGTAAGTATCATCGTTCGGGTAATCACGATCGCCGGAACGATTGTAATCATCATTGTAGTCGCGGTCGTCGCGGCTTTCAGAACGCTGGCGGCGCGCTTCATCGGTACTTAACCGTCCGCCTTTCCCCACAATAATGTACCTGTCCTCATCCGCCATGTAGTAATTATCCCGGTACTCATAATAAATCTGTCCGTCAATCACCTGCCTTTTGGCGCCCATTGGCAAACGCTCGAGTGAAGCACCCAGCGGTGGCTCCACTACCTCATAACCATCTCCCCTTTCCCTTTCACGGTAATATGTGTTGCCCCGGTAATAATAAGGAATGCCGCCGTAATATACTCTTCTGGAACCGGGGGGCAGTGAATGAACCCTGCTTCCCAAAACAATTGGCGGCAGCATTACTGAAACGCCTACGCTGGGCCCGCCATAATAACCACCCCAACGGCCAATACCAAAAACACCGCCAATCCCCACCGACACACGGGAGCCGCCGCCATAATATCCGCCGGAGTAATAGCGGCCGTGATAACGGCGATACTGTGCATTAGATTCTACAGCCATGATGGTGGCCGCAAGGCTTAATGCAATGGTTACCCAAATGTATTTGATCTTCATTTTTTGTTTGAGCTTTCCTTTTTGACGATAATATTGTGTAAAACGCTGCCTTTTATAGTTAAAAAATGTTAAAATAAATGGTGCTGAAAACAAATGGATGCCACATGCACATCAGTTAAAACGAGCGTGGCAAGTCAGATGCTATTTGCACAGACGCCGGTCAACAAAAAATAAAAATCCAGGCATTTTCAACCCGTGGGGATAAAAAATTTTACGTACGTTTGAAAAAATTGAACATTATGGCGAAGGCAGCAAAAACAAAGAAGAAACCGGCAAAAAAACCCGCGATCATCACACAGGAATCTTATGAGTTTTTAAAAAATTATATTAATAACGCGTCCCCGGTGGGCTTTGAAACCTGGGGACAAAAACTTTGGCTGGAATATATTAACCCGTTTATTGACGAACAATTTGTTGATCCTTACGGAACTGCCGTGGGAATCATTAATCCCGGCCAGCCTTTTAAAGTTGTGATTGAGGCGCATGCCGATGAGATTAGCTGGTTTGTGAATTATATCACGAACGAGGGTTTGATTTACGTGAAAAGAAATGGCGGAACCGATCACCAGATTGCACCCAGCCAGCGCGTGTTCATTCATGGTAAAAAAGGGCCTGTGAAAGCGGTTTTCGGGTGGCCGGCCATTCATACCCGCACATCGCCCGACAGGAACGACAATCAACCTAAACCCGATAATATATGGCTGGATTGCGGCGCAAGAAACCGAAAAGAAATTGAGGCATTGGGTATTCATATTGGCGCAGTGATTACTTACCAGGATGGTTTTGAAGAATTGGCGCATGATTATTATGTTGGCCGCGCAATGGACAACCGCGTGGGTGGCTTTATGATTGCGGAAGTGGCAAGATTATTATTTGAAAACAAAAAAATATTGCCGTACAGCCTTTACGTGGTGAACGCGGTTCAGGAAGAAATTGGTTTGCGTGGCGCAGAAATGATTGCCCGGCGTATTAAGCCGGATATCGCCATTGTAACGGATGTAACACACGATACGAACACTCCGATGATCAGCAAACAAGTTGAGGGGGATGTTTGGGCAAGCAAAGGCCCGTCGCTGGCTTACGCCCCGGCAGTACACAATAAACTTTTGGCTTTTGTTGAAAAAATCGCAGTTGATAAAAAAATACCGGTACAATGGCGGGCACTCAGCCGCAGTACGGGTACCGATACAGATTCGTTTGCTTACAGCAACGACGGTTGCCCATCGGTATTGATTTCGCTACCGCTTCGTTACATGCACACTACGGTGGAAATGGTGCATAAAGATGATATTGAAAATACAATCAGGCTGATTTATGACACGCTGTTAAAACTCACGCCTAAAACAAACCTAAGCTACCTGTGACCATTCTTTAAAAATTTGTGAAACTTTATCATATTTGAAGCACGGTTAAAGAAAAACCGTGCTAATCAACTATTTTTATTAAAGAATTGGAAGGTGCGTAAGAAAACGTCTAAACTGTTCACTAACCGTATAAAAAATTATCGATGAGAAAGCATTATGTAACTGCAGTTTCAGGAATCTTATTAATTGCAGTTTTGTTCGCACTGAGCGCTGATTCAATTGACGCATCAAATAGCGGTATGGGTGTCGCCTGTAACAAAGATTCCACAATCGTTGGCCCGGGCGATAAAATTATTTCAGGAGCATCCAACGCAGTATCCTATGTGGCAGAGAGGCTGATTGAGATGTTATCGAAATTGACCTTTATTATTCGTTAATATCCAGCCGCAACTTCGTTGATCCGCGATTGAAGGTTCAGGTTAAAATCTTTTTGACGGCTCTGCAAAAATTTGGCAATTCTCAAATATTTTTCCGCTATTTCATTAATCGGCTGCCTTTTTGCTTTTTGCAGTTTTAAATGCACAAACAACAATTCCAACTGAAATAGAAGGTTTTCGTATTCAAGTTTATCCTCAGGCAACTGACCAGTTTCCTCAAATTCGTCCAACAATCCACTTGTAGCATTTTGCCTGATAGTTTCCTCAACTTCAACAAGGCTATACTTTTCCAATGCGAGAAGCGCTCTTGCAACCGTTTCTGTAAACTTGTTGATTTGGGCCGTTAAAAAATCGCGTTTAAGCATATCATAAAGTTAACAAAAAAAAGAGGCCGCCCTGAGACAGCCTCCGTAAGTTTTTCTGGGAAACCATTAATCTCTCTTCTCAGGTTTTGCCCTGCCTTCCTTCATCTTGTCGTCCCATTTCTTTTTTTGCTCAGGCGTGAGAATTGCCATTCTTTTTTCGTTCTGAGCTTTTCTCAATTCCATCATTTTAGCTTTTTTCTGGTCGTCGTTTAATGAGGCGTCATTTCTTACGGCTTCCATTTTTGCACGGCCTTCTTCATTTAAAGCTTTCATTTTTTGTCCCTGCTCTTCGGTCAGGTTCAGGTCTGCCATGGGGTTCGGGCGTTCGCCTTTTCTTTCAGTCCTTTCCTTTTTTTCGGGTTTTGCAGGCGCTTCTGTTTGTGCGAATGTAGCGGTGATGCTGAAAACGCTGAGCGCCGCTGCAAGAATGATTGTTTTTTTCATTGTTTTTGTATTTAAAAAGATGGGGGATTTTATATTTTATTTTGAGAATTTCCTGCTCTTTGCGGCCTTTGGGTGCGCATTTGTTGTTCCTTCATTTGCAATTTGGCCCATTGCTCGGCTGTAAGAATTGATTTTCTTTTAGTCTGCGTTTCCTTCATCAGTTCCTGCATGCGGCCTTTCTTCTGATCCTGCGTCAGCGAAGAATTATCTCGGATGGTTTGCATTTTACCGCGGTTTTCTTCGTTCAGGGTTTTCATCTGATTTTTTTGGTCAGTGGTAAGATTCAAATCGTTCATCCAATCTGCCCCACGGCGGTTACCGGCCCTGTTCAATCCCTTTTCCTCTTTACCGGTGCTGTTATCTTTCTTCCCTCCTTCTTTTTTTCCCCGTTTGCCACCTTTCCTCACTCCCCTATTTTCGCCACTCTTTTTCCAATCCCTCTGGCCGCGGTTATTTTTCATTTCGAGCATTTTAGCGTCCATTTTTGCACGTTGTTCTGGCGTAAGGATTGCGTTCATTTTTGTTTTCTGATCTTCCCTGTACGCATCAAACCTGGCTTTCTTTTGTTCTTGTGTAAGGCTGTTATCGTTGCGGATGGCTTCCATTTGCGAGCGGCTGCCTTCGCGCAATGCTTTTAGTTTTTGCTGCTGGTCTTTTGTAAGGTTTAGGTCTTTGTAAACGTCGCCGCGTTTTTCAGTTCTTTCCTTATTAACCCCGTCATTTTTTCTTTCGGGCATTGTTTGCGCCCCGGCCGAAAGGCTGATGACACCTGCCACCGCTGCTATTACAATAAATTTTTTCATTTTCTGTTTGTTTAAAAAGTTTCCTAATGGCTTCCGGAATTATGTTCTTTTAGTTTAGATGTAGTTTTTTACTAAACCCTTCGTAGAAACTGTTAAATATTTTTAAACAAAGATTGGACGAAAAATCAGGCTAAAGGTTTAACTCGATCAGCAAGTATTGAAATAAATTGACGCTTAAAAAATTTCCTCCAACTCCTTTAAAGAAAAAACTTCAAAGGTTGGTGCAAAGTCATGGCTTTTTTTGGAATGATTCACGTAAACCTGGTCAAGCCCGGCCTTGCTGGCTCCGATTACGTCGGCCTCCAGGTCATCGCCAAGCATGATGCTTTCAGTGGGATCAGCTTTTGTAAAAGCCAGGGCAAAATCAAAAATTTCTTTATTCGGTTTTAAACTCATGCACCTTTCAGATGTAAAAACTTCTTCAAAATAATGGCTGATTTTGGAATTGTTGCTTTTATGATGTTGCACCTCCTCAAAACCGTTGGTGATAAGGTGCATCCTGTAATTTTTATTAGCAAGATAATCGAGAATTTCGACCGCGTAGGGAAACAAGGCATTTCTTGTTGGTAACAATTCAAGAAATCTTTTGCTCATTGTTTCCGCAAGAACGTCGTCGCCAATTTTGAAATCAAGCAAAGTGAGCCGCATTCTTTTCACACGCAGTTCGGCCTGGTGAATAAGGCCCTGCCTGTATTTGGCCCAAAGGGTTTGATTATGTTCCAAATAATTAGTATAAAAAACTTCAAAATCATCAACTCCTTTTTCTTTCAGGCCAAGTGTTTGATATAAATCAAGCAAAGTGAGTTTCGCATTCGCGTCAAAGTCCCAAAGTGTGTGGTCGAGATCAAAAAAGAGATGTTTGTAGTTCATTTGCACGAAGCTAACGGCAAAACGGCAATAAGCAAAAGGCAATTAAATAAGTTTTTGTTACTTCGTATAAATATCATTTTATGAATGTAGTAGTTACCGGGGCTTCACGCGGAATTGGGTTTGCCATTGCTGAAATTTTTGCTCAGAACGGGCACCATCTTTTCCTTACTTCTCAAAACGAAATGAAACTTTACAGGGCGGTGGAAACATTGCAAACAAAATATAACGGAGTGGAAATTTTTGCAAAGGCTTTTGATTTATCTGTAAAAGAGAATGCTTTGGCTTTTGGTGACTGGTGCCTGCAAAAAGCAATTCCCGATGTACTCGTAAACAATGCGGGCACTTATCAGCCCGGGAATGTGATTGACGAAGCGGATGAAAATCTTGAAAAGCAAATCGCCACAAATTTATACAGCGCCTACAATCTTACAAGAAAAATTGTACCGGCGATGCTGCAACAGAAAAGCGGGCATATATTTAATATCTGTTCCATCGCTTCGCTGAAAGCTTATCCCGGCGGCGGCTCATACAGCATCAGCAAATTTGCGTTGTATGGATTTAGCCAAAATTTAAGGCATGAGTTAATGCCGCATAATATAAAAGTGACCGCCGTGCTGCCCGGCGCAGTTATGACTGACTCCTGGGGCAATTTTGACAACAGCGAAAACCGCATTATGGAAGCCTCTGACATTGCTAAAATAATTTATGCCGCTACGCAACTTTCACCCGCTGCCTGTGTTGAAGATGTAATATTAAAGCCGCAAGCGGGCGATTTATAATTTGTCACGATTTTTGCAGCATCTTTCGAAATTATGAAACGATCGTTTTTAGTTAGTTTAATCCTACTCAGTTTAATTCCCGGCTTCAGCCAATACGTTCCCCTTGACGACCGGATTAAAAATAATTTGTACCTCACTGTAAACGTCAACAAATCTGAATGCTATGTTGGCGAGCCAATCATTGCTACCTACAAATTATATTCAGCTTTCGAATCCGAATCAACGATCTTAAAAAATCCTTCGTTTTACGGGTTTAGTTTCAGGGATATTATTACACCGCGCGATAATGTTGTAACGCGCGAAACGATTGATGGAAAAAAGTTTGACGTTCATACCATCAAAAAGGTACAACTAACGCCCAATGAATCCGGTAAGCTTGAGATAGATGCCCTGACGATGGGCAATAAAATCAGGGTACTTAACAACGCCGGTGGAAAAATTGATTTGCTCGATGGCGTTCAGGAAGATTATACGCTGGATGGGAATTATATTCACTTCACAATCTCCTCAGTACCGATCGTTGTAAATGTTTTAAGCCCTGACAATGTATCGAGGCCGATGAATTACAACGGTGCGGCCGGTGATTTTAGAATGAATATTCAAATGAACAAAACTACGCTGACGCCCGGCGAGCAAGGCGTTTTGACGATTACGATTGCTGGTAATGGGGATTTTAGTAAAGTAAAAGTTCCGGTTGTTCAATGGCCTTCGGGCATTACTGCCCGTCCTGCACAAGCAAAAAACAATTACACGCGGCAAACAGGCGGTTATAAAGTATTCGGCATACCGTTCAGCGGTACTGCGGAGGGTTCTTATACAATCATGCCGGTTCAGTTTTCTTATTTTGATACGCTCAATAACCGGCTGAACACTATTACAAACAGGCCGATCACCTTTTATATTCGAAACACAGAAAACAGTAATACAACGACTCCGCCAATCTCAAACATGAACGACGACGAAACGCGCACGGCATTAATCATTGGAGGAGGTGTGGTGCTTGCACTTTTATTGTTATTGATATTTATAAGAAAAAGGAAAAAAGAAAAAGCTTTTAAACCTGCTGTTCCGGCGCCAACCAATACCACCAATCGTTTCAAACCGGCAGCTCCTGCAAATAATATTGATGGCTACCTGCAAAATGCGGCAGATACAAAGCATCACATGGGCAACACATTTTATAATTCTCTAAAACAGGGCATTATCAATTTTTTTGAAGAAAGGTTTGGTTTGCCCTCGGTGTTATTCAACAGAACTTCTTTAAAACAATCGATGACCGAAAACGGCGTGAACGAAGCCACACAGGAACGGGTTATTAACCTGCTTACCGAAATTGAAATGAACATTTATAGCGGTGGCGGGCTGGACGCCGATAAAACTTCACTACTGAATAAAACAAAACAGGTTTTGAGCGCGTTGTAATTTTTTACCCAGATAGGCATCTTTTGTAAAAAACTTCATTTTTTCAAAACTGATCAGATAAAATCAAGCATACTATATTTTGCTCCCAAAATCTTTTTTGCATCCGCACTCAGCCATTTGTTTAAAATTGTAGCGTACACATCCTTGAAATCAATTTTATATTTGAGATCGCCTTCATTAAGATCCGACAAATCAGGCATGGCGTTCAGTACTCCTTTTTTCTTTAGTCCTCCGCTGATCAAAAACATATTGTTGGCGGTGCCATGATCGGTGCCGTTGCTGGCGTTCTGGGCTACGCGCCTGCCAAACTCAGAGAATGTAAATAACAGCACATCATCCATTCTGCCATTCTTTTTTAAATCATCGGTAAATGCTTTTACAGCATCATTCATTTGAGTGAAAAGCCTTGATTGCTGGTTATCCTGTCCCACGTGAGTATCAAAACTTCCCAGCGAGATATAATAAACTTTTGTGTTGATATCAGAAAAAATCAATGAGGCAATCGTTTTTAATCCCGCACCAAGTTCTGTGTTGGGATAGGTGGCGCCGGTGGGATGCAGCCTGCTTTCCTTAAAAATATAGTCGGCTGATGAAAGGGTTTGCGCCATAGTTTTATAAAGATATTCCACCGGTTGTTCATCGTGGTGCTCATCATGATGATTCTTTAAAATATCTTTAAAATATTTTTCGTTTGCTGTACCGTAAAGCCGCTGCGGGTTCTGCACCGCGATGGCATTGTTTTGCTCGCCTTTCAATGCAAGGCTCAACACATCATCAATTTCCAAAGCCTGCGTTGGCCGCGCACATCCGTTACATTGTGCATCAAGGTAACGCCCTATCCATCCTGTGTTCCAATACTCACTGCTCTGGCTTGCCGAATGCCAGATATCCATACTCCTGAAATGCGAGCGGTCGGGATTTGGATAGCCCACATTATTCAAAATGGCGAGATTGCCTTCATCGTACAAGGCTTTAAACGCCGCAAGCGATGGATGCAGGCTTACTTCGTCAGTTAACTGGGCTGTTTGGCCCTTCCTGATAGAAAGTGAGGGACGAAGGCGGTAGTAAATATCATTACGAACGGGTATTACAGTGTTGAGGCCATCATTGCCACCGCTCAATTGTAGCACTACTACAACTTTGTTCCCGCCAGGCACCAAAGCCTTGCTCTCAAAGGCTTTCAGAAATTTGGGCAGCATCATTGATGCCGTAGCCAGCGACCCGATTTGAATAAACTCTTTACGTTTAATGATGGGGCTCCTAAAGGAGAGATTAGAACCTGAAAGATTTGATTTTCTATTTTTCATTTCTGAGGTTTAATATTCTAAGTTCTTAATTCCCTCCACCGGAGGGCGTTTGGCGAGGTTTAACATAATTGATATTCCGGTGTACTCATTAGCTGAACCGTAACAGTTTTGATGTATGCTTCGCGCGAGCTGGCATCCACAGTTTTGCCTAAGGCATTTTCAAGGCCGGGCGTATTTACCTGTAATAAATTTTGTTTGATGGATGATATCAGATCGTCACGCTTTACCCCTTCGTATTTTGAAATATACTGCGGCCATTCAATTTTTGCATTGATGGCGTAAGCGTTTTTCTTTTTGCCAACGGGAACCGATGCAGTGCCATCATTTTTACGGCCCATCATCTGGTCATCATCCTGCTTTGGTGTCAGGTTCAGTTCATCCCTGTCCGTAAACATTTGTGGGATTCGCATGCGGGTCATCAGCGAGCTGCTGTCAATCCAGCTTTTGCCGCCCGGCCAGCCTGCAACGTTTGGCGGATATAAAAGCTGCTGCCCTAATAATTTTTGCAACTGCATCAGGGCATTATCATTGTCTAATTTCATGGGAACCATACGTTGTATGCCTGCCAGCAATTCAATCGGCGATTTGATTTTTGCGCCAATATTTTTTTCACTGTAAAACCAATCCGATGTGAAGATACCTTCCATCAACCGACTGATATCATAATCGCTTTTATAAAATCTTTCAGCAAGATCCGCTGTAATTTTTTCATCCACATTATCGTTTACAAAAAACCTGTAAATTTTTTGTGTGATGTATTTCGCAGTTTGTTTGTTTTTCAGAATCATCTTTAAAATATCATCGCCGTCAAAATTCCCTTTTTTCCCAAAAAATGTTTTATCATCTTCATCGTGAAAATTTTTGCGAAACACAAATTCGCCGCGGGCGTTTGCCGTCCAACCGGTAAAAGCGCGGGCCGCTTCTTTAATATCGTTTTCAGTGTAGTTGCCTCGTCCGAGCGTGAATAGCTCCATTACTTCCCGGGCAAAATTTTCGTTGGGCCGGCCTTTTCGGTTTTGCTGGTTGTTCAGAAAGTACAGCATGGATGCGGAGCGCGAAACTTCCTTTAATAAGGTTCCAAAATCGCTTAATGCGTTTTCGCGGATCACCTGTAACAACAATTGATTGTAGAAAATATTCTGGTTGCGGCTGGCGAAGTGCCCGTGCCAGAAGAAAGCCATTTTTTCGCGCAGTTGCGCAGGACTTGCCACCATTTCCTTCAGCCAGTAAATATTAAGGTCGCGTACCGCTTCCCGTTGCCTGCGGCCAAGTTCGCGGCGATCATCGGCTGTGAGCTTTGCCCGCCTGCCCGCGTCCATCAGGCCCTCATACATGTTAACCAAATCCTCACCGGCTACGTTTATATATTTCGGCCTTTTATCTGATGCTTTTACAATGGCCTTATAATACTGGGCTGGCGTATATTTTGAAATTTCGCCCAGTTGTTCAACAGCCGGCCCAAAACCGGCGCGCCACAAAAGATGTTGATTTTTTACCTGATTAGTGACCGGCATATAAAAGATGTTTTTTGTATAGACTAAAGAAAGCAAAGAAGGTTTAATTACAACAAAGGTGCTGATACATATTGTGCAGCACAAGAGAGTGACACAACCGGAAACAATAGAAGCACTGCAGCTGATACAATAAAAAAATGCCCCTGTAAAAAGAGGCATTCAAACAATTAAGAACATTTATTTTTTAGCGACCGAATTTACGTAAGCCGCCAACTGGCTGATTTGCTCAGGCGTAAGCTTTGCTTTTTTTGACATTGAATTCAATACCGGAATTGCCTCCTCGTAGGTATGTTTTGTGACATAACCTGTTTTAGCCCCGTGGCACTTGGTACAGTTTGTTGTGAAAATGGTTTGCCCTGCCAAAATATCCGCCGAAGCTGTGCTTGCTGAAGTTGGCATAGCATTGGACGAGGTTGCGGTTGGCGCTACTTTTGGAGAGCAGGCGATTAAAATCACTGCGCTGGAAAAAGCTGAAATAATGATTTTTTTCATTTTGCTGGATTTTGTGTTGTTGAATTGAAAAGCAACTTAAGATAATTGTCGCAAAAAAAATCAAAATAGCGTCCGTTTTGATTCGGGAGCTGCTACTTTTTCGAAACCGAGTAAACGTATGCCGCCACCTGATCAATTTCTTTTTTTGAAAGTTTTTCCATATCTACCATTGACGCGAGCATCGGCATCATTTGCGTGTAAGATTTCTTTCTCATGTCAATATCCTGAGCGTCATGACATATCTGGCACTTGTCCAAATATATTTTCGTTCCGGCCCTTACCGCATCTGCGGATTTTTTAACCTGCCTGGCATCCGGTACTTTGGGAGGCGCCGAATTGAAACCGAAAAACATCACACAAAAAATGATACAAATAACGGTTGTGCAGACCCTCATCCTTAGGATTTTTGGATAGCCGATTTGCCGAAATAACTATGCAGCACGGCCGGTAAAACAATTTCGTTTTCCTTTTGATTGTTTTCAAGCAGGCATGCCACGATCCGCGGCAAAGCAAGGGAACTTCCGTTAAGTGAATGAACCAGTTGTGTTTTGCCGTTCTCATCTTTAAACCTGATCTTCATCCTGTTGGTTTGATAACTCTCAAAGTTAGAAGTAGAGCTAACTTCCAACCAGCGCTCCTGCGCAGCACTGTACACTTCAAAATCGTAGGTAAGTGCAGAGGTGAAAGACATATCGCCACCGCAAAGCCTTAAAATGCGATAAGGCAATTCTAAAGATTTCAGCAACCCTTCCACATGCGCTACCATTTGATCGAGCGCTTCGTAGCTTTTATCGGGATGTGTTAACTGAACGATCTCTACTTTCTCAAATTGGTGTACACGGTTCAGGCCGCGCACCTCTTTGCCAAAGCTGCCGGCCTCTCTACGGAAACAGGGCGAGTACGCTGTCATTTTAATGGGAAGTTGTTCTGCCTTTACAATTTCATCGCGGTAAATATTTGTTACAGGAACTTCTGAAGTCGGTATCATGTAAAAATTATCCAGTTGCATGTGGTACATCTGGCCTTCCTTGTCAGGCAACTGGCCCGTGCCGTAAGCAGATGCTTCGTTTACCATGAAGGGTGGCAGATACTCTGTGTAACCAGCCGCAATATTATAGTCTAAAAAATACTGTACCAGCGCCCGTTGTAATTTAGCACCAGCACCTTTGTACAACGGAAAGCCGCTACCTGTAAGCTTTGCTCCGGTTTCGAAATCAACGATATCGTATTGTTTGATCAAATCCCAGTGCGGCACGGAACCTGCGTGTAACCCCGGTTTTTCGCCGCCTTCTTTCACCACTTCATTATCGCTTGCGCTGTTGCCATTAGGCACAAGCGGAGAAGGAAGGTTTGGGATTTGAACCAGTGTATCAGTTAGTTTAGATTCCGTAGCGATTAGTTGCTCGTTGATGGGTTGTAGCCTGGCTTTCAATTCTGCAACTTCTTTCTTTTTTACCTCTGCGGCATCTTTTTCGCCTTTGCCCATGAGCATGCCAATTTCCTTCGACGCACTGTTAACCTGCTGTTGCGTTGTATCGTATTCTAACTGTAATTTTTTGCGTTGGTCATCCAGGCTGATCACTTCATCCACCAGTTCCGGATTTTTAAAATTCTTTACTGCCAGCCGGTCTTTCACTTCCCGCTCATTTTGCCTTAACACTTGTAGTTGTAACATTCTTAAATCAGTTTTGGCAAAGATAAGGCTATGAAAAATTTCTGCTTCATTCCCCAAATAGGTAGCTTTGCCGTAAGTATTCAAATCCGTAAAAATGATTGTGTCCTTTGCTTGGAAAGAAAAGGGAAATTCTAACGATTAATTCATTAGTATATATTAGTGGAATTTCCGTGTACCTTTGCCCTCTTTTATTTTAATTAATGCTCGATAAGAAAAATATTATACAAGGCACAGAAACCGCTGTAATTGTGGGTTTAATTGGCAAAGACCAAACAGAACAACAGGTTACTGAATACCTGGACGAACTGGCATTTTTGGCCGAAACGGCCGGCGCTGCAACTAAAAAACGTTTCATACAAAAAATGCAGCATCCGGATAGCCGCACATTTGTGGGTAAGGGCAAGCTGGAAGAAATAGCAGAATACATCAGGAAACACGATATCAACATTGCCATTTTTGATGATGAACTTTCCGGTGCGCAGATCAACAATATCGAAAAAGTCATCAATGTAAAAACTATTGACCGCTCGGATTTAATCCTTGATATTTTTGCACGTCGGGCTAAAACGGCGCAGGCAAAGGCACAGGTGGAGCTGGCGCAATATCAATACATTCTTCCGCGGCTGCGCGGTATGTGGAAACACCTTGAAAGATTGGGTGGCGGCATCGGTACCCGTGGCCCGGGTGAAACAGAAATTGAAACCGACCGACGCATCGTACGTGATAAGATTTCTTTGCTGCGCAAACGCCTGGCTGAAATTGATAAGCAATCTTTTACCCAACGCAAAGACCGCGGTGAATTTATTCGTGTGGCTTTAGTGGGCTATACGAACGTGGGCAAAAGCACCATTATGAACCTGCTGAGCAAGCGTGATGTATTCGCAGAAAATAAATTATTTGCAACCCTCGATACAACTACGAGTAAAGTTGTTTTTGAAAATACTCCGTTCTTGTTAAGCGATACGGTTGGATTTATCAGAAAATTGCCGCACCATTTGGTGGAAAGTTTTAAAAGCACGCTGGATGAGGTGCGCGAGGCAGATATTTTGCTACATGTTGTTGATATCTCGCACCCCAATTATGAAGACCAGTTGGGAGTGGTGAATAAAACGCTGCAGGAACTGAATGCAGCCGAGAAACCGACAATCACTATTTTCAACAAAATGGACCTCTACGAAAATCAAACCTTTGATGAGTGGCTGGGGGAAGACACGAAGAAAGAAATCCTGCAGGATCTTTATGACCGCTGGAACAACGAAACCAATGGTAACGCGGTTTTTGTATCTGCAACTGAACGTAGAAATGTGGAGGAACTTCGCAGTACGATTTTGAATAAAGTGAAGGAGCTTTATAAGATTCGCTATCCTTATAAATCTATTTTTTATTAAATCGGTAACACGTGTCGCTTCTATTCCTTAACCATTATTTAACCACAGAGTATACTATGGCATCACTAAAGTCATCTGCCCCACGATTGTCTCATTGTGCGTAATTAATGGCCCCTTGATTATACGTATCGGGCTTGAAGGGATACAGTTCAGATGGTTGTGCGAATTATCTACTTTTAACAGCAATTGCATTTTTCTTTCAATAAAAATATTTAGGTTCGCCTGATAATAATTAATGTCCGAACAAATGGCGTCGCTTAGTATAAAAAACATTTTACCAACTTATTTTGATGAAAGTAGAAAAAACGCGTCTGAAATTTGGCGTAAAGACATTACGTTTTCAAACGGCGACCTCATAAAAATTGTCGCGCCTTCCGGAACTGGAAAAACTTCCCTCATTCATTTTTTATATAGCATGCGTGAAGATTATTCGGGAGATATTTTGTACGACGGGAAAAACCTGAAACAGCACACGCATGAGGAGATCGCTTTGTTGCGAAAAGACCGTGTGAGCATCATTTTGCAAGACATGCGATTGTTTGGAGAAGAAACTATTTTACAAAATCTTGAAATAAAAAGGCATCTCAACCCTTTTCATCCCAAAGAAAAAATCGGGGAAATGGCCGGGCGGTTAGGCATTGACAGCAGGCTGAACGCGTTGGCAAAACAATGCTCTTACGGTGAACAACAGCGGGCCGCTATCATAAGGGCATTGTTGCAGCCGTTTGATTTTTTGTTGATGGATGAGCCTTTCAGCCATTTGGATGAAGCCAATTCAAAAAAGGCTATGGAACTGATTTTGGAAGAAGTTGAAAAAAGAAATGCCACCGTGATTTTTGCAGAGTTGGAAAGAGTGGATTATTACCCTGCAACAAGTTTGTTTCATTTGTGAGGAGTGCCACTCTTTTGGGCGCAAAACCCGCGTTCGGTGTGCTGATAAAATTAATGTTTCCGGTTTATAAAAAAATAAAATGTCTTTATCATTTAAACCCATACAACCGCTTTTGCAAACCGGCACCAACGCTTCATCGCGGTGGTTTTCCTACATTGGGTTAGGCATAGGAGTATTGCTGCTACTGTGTTCTATACAAATGTTCGTCAATATTCAAAAGTTGTTGAAGGAAGGCAGCATTCGTAAAGATGGTTTTGATTTTGTGTCGATTACCAAAACCATCACCAACGAAACGATGGGACAGCCTGAGAAAAATTTATTTAACGCAACCGAAATTGATGAGATAAAAAAGCAGCCTTTTATTGACGGGGTTTCGCCGCTCATTGCGAACGAGTTCAGGGTGAAACTAAGTGCAGGCAGCATGTTGCCATTTAGCACCGACATGTTTTTAGAAACGCTCGACAATGAATTTATAGATACGATCCCGCCAAACTTTAACTGGCAGGAGGGGCAAACAAATATTCCGATCATTCTCTCATCAGATTTTTTTGAGATTTACAATGTATTCGCGCCGGGGCAAGGCCTGCCGCAGATTTCAAAGGAAACCGCGATTGGCATTCCTGTGCAAATAACCTGTTACGGGCCTAATTTTCAGGAATATGTTTTTACCGGAAATATTGTGGCATTCAGCGATCGCATTAATTCTGTTTTGGTGCCAAAGAACTTTTTAGAATGGGCAAACAAAGCCCTGAGTAATAAAACTGAAATGAAGGCAAGCCGCTTGTTTTTAAAATTGAAAGATGTTAATGATCCGAAACTGATACAATTTTTAGATTCAAAAAATTATAAAATCAATAGCGACAAGACCCTGCTTGGCAGAAATAAAATTGTGTTGCAGGGAATTTTTTCGGGGCTTGCAATTTTTGGGCTGCTGGTTGTGGTGCTCGCGCTAATGTTGTTTTCTTTTTATTTACAACTGGTGATTGCGCGTAGCCGCCAAAGCCTGGAACTATTATTAACATTAGGCTATTCGCCCGGGTGGCTGGGGAAAAATGTATCAAGACAGTTTATACCAGTGTATATCGCGATTGTTTTATGTGCCCTGGCCGTTACTCAGTTGATGCAATGGGCTTTTCATAAATTCATTATGTTTAACCGCCCTGAGTTATCGTCGTTTGTTCACTGGAGCGTATT
>Ga0066256_1003051_pt1 | contig 16866 bp, 15 predicted proteins | sample ThiBio_1000_biof_FD_87107 | JGI IMG/M metagenome (GOLD analysis project Ga0066256, IMG submission 87107) | Wastewater bioreactor microbial communities from Cape Town, South Africa - Thiocy_expt_1000_biof (version 2) | ecosystem: Engineered > Bioreactor > Thiocyanate-remediating >...
CGCCCGGCGGTGGATGTCGCGCCGGAGGAGATCCGCGATCTCGCCTATTCCATCATCCGCGTGCTCAATCGCGACGGCGAGGCGGTCGGCCCGTGGGCCGGGCTGCTTTCCGACGAGGCGCTGCTGGCGGGGCTGCGCAACATGATGAAGCTGCGCGCCTTCGACGCGCGCATGCTGATGGCGCAGCGGCAGGGCAAGACCTCCTTCTACATGCAGCATCTCGGCGAGGAGGCGGTGAGCTGCGCCTTCCGCAAGGCGCTCGCCAAGGGCGACATGAACTTCCCGACTTACCGGCAGGCGGGCCTCCTCATCGCCGACGACTATCCGATGGTCGAGATGATGAACCAGATCTACTCGAACGAGGCCGATCCCCTGCGCGGCCGGCAATTGCCGATCATGTATTCCTCGAAAGCGCACGGCTTCTTCACCATCTCCGGCAACCTCGCCACGCAATATGTGCAGGCCGTCGGCTGGGCCATGGCCTCCGCCATAAGGAACGATACGAAGATCGCCGCCGCCTGGATCGGCGACGGCTCGACGGCCGAATCCGATTTCCACTCCGCCCTCGTCTTCGCCTCGACCTACAAGGCACCGGTCATCCTCAACATCGTCAACAACCAGTGGGCCATCTCGACCTTCCAGGGCATTGCCCGCGGCGGCTCGGGCACGTTTGCCGCCCGCGGCCTCGGCTTTGGCATCCCGGCGCTGCGCGTCGACGGTAACGACTACCTCGCCGTCCATGCCGTCGCGAAGTGGGCGGCGGAGCGGGCGCGGCGCAATCTCGGGCCGACGCTGATCGAATATGTCACCTACCGCGTCGGCGCCCATTCCACCTCGGACGATCCGAGCGCCTACCGCCCGAAGACCGAATCCGAGGCCTGGCCACTCGGCGATCCGGTGCTGCGGCTGAAGAAGCACCTTGTCCTGCGCGGCGTCTGGTCGGAGGAGCGCCATGCGCAGGCCGAGGCCGAGATCCTCGACGAGGTGATCCAGGCGCAGAAGCAGGCCGAAAGCCACGGCACGCTGCATGCGGGCGGCAAGCCCTCGGTGCGCGACATCTTCGAGGGCGTCTATGCGGAAATGCCCGCCCATATCCGCCGCCAGCGGCAGAAGGCAGGATACTGACATGGCAAGAATGACGATGATCGAGGCGGTGCGCAGCGCCATGGACGTCTCGATGGGACGCGACGACGGGGTCGTCGTCTTCGGCGAGGACGTCGGCTATTTCGGCGGCGTCTTCCGGGCGACGCAGGGGCTTCAGGCCAAGTACGGCAAGACGCGCTGCTTCGACGCGCCGATCAACGAATCCGGCATCCTCGGCACGGCCATCGGCATGGCGGCCTATGGGTTGAAGCCCTGCGTCGAGATCCAGTTCGCCGACTACATGTACCCGGCCTACGACCAGATCACCCAGGAGGCGGCGCGCATCCGCTACCGCTCCAACGGCGATTTCACCTGCCCGATCGTCGTGCGCATGCCGACCGGCGGCGGCATCTTCGGCGGCCAGACGCACAGCCAGAGCCCGGAGGCGCTGTTCACCCATGTCTGCGGGCTGAAGGTGATCGTTCCCTCCAATCCCTACGACGCCAAGGGCCTGCTGATCGCGGCGATCGAGGACCCGGACCCGGTGATGTTCCTCGAGCCCAAGCGCCTCTACAACGGCCCCTTCGACGGCCATCACGAAAAGCCCGTCACGCCCTGGTCGAAGCACGAGCTCGGCGAGGTGCCGGAGGGGCACTATACGATCCCCATCGGCAAGGCGGAGATCCGCCGGCCGGGCAGTGCGGTCACCGTCGTCGCCTATGGCACCATGGTGCATGTGGCGCTTGCCGCCGCCGAGGAGACGGGGATCGACGCCGAGGTGATCGACCTGCGCAGCCTCCTGCCGCTCGACCTCGACACCATCGTGCAGTCGGTGAAGAAGACCGGCCGCTGCGTCGTCGTGCACGAGGCGACGCTGACCTCCGGCTTCGGCGGCGAGGTCGTTTCGCTGGTGCAGGAGCACTGCTTCTACAGCCTCGAAGCGCCGGTGGTGCGCGTGACGGGCTGGGATACGCCCTATCCGCATGCGCAGGAATGGGACTATTTCCCGGGGCCTGCCCGCGTCGGCCGGGCGCTGCAGGAAGTGATGGAGGGCTGAGGATGGGCGAGTTCGTCATCAAGATGCCCGATGTGGGCGAGGGCGTGGCCGAGGCCGAGCTTGTGGAATGGCACGTCAAGCCGGGCGATCCGGTGCGCGAGGACATGGTGCTCGCCGCCGTCATGACCGACAAGGCGACGGTGGAGATACCCTCTCCGGTCGACGGCGTGGTGCTCTGGCTCGGCGCCGAGATCGGCGACATCGTCGCCGTCAAGGCGCCGCTGCTGCGCATCGAGGTTGCCGGTGAGGGCGAGGCCGTTGCCGAGGAAACCCCTTCTCCCCCGCGGGGAGAAGGTGCCCGAAGGGCGGATGAGGGGGCCTTGCCGCAAGTTGCGAGAGAGCCGTCCCCGCCGCCGAGCGAGCCGCCCCCCTCATCCGGCCCCGCAGGCCACCTTCTCCCCGCGGGGGAGAAGGGAAGAGTGGCGACGCCGGAGACAAAGCCGCTCGCCTCGCCCGCCGTGCGGCTGCGGGCGCAGGAGGCCGGTGTCGATCTGCGGCAGGTGTCGGGCAGCGGCCCGGCCGGCCGCATCACCCATGACGACCTCGACCGGTTCGTCGCGCGTGGGGGCCAGCCCGCCGCCGCACCGGCCGGGCTTGCCCGCAGGACCGCGACGGAGGAGATCAAGGTCACGGGCCTGCGCCGCCGCATCGCCGAGAAGATGCGCCTTGCAAGCTCCCGCATCCCTCACATCACTTATGTGGAGGAGGTCGACGTCACCGACCTGGAGGACCTGCGCGCCACGATGAATGCCGGCCGCAAGCCCGACCAGCAGAAGCTCACCATCCTGCCCTTCCTGATGCGGGCGCTGGTGAGGACGCTCGCCGAGCAGCCCGGCGTCAACGCCACCTTCGACGACGATGCCGGCATCATCACGCGTTATGGCGCCGTCCATATCGGCATCGCCACGCAGACGCCCGCCGGCCTGACGGTGCCGGTCGTGCGCCATGCCGAGGCGCGGTCGATCTGGGACAGCGCGGCCGAGCTTTCCCGCCTCGCCGATGCCGCCCGCAACGGCACGGCGGCGCGCGAGGAGCTTTCCGGCTCCACCATCACCATCACCTCGCTCGGCGCGCTCGGCGGCATCGTCACGACGCCGATCATCAACCATCCGGAAGTGGCGATCGTCGGCGTCAACAAGATCATGATGCGGCCCGTCTGGGACGGAACCCAGTTCATTCCGCGCAAGATCATGAACCTGTCGTCGAGCTTCGACCACCGCATCGTCGACGGCTGGGACGCGGCGGTCTTCGTCCAGCGGCTCAAGGCGCTCCTCGAAACCCCCGCGCTGATCTTCATCGAAGGCTGATGACATGAAAGAGATCGTCTGCAAGCTCCTCGTCATCGGCGCCGGCCCCGGCGGCTATGTCTGCGCCATTCGCGCCGGCCAGCTCGGCGTCGATACCGTCATCGTCGAGAAGACGAAGGCCGGCGGCACCTGCCTCAATGTCGGCTGCATCCCTTCCAAGGCGCTGATCCACGCGGCGGAGGAATTCGACAGGCTCCGCCATACGGCGGGCCTCAACGCGCTCGGCATCACCGTCGAGACGCCGCGGCTCGACCTCGCCCAGACCGTCCGCTGGAAGGACGGCATTGTCGGGCGGCTGAACAGCGGCGTGCTCGGCCTCCTGCGCAAGGCGAAGGTGAAGATCGTGCACGGCGCGGCGCGCTTCCGCGACGGCAAGACGGTCGAGGTGGAGACCGAGACGGGAACCCAGCTCATCCGCGCCGAGACGGTGGTGATCGCGACCGGCTCCGAACCGGTCGAACTGCCGGCGCTGCCCTTCGGCGGGGCGGTCCTTTCGTCCACCGGGGCGCTGTCGCTGCCGGAGGTTCCGAAATCGCTAGCCGTCGTCGGTGGCGGCTATATCGGGCTGGAGCTCGGCACCGCCTTCGCCAAGCTCGGCGCGCGGGTGACGGTGGTCGAGGCGATGGCGCAGATCCTGCCGCAATACGATGGCGAACTCGTCAAGCCCGTCGCCAAGCGTCTCGGCGAACTCGGCGTGCGCGTGCTGACCGGCGCGAAGGCGAAGGGCTATTCGGGCGAGGCACTGGCGGTGGAGATCGCCGGCAAGGAGGAGCGGATCGCCGCGGACAAGGTGCTCGTCACCGTCGGCCGCAGGCCGCGCACGGAAGGCTGGGGCCTCGAAGAACTCGACCTCGACCGCGCCGGCCGCTTCATCCGCATCGACGAGCATTGCCGCACCTCGATGCGCGGCGTCTACGCCATCGGCGACGTCACTGGCGAGATCGTTACCGCCGGCCTTTCGCCCGACGAGGCCCGTGCCCAGGGCTACGACATCCGCGTCGGCCTCTTCCCCTTCAACGCCAACGGCCGCGCCATGACGACCCAGTCCGAGGACGGCTTCGTACGCGCCGTGGCGCGGGCGGACACCAATCTGGTGCTCGGCGTGCAGGCGGTCGGCGCCGGCGTTTCGGAGCTCTCCAGCGCCTTTTCGCTGGCGCTCGAAATGGGCGCGCGGCTGGAGGATATCGCCGGCACCATACATGCCCATCCGACCCGCAGCGAAGGCTTGCAGGAAGCAGCATTGAAAGCTCTTGGCCATGCCCTTCACATCTGAGACCCTGATCGACCGCACCGGCGCGCTCGGGCGCATCCGGCTCAACCGGCCGAAGGCGCTCAACAGCCTGACACTTGCAATGGCGCGCGACATCGAAAACGCGCTGGACGTCTTCGAGGCCGATCCCGCGGTCGCTGCCGTGCTTCTCACAGGCGAGGGCGAGCGCGGGCTCTGCGCGGGCGGCGATATCCGCATGATCTATGACGGCGGCAGGGCCGGCTCGCCGAAGCCCGTCGATTTCTGGCGCGAGGAATACCGCATGAATGCGCGCCTCGCCCGGCTGGCAAAGCCCTATATCGCCTTCATGGACGGCATCGTCATGGGCGGCGGGGTCGGCGTTTCGGTCTATGGCAGCCATCGCATCGTCACGGAGCGGACGCGGTTCGCGATGCCGGAGACCGGCATAGGCTTCTTCCCCGATGTCGGCGCCTCGTGGTTCCTGACGCGGAGGAACGATGAGCTTGGCACCTATGCCGCGCTCACCGGCGAACAGCTTGCGGCGGGGGACGTGATCGCCTTCGGCCTTGCCGACAGCCATGTGCCTTCGGAGCGCCTGCCGGCACTGGCCGAAAAGCTGTCCGGCTTGCCGGCCGCCGCCTCCCGCGCGGATGCCTCGGCCGCCGTTGCTGCCTTCGCGGAAACACCGCCGCCGGGAGAGATCGCCGGGCAGCGGGTGCTGATCGACCGGCTCTTCGCCTTCGACACCGTGGAGGCGGTTTTCGCGGCGCTGGAGCGGGACGGATCGGATTTCGCCGCAAGGGCGCTCGGCATCCTGCGCACGAAGTCGCCGCTCAGCCTGAAGGTGACATTGCGCCTGCTGCGCCTCGGGCGCCGGGAAACTTCGCTCGAAGCCTGCCTGGAACGGGAATTCGCTGCCACGGCGGCGGTGCTGCGCAGCCACGATTTCTACGAGGGCGTCAGGGCCGCCGTGGTCGACAAGGACCGCAATCCGCGCTGGCGCCCGGCACAACTGGCCGACGTCACCGAGGAGGACGTCGCCGCCTTCTTCGAGCCAGCGGCAGAGCCGCTCTTTGCCGGCGAAACGGGAAAAGGAGAACGCCCATGAGCTCCATCGCATTCATCGGCCTCGGCCATATGGGCGGCCCGATGGCCGCAAATCTCGTGAAGGCCGGCCATGCCGTGCGCGGCTTCGACCTTTCCGCCGCCTCGCTCGACCTGGCGCGGGAAAACGGCGTGGCGACCGTCGCCTCCATCGGCGAGGCGATTTCCGGCGCGGATCTCGTCATCACCATGCTGCCGGCCGGAACGCATGTGCTTTCGGTGTGGCAGGAACTGGTGGCCACCGTGCCGTCAGGCACGCTGCTCATCGATTGCTCCACCATCGACATGGCGAGCGCCCGCAAGGCCCATGCGCTGGCCGAGGCGCATGGCTGTCCGGCGCTCGACGCGCCCGTCTCGGGCGGCACCGGGGGCGCCTCGGCCGGCACGCTCACCTTCATGGTGGGGGGCGAGGCCGGGGCCTTTGCCGGGGCAAAGCCGGTCTTCGAGGCGATGGGCCGGAAGATCATCCATTGCGGCGGCGCCTCCGCCGGCCAGGCAGCGAAGATCTGCAACAACATGATCCTCGGCATCAGCATGATCGCCGTGGGCGAGGCCTTCGTGCTGGGCGAACGGCTCGGCCTCTCGCATCAGGCACTGTTCGACGTCGCCTCGGTCTCGTCGGGGCAATGCTGGTCGCTGACCACCTATTGCCCGGTGCCGGGGCCCGTCCCCACCTCGCCCGCCAACCACGATTACGAACCGGGCTTTGCCGCGGCGCTGATGCTCAAGGACCTGAAGCTGTCGCAGGCGGCGGCGGAGGACACCGGTGCCACGACCCCGCTCGGCGCCAAGGCGGCCGCGCTCTATCAGCGCTTCGCGGACGAGGGGCTTGGCGAAAAGGACTTCTCCGCCATCATCGCCATGCTGCGGGACGGACCGTCCGCCGGCTAGGCGCCGCCCGCCGGTCGCCGGCACGCAAGGCCGAACGCGGTCTCCGCGCCATCCGGGTCTGGCTCGCCCGGATGATGCGGTGCGGCCATGCTGTTTGCACGCAAGGGGACCTCCGGGAACGGCCGGAAAGGCGCTTCGCTGGTCCTTCATGAAGACAGAGCGCGGCGCCCGAAGAACGACCTTCCCCTCCAATATCCAAACGGAAGTCCCCGCAACAATCCGGTCGACGGCCGGGCTTGACAGCCGGACCGTGCCGCATAATGCTAAGATGTCAGACCAATTCGAGAAGCTGGCACGAAACAGGGGAATTGGCGTCATGCCAATCGGAACTCGCGACAGGCCGCAGATCGCGCCTTTGCCGCCCATCGACCGGGCGCGGCAGGTGACGGAGGCTTTGGCCTCCTATATCGACCGGGCGAGCCTTCAGGCAGGCGACCGCCTGCCGGCCGAGCGCGAGCTCATGGCGGCGCTGGCCGTCGGCCGCTCGACCATCCGCGAGGCGATCCGCCATTTCCAGGCGCTCGGAGTCATCGAAAGCCGCAAGGGCAGCGGCACCTATCTCCTGAAGCCGGTCACGACAGCCACCGTGCACATGCCGCTCTCCTTCGACGCGGCGCATTTGCGCGACGTGCTGCTCCAGACGCTGGAGGTCCGCCGGGGGCTCGAATGCGAGGCGAACATGGTGGCGGCGCGGCGGCGCACGCCGGAGGACCTCGCCATCATCGAGGCGAAGCTGGACGCGATGGAGCGCGTCCACATCGCCAAGGGCAGCTCCGGCCCGGAAGACCTTGCCTTCCACCTCGCCATCTACGACGCCACGCACAACCCGCTCTTCAAGCAGCTTCTCGAACAGATGCGCGGCGCCTTCGAGCGCTTCTGGGAAAAGCCGTTCGACCGGCCGGATTTCGCCCGCCGCTCCTTCCCGTTCCACCGCACGCTCTTCAATGCGATCGCCGCCGGGGACCCCGAGACCGCGCGCATCGAAACCCTCAGGATCCTCGAAGTCGTCGAGGAAGACATCAAGGAAATGTCCCGATGATCAACGGAGCCGATCCGTTCGACCTTGCCTCCCTCACCGTCGCCCACGATGCGGCGAACGCTTTCGACGCGGTGGTGCCGCCCATCGTCCAGACCTCGCTCTTCACCTTCGCCAGCTATGACGAGATGGTCGCCGCCTATCGCGGCGAGATCGTCCGGCCGATCTATACGCGCGGCCTCAACCCCACGGTGCGCGCCTTCGAGGAGATGCTGGCCAAGCTCGAAGGCGGCGAGGATGCGCTGGGCTTTGCCAGCGGCATGGCCGCGATCTCCTCCACCGTGCTCTCCTTCGTCGAGCCGGACGACCGCATCGTTGCCGTGCGCCATTGCTACCCGGATGCCTTCCGCCTGTTCGGCACGCACCTGAAGCGCATGAAGGTGGAGGTGACCTATGTCGACGGGCGCGACGAGGAGGCGGTCGCGAAAGCCCTGCCGGGCGCCAAGCTCCTCTATCTCGAAAGCCCGACGAGCTGGGTCATGGAGGCGCACGACGTCGGCGCGCTCGCCGCGCTTGCCAAACGCCACGGCGTTATCAGCGTCATCGACAACAGCTGGGCAAGCCCGATATTCCAGCGGCCGCTGACGCTCGGCGTCGATCTCGTGCTGCATTCCGCCTCGAAATATCTCGGCGGCCACAGCGACGTCGTCGCCGGCGTCGTCGCCGGCTCGAAGGAACTCATCGGTCGCATCCGCGCGGAGGCCTATCCCTATCTCGGCGGCAAGCTCTCGCCCTTCGATGCCTGGCTCTTGGTCCGGGGCCTTCGCACCCTGCCGATCCGCATGAAGGCGCACGAGGCCTCGGCGCTCGACATCGCAAGGCGCCTGCAGGCGCTCGATATCATCGACACGGTCTTTCATCCGGCGCTCGCCAATCGCCTGCCGCCGGGGCTCACCGGCACGTCCGGCCTCTTCTCCTTCACCTTCCGCGAGGGCGTCGACATCCGCGCCTTCGCCGATCACCTCACCCTTTTCAAGCTCGGCGTTTCCTGGGGGGGACACGAAAGCCTGATCGTGCCGGGCGAGGTGGTTCTGCAGCAGAAGGCCCAACCGAATTCCGCGCATGCCTTCGGCATCGATGCGCGGTCCGTGCGTCTCCATGTCGGCCTGGAGGGAACCGAGGCCCTGTGGAGGGATCTGGAAGCGGCGATGGAAGCCGCGACCGAAAACTGACGTCGAACGATCAATCAAAACGAAAAGAGGGAACGACCATGAAAAGACTTCTGACTGCGGCGCTTCTCACCACGCTGATGGCTTCCAGCGCGCTGGCCGATACCACGCTGAAGCTCGTCGAGGTGATCACCAGCCCCGAGCGCACGGAAACGCTGAAATCCATCGTCGGCAAGTTCGAGGCGGCCAATCCCGGCACCAAGGTCGAGATCATCTCGCTGCCCTGGGGCGAGGCGTTCCAGAAATTCGCGACCATGGTCTCGGCCGGCGAGGTGCCGGATGTCATGGAAATGCCCGACACTTGGCTGTCGCTCTACGCCAATAACGGCATGCTGGAGAGCCTGGAGCCCTATCTCGAAAAATGGGAATACACGCCGGGCCTGACGGCACGCGCCCTGGAACTCGGCCGCGACATCAAGAACACGGCCTACATGCTGCCCTACGGCTTCTATCTTCGCGCCATGTTCTACAACAAGAAGCTGCTGGCCGAGGCCGGCGTTTCCGAGCCGCCGAAGACGCTCGACGAATTCGCCGAAGCCTCAAAGAAGGTCTCGGCCCTGCCGGGCAAGTACGGCTATTGCCTTCGCGGCGGGCCGGGCGGCCTCAACGGCTGGGTGATGTTCGGCGCCTCCATGGCCGGCTCCAACAAGTTCTTCAACGAGGACGGCACCTCCACCTTCAACAGCGAGGGCTGGGTCAAGGGCCTCACCTTCCTGATCGACCTCTACAAGAACGGCTACGCGCCGAAGGACAGCGTCAACTGGGGCTTCAACGAGATCGTCGCGGGCTTCTATTCCGGCACCTGCGCCTTCCTCGACCAGGACCCGGATGCGCTGATCGCCATCGCCGAGCGCATGAAGGCGGAAGACTACGGCATCATGACCATGCCGAAGGGCCCGGACGGCAAGACCTTCCCGACCATCGGTTTTGCCGGCTGGTCGATGTTCGCCTCCAGCGCCAACAAGGACCTGTCCTGGAAGCTGATCGAGACGCTCGAAGGGCCGGAAGGCAATATCGAGTGGAACAAGCGCACGGGCGCGCTGCCGGTGCACACGTCGGCTGAGAAGGATCCGTTCTATTCGAGCGAGCAGTTCAAGGGCTGGTTCGCCGAGCTTGAGGACAAGGATGCCGTGCCGACCGTGATGCCGACGCATCTGGAGGAATTCGCCTTCTTCAAGGATTCGCTTGTCATCAAGACCTCGCAGGAGGCCCTTCTCGGCGACATCACGCCGGAAGACCTCGCCAACCAGTGGGCAGACTACCTGACCAAGGCGCAGCAGAAGTTCCTGGCGAAGCAATAACGCCGGGAGCCGCCGGACGGAGAACGAGGCTCCGTCCGGCTTCTTCCACGAAACGCCCCGCAAGCCTGACGGAAGCGAGACGATGACTCATGCTGCCTATCACCCGGCCACGCGGCCGTTCAGAAAGCGGTTCGCCGATGCTGCGGAGCCCTATCTCTACAGCGCGCCGGCGCTGATCCTGATCGTCGCCGTGATGCTGGTGCCGCTGGTGCTCGGCATTTCCTACGCATTCCGCGATATCCAGCTTCTCAATCCCTTTTCCGGCGGCTTCATCGGGCTCGATCATTTCCGGGCGCTGGGGCAGGACCAGGCCTTCTTCCGGGCTCTCCGCAACACGCTCTGGTGGACGGGCGCCTCGGTCTTCCTGCAATTCGTCTTCGGGCTCATCCTCGCGCTGCTGCTGGACAAGCCCTTTGCCGGCCGCGGGCTGGCGCAGGCGCTCTGCTTCCTGCCTTGGGCGGTGCCCAGCTTCCTTGCCGGCCTCAACTGGGCCTGGCTCTTCAACCCTGTCATCGGTCCGCTGCCGCACTGGATGTACGCCTTCGGCATTCTCGACGCGCCCAACAACATCCTGTCCGATCCGCAGCTTGCCATGTGGGGGCCGATCATCGCCAATGTCTGGTGGGGCATTCCGTTCTTCGCGATCACCCTGCTTGCCGCGCTGCAGGCGATCCCGCGCGATCTCTATGAAGCCGCGAGCATCGACGGGGCAGGGCCGGTCCAGCGTTTCGTCTCGATCACGCTGCCGTTCCTCGCGCCCACCATCGCTATCACCATCCTCCTGCGCACCGTCTGGATCTCCAACTTCGCCGACCTCATCGTCGTCATGACGAATGGCGGGCCGGCCGACCGCACGCAGATCGTCGCGAGCTACATCTTCACCCAGGCCTTCAAGCGGCTGGATTTCGGCTATGCCTCGGCCATCGCGCTCGTGCTGCTCGTCCTGCTTCTCGTCTATTCGCTGCTGATCGTGCTTCTGCGCCAGACGCTGCTCAACAAGGACTGACGCCATGCGAACCCGCAAACTCGCCTTCACGCTCGCGCACCGGCTCGCAATCCTCGCCTATATCGCCTTCGCGCTCTTTCCGCTCTTCTGGCTGCTCAAGGTGTCGGTGACGCCGAACGACCTGCTCTACAGCGAGGGCGTGCGCATGTGGCCGTCGCGCGCGACGCTGGAGCACTACACCTTCGTCATCGCCCACAGCGCCTTCCCGACCTTCTTCAAGAACAGCCTGATCGTCGCGGGCTCGACCGCGGTGACGGTGACGATCCTCGCCTCGCTTGCCGGCTATGCGCTGTCGCGCTTCCGCTTCCGGGCGAAATACTGGATCGTCGCGCTGATGCTGATCACGCAGATGTTCCCGCTCGTCATGCTGGTCGCGCCGATCTTCAAGATGCTCTCGCCGCTCGGCCTCACCAACAGCCTGACCGGCCTCGTCATCGTCTACACCGCCTTCAACGTGCCGTTCGCGACCTTCCTCATGCAGTCCTTCTTCGACGGCATTCCGAAGGACCTGGAGGAGGCGGCAATGATCGACGGGGCGACGCAGTTCATCGCCTTCCGCCAGATCATCCTGCCGCTGACCCTGCCCGGCATCGCCGCCACGCTCGGCTTCGTCTTCACCGCCGCCTGGAGCGAGCTGCTCTTCGCGCTGATGCTGATCTCCGGCAACGACGCGGCGACCTTCCCGGTCGGGCTTCTCACCTTCGTCTCGAAATTCTCCGTCGATTTCGGGCAGATGATGGCGGCGGGCATTCTCGCGCTCATCCCGGCCTGCCTCTTCTTCCTGCTCATCCAGCGCTATCTCGTGCAGGGCCTGACGGCCGGCGCGGTCAAAGGCTGAAAGGACCTTCCATGGCTTCCATCGATATCGAGGGCATCCGCAAGAGCTTCGGCGCCTTTCCCGTACTGCACGGCGTCGACCTCACCATCAGGGACGGCGAGTTCATCGTGCTGGTCGGCCCCTCCGGCTGCGGAAAATCGACGCTGCTGCGCATGATCGCCGGCCTTGAGGAGGTCACGGCCGGCGACATCCGCATCGACGGCAAGCGCGTCAACGATCTTGCCCCCAAGGACCGCGACATCGCCATGGTGTTCCAGTCCTACGCGCTCTATCCGCATATGAGCGTTGCCGACAACATGAGCTACAGTCTGCGCCTGCGCCGCTCCACCAAGGAGAAGATCGCCAGCGCCGTCAGCGGCGCGGCCGCGAAGCTCGGGCTCGACCCGCTCCTTGAGCGCCGCCCGCGCGCCCTTTCCGGCGGCCAGCGCCAGCGCGTCGCCATGGGCCGCGCCATCGTGCGCCAGCCGAAGGCCTTTCTCTTCGACGAGCCGCTGTCGAACCTCGATGCGCGCCTGCGCGAGCAGATGCGCGCCGAAATCAAGAAACTGCACGGCGACCTGCGCGCCACCTCCATCTACGTGACGCACGACCAGATCGAGGCCATGACGCTCGCCGACCGCATCGTCGCCATGCATGGTGGCGTGGTACAGCAGGTCGGCTCGCCGCTCGACCTCTACGACCGCCCCGCCAACCTCTTCGTCGCGGGCTTCATCGGCTCGCCCGGCATGAACTTCTTCGAGGGGCGCTATATCGTTTCCGGCGACCGGGCCGACCTGCGGCTCGCAAACGGCGTGATGCTGCCCGTCCGCAGGATGGCGGGCATCGAAAGCGGCGCGGCGGCAACGCTCGGCATCCGCCCGGAACATGTGGCGATCGCCGGGGGCGGTGCGCTGGAGGCCAAGGTCGACCTCATCGAGCCGACCGGCTTCGGCATCATCATGCATGTGAGCGTGCACGACGTGCCGCTGAAGATCTTCACGCTCGACCGCGCCATGCTCACCCCCGGCGCGACGGTGCGCATCGACCTGCCGCAGGAGAGCCTTCACCTCTTCGACGAGGAAGGGCGGCGCCTCGACCGGCCGCCCGCATGACGGGCCGCAGGCTCAGCCGCCGTATTCGATGATTTCGAGCCCGGCATTGTAGTCGGTCGCATAGATCAGCCCCCGTGCGTCGACGAAGACGTCCGCCGACTGGATGACCTGCGGCCGGCCCGGGCGCTTGTCGGTCATCGTCCGCGGGGCGGCCGGCACGAGTGCGCCGGTCTCGACGGGGCGGTAGGGGTCGGAGATGTCGAAGGCGCGGATGCCGGCATTCTGCCAGGTGGCGAAGATCAGCGTGTCGGAAACGAAGCTGCCCGGCCGGTTCTCGTGCAGGTTATGCGGGCCGAAATGGCCGCCCTTCTTCGTGTAGTCGATCTCGTCCGGGATCGGGAAGGTCGAGATGCTGATCGGGTTCGACGGCGCGCGGATGTCGAAGACCCAGGTGTGCTTGCGCCCGTCCTCCTCGTTGTCCAGCACCGCCTCGTCGGCGACGACGAGCAGGCCGCGCTCCACGAGCGGCAGGGGCGAGTGGGTGCCGCCGCCATAGGGCGGGCACCAGTTGCGATGGGAAATCAGCCGGGGAGCGCCCTTGTCGGCGATGTCGAGGAGCGTGATGCCCCCGTCGCGCCAGGTGACATAGGCCGTGTCCCCCGCCACGAGGCCGTGGTGGCAGGAATAGCGGAATTTCCTGTCGTCCCAGGCAGGCCGCTCGCCGGCGGCGGTGTTCATGCCCGGCAGCCAGTATTTCCCGGCGATCACCGGGCGCGCGGGATCGGACATGTCCACGATCAGGAAGATGAAGTCGGAGAAGCCGTCCAGCATCGCGGACATGTAGGCCCAGCGTCCCCCCACGTACCAGATGCGGTGGACACCCACGCCATCGACCGGCATGAAGCCGATTTCGCGCGGATTGGCGGGATCCTTGATGTCGTAGACGCGCATGCCGGCGCTGTAGCCCGTCTCGGCCGCGCTCAGCTTGTCGCGCATCGAGCCCGTGTAGTATTTCCGCTCGTCCATCAGGACGGCATCGCGATAGAGGTCCTTGGCGTTGACCACCAGCAGCAGGTCGTCATGCGCCTGGAGATGCAGCGTCCAGGTGTTCGGCGGACTGGGAATGTAGTTGACCGGGCGGGGACGGCGCGGGTCGCGCACGTCGATCACCGAAAAGCCCTGCGAGAACATGTGCCCGACGATCGCATGGCCCTTGTTGATCATGATCTGCACGCCGTCCGGCCGGCCGTCCATCTCGGTAAAGCCGATCAGCCGCATGTTGCGGGCGTATTCGGGCTCCGGAAGCATGTCGCTGCCCATTCGTTCCTCCATTGGTTCAATGCCGTGTCAGGATGTTCCGGCAGGCGACGCATCGCCCATCGACACCAGATAGTGGTCCTCGACCCGGCCGATATGCCGGTCCATCAGCTCGACGGCGAGGTCGACGTTCCGGGCCTCGATGGCCGCCGTGATCGCCGTGTGCTGGGCGAGCGATGCGTCGCCGCGCTTCGGATCGCGGAAGAAATCCTCCCGCCGGTTCCGCGACATGAGGTAGAAGGGCGTTACGACCCGGGTGAAGATGTCGTTCTGCGCGGCGCGGAAGACCGCCATATGGAACTCGAAATCGCGTTCGGCGATGCTTCCGCCCGCTTCGATCGTTTCTCGCGTGTCGCGCAGGTTCTGCCGCAGGGTCTCGATGTCGGCCTCGGTGCGCCGCTTGCAGGCGAGCGCGATGGCCTGCACCTCCAGGATCTTGCGCACCTCCATGCAATCCATGATGGTCCGGCGGTCGAAGGGAATGTTGACCTTGGAATAGAGAACCAGCGCCTCCAGGCTGACCTGGTCCATTCCGTCGGTCAGGTAGATGCCGGAATTGCGCTTGCGCTCGATGTAACGGCTGGCCTCCAGAAAGGTCAGCGCCTCGCGGATCACCCCGCGCCCGACCGAGAAACGCTCGGTCAGGTCGCGTTCGGAAGGCAGTCTCTCGCCCGGCTCGTAGCCGCGCTTCTGGATGAACGCCATCAGGTCGTTCACGGTCCGCATCACCTGGTTTTCCGCTTCCTGCATTCCCGGCTCCCTCAAATCCGGCCGCAGCCGGGGATTATCGCACCATCCGCGCCGGACCAGGCGCATAAGCCGGCCCTTCGATGAAGGGATGGGCGCGGATGAAGTCTTCGTCCACCTCGACACCGATGCCCGGCCTGTCCAGCGGCGAAACGGTACCATCCTTTGCCACCACATACGGCGTGGAGACAAGCTGGTCGCGGAACGGATTGGGCGTGGAGATGTCGCCCTCGAACCAGCCCGCGTTCTCGACGGCGGCCAGGACGTGGATGGTGACCGCCATGTTGATCCCGGTCGTCGCGGTGTGCGGGCACAGCGGCAATTTCCAGGCCGAGCCCAGCGCGGCGATGCGAAGCACCTCGGTGATGCCGCCCGCCTTGGACAGGTCCGGCTGCAGGATGCGGACATGCGCGTCCTCGATCAGCCGGTGGAACTCGAAGCGGGTGTAGTGGTTTTCGCCCGCCGCCAGCGGGATCCGGCTGCGGTCGGCCTGCGCGTAGGAGCGATGGTCGTGCGGCGCGAAGGGCTCTTCCAGCCATTCGACGTTCAGCGCCTCGAATGCCGGCAGGACCGCCAATGCGTCTGCCAGCGAATAGGCCGTGTTGGCATCGACCATGATGACCAGATCGTCGCCGAAGGCCTTGCGCACCGCCTCCACCCGCTGGATGTCGCGGCGGGGCGCGTCCCCCCCCCGCCGCTTGACGGCCCTTTAACCCAGCGCCCGCGCCGCGCCGCCCCCCTCCCAGAGCGCGTCCCGCTCGCTCCCGCCCCGCGACACCCCCCCCCCCCAGGCCCGCACGCCGCGCCTCCCCCCCCCCCGCAGCCTGTAGAGCGGCCAGCCCACGGCCCTGCCCCGGGCATCCCCCCAAGCCCCGGCCGTGCCCCCCCCGGCGGCCGAGGGGCCCGCGCCCATTCCGTGGCTGCGCAGTTGCATCTCGTAGATCCTGGCCCAGACGCCCGTGACGTCGCTGGCGTCCATTCCGACCACGAAATAGCGCAGCAGGTTGTTGACGATATCGGCCACCGAGCTCGCCGCGCGGCCGTGATGGGATTCGCCGTATCCGACGATGCCGCTCTCCGTCTCGACGCGAACGACGACAGTGTCGCGGCGCAGCACCTTGCCGATGCCGAAGGTGATGCCGTCCTCGACCGGCACGGAGAGGGCCCAGGCTTTGACGTCGATGATTTTCATGCTGTCCTCACTGTTTGGAATGGGGTTCAAAGGCGCACGCCGCTCACGCCATCGAAAAGCGAGATGCGCGACGACGACAGGCCGAGGGTCACGGTTCCGCTCCGCGCGATGCGGCGGTCGGTGTTGATACGGGCGGAAAGCATCGTGGCGCCGATGGATGCCCAGACGAGCACGTCCGCCCCCATCGGCTCGACCAGCTCGATCCGGGCCTCCTGCCAGAAGGGATCGCCGGCCGCATCCTCGGCCAGCCGGACGTGCTCGGGCCGCACGCCGAGCGACACCGCCTGCCCCGCTTCGACCGGGCTCAGAAAGCGATAGCCGGAAAGCGGAAGGCTCAGCGAGGCGCTCTCGAAGACCATCCCGCCGTCCCGCTCGGCGAGGCGGCCTTCGACGAAGTTCATGCCGGGCGAACCGAGGAAGCCGGCGACGAAGCGGTTGGCCGGAGTGGCGTAGACCACCTCGGGGGAATCCAGTTGCTGGATGATGCCGTCCTTCATCACCGCCACGCGGTCGGCAAGCGTCAAGGCCTCGATCTGGTCGTGGGTGACGTAGATCA
>Ga0066256_1003052_pt1 | contig 16866 bp, 13 predicted proteins | sample ThiBio_1000_biof_FD_87107 | JGI IMG/M metagenome (GOLD analysis project Ga0066256, IMG submission 87107) | Wastewater bioreactor microbial communities from Cape Town, South Africa - Thiocy_expt_1000_biof (version 2) | ecosystem: Engineered > Bioreactor > Thiocyanate-remediating >...
GACCGCGCCGTTCAACCCACTGACCATGTATTTCAGACCGCTGGACGGCGGACAGTTCCTGCCGCTCGCGCGCCTCTTGCGCGCCAGCCTGATGCGCCGGCTCGATCCCGACATCGTGCAGGCCGAACTGCTGGCGCAGATCGCGGCCTTCCGCGAGCTGTTCGGCCGCGCGCCCGACTACGTGGACGGTCACCAGCATGTGCAACTGTTTCCGCAAATCCGTGACGCATTTCTCGCGGCGGTGAAGCAGGCCGCGCCCGGCGCGTGGATGCGCCAGTGCGGCCGCAGCCTGCCGCTCGCGCAGCGGCTCGGTAATCCGAAGGCGCTGCTGCTCGATACGTTGAGCGAGACATTCCGCAAGAAGAGTGCCCGCGCCGGAATCGCTTTCAATCCCGGATTCGCCGGGGCCTATGACATGGTGCGCGGCGGTGACTTCGGACAGGCGCTGGCCGGCTTTCTTGACGGCCTGCCGGACGGCGGCCTTGTGATGTGCCATCCTGGCTTCGTCGACGACATGCTGGTGAGCATCGACAACGTGACGGACCAGCGCGAACGGGAATATGCGTTTCTGGCGGGCGATGATTTTTCGAAGCTTCTTGTGACGAACAAGGTCACGCTAAGTCCGCTGTCACCCTGAGGAGCGGCGCAAAGCGCCGCGTCTTGAAGGGCGACGGTGTTTCTCGGCACGTCATCCTTCGAGGCTAGCAAGTGCTCGCACCTCAGGATGACGGGACTCGGTCTCGCCCCATGTCCTTTTGTCGCACCTTGCCGACGACTTTCCGAAATTTAATTCACGCCGGGACTTATCGCGACACAAACCGGCCTTACATTTTTCCTCGCATTCGGGTGCCGGATGCTGGAGGAGACATTCATGACGCCGCAGGAACGCCAACTGGTTGACGATCTGTTCGACCGTCTCGCAAAGCTGGAGACGGCGCCGCGCGAGCCCGATGCGGAATCCGCGATCATGCAGGGCCTGCGCCGCGCGCCGAACGCGGTTTATTCGCTGGTGCAGACCGCGCTGGTGCAGGACGAAGCTCTCAAGCGCGCCAACGCCCGCATTCAGGAACTGGAAGGCGCGGAACAGGAACCGCAGCCGTCCGGCGGCTTTCTCGATTCCATGCGCGATGCGATTCTCGGACCGGGCCAAAGTCGCAGCTCGGTGCCAAGCGTTCGCCCCGGCGAACGCGGGCCGGTCTGGAACAGTGGTCAGGCGCTCGGCAACGCGCGCCTCAACGACGATTCGCGCATGAACGATCCGCGCTATGGTGGCGTGGGATCCGGCAATGCGGGCGGCGGCATGTTCGGCGGTGGCGGCGGATCGTTCCTTGGAACGGCGGCGGCAACCGCAGCCGGCGTGATCGGCGGTTCGATGCTGATGAACAGCATCCGCGGCCTGATGGGCGGCGGCAGCCAGCAGTCGTTCGGCAACACGGCCGATGCCGGAACCAGCAAAAGCCCGTGGGACTCGGCATCGTCGTCGGGCAATCTCGCGCGTGACGCGGGCGTCAACGACATCGGCAAGAGCGGCGACAGCCAGCGCCAGAGTTCCTACGATCAGGCGCAGGCCGATGCCGATCAGGACCAAGACCAGGATCAGGACGACGGCGATTACGATGACGACGATTTCGATTCCGCCGGCTTCGATGACGGCGGCGACAGCGACTTCGCCTGACGGTTCTGAACCGAATTCTTCAACAAGACTTGTCCCGGACGCGATGCAGCGCGACAGCGGTGCATCGCAGAGCCGGGACCGCGCAAGGCCGTGGCGGCTCTAGTCCGCGACGGTCCCGGTTCAGCAGCGCATCACAAGAGTGCTGCGCTGCGCCCGGGACACAAACCAGGCAGCCGTGTCGCCAGTTCAGATCACGACGACCTTGGTACCGACGGGCACGCGGCCGTAAAGATCGATTACGTCCTCGTTGCGCATCCGGATGCAGCCGGACGACACGTTGGTGCCGATGGTCCATGGCTCGTTGGAGCCGTGAATGCGATAGAGCGACGTGCCGAGATACATGGCGCGCGCGCCGAGCGGATTTTCAGGGCCGCCTTCCATGTGGCGCGGCAGATCGGGACGGCGCTTGAGCATTTCCGGCGGCGGCGTCCACGCCGGCCATTCCTTCTTGGCGGAGACCGTCTTTACACCCGACCACGTGAAGCCCGGCTTGCCGACGCCAATGCCGTAACGCAGCGCCTTGCCGCCGCCTTGCACCAGATACAGGAACTTGTTCGGCGTATCGATCACCAGCGTGCCGGGCGCATACTTGCCGTCGTATTCGACCACCTGCTTTTCGAATTTCGGATCGATGCCCGGGCGGCCCGGCTCGATCGAGACATCGCCCTGCCGCATCTCCTGACGATACTGCGGATCCATCGGCGGCAGGCCGCCGCGTGACGGCACCGGCTCATAGCGCTGCTCGTAGCGCGGCTGCGCATATTCGGGATTGCCGGACTGACCGCCGCTGAACAAAAATTCGATCAGGCCGCCGCCCATATTCGACCGTTCCTGATAGGCGACGCGGATCGGCATCGGCGGGTTGGCTTCCGGCCGCGCATAGATGACGCGCGGATTGTCTTCGGGTGCGGCTTCGTCGAACGCGAAGGCGTGAGAACTGACGCCAAGACAGATGGCGCTGGCGGCAAGCGCGAGGGGAATTGTTTTCGACATCGACGTACTCTGCACTGTTTCGTCGTTACTGTTTCGTCGCTGGCGCGGACAGCGCGCCCTGAACACATGCATTTAAGTTTCAATTCGCGTCAGTTTGGTAAACGAAAGCGGCCCATCGATTCACCACGTCCTCATATCGCGCGTGTTCTTCGCAGTAGCGTTTATTTTCGATGAATGCCGCCTTGGCATGGTTAACCGTTGGTGTGCGCCCGCGCATACCGAATGGAAAAGCGTTTGCCTCTGAAACTTCGCGTTAAATCACGGTGGTGTAGAAGTTCCACAACACAGAAGTGGGGAACCAATGGCCATCCAGCGCAAGCGATATCGTATCGAAACCATGCAGTCCGGCGAACTGCCGGTCATCGTCCAGGAGGACGGCAGCGTTTCAGCACAGCATCATCAGGTCATGAGCGAACTGCGCGCCATCCGCACGCAGATGGCCTCGCCCCAGCCGCTCCACGCAGGTGACGACGCCCCCTCGCCCGACGATCTCGCCGCCGCCCAGAAGCTGCTCGGCAGCTATCGCGCGCAGATCGAACAGTGCGAAAAGCTGAAGGTCGAACTCGATCTTATTCACGACGCCATCGCCCGCACCAAGCAGGAAATCGCCGTCCTTCACGGCAAGAGCTTCAGCGGCGATGAAATGGCCAAGGTCACCGGCGAACTCGGCGCCGTGGTCGGCGGCACCGAAGAAGCCACCCAGCAGATTCTCGAGGCCGCGGAAGCGATCGATCAGGCCGCGACCGCCCTCGGCAAAACCACATCGCCGGACCAGCACACGCGGCTCAGCGAAGAAATCCAGGACCGCGTGGTCGGCATTTTCGAGGCCTGCAACTTCCAGGACCTCACCGGACAGCGCATCAGCAAGGTGATGACCACGATGAAGTTCATCGAGCATCACATCAATGTCATGATGGACATCTGGGGCGGCGTCGATGCGATCAAGCAGCATGCGCCACCGATCGTCGACACCCGCGTGGGCGACGCCCGCCTGCTCAACGGCCCGAAGGGACCGGATGAAGCAGGCCATGTCTCGCAGGACGACATCGACGCGCTGTTCGACTAAGCCGAACGCCATCGCCGTTTCTGAAAACCCGGAACCGCGTTCCGGGTTTTTTTATTTCGGCCGATGGATCGCGCTGAAACAGAGCAGCGCCAGCAGCGCCACGACGATCATGATTTCCAGAGCCACGGGCCCGGACCACCGGTCGATCACATAAGCAAATACAAACGGCGCGATGGCCTGAGAAATCTGTGCCGGCCGCGCAATGCGCCCGACGATGCGCCCGTAGCCCTTAGCTCCGAACAACACCAGCGGCAGCGCACCCCGCGCGATGGTAACCACGCCGTTGGCCGCGCCGAGCATGATGGCGAACGTCGCCGCGACGGCGGGCGCGAACCCGGCGGCGACAAGCAGGATGAATGCGAGGACCATCGTTCCCATCGCAAGCCGCACCAGCCAGAGCGGATGCAGCCTGCCGCCGGTGACGAAATCCGCGATCCGGGTCAGCACCTGCGCCGGGCCGAACAGCGCGCCGATTGCAACGGCCGTGACAGCATCGATGCCGCCACGCTGGAGGATGGTCAGCAGATGCGCCAGCGTGCCGGACTGCAGGAAGGCGTGACATGCAAAGCCCGCCGCAATGAAAAGAAACGGCGCGCCGGAGGCGGGAATGATGTTCGCGAGTCTGGGCGCCGCAACACCTTCGGGCACAGGCGGCGGGACATAGACCGCGTTGCGCGGGAGCACGAAGACATAAAGCGGCGCGACGACAAACGCCATGACGCCTGCCAGCACGAAATAGACGCCGCGCCATCCGCTATGGGCGATCAGTATCTGCGTCGTGGGCCATGACAGGGTCGAAGCCAGCCCGCCGACGAACGTCACCAGCGTGATCGGCCGCCGCGCGGCGATGCCGAAAATGCGGGTCAGCGCCGTGAACGCCGGATCATACAGGTTGGAGGCGAGCGCGACACCGAGCAGGACCCAGCTTGCCAGATAGGCCCAGTACTGACTGGTCAGCGGAAGGATGAGCAGGCCGAGCGCGCCGATCAGCGCGCCGCCCGCCATCACGTAATGACCGCCATGCCGCTCGACCAGGGTGCACGCCAGCGGCGATGCCAGTCCGGACACACCGAGCGCGATGGAGAATCCGAGCAGCGTCTGCGCCAGCGACCAGCCATGGGCGGCGGCGATATGCGGCATGGTCAGCCCGGGCGGATAGAATAGCGCGCCCCAGGCCAGAATCTCGGTGATGCAGAAGATGCCGACGGCACGGGTGGGACCGGAGATCAGCACGTCCGGTCCTGCCCTGACAGTCTCTTATCTTCAGAATCGCAAATCATTCCGGCATCAGATCATGCCGGAACCGTTCATGCACGCGGCGCGCAACGGACATAGACCATGGTGCCGTAGCGGCTGTTGGCGTCCGGATCGATAAAGCGGGTCATCAGCACGCGGCCATCGAACGAAACGATCTCGCGATCCTGCTGGCCACCAGCCGGACCGGCAGGCCCGATATAGTTCTTGCCGCTCTGGCTTCCTTTGAGGCGCAGTTCCTGCGGGGTCGCTTCATCCGGCAAATGCATGATGACGCCGCCGGTCGCGCCCTGCCCGATCACATAGGGATTCTTGCACTGGCCGCGGGCCGCCGCTTCGGTGCGGGTGCGGTCGTCAGGCTTGTGGAATGAGGCGAGGCCCCAACGGCCGACGATTTCGTCGGCACGGATCGTGGCCGGAATTTCAGGCGCGACCGCCGGTTCCTGAGCGGCGGGCTGCGATCCGCCGAAGCCACCGAATCCACCAAAGCCCCCGCCAAGTCCGCTGCCGCCGCCACACGCCCCGAGCAGGCCGGACAGCGCCGAGATGGCCGCGAAGGTGAGGATCTTGGAGGTGTGGGTTCGCTGATGTGTCATATTGTCTCCCGGCAAGAACGCGGCCCAGCCTGCCCGATTGGCAGACCAGCCGTCGCGCGGCGCGAGCTGACCCCCGTCAACGCGCCGCATTGTCCCATCTATGGTTTCCAGATCATCCTATATTGGCCTCACCAAGGCCTTAAGAGCCTCGCTTGACAGGATCGGTGGCAAGCCATATTCCGAGCCGGTCTTTAGCACTCTTGGAGCACGATTGCTAAGGGTAATGCCCGCGTCATCTCAACGGGTTAGCTTTCCCATTATCCACGGCCCGCGCTCCACCGCACGTCAAATCTTTCAGAAGCAACGCCCAAAGGACACTCCGATGGCCAAGACATCTTTCCGCCCGCTGCATGATCGCGTCGTCGTCAAGCGCATTGACGCCGAAGAAAAGACCAAAGGCGGCATCATCATCCCCGACAGCGCCAAGGAAAAGCCCTCGCAGGGCCAGGTCGTGGCTGTCGGTCCCGGCGGCCGTGACGAATCCGGCAAGCTGATCCCGATCGACCTTAAGGCCGGCGACGTTGTGCTGTTCGGCAAGTGGTCGGGCACCGAAGTGAAGCTCGACGGCGAAGAACTCCTCATCATGAAGGAGTCCGACATCATGGGCGTGCTGAAGTAAGCACGCTTTCAACGTCCTCACCCTGAGGAGGCAGCGAAGCTGCCGTCTCGAAGGGCGAGGACGACAATCCCGAGATTCATCAGCCTCATCCTTCGAGACGCGGCAAAAGCCGCTCCTCAGGATGAGGACCATCACAAAGGAAATTCCCAATGGCCAAAGAAGTCAAATTTTCCGGAGACGCGCGCGACCGCATGCTGCGCGGCGTCGACATCCTCGCCAACGCCGTCAAGGTGACCTTGGGTCCCAAGGGCAGAAACGTCGTGATCGACAAGTCGTTCGGCGCGCCGCGCATCACCAAGGACGGCGTTACCGTCGCCAAGGAGATCGAGCTTGAGGACAAGTTCGAGAACATGGGCGCACAGATGCTGCGCGAAGTCGCCAGCAAGACCAACGATCTCGCCGGTGACGGCACCACCACCGCCACCGTGCTCGGCCAGGCGATCGTGCGCGAAGGCGCCAAGGCGGTTGCCGCCGGCATGAACCCGATGGATTTGAAGCGCGGCATCGACATCGCCGTCGCCGCCGTCATCAAGGACATCGAAAAGCGCGCCAAGCCGGTCGCGTCTTCCTCGGAAGTCGCGCAGGTCGGCACCATCTCGGCTAACGGCGACAGCACCATCGGCAAGATGATCGCGCAGGCGATGCAGAAGGTCGGCAACGAAGGCGTCATCACGGTTGAAGAAGCCAAGTCGCTCGACACCGAAGTGGACATCGTCGAGGGCATGAAGTTCGACCGCGGCTACCTGTCGCCTTACTTCGTGACCAACCCCGAGAAGATGACGGCGGACCTCGAAGACGCCTACATCCTCCTGCACGAGAAGAAGCTGTCGGGCCTGCAGGCCATGCTGCCGGTTCTCGAAGCCGTCGTTCAGACCGGCAAGCCGCTGCTGATCGTCGCTGAAGACATCGAAGGCGAAGCGCTCGCGCCCCTCGGCGGGAACCGCCTGCGCGGCGGCCTCAAGGTTGCCGCCGTGAAGGCTCCGGGCTTCGGCGATCGCCGCAAGGCCATGCTGGAAGACATCGCGATCCTCACCGGTGGCCAGCTCATCTCCGACGATCTCGGCATGAAGCTCGAGAACGTCACCGTGAAGATGCTCGGCCGCGCCAAGAAGGTCGTGATCGACAAGGAGAACACCACCATCGTCAACGGCGCCGGCAAGAAGCCGGACATCGAAGCACGCGTGAACCAGATCAAGGCGCAGATCGAGGAAACCACCTCGGACTACGACCGCGAGAAGCTGCAGGAGCGTCTGGCCAAGCTCGCCGGCGGTGTCGCGATCATCCGTGTCGGCGGCGCGACTGAAATCGAAGTGAAGGAAAAGAAGGACCGTGTCGAGGACGCGCTGAACGCGACCCGCGCTGCGGTTCAGGAAGGCATCGTTCCCGGCGGCGGCACTGCTCTGCTGCGCGCCAAGAAGGCTGTCGGCCGTATCCAGAACGACAACTCGGACGTTCAGGCCGGCATCAACATCGTGCTGAAGGCGCTGGAAGCTCCGATCCGCCAGATCGCCGAGAACGCCGGTGTCGAAGGTTCCATTGTCGTCGGCAAGATCCTGGACGAGAAGTCCGAGACCTTCGGCTTCGACGCCCAGAACGAAGCTTACGTCGACATGGTCGCCAAGGGCATCATCGATCCGGCCAAGGTGGTGCGCACCGCGCTGCAGGACGCGGCCTCGGTCGCCGGTCTGCTGGTGACCACCGAAGCCATGGTCGCCGAACTGCCGAAGGAAGCGGCCCCCGCGATGCCGGGCGGCGGCGGAATGGGCGGCATGGGTGGTATGGGCGGCATGGGCTTCTGAGCCCCGCTCTCCTCTCCAACGACATCAAAGGCCGCCTTCGGGCGGCCTTTTTGCGTCGGAAGGCTGAAACGCGTCAGCGCCGCGCGATTCGTTCATCTCAAGGCCATCGGCGCGATGCAGAATTCCCGCGACAACCCCGTCCGGTTTTGAGATGGTCCGCCATCGATGACCGTGACTGATTCAGGACTGAACACATGCGCGCTTGGATGATTGGCTGCACCGCTGTCTTGGCTCTCTCGTCCGCCGTATCGTGGTCGGCCGCAGAGGCGCAGAGCGCTAAGGACTCAAAAGCAGCGCCAGCGGCCAACGACGTGCGCTATTTCAATTCGCTCGGCGACATTCTCGGCGACCTGCCCGTGGATGCCTTCATCAAGGAGACGCGCGCGAACGGCAAGGTCGTCTCGGCGCTGCTCGATGTCTGTTATTCGGTTTCGACCTCGTCCGATCGCAAGGACCGTTTTGTTGTCGATCTCAAGGTCGAGGGCGAAAAGCTCAGCGGCAGCGGACAAAGCACTGAGAACAAGACGCCGGTGACGGTCAGCCTGATCCGCAAGGGCGGCAAGACCGTCTCGTTCGATGGCAGGATCACGCTCGGCGGCACGCCCAATTCCGTTTCGTCGCCGGACAATGCCGATGCGGACGAAAAGGAATTCCAGGAGTCGCAGGTGGTCGATGACGATCTGTCCGAAGCGCCGAAGGATTTCACGCAAGTGTCGCCGCAATCGGTCGCGGTCCGCGTCAAGCGCGAGAATTTTGCCGATCTGGTCAAGGGTCTGAAAAGCCAGAACGTGCAGATCGCGCTCGACAGCATCGCAACAGACTGCAACGCGCTGCGGTCTGGCCATCAGGTGCTGCGTCTTCTGACCGATCCGGCGCGCGCGGGCGCATTGATCACCACGCTGAAAGGCGCGACGGGTGTCAGCGCCGCAGGCTGGACCTCCGGCACCTACGACATGGAACGCGCGATCCGCTTTCCCGCCGCCGAATGGAGCGAGGGCGGAAAGCTGAATCGCGACAAGATTGCCTTCGCTCTTTCCGGAATCGCCGCGAAGGTGATGTCCGCGAAGCCGGACACGGTGGTGTGGAACGACACCACAGGCGAACTGACCTTCACCATCAAGCGCCCGAGCCAGTTGCTTCCCGCGCTGGACCTCACCGAAACCCTGGAAGTCACGGCGCTGATCAGCCCCGACAAGCCCGGCAGTTCGGATCGCCTCGTGGTCTGGCTCGGCATCCCATCCAGCAAGACAATCGACGAAACACCGGGCAACCACCTGCAATTCGCCGACAACGCGGGCGGTGAGGAAGAAAGCACGTTCAACGACGACGACGGGATGATCAAGGCGATCGCAACCGGCCTGAAGGGGCAGCGCTGGGACACCGATAAGGCCACATGGAGATAGTCATCCTCGTGTCCACATCCGGCGGACCGGAGCGCGCATGACGCGTTACGACGCCGTCATCATCGGAGCAGGTCTCGGCGGCCTCACCGCGGGCGCGATCCTCGCCCGCGCAGGCCGCAAGGGTCTGGTGATCGAACGCAGCAATTCCGTCGGTGGCGCGGCATCGAGCTATAAAGTCGGCGACCTGTTCGTCGAGGGCTCGCTGCATGAGACCAGCAATCCGAACGATCCCCGCGATCCCAAGCACGATATTCTGACGCGCGCGGGCGTGCGCGATGCGGTGACCTGGATTCCATCGGGCACGTTCTATGAGGTACGCGGCGGACTGCTCGATGCGCCGCTGAAGGTGCCGGACAACTTCGGGGCCGCGCGAGATGCATTGACGCAGCGATTCCCGGATGCGCGCGACGACATTGCACGAATTCTCGGCGAGATGGAGCAGATCGCCGCCGCGACGGACATCGCTCAGGACCTGAACCTCACCCTGTCGCAGAGACTCGACAGCGTGTTCGGCACCAACGAGGCCGTGAAAGCCGCGCTGGCCGCGAACCTGTCCTACTATCACGACGATCCGGCAACCCTGTCGTGGGTGCTGTTCGCCCGCGCGCAGGGCCAATACCTGCAGAGCGGCGGCTGTTATGTGCAGGGCGGCTCGCAACGTCTCTCCAGCGCATTGGCGCGCGCGATCCGCTCCGCAGGAGGCGAAGTGATCTTGCGCCGCGCCGCGAGCCGAATCGATGCCGATGCGCAAGGTCGCATCACGCATCTCACCCACACCGCCAAGGACGGCAGCGATCCGCAGACCGTGGAGACCGCGCGCATTATCGGCAACGCCGCGCCGGACACGCTGGCCGCGATGCTTCCGAAGGCTGGCGGTGCGGCGCTCACCGCTGCCTATGCCGATCTTCCGCGCTCGATCTCGCTGTTCGCGCTGACGCTTGGCCTGTCCAAACCGCCACGCGATTGCGGCGTCACAAGCTATTCGACGCAGCTGCTGCCCGATTGGACGACGCGTTTCGATGATTACGCCAAAGGCACCACACTGATGGCGAGCGAGCCCGGCGCGCGAATGCCGCCACTGGCGATTGTCGACTATGCCGCAATCGAGTCCGGCGTGCCCGCGCCGCCTTACGTACTATCCGCGATCGGGCCCGACGCGCTCTCGAACTGGAACGACACCGATCAGGACGCCTACCGCGCCAAGCGCGCACGCTGGCAGGATGCCATCGTCGCCTATCTCGACACGCACTATCCGGGATTGGCCCAATCCGTCGTTGCCGCGTCGTTCAACACCGCGTTTTCAATGCGCGCCTATCTCGGCGCGCCGCTGGGAGCGGCCTATGGCTTCGCGCCGACACCGGGACGCGCGCTGAACCTCAAGCACGACAACACCTGCGCAACACCGATCCCGGGACTTTATCTTGCGTCAGCCTATGCCGGCTTCGGCGGCTATACCGGCGTGATCGAGGCGGCGGGAGCCTGCGCGGATATGATCCTGCGGGGAGGCTGAAGTTTCGGCCTCATGGTGAGGAGCCGTGCACCGCACGGCGTCTCGAACCATGGGCCAATCACGCCTCGGCTTCATCCTTCGAGACGCGCGCAAGAGCGCGCTCCTCAGGATGAGGCTTCATTCACTCAATTCGTGTTCAGCCGGAACCGCAGCGTCGTCCGCCCGACGAACGAGACGAGATCGCCCTGCCGTGTCCATGTCTCTGCTTCCGCGAGCGCGCTCACCAGAGCATCGTCGGCCTGCGCGCGATCCGGCGTGCAGCCGTTGTCGGTCAGCGCGCCGGGCACGAAGATCACGGTGTTGTTGGCCACCGAGAACTGGCCCTTGCCCGCCTTGCACCACAGATCGAGCTGCGCTTCGCCGTTGTCGCCGATCTCGAGTCGCGGAATCCTCTTCGATCCGGGCTGCGGACGCGCTTCGAGAGTCATTTCCAGACCGAACGGAAATTCTGCCGCGTGCGCCGGAGTGTAATTGGCCGCACTCATCGCGAGCGCAAAACCCAATGCAGCATGTCGCAGAATCGTCATGATTGAAGACCTTCGCAACTGTTCGATTGCGCGCGGTTCTAAACGCTCGGGACCACATTGGCCAGTGCGCAGATGCCGCGCGGAAAGCCAAAGAAAAACCCCGCGGCTCGCGCCGCGGGGTTGACCGACACTCGTTTGGATGGCGTTACTTGATCACCATCGCCGTGAACGGATAGACGTAAGCCTGCAACGTCACGAACAGGCCGACCAAGCAGGCCAGCACGATCGAGTGCACGAAGACATAACGCAGGATCGAGCCTTCATGGCCGTACCAGTTGGTCGCGGTGGAGGCCACCACGATCGACTGCGCGTCGATCATCTTGCCCATGACGCCGCCGGACGAGTTCGCCGCCGCCATCAGGATCGGCGACAGGCCGAGCTGTTCGGAGGTGATCTTCTGCAGGTTGCCGAACAGCACGTTGGATGCGGTGTCCGAACCCGTCAGCGCCACGCCCAGCCAGCCGAGCAACGTGCCGAAGAACGGATACAGCACGCCGGTCGCGGCGAAGGCGAGACCGAGCGTCGCATCGACGCCCGACAGACGGGTCAGCGTGCCGATCGCCAGCATCGCCGAGATCGTGATCAGCGAGATGGCGCAGACCTTGATGGTGCGGCCATATTCACCGATCAGCTTGGCTGGCGAGAAGCCCATCAGCACACCCGAGATGATCGCCGCGATCAGCATGCCCGTTCCGGTGAAGGACAGGTACGTGAACGAGAACACCGCGCCTTCCGGCGTCGGCTTCGCGGCCACCGGCGGCACCTTGTTGATCATGTTGTGCAGATCGGGAACGGCATAGTTCCAGGTGAAGATCGAGTTCGCCCAGGTCTTGAACGCACCGTTGCCCCAGATCAGCATCACGATACAGACGATGATCCACGGCAGCAGCGAGCTCCAGAGCTGGCTCTGGGTCAGCGGCGTCTTGTCGAGCGGCTTACGCGCCGCCATCGTCGCCGCGGACTCGTCCTTGCCGCGAAGCACCGGCGACAGCCACAGCTCTTTCGGCTGCCAGACCTTGAGGAACAGGATCAGCGCGCCCATCGAAATCAGCGAGGCGCCGATATCGACAATCCATGGATTGATGTAGTTCGAGATCACGAATTGTGGGATCGCGAACGACAGCGCGGTCACCAGGATCGCAGGCCACACGGCCATCATGCCGCGCCAGCCCGCGAAGGCCCACACCACCCAGAACGGCACGATCAGCGAGAACAGCGGCAGCTGCCGTCCGACCATCGCGCCAAGGATGTAGGGATCGAGGCCGGTTACCGAGGCAAGACCCTGGATCGGGGTGCCGAGCGCGCCGAAAGCGACAGGCGCCGTGTTGGCGATCAGCGAGAGGCCCGACGCCGCGAGCGGCGAGAAGCCGAGGCCGATCAGCACCGCACCGGTGATCGCGACCGGCGTACCGAAGCCGGACGCGCCCTCGAAGAACGCGCCGAACGAGAACGCGATCAGCAAAATCTGAAGACGGCGATCTTCCGTGACGCCGCCGATCGCCCGCTGCAGCAGTTCGAAGCGGCCGGTCTCCACCGTGATGCGGTAGAGGAAAATGACGTTGAGCACGATCCAGCCGATCGGAAAGAAGCCCGTCACGACACCGAGCAGCGACGCCCGGATCGACATGCCGGCCGGCATAGTGAACACGAAGATGGTGATGATGTTGGCCACGATCAGGGCGATGATCGCCGCAATATGCGCCTTGACCTTGCCGCTTGCGATCAGGATCAACAGCGTTACGACGGGAATGGCAGCGGCGACCGTCGACAGCGCCGCATTCCCCAGCGGGTTATAAATTTGATTCCACATGAGCAGTTTTCCTCCCCCACGTTATTGTTGGAACGGACGGCCAGCGCGTGGTTGGCCAACGCGTATTTTTACCGGGGAGCAAATCCACGTGATGAAACAGATGAGCGTCGGCCCAAGCCCCGAAAAGCTCACAATGCCGCTCGATGAACGGCCTCCCCAGCCCTCGCCGTCGGCGGCATGCTAGAGTGAACACCGCACCATGGACAAGATGCCGCAGGGCTGCAAATTTGCGACTTTAGTCTAAAATTCGAAAATTTCTAATGTCTTTCAGGGCGTTACCGCCCTTTTCCGGGAGAAAAGTTCTGTGAATGGTATCGGCGCGACGCTCAAGACCGTGTGGCGGATTGCTGCACCCTATTTCCGCTCCGAGGATAAGGTGGCGGGCTGGGTCCTACTCGCCTCGGTCATCGGCATCGAGCTTGCGACCGTTGCGATCGACGTCCTGCTGAACCAGTGGCGCAACCGATTCTACAACGCGCTGCAGGAGCACAACTGGGACAACTTCGTCTACGAACTCGGGTACTTCACTGTCATCGTCACGATCTTCATCGCGATCGCGGTCTATCAGCTCTACCTCAATCAATGGCTGCAGATCCGCTGGCGCAAATGGATGACCGGGCGCTATCTCGGCGAGTGGCTCAGCAACGCGAACCACTATCGGATGCAGCTTCAGGGCGACGCCGCCGACAACCCCGACCAGCGCATCACCGACGACGTGAAGCTGTTCGTCGACCGCACCCTCACCCTCGGCCTCGGCCTTTTGAATTCCGTCGTCACCCTCGTGTCCTTTGTCGTGATCCTGTGGGGTCTGTCCGACAGCGCGCCGTTCCATCTGTTCGGCCGGGAGATCGCCATTCCCGGCTATCTGGTCTGGAGCGCGCTGATCTACGCCATTCTCGGCACATGGTTGACCCATGCCATCGGCTGGCCGCTGGTCGGCCTCGACTATCGCCAGCAGCAATACGAGGCGGACTTCCGATTCAACCTGGTCCGCGTTCGCGAAAACTCCGAACAGATCGCGCTGCTCCATGGCGAAGGCGCGGAGCGGCAGCGGCTGATGAGCAAGTTCGGACAGGTCGTCGAGAACTGGATGGGTATCATGAGCCGCACCAAGAAGATCACGGCCTTCACTGCAAGCTATGCGCAGGCGTCGCAGATCATTCCCTACGTGCTGGTGGCGCCCGCTTATTTCGCCAACCGCACCCAGCTCGGCGGCATGATGCAGGCGGCATCCGCCTTCCTCAGCGTGCAGGGTGCGCTGTCGTTTTTCGTCTCCGCCTACCGGCAGCTCGCGGAGTGGCAGGCCATTGTCGCTCCTCGCGACGGCTTCGGAACCGCCATCGGCAGGGCACAATCGCTGAAGTCCGCCGCAACGTCCATCCAGGTGGTGGCCGCGGGAGATGGCGGCGTCACCATCAACGATCTGCGTCTGCAACTGCCCAACGGCACGTCGCTGATCCACGCGCCCGGCCTGACGCTGCGGAATGGCGAGCGCACGCTGTTCACCGGCCCGTCCGGCTCCGGCAAGTCCACGCTGTTCCGGGCCATTGCGGGCATCTGGCCGTTCGGCAAGGGGACGGTTTCGATTCCGAAAGGCGCATCGCTGATGATGCTGCCGCAGCGGCCTTACTTTCCGGTCGGAGCGCTGGCCAGCGCCATCACCTACCCGGCGAAGGACGGCAGCTACACCGACGCGCAACTGGCCGATGTGCTGAAGCTGGTCGGGTTACCCGCGCTCGCATCAAGGCTGGCGGAAGAAGGCCACTGGAACAGGACGCTGTCGCTGGGCGAGCAGCAGCGGCTCGGCATCGCGCGAGCGCTGCTGAGCGCGCCGCAATACCTGTTTCTCGATGAAGCCACCGCTTCGCTTGACGAGCCGTCGGAGGACCAGCTCTACAGGCTGATGGTGGACAAGCTGCCCGGCACGACGATCATCTCGATCGGGCATCGCAGCACGCTTGATGCTTTCCATCAGCGCAAGGTGGCGCTGGCGCGCAGCGGTGAACAGTTCGCACTGGGCGATACGGAGCCGGCTCCGGCCAGGCTGCCGTAACGCTTGAACGCGCTATGTTACGATCCTGATGCGGCCGCGTGCGCGGCCTTGTCCGGAACATGCGTTTTCAGGAACGACCGCGCGAGCGCATGATAGAGCCCTTCGCTGACGAACAGCTTTGACGTGGCGTTCGCGATCAGCGCCGCTGTCATCAGCGGAATCATCATGGCATGGTCATTGGTCATTTCCGACGTGATGACAAAAGCGGTGATCGGCGCCTGAACCACGCCGGTCAGATATGAGACCATGCCGATCAGGACCAGCGCGCTGATCGGCGTGTGCGGGAAGAACAGGCTCATATCCGAGGCCAGCCCTGCACCGATCGCGAGCGACGGCGCGAAAATGCCGCCGGGAATTCCACTGACGGCAGAGAGCAGCGTCGCGAGAAATTTCCAGGGGCCATAGCCGCTCATATCCCCGGATGTCGCGTCGATGATGGCGCGCGCCTGATCATAGCCCGTTCCATAGACGTGCAGGTTGCTGATCAGTCCGCACAGCGCCACACCGAACCCGCAGACCGCAGCGAAGGCAACCGGACGGCGCTTGATCGCAGCGCCGACGCGGCCGGGCAGACCCGCCGCGAACAGGATCAGAATCCGGCTGAAGATGCCGCCGGCCACGCCGCAAACGACAGCGCAGACGGGCACCACCAGCCAGGCCTTGCCGAGCGGCAGCGTCGCCGCCGATGAGCCGAAATAGTTGTAATCGCCGACGATCGCGAGCGATGTCAGGCCTGCGGCAATGACCGCGCCGATGATGAGGCCGCTGGTCCGCATCTCGAACGAGCGGCTCATTTCCTCGATGCCGAAGACAATTCCGGCCAGCGGTGTGTTGAAAGCGGCAGCGACTCCGGCCGCGGAACCGGCGAGCAGAAAACCGGGCTGGCGGAATGGCGCCCAACGGCCGATCGCGAACATGATCGAGCCTCCCACCTGCACCGTCGGTCCCTCGCGTCCGGTGGACGCGCCACACAACAATCCCAGCACCATCATCAGGACCTTGCCGAAGGCAACCTTCAGCGAGACGAGCGGCGCGCGCGAGGCCTGATCCGGCAGCCGCAGCGCGGCGATGACCTGCGGGATTCCGCTGCCTTGGGAGTTCGGAAAGACCTTCACCGCGAGCAGCATCGCGAGGCCGAAGCCGAGCGGCGTCACGAGCAGCGCGCTGTAGCGGGAATAAGACAGCAGCGCACCGAATGCGGCCTGCGCATGATCGGCGAGATAAGCCATCGTGATCGCCGCAAGGCCCACCACGACGCCGCCGGCAACGAACATCAGGCGCCGCATCCATCGCTTGAGCGCGATTCGGGAACGAACACCCAGATGGGCAGCATATCGGTTGAATTTCATATCCGCGGCCTTTGCACAGCTGCCACCGATCATCGCTGCAGCGGGATCACGTGGCGAGCGTTCGATAGCCGTAGCATAGGCGGGACGCAAAATAAAAAGGGCGGCAGATCGCTCTGCCGCCCAAAGGCTTCGAAGATGAAGAAGATTACTTCAGCGCGCTCAGGGTCACGTCAGCCGAGAGCTTGGCGATGAACGACGCGCCGCACCACTTG
>Ga0066256_1003053_pt1 | contig 16865 bp, 16 predicted proteins | sample ThiBio_1000_biof_FD_87107 | JGI IMG/M metagenome (GOLD analysis project Ga0066256, IMG submission 87107) | Wastewater bioreactor microbial communities from Cape Town, South Africa - Thiocy_expt_1000_biof (version 2) | ecosystem: Engineered > Bioreactor > Thiocyanate-remediating >...
CGGTCCGCCGCATGTCGGTGAGCCCGGCCTTCGCCTGGTCCTACCGGCTGCTCTATTCGCTCGCGGCGGTGCCGGGGATGCTGCTGACCTGCATCGCCCTGGTCGCCGGGGCGATGCGGCTCGACCGCGATCCCCGGCTGCTCGGCCTGCTCTACGACATGGGCTTCCTCTCGTTCAGCGGGACCATGGGGATCTTCCTGGTCGGCTCGGTCGTCTGGGCGGTCGCCATCCTGCTCGACCGGAACGGCGTCCTGCCCAAGTGGTTCGGCTACTTCAACATCTGCAACGCCCTGACCGAGGTCGTCGTCGCGACCTGCTGCATCGTCAAGGAAGGGCCCTTCGCCTGGAACGGGGTGATCGCGTTCTACATCAACATGGTGGTGTTCGGCATCTATACCGGCGTGTTCATCACCTACCTCAAGCAGATGATCGAGCACGAGGAGCCGGAGCGGGACTACCTGCCGAACCGGCTGGCGCTGCTGTGAGCGGGGAGCGGCCCATGGCGCAGACGGCGAAGCGCGAGACGATCCCCGGGCAGCCCGCCATGTGGGTGCTGGTGATGATCGAGGCGCTGACCTTCTCGGCCTATTTCGTGGTCTATACGGTCTGCTACCGGCGCAGCCCCGAGCTGTTCCTGCAATCGCAGGGCCAGCTCCACCTTGACCTGGGCGTGCTCAATACGATCGTCCTGCTGACCAGCTCGTGGTCGATCGCGCGCTGCGTGGAGCGGACCCGGGCGGGGGACTTCGCCGCGGCCCTGGCCAACGTCTGGCTGACCATCGCCGGGGGCCTGATCTTCTGCGCGATGAAGCTCTACGACTGGTCGATGGCGATCGGGCAGGGGCTGACCTTCACCACCAACGACTTCTTCCAGTTCTACTACTTCCTGACCGGGATGCACCTGCTGCACGTCCTGGTCGGGCTGATCGCGCTCGGCGTGATCGTCTACCAGCTCTCCGGGCCGCAGCGCCGGTCCCGCGAGATCGTCGAGACCTGCGCGACCTATTGGCACATGGTCGATTTCCTGTGGGTCATCATCTTCGCGCTGCTCTACGTGATGAGGTGATCGGATGGGTACTTTCGGACAGACGCGGCTGGTGCTGACCTGGCTCGTCCTCTCGGGGATCACGCTGCTGGCCTGGTGGATGGGCGCGCATCACGGCGTGGGCGTGCCGCGACCGGATGCGGCGGTCGCCGTCGGCGCGATCGCGATCACCGTGGTCAAGGTGCGGGTGATCCTGTGCGAGTTCATGGACGTCCGCCACGCGCCCGCGCGGTTGCGCCATGGGACCGACGCCTGGCTCGCCCTCTTCGCGGCGGCGATGCTGACGGCTTACTTCGCCTGAGGCTGTTGCTTGCCCGGCCGGGCGAAGCGCGATAGCGCATGAGGATGGAAAGCGTGCGGGACAAGGCGGCGGACGATCGGGCGGCGCCCGCACCGGAACATTCTGATCCACGTATCCGCCGCACTCGCAAGGGTTTCCGGCTGGCGCTCCAGGAACTGCTACAGGAAGCGCCGTTCGAGCAGATCACGATCCGCGACATCGTTGCCCGGGCCGATATCGCCTATACCACCTTCTTCCGGCACTACCCGACCAAGGAGGCGCTGCTCGCCGATCTCGCGGACGAGGAGATCGGCAAGTTGCTCGACCTGTCGCTGCCGGTGCTCGGATCGCACGACGGTTATGCCTCCTGCCTGGCGCTGTGCAACCATGTCATGGCCAGCCGGTCGCTGTGGACCGCCTTGCTGCTCGGCGGCGCGCAGGGCGCGATACGCACGGCCTTCGTCGATCAGACCCTGGCGCGTCAGGCGAACTGGCCGGCACCTCAAACCTGGTTGCCCCAGGATATCGGTACTATCCTGGCGACCTCAGCGACCGTCGAATTGCTGGCCTGGTGGCTCCGCCAGGCCGAGCCCGATCCTCCCTCGCGCATTGCCGAGATCATGGACCGAGTGATCGTCTCGACCTTGCTCGGCAAGAGTGGAGGCGGGGATTGAGGCGATCGATCGCCGCTGGATCATTCGAAGAAGCGGGCGGTTGCGGACTGATCTGGTCGGCGATCCGCTGACTTAGTCGCGACATCCTTCCGCGAAACGGCGGATGGCATCGGGCTCGTGGATGGTGAGCCGTTGTTCGTGACTGGCAAGAATTCCTGCTTTTTCCCAGGCGGCCAGCGTTCGGCTGGCGGTATGGAGGGTGGTCCCGGCGAATTCGGCGAGGTCCTTGCGGCGAAGCGGTATTTCGATTGTGGTGCCGCGCACGCCATCGCGTCCCGCTTGCTCGACGAGACGGACGATGGCGTGGGCGATGCGTTGCTCGGCTCGCTGCGTCGTGATTTCGCGTACCCGCTCCTGCAACTGCGCCATGCGAAGCCCCAGCACCTTGATCACGTTGAACGAGATCGCGGAGTAACGCCCCATCAGGTCGAGCAGGTCGTTCTCCGACCAGGTCAGGACGGTCGACGCTTCGACCGCGATCGCATCGGCTGGAAAACGGTGGTCCGTGAATAGCGGCAGCGTGCCGAACATCTCCCCGGGGCCGATGAAGCGGACGATCGTCTGGCCGCCGTCGCTTCCGGTCTGCACGATGCGGATGCTGCCGACGGCAAGGGCGTAGGCCCGATCGACTGGCTGGCCCTGCTCGAAGATCAGCGTGTCCTTGGCGACGCGCTCCGTACGCATGGCCGCGCGGACATCGGCGAGGGCGCCTTCGGGAAGCGAACGGAACAGCTCGAGCAGGCCGATCCTTTCGAGCGGTACGGGCGCGTCCATTGCCATCCAATCCGTCCCTCGCTCCTGCAAGTCGCGATCGATTTTCCGATCCACACGCCGACCGGCAAAAATCGTCTCAGGATTTGCGCTGGAACAAACCCTCCATCGTTCTCACGGCATAATATGCGAACAACTCGCAATAGCAATTCCTGGGGGTTCGCATGCATGCCTCGATTGTCCGTCCATCCGCGTTGCTTCCGGACCGTCCCTGTATGCTGTCCGTGCTCGGCGTGCTGGCGGTTTCGGCCGGCCTCATGCCGCAGAACCTGTGGGCCCAGTCGGCAACGCCCGGCGCGACCGATGAGATCGTCGTGATCGCGCCGCGCAGCCCGGTGGTCGCAAGGCTCGACGCGGCAGCCGGCGGCACGGCGATCGTGTCGGCCGAGACCATGCCGGGAAGCGCGAACCTTACCATTTCGCGCGCGCTGGCGGACGTGCCCGGCGTGGTGGTGCAGGATTTCTTCGGCGGAAATGACCAGCCGCGTATCCAGATCCGCGGGTCGGGCCTGCAACAGAACCCCGTTGAGCGCGGTGTGCTGATCCTGCGCAACGGCCTGCCGCTCAATCGCGCCGACGGCTCCTATATCGTCGGCTTCGCCAATCCCGGCGAGGCCGAGGCGGTCGAGGTCTATCGGGGGTACATGGCCAACCGGCTCGGCGCGACCGTGCTCGGCGGCGCGCTCAATCTGATCTCGCCCACGGGCCGCAGCGCGCCCGGCGTGGCCCTGAAGGCCGCCGGCGGTAGCTTCGGCCAGTTCAGCGGCGGCGCGCAGGCGGGTTTCGCCGGCGAGCGGTTCGACATGCTGGTGCGCGGCGATGTTTCGCGCCGCGACGGCTACTGCGATTACAATGCCTCCCGTCGCTGGGGCGTCGGCGGCAATGTCGGCCTGCGCCTGTCCGACGACGTGACCGTCCGCGTGTTCGCCAGCTATGCCGATCTCGGCTTCGACGTCTCGGGGCCGCTGACGCGCGACCTGCTCAGGAGCGATGCGCGCGCCGTGTTCACCGGGCCGACCGTGACGCCGCAAGGGGCGATCAATCCCGGCCCGAACGTCGTGCGCGACCGCCCGCGCCGGGAGGCGAAGCAGGTCCAGGTCGGCGCGCGCGCGACGGGAACGTTCGGCGCGCATGTCGTCGATCTCGCCTTCGGCTATGCCCGGACGGACGACATGTTCCGTTTCCCGATGTCGGCCGGCATCCGCGAGACCGAGGGCGACGACTTCACCCTGGTGGCGCGCTACGCCTTCAAGCCGGACGCGGCGCGGCCGCTCCCGCTGTTCGAGGCGACGGCGCAATATGTGACCGGCTCGGCCGACCGGGAGAACTATCTCAATGTTGCGGGCAAGCGCGGCGCACTGTTCGGTCGCAGCCGGCTCGAGGCCGATACGCTGGCGCTCAACGCGGGCTTCAATATCCCGCTGGGCGATCGGCTGACGCTTTCGCCGTCGCTTTCCTGGTCGCGGGCGACGCGCGACAACATCGACCGCTACGGCCTGCCGACGCGGTCGACCAACGCCTACAGTCCCGCTAATCCGACCATGGCGCTGCCGAACGGCGCGGTGCCGACGGTCAGTTCCAGCTATGCGCGGACATACGAAGGCTGGAGCCCGGCGCTGGGTCTCTCCTGGCAACCGTCCGAGGATCAGACGATCTTCGCGGCCGTGAGCCGCAGCTTCGAGCCGCCGACCCACGACGATCTGTTGGCGACCGTGAACGGCACGCCCAACAGCAGTCCTGGGCGCCCCAATCCCGCAGCTCCGGCCGCGCCGACCGCCGTCTTCGTCACGCCCGCGCTCAAGGCGCAGCGCGCGACCACGCTCGAGGCAGGCTGGCGCGGCCGTTCGGGCATCGTCTCATGGGATGCGATCGTCTATTACTCATGGGTCCGCAACGAGCTGCTGAGCCTGCGTGACGAGACCGGCGTTTCGCTGGGCGCGATCAACGCGCCACGGACACGGCATTTCGGCATCGAGCTCGGTCTGACGGCCAAGGTGTCTCCAACGCTCACCGGCCGGATCGCCTATACCTTCCAGGACTTCCGCTTCCACGACGATCCGCTGCGCGGTGACAACCGGCTTGCCGGGGCCCCGCGCCACTGGATCAACGCCAACCTGACCTGGCGTCCGGTCGACACGCTGATGCTGCAAGGCAATCTGCGCTGGATGCCGGAGAGAACGCCGGTCGACAATCTCGGGACGCTCTACAACGATCCCTATGCGACCGTGGATCTGCGCGGCGAGTACCGGCTGAACGGGCAGGTGTCGGTCTTTGCCGAGGTCACCAACCTGTTCGACAAGACCTATGCCGGCTCGACCCTGATCGTCGACCAGGCGCGTCCCGACCAGGCCGCGTTTCTGCCTGGGGACGGCCGTGCCTTCGGCGGCGGCATCAGCCTCAAATTCTGACCCGAGGAAGGACAAGACCCATGAAGCATTGCACTCTCCTGCTCGCCGCCATCTCGCTGGCGCTCCCGGCTGCGGCTTCCGCCAAATCGACCCCGCTCGACATCGACCGGCTGCACTACGAGACGGTCCACGATGCCGCCCGCCGCGGAATCATCGCGGTCGACGGCCAGGGGCGGCCGCTCACCTTCCTGCTCCGCATCGCCAAGGGCCAGTTCCTGCCGCCGCACGGCGCGAGCGGGCCCATTCGCCTGCTCACCGTGATCTCCGGCACGCTGTCATGGGGCGACGGCAACAAGGTCGATCCCGCCAGCGAGCGCACGTTCGGCCCCGGCAGCATCATCGTCGTTCCTGCACAGGGCGGCGAGCATTGGGCGGCCGCGCGCAAGGACGACGTGCTGCTCCAAGCCGTGCTGGTCCATGACGGCGCGCTCGCCGCCGAAGCGGCCGGGCAGCTCGCGCCATGATCGACGATCTGGCGCTGGCGCGCGTCCTCCATATCCTGGGCGTCGTCGTCTGGATCGGCGGCGTATCGATGGCGTCCACTGTGGCGTTGCCCGCCGTGCGGCGTGGGGCGCTCGGGGCCGATCGCCTCGCGGCGTTCCAGGCATTCGAGAAACGTTTCGTCTGGCAGGCTCGCGCCGCAGTGCTCGTAGTGGGCCTGTCCGGCTTCTACATGATCGAGCGCCTCGACCTGTGGAGCCGGTTCGCGGATATCCGCTTCTGGTGGATGCACGCGATGGTGTTCGTGTGGTCGCTGTTCTTCCTCGTGCTGTTCATCGGCGAGCCGTTGGTCCTGCATCGTTATTTTCCGCCATGGGCGCGGCGCGATCCCGAGCGCGCGTTCGCGGCGCTGCATCGGGTCCACATCGTGTTGCTTGCGCTGGCCCTGGTGACGATCTTCGGCGCGGTGGCGGGTAGCCACGGCTGGCTGCTGTTCTAGGTTCGGACCTGCAAATCGCGGGGCGTGCCAGCCCGCATGGTATCGATCGTCTCAATGGGCCAGCGAGAGACGCGAGACGTCGAAGCCCGCGCCCCGGAGATGCGCGAGGGTTGAGCGCATCGCGCGTAAGGAAGGGGTGGCTGTTTCCTTGCCGGTTAGCAGCACGAGCGTGCCTTGCGCCTTGTCGTTCTCGTCTGCGGCGACGTCTCGCCACAGGCCGAGCAGGACGGCTTCGTCCTCGCTGATCGCAGGTGCGTCGACGGACGAAAATCCAAGCCGGACGGCGCCGCCATGATGGAGCAGGGCCATGGCGATGTGAAAATCCGGGAGCATCGGGCGTAGGTTCAACTGGGTAAAGGCCTGGTGCAGCGCAAGGGGCGGGCATGCGCCGCGTTCCGCCGCGTGCCGCCAACCGCGCATGGCCCAGAGCAGGAAATGACCGCTGCGCGACAACACGTTGGTTGGCTGGTCGACGAGATGATACACTCGACGCTCTCCCGAAGAGACTCCGTCAACAGTACGCTACTGCGAGTCAATTGCAAATAGACTCTCCCTTCTCTAGTGGAGTGCGGGAATGCTTTCCGGCTTTCGCATCGGGAATGCTTTCCGGCTTTCGCATATGGACTCGCGTATGGCGTCCGGAGGTGTTTTTGTCGCTTTGCAGACCTGCTGGAGAACCCATGACCGAGACCCGCACCGAAACCGACAGCCTCGGCCCGATCGAGGTGCCCGCAAGCGCCTATTGGGGAGCGCAGACCCAGCGCAGCATCGAGAACTTTCCTTTCGGGGCCACCGAACGGATGCCGATCGGCATCGTTCATGCGCTGGCAGTCGTGAAGCAGGCCGCAGCGCGAGTGAACCGCGCGCATGGGCTGGACGGCACGCTGGCGGATGCGATCGAGAAAGCTGCTGCCGAGGTCGTAGCCGGCGAGCATGACGACCAGTTTCCGCTCGTCATCTGGCAGACCGGCAGCGGCACCCAGTCCAACATGAACGTCAACGAGGTGATCGCCGGTCGCGCCAACGAGATCTTGACCGGAACGCGCGGCGGCAAGAGTCCTGTCCATCCCAACGACCATGTCAACATGGGCCAGTCGTCGAACGACAGCTTCCCGACCGCGCTTCATATCGCCGCGGCCCTGGCCGTCAACGATGCGCTGTTGCCGGCGCTCGACCGGCTCCACGCGGCGCTGGACGACAAGGCGATCGCCTGGGCCGATATCGTGAAGATCGGCCGGACGCACTTGCAGGATGCGACGCCGTTGACTTTGGGACAGGAGTTTTCGGGCTATGCACAACAGCTCGCCCAAGCGCGCGAACGGATCGTGCAGGCGCGCGAGGGCATGCTTCCCCTGGCGCAGGGCGGCACTGCGGTCGGCACCGGCCTCAATGCTTCGCCGGGCTTCGACGGAGCCATGGCGAAGGAGATCGCGGTGCTCACCGGCCTGCCCTTCCGCACCGCGCCCAACAAGTTCGAGGCGCTGGCCTCCAACGACCCGCTGGTCCACCTTTCCGGCACGCTGAACGTGGCGGCGGTGGCCTTCACCAAGATCGCCAACGACATCCGCCTGCTCGGTTCCGGTCCGCGCTCGGGGCTGGGCGAACTGGACCTGCCGGCCAACGAACCGGGCAGCTCGATCATGCCGGGCAAGGTCAACCCCACCCAGTGCGAGATGCTGACCATGGTGGCGGCGCAGGTGATCGGCAATCACCAGGCGGTGACGGTGGGCGGCCTACAGGGCCACCTAGAGCTCAACGTCTTCAAGCCGCTGATCGGCGCTGCCGTGCTGCGCTCGATCCATCTCCTCGCCGTCGGCGCGGAAAGTTTCGCGGAGCGCTGCGTCGAGGGGCTGGAAGCCAATGCGCAACGGATCGCCGAACTGGTCGATCGTTCGCTGATGCTCGTTACCGCACTGGCGCCCGAGATCGGCTATGACAATGCCGCGAAGATCGCCAAGCACGCCCATGAGAAAGGGCTGACGCTCAAGGAAGCGGGGCTCGCGCTCGGCCTCGTCGATGAGGCGACGTTCGATCGCCTGATCCGGCCCGAAACCATGGTCTGATCGGGGAGCCTGGCGCGATGCTCTCTCGCGCCAGTCACGTCGGCTCTTACCGCATACTATGCCGGATGGTCATCCATGTCCCGGAGAAGGGGATTCCAAGTCCTCGCCGTCATCATGATGGGAACCGAGGCCAAGCCCGGTGCCCAGGCCTCCAGCGCCCATGCCCCCGGCGGCCATGCCCATACCCATGCCGCCTCCACCACCGCTTCCGCCGCCTTGACGGCTCTCGCCCTTGTCGCCCTTCTCGCGTCCGCCGCCGGCCGCCGGTCGCGCCGGCCCCTGCATCGGGATCGCCACATCGGACGGGATCGGATCGAGGTCGAGCGCCTCGCGGATGAACGCGCGGAGGGAGACGACCAGGCCGGCGGCGCTCAGGTCCAGCGCCGATTTCGGCTCGGACCCCGGCACCTCCGCATGGCGGCGCAGGTCGCGCAGATGGGCAGGGTCGACGGCGAGGTTGCCGGTAAACGACCCGCCCAGCGTCTTGTAGGCGGCGATCAGGGTTCGCAGCCGCTCGTTGATCTGGCGGTTCATGCGCTCCCGGCGCTGCTGGATCGTCATCATCGTAAGAAGGCGGATGCCGACGCCGATCAGGGTGATGACCGCCAAGCCGAGCAGGGTGGTGACAAGAGCGCGCCACGAGCTGAAATCAAGGTTGCGCATTGTGGCCTCGACGACATGGGACGGCCGGCCGGGTGGTCAGCCGTCGTTCAGAGTCCTGTCGTGACACAGGACGGCCAACAGAAGGAGAATATTCATGCAACTGATCAAACTTGCCGCTCTGACGATTGCTGCGGGCGCGACTCTTGGGGCTGCTGCCGTGCCCGCCGTTGCCGCTCCTCACCGGCACAAGCCTCGCCCGCACAAGGTGTGCAAGATCGAGCGGGTGCACGGCCATGCCAAGCGCGTTTGCCGCTGGGTTCGCTGATGTCGGGGGCGCCCGTGCGCGGGCGCCCTTTTCTCAATCGCTCACGGCATCGATGCGGCATGGCGTGATGTCATATGAGACAGTGCCGTATTGTTGTTGGGTCGGGCGTCTTTGCTCGTCTGCTCCAGGTTGCGGCGTTTCGGCTCACCGCCAGTCGATTGGGGCTAACGATGCGGGTATCAACGCGCCGCAGCTACGCGGTTGCCCACGCCTGAGACCGACACGCGGGGCCGGCCTTGGCCGTTCACGCGCCAGATGACGGTATTGTCCACGCCGCTTACCTGGATGGTCGCGCCGGGGTGCAAGGTGATATGAATCTCGTTGTCGGTTCCGGAAACGGTCAATCCAGGGCAGTCCCCGCTGAAGGTGATGCGATTATCCGTTCCGCTGACCGTAGCCGGACGTCCCTGGCAATCGACGCTATGGGCCATCTCGACCCCGCTCACATTCGCGCCGTTGCGCGCTCCGGTTCCCCGGCTCTGCGCGAGTGCTGCGCTTGGCATCGACAACAGCGCGGCGACGCTGGCGGCGATGAAAATCTTTGAAACCATGTGACTCTTGACCAATACCGCCTCCCATATCGCGCGCATGAAATCCACGTCCCGCTAGTCAGATCAGAAATGTTTCCGCGCCAAGAATGGACAAGCATCATGAGCGGCCGGATGTGCCGGGTTTGCGTCTCCCCGCTCCGACAGCATCAGCTTCATTGAACGACGAGCGCCCATGACCGCGTGCCAAGGCGGATGATCCGCAGGCAGCCGGCCACCTACCGTCCAGGTTGGGCATCGGAGACGCGCATCAACCAACTAGGCAGCCTGACCAGTCCTCACGGGCAGTCCACAACTGTCCAGCGCCAAGCGCATGCTTGTTTTGCTATTGTGCTGCTCGGGACATTGAGGTGGGGCGATGCGCGTTCAGCAAACGAGTGTGCTTGCACGAAAGACGAGGACGCCTGTCAGCACGGGAGCGTCTAGGGCGGAGCTGGCGCGGAACCTGCGCTTTTCGACCAAATTTGCCTTGATCGAAACTGCCGAGCGGCTGTTTGGCCTGCATGGCTTTGACGGCATCTCGCTAAGGGAAATCGCCGCCGAGGCGGGGCAGCGGAACGTCAATGCCGTTCAATATCATTTCGGCAGCAAGCGCGGCTTGATCAATGCAATCCTCGACTTCCGCTTTCGCCAGGCTGATGAGCTCAGGAAGGAGTTGCACGCGCACAGGTATGCCGGCCGGGACATGGCGGATCTGGAAGTGCGGGACTTGCTGAGACTGATTTGGGAGCCCGGTTTCATGGAGGCGCCTCATGAGAGCGGGATAACCACGTTCCGGTTTCACCTCCAGTACCGTCTCAATGCGCATATGGCGGACCACCCATTCTACTACTTCAACGATCAATCCGTCCCGATCGAACGGCTGGGACAAGATCAGGACCGCCCATGCATGTACGCCGTCGCGCGCTGCTTGAGGGCTAAGCTCCCCGAAATAGACGATGCGAGCTTTCACAAGCGGACGGCTACGATCGACTATATGTTCCTCTGTTCGGTGGTGGAGCACGACAACAGGCAACGGATGCAGGGCCTGCATTCCGATTTCGATTTTGACCTGATCCTGAACATGATGACTGCGGCGCTCTCCGCGCCGACGTGATTGCAATCAGGGCCTCTGAGTATCCTGCTGCCGGAGAGGCAAGCCGTCATTTCTTTGGTGTCCGGCGTGACGGTCGGCGCAGCGATGCCGATCGGCAACACGTCCAAATTAAAACACCAGATTTATTTTAATGCGATTGTTCTAATCATGCCTCTTGGCTATCCGGCGCATCCCGGCGTTCAGACCGGGAAAGCTGGAGGATGCCGGCCCCCCGCAGCCATGCTGCGCTCTCGACAGGCTGGCGTCCGCTGCGACGGAGGAATTATGAATAACGGTATCAAGCGGGCACTTTTCGTGGGCATCGCGACCTGGGCGCTGCTGCCCGGTGTGGCTTATGCGCAGACGGATCAGGCGAATGAAGGCGCGCCCGCCGCAGCCGATGACGGTGGCGACACGATCGTCGTCACGGGCACGCTGATCCGCGGCATCGCGCCGGCCGGCAACAACGTGATCGGCGTCTCGACCGAGCAGATCGCGGCGTCCGGCGGCACGACGACCAACCAGATTCTCCAGAGCCTGCCGCAGGTCGGCAACTTCTTCAACCAGATGCCCGCGGGCGTCTCCGCCGTGTCCGGCGCCAATTCGAGCAACCCGATCAGCCGCCCGAACCTGCGCAACCTGCCGGGCGCCAACACCAGCGGCGGTGCGCAGACCCTGGTGCTGCTCGATGGTCGTCGCGTGGTCGGCGCGGGCATCGCCCAGGTCGCCGTGGACCCCGACATCATCGCCCCGGCCGTGATCGAACGGGTCGAGGCGCTGACCGACGGCGGTTCGGCCGTCTATGGTTCCGACGCGCTGGGCGGTGTCTTGAACTTCATCACCCGCCGCAAGTTCAACGGCCTCCAGGCCAGCGCTCGCGTCGGCTTCGGCGATGACTACCGCTCGTTCGACGCCAGCGTGATTGCCGGCAAGGACTGGGGCACCGGCGGCCTCTACCTGTCCTACGGCTATGCCCATCACAATGCGGTCTACGGTTCGGACCGCGATTTCGTGAAGCAGATCGACTGGAAGACCGGCATTCCGGCCGGCCGCAACTGCGCCGCGCCGAACGTGACGGTCAACGGGACGAGCTACGTCTGGTCCGGCACGGGCATCGCCGCGGGTGGGCCGGTCACCTGCGACCTGTCCGACGACATGGCGATCTATCCTGAGAATACCCAGCACACTGTCTTCGGCCGGTTCGTCCAGGACCTCAGCGATTCGGTGCATTTCGACGTGACCGCGATGTGGTCGCGGCGCGAGATCGTCGGCAACGGCGGCACTCTGGGCAGCGGCACCCTGGGCAGCGGCGCCACCGGCGACGTCACGCTCAACTCGGGCGTGAACTCGACCTACCGCGATCCGGGCGGCGCGAACGCCGGCATGGCCGAGCGGGTGCTGTTCAACTACGCGCCGCTGTTCGGCCCGCGGTCCAACACCCAGGAAACCAACCTGACGAGCTGGAGCGTGGCCCCCTCGCTGACCGTCGAACTCGGCAGCGGCTGGCAGCTTCGCACGCTGTTCAGCTACGGCAAGGCGGTGACGACCAGCCGCAATGCGGCGATCAGCGCCGCCGCGCAGAGCACCGCGATCGCCAACGGCACACTCGATCCGTTCGACGTCGGCGCGACCAGCCCCGCCGTTGCCGCCTCGCTGCTCCAGTACAGCCGTGCGATCGGCCGCAACGAGCTCTACGACTATCGGGCGATCCTCGACGGTCCGCTGGTCGAGCTGCCCGGCGGCTCGGTGCGTGCGGCTCTGGGCTACGAGCACATGCACGACAACTTCATGTCGCAGACGACCAACTCGACCAGCTATGCGCTGCAGACGCCCAACCGCTATACGCAGAAGGTCGACTCGGTCTTCGGTGAGCTGCAGATTCCGCTGATCAGCGGTCAGAACTCCAGCTCGTTCGTCAACGAGCTGACGGTTTCGGCCTCGGCCCGTTACGACAAGTACAGCGACTTCGGCAGCACCTTCAACCCGAAGGTCGGCGTCACCTACCGTCCGGTCGAGTGGTTCGCGATCCGCGGCAACTGGGGCAAGTCGTTCACCGCGCCGAGCCCGGTCGACCAGCTCAACGTCTTCGCCTCGACGGTTTCGCCGGTTCCGGCCAACTTCCTCCAGGCGCCTCCGGGGGTTACGCCCGGCAGCAACGAGGTTGGGCTGTTCGTCGCCGGCACCGCGACCGGCATCCAGCCGCAGAAGGCGACCAACTGGTCGATCGGCGCGGAGATCAAGCCGCCGTTCGCGGAAGGGCTGAGGCTGAGCGCCACTTACTACCGCATCAACCTGAACGGCACGATCGGTCGCCCGGTCACGGGTGCGGACCTGACCTCGTTCTACTCGGGCTTCCCGCAACTCTACATGACCCGTCCGTCGGGCCAGGATCTGGCGAACTACCTCGCGCAGTTCGATCCGGCGAACGTTTCCTTCACCGTCCTCAATCCGACTTCGAGCTCGCAGGCGCAGATTTCGGCGGGCGGTCAGACTTCGTCGATCCTGGTGCTGCTCGATACCCGCGGGCGCAACCTGGGCACGACCAAGCTGAGCGGGCTCGACTTCTCGGCGAGCTACGTGATGGATACCGGCTTCGGCTCCGTCGACGCCAGCTTCGCCGGCAACTGGCGGATCAGCCAGAAGTCGCGCTCGAACGCGACCGCGGCGCTAGTCGACGATCTGGCCTACGATCCCAGCCTGACCTTCCAGGCAACCCTGGGGGCGACGGTGGGCAACCTGCGCGGCCAGGTCATCTGGAACCACACCGGACCCTTCGCGCTCAGCGCGTCGAGCCCGCCGGCGGCCTTCGGTCAGGCGCGGGTCGATGCGTTCGATTCGATCACCCTGTTCTTCCGGTATCAGGTCCCGGAGCGCGTGTTCGGCAAGGCCCTCGACCTGACGCTCAATGTCCAGACCCTGTTCGACGCGGCCCCGCCGGTGTACATGAGCTCGCAGCTCTCGGCGCCCGGCTACGATACGCAGGGCGGTCACGCCTTCACGATCGGCCGCATTGTCCAGCTCGGCATCAGCAAGAAGTTCTGACGCCTTACTACAGCATCGATAGCTATCCGCGCGGCAACTTGCTTGCCGCGCGGATACTATCCCAATCCGTGCGGTCGGAGCGCTTCGATGCGGTGCGCGATGCACGCAATAATGATAAGATGATTTCAATGATAAGATGATTTCCAGCCGGGACCAAAAACAACACTAACAGCTGCGGACAGGAGAGGAGCGACTGAAATGCAGGTCAATCGCCGCACGTTCTTCCACTCGAGCGCCGCGCTTGGCGCGTTTATGGCAGTGGATGGGGCAACCGAAGCGCTTGGCGCCGGCTCCGGCACGCCGCTCCCCTCGTACAGCGACCCGATGTACACCGAGCCCTATATCGACGTCGACGAATGGCGCGACCAGCCGGTGCGGCATCGCTATGTCCACGGCGGCTTCAAGGGCACGGACCTGCGTTTCATCATGCAGTTCCCGCCCAAGGACGTGTATCAGGGCCGATTCTTCCAGTATCTGACCCCCGTAGTCCTTGCCGAGGCCCAGGCGCTCAACGTCTTCAATAACGACCTCATCGGCTTTGCCGCCGACAGCGGCGCTGCGGCGGTCGTCTCGAACCAGGGCGGCCTTGCTCTGGTCGCGCAGCACGGCGGGGGCGGCGATCCCACGATCGGCGGCTATCGCGCCAGCGCGGCGGTGGCGATGTATGCGCGCAAGGTTGCGAACGAGATGTATGGGCCGCATCGCACCTACGGCTATGCTTTTGGCGGCAGCGGTGGCGGCTACCGCACGCTCAGCGGGGCAGAGAACACCGATACCTGGGACGGCACGGTTCCATTCGTCCACGGCAACCTTCAGGCTTGGCCGAACAGCTACGCGGCGCGAGCTCGCGGACATAGAATCCTCAAGAACAAGATTGCGGTGATCGCTGATGCGCTGGAGCCGGGCGGCAGCGGCAACCCTTACGCCACCCTCAGCGCGGATGAGCGCAGCGCGTTGGAAGATGCGACGCGCCTCGGCTTCCCGCAGCGGACCTGGATATTCAACGACACGATCGGCGTCGGGCCGCTCAGCGTAATCTTTCAGGGCATCCAGACGCTGGACCCCGATTACTTCGAAACGTTCTGGAAGACTCCGGGATACCTCGGCCACGATTCCCCGCATGTCTTCGATGACGTTCGCGTCCGGCACCGGGCCAGGATCAAGCGCGTGATCATGTCGAACGACGCGGCCTCCGCAGGCGTGCCGCCGCCGCCGATGCGCGGTCAAGCCGATCCCGACACCGCCTGGCGGACCTTCGAAAGAGAGCAGGGGGCACCGCTCCCTGTGGCGATCGAGGTGGATTCGACTCCTCCGCCCGGCAGCTTGCTCGACATGGCCAATATCAACTTGCTGTCGGGCAGCAGCGCAGGAAAATGGCTTATCCTTGGCGGGCTGGAGGGCAACATCGCCCTGTTCCAGTTTGCCCCTGCCGGCGGCAACCTGCGCAATGTGACCGACGGGCTGCGCGCCGGCGACGAGATCCAGTTCGATAATTCGAACATTCTCGCCTACGAAACCTACTATCGCCACGCGTTGCTGACGCCCGACTACTATGTCGGCAATTTCCTCAGGAAGCCCGACGGCACCCCGATCTATCCGCAGCGGCCCAAGCTGATCGCGCACGATCTAATGGCCGGTGCAACGCCGACGATCCCCAACGGCAAGTACTTCGGCAAGATGATCGTCATCCAGAACATGCTCGATTGGGATGCCCACCCTTGGTACGCCGATTGGTACCGCACCAAGGTCAAGGAGAACCTCGGCCCGCGCTTCGGCGACAACTATCGGCTCTATTACGTCGACTACGCCACGCACGGTCCGCTGCCCGACCCGACGCGGACCATCCCCTATCACGGCGCGCTACAGCAAGCGCTGCGGGATATCGCCGCCTGGGTCGAGCGCGGCGTCGCGCCGCCACCGGAGACGGTCTACAAGGTGACGGATGGCCAAGTTCATCTCCCTCCCAAGGCGGCCGAGCGCAAGGGTATCCAGCCGGTCGTGACCCTGCTCGCCAACGGCGCGGCCAGTGCTCAGGTCAAGGCCGGCGAGCCGGTCGAGTTCACCGCCGTGCTCGAAACCCCGCCAGGCGCAGGCTCCATCGTCGCCGCGCAGTGGGACTTCCTGGCGGGACCCCAGCCGGAAGACGGGAATCCAGGAGCTTTTGCGGGCGAAGGATCCAATCCCGGCAGCCGGCCTCGATTCACCATCGACGAGCCGATTGCGCCGAAATCACTGGTACGGGTGAGCAAGCGCTTCACCTTCGACAAGCCGGGCACCTACTTTCCGGCGTTGCGCGCCTATTCGCAGCGGCAGGGTGATGCGTCGAGCAAATATGCGCGTATTTCCAATTTGGGTCGTGTTCGCGTGATCGTTACCTGAGAGGAGCTGGGCTTGGCTAACAGGCTGCGGCGGAACCTTCCGCGCAGTCGCTACAGGTGTGTCGGCATTTTGATCCATCCCACAGCAAGCGCTCGTCACTGGATGGTGCCGCGCGTCCTGTCGCGATCTTGCGGCCAAGCGCCGCCTCGCAAAGCATCATCAGGCTATCGAACACCGGTCCGCCGCTTATCGCGCGCTGCGCGCCAGCAGCGGGCTGTCGCCGCGATCATCTCTCGAAGGCTCGGGCTGGTTGCCGGATATGGAAGGGCTGCGTACATCATGACGCGCGCTTCGGCAGCAGCTGGCCGGCCTGGGCACAATAGGCATCCCATGCATCGCCGAAGCGCTGACGCATCAGCGCTTCCTCGTTCGGCACGCGGATCAGCCACATGGCCGCAAAGGCAGGGACGACCAGGAAGCCAGCGACCCAGTTGTGGATGAGCAACGGCTGCGTCAGCGCAGAAATCCAGATCGCGGCATACATGGGGTGCCGGATGCGGGCATAGACGCCCCCGGTCACGAGTTCATGTTCATCGCGAACCTCAAGCCCCGGGGCTCCAGTTGCGGCCCAGATCGGCATGGCTACGCCAGAACAGCCACAGGAACGGGACCTGCGCGACCGCGCCGATCCATGTCGCCCAATCGGGCAGTGCATAGTCGAATATGGAGAAGAGACCGGTCGCGAGCTGAATCAGCGGCAGAACCATCATCG
>Ga0066256_1003054_pt1 | contig 16860 bp, 1 predicted proteins | sample ThiBio_1000_biof_FD_87107 | JGI IMG/M metagenome (GOLD analysis project Ga0066256, IMG submission 87107) | Wastewater bioreactor microbial communities from Cape Town, South Africa - Thiocy_expt_1000_biof (version 2) | ecosystem: Engineered > Bioreactor > Thiocyanate-remediating >...
CGCCAGCGTGTCCTCCCCCAGCGCCGACGCCGGCACCAGCCCCAGCCGCGCCAACCGCGCCAGGGCTGGCCGCGGCACCGGTGTGCTGGAAGGCGCCGAGCCCGCAACATGCAGCAGCGAGGTTTGAATGGGCGCTGCGGTGCGCGCAGGTGCAGCAGTGGGCGGCAGCGTCGGCGGCGCCGTCGCAGGTGGTGCAGACGGCGCGTCATCCAGCACGGTGCCATCCGCGTGCGCGGGGCGCAGCGGCAGCGCCATGATGGACGCCAGCAGGCCGTCGGCAGGCATCGGCGGCGGCTGCGGCGCGGTCAGTGCATGCACCGGGTGTGCGGCAGTGGCCATCAGCGCCGTCATGGCAAGCTGCTGGTACGCAAACGAGTCCGCGGCGGCGCGTGGTGACGCAGCGTCCAGACTGGTCACCGACTCAGGGGAGGTGTCTTCTACGCGTGGCACCGGCGCCGCAGGTGTGCGGCGCGCCCGGGGCGGCGACACCGGCTCATGCGCCGGTGGTGGTGCGGGGGCTGGCGCAGGCGCAGGCCGCGGGGCGGGGGCAGGCGCGGGGGCGGGTGGCGTGGCTGGGGCAGGCGCTGGCGCCTCCTCTTCACTCCCCTCCTCCTCCTCCGTCTCCTCCTCCTCCTCGTCATCGTAGTCGCTCTCCTCGTCATCTGCGGGTGGCGGCGCAGGGGCAGGAGCAGGGGCAGGGGCCGGGGGCGGCGCAGGTGCAGGTGCCGGGGCTTCGTCGTCAGAGTACTCGCTGCCCTCGCTCTCCTCCTCAATGACAGGTGGCGGCAGGGCGGGGCGCGGCGTGGTTGGGAAGGCAGACTCCAGGGGCGACATGAAGCCAGTCGTGTAGGAGGGCATATACGCGGGTGCGGAGGCGTACACAGGGCTGTCGTCGGGCTTGACCGCCACCTCAGCGCCCACCACCACGGACCCAACGCCCAGCTGCGGGGGCAGTGGCGGCATGTCGCCGGCGCCGTCCAGCCACAGGCCGTACTGCAGGCGCACCGCGGGGTTGGGCGGTGCCAGCGGGATCTCCATAGGACGGCGCGTGAAGGTGCGGGGCAGCGCGGCATCCACACCGGCAGGTGCACGGTTGGAGGTGTGCAGCACGTATGCGGGCGGCGTGGTGGCGTCGCCCGTGCCGGGCACGCGCAAGGCAGGCACCCACACCTGCTGCGCTACCAGCACGTGCCGCAGCTGCTCCACGGGGCCGGACGCCATGAAACCCGGGGTGCCGCCGCCGGCAATGGGGGGCGCAGGAGCACCAACTGGCGGCGCTGGCGCCCCTGCCGCCGCTCCGCCGCCGCCGGCGCCGCCGCCACCCGCCGCAGGCGCGCCCGCGTCAGCCAGCATGGCGGTGGGCTCAGGGGCCGGCATGGTGCGGGTGCGCCCAAACGCCGCCGCGGTGGGCTCTGTAAACACGTACTCCAGCGCCACCACCACCGCCATTAACTCATGCGGCACGTAGCCCGCCAGCGACACGCCTGCCTCCGCGCCCAGCAGCTCAGATTGTGGTGCCGCCAGCTCACCCAGCGTGGGCGGCGTGCGCCACTTCAGGCCGCCAGACACAACCGGCGCATCGCCGCCGCCGCCCGCGGACGCGCTGCTGGCATCCACAAGTACGTGGCCGCCACCGCCGCCGCCTGCCAGGTATGCACCCGCAATGGGCACGCTGGCGTGCGCCACGGCGGTGTAGCCGTTGTGCAGCGTGAATGTCAGCTGCCGCTTGATCACGCGCACGTGCTCCGGCCGCAGGGTGCGCGGCGACAGGCCCAGCTCCACCTCCCGATTTGCAGCAACCAAGAAACGTAGGTTGGCTTCCATGCCCGGCGGGTAGCACACCCGCACGTCACGCAGCTGCAACGTGGCGCGCGCCGGGGCGCCCGGCTGCTGCGCAGACAGCGCCGCCGGCAGGTTGCCAGCCAGAGTCGGCAGCCACACTGGGGCCGGCGGCGGGCCAGCACGCGGCGACGGCGCCGCCATCTCCAAGCCGTCCCCAGCGGCGGTGAGGGCAGCGACGGACCACGCACGGGTGGACAGCAGCGCGGGGGTGGTGACAGCGTGTAGCGGCAAGCCGGGGATGACGTCCAGGCCCGTGCCCTCGCCCTCCGGGATGGCCAGCTCCAGCTCGGTGTGGCTCCAGGCGGGGAACGCGTCGGTGCGCGTGCCGTTCACGGTGCACGCCTCCACGCGAATCGTCTGGTAGCCCTGGATGATGAGGGTGGGGCACATGCCGAAGTTGTCACCCCACAGCTTCACCGACCCGCCGGTGGTGGGCACCGTGAACGTGTTGGTACCGCCGCCGGTGAGGCGACGCGCGGCGCCAAACGTAAGCGGGTCAAAGTTACCGGTGGTGGGGTTGCGGTAGCCGATCTGGGAGATGACGGGCGGCGCGTAGGACATGGAGGAGGCGGCTGACGACATGCCGTCGCGCCACAGCTGCACTGGGATGTTCATGCCCTGGCCCTCCGGCACCACCCACACAATGACAATGGTGGGGTCTGCCAGTGAACCCACCGGGTAAGCCGACGCCACCGCCGCCACAATCTCTGCCATGTTGCTCACCGTCACCAGCGGCGTGGTGGTGGTGCCAATGCGGACGATGGCGCAGTTGCGGCGCGCCTCGCCGCTGCCCACCGTCACGTTCAGCGACTCCGTGTTCAACAGCCCCTTTGCCTGCATTGTCATCTGCGTGCCGCCCGCCGTGCGCACGCCCGATGACGCCACGATGGAGGAGATGGTGGGTGACACGTTGGAGAAGCTGTACCAGTTGGAGATCTGCTTGAAGGTGCACGACTTGGCGGCGCCCGCCGGCAAGAGGGCGTCCAGGGCCAGTGCGGCAGGGTCGTAGCAGTTGCTGGTGATGGTGATGCGGATGGTGGTGCCCGTTACAATGGCGTACGCCACCACGGTGTCCGACGACCAGTTGCCAGGCCGCACCTTGGTGGTCGCCAGCGTCACGCCCGCGTTGTCGGACGACTCAATGTTGCGCACCACCTTGTCCCGCGTGGTGGATGGCCCCGTCGCCGCCGGCCCAAAGTTGTTGCCCTTGATCTCCACGCGCAGCACCTTGGTGCCTGCCGGCACCGTGATGTTGGAGAACGCGTCCTGGAACGCGGCGTAATCCTCCGTGCCGTTGGCGACGAGCGACACCGTAATGAAGTCAATGACGGGGTTGTAGTACGAGAACAGCGCGTAGTTGGAGGCGGCGCCGTTGACGTACCCCAGGTTGGCAATGTCAGTGGTGGTGGGCGTGTACCCGCGCATGTAGTTGATGACGCGCACGGAGCGCTTCATGCCCAGCGAGTACGGCAGCTGGAAGGTGACGGACTGCAGCACGGCCGGACCCGTGGTGTTGCGGTTCTTCCACTGCGGCAGCGACAGGTCCGCCAGCGCAGGGTAGCGCGCCACCACGGGCAGCAGCACCTGCGTGCGGTCCGGCGTGTTACCAAACACCACTGCCACCTCCACGTTGGGGTTCAGCAGGCCAAACTCGTAGCCCGACACGGTGACGGTGTACGGCGCGGCGGGGTCCCACTTGGTGGGCCCCGACGACGGCGACAGTGTCAGGCCGTACGGCACGCGGTACGCGATGGTGCCAGTCGACGGCGTGCTGGACTGGTCCGCGGTGGTAATCACAAACCGCTGGCCGGTGCCAATGGCGGGCACCAGCGTCACCTCCAGGTACGAGTGGTTGGTGGTGCGCGCCACCGGCGCCACGTTCTCAAACCCGGTGGGGCCGTACGTCACCGACTGCACCAGGTCCGACCGCCCAAAGTTGGTGCCCCACAGCGCCACGCGGTTGCCGCCGTCTGTGGTCGCCGTAGTCGCGTTGCCCAGCAGCGCCACCGCGGCGATTGACGGCGCGCCGTACGACGTCGTTGGCGCGGTGGACACCTGGCCGTCCACCGTGATCTGCCACATCAGCCCCCCGCCGCCGCCCTCCGGCATCACGCACTGCAGCTGCGAGTGGTCAATGACGACGGCGCACGAGGTGGGCGTGTATACGATGCTGCCGTTCACGCCTGGCCGCACGCCGTCCATGTAGCGCGGCACGTCGTACTCGCCGGTGTACAGCACGCTGAGCGCGTTGTACAGCGCGTCGCCAGCAGCGTCACCAAAGTTGGAGCCGGTAATGAACACAGGCGCGGTGGGGCCACCCAGCGTAGGCGCGTCAAGCGCGCCCGGTCCCGAGTACGAGCTGATGACCGGCGCGCCGTAGCTGGTGTTGCGCGGCAGCACGCCCGTGAATTGCCCACCCACCTCCACCTGCCACCAGTGCTGCGTGCCGGTGCCCGGCGCCGTCACGCACGCAATCGTTTGCGCGTCCGCGTTAATGGCAGGCAGCACGCGGCAGTTGACCGCCTGGTACCGCCACGCGCCCAGCGGGCCGTACCGCACCATGTTGATGTTGGGCGGGTCCGGCTGCGCCGCATCGGTGGGCGGGCCAAAGTTCTTGCCGATGACCAGGATCTCCACGCCGCCGTCCGTGGTGGACCGCGTCGTGCCGGCACCCTGGATGTCCACCAGCACCGGCGGTTTGTATGACAGGCGGTCGGTGGAGACGGTGGCGGTGGACAGGGAGCAGGCGGACAGCGTAAATGACATGTTGGTGCCCACGCCCGCCGCGGTGGCGCACTCCAGCGTGGTGTGCGGCGACGCGGGGTCCTGCAAGCAGTCCACGCCGTAGCCATACACTATGCCCGGCCCGTACCCAATATCAATGGGGTCCTGCGTGTACGTCACATGCAGCGGGATGACGGCGCCATGCTCGTCGCGCAGCAGCGGCCCAAAGTTGTGTCCCACCACCGTGAACCCCTGCGCGCCCAGCACGTCCATGGCGCCCAGCGACAGGCCGTGGTCAGGCGTGACCGACGAGATGACGGGCAGGTCAAACGACACGGTGCAGTCCTCATGCCCGCACGGCGGGTTGGACTGCCCGCCCACCATCACCGTCAGCAGCAGGTCGGCGCCGCAGCCGGGCGCCAGCGTGACATCCACGAACGTGTGGTTCACCTCGTTCACGGCGGCGGTGAAGGCGAAGGTGGACTCGCCGTCGCCGTACGTCACCGTCAGTGGCGTGCCTGCCGCCCCAAAGTTTAGGCCGTGGATCTTGAGCGACCAGCCGGTGGTAGCGCGCGCCACCGGGTACGTCAGCGCGTACGGCGTGATGTGCGTGATGTATGGCTGCGCGTACGAGAAAGTGAGGGGCAGACCCGTCTCCAAGTCGGTGGTGTTCACCACTTTGGGGCCCGCCGTGATGGCAATGTCAAAGTCGGTGCCGACGCCGACCGGCGACCGGCACTCAAACGTCACCTCCGACGTCACATTACAGTCGTGCACCTGCAGGGTGCCCCACCTGGACGATACCAGCCTCACGTTCAGCGGGATGGACGGCGAAAAGCCCTGACCGGTGTAGCGCATGAGCTGGTTGCCGCTGGTGAGCCAGCCGGCAGGCGGCTCCTCCAGGCCGAACACGACGGGCACCATGTCGGTGACGTTGCCGGTCGCCAGCATCACGATGGACACCGTGCCGTTGGTGCACATGTGCGGCGCGCCCGCGTCGCACGCCTGCACAATCAAGCCTGGGAACACGGCGCGCGCCACCAGGTTGATGTACTTGGACCACGGCACCGCCATGTAGTCGTCGGCCGTGAGGGTAGGCGCAATGGATTTTGCAATGAGAAGCTCGCCGGCGGGCGTCATGTTGAACACGCCCGCCACGCGCGCGCCATGCGCGCCCGTGAACACGCCGGACGTCATGAGCTTGAATGTGAGGTTGGACCACTCTGGCGGGTTGTCCACATAGCCGCCGAGCGCCGGGTCATCGCCATCCCACGCGAAGGGCGCTACCTCCGCCACCAAGCTGCCGTTGGCCGCCACCGTCTCTTCCAGCACAAACACTTGGTTGCCAGACAGCCAGTGCGGGGGTGAGTTGATGTCCATGATGGTCAGCGTTATGGTTACGATGGCCGCCAGCGCCGGGTTGCTGGGCGGCGTGACCATCACATTCACCACCACCGACGCCGGGTTCTGCATTGTGTACCACGTGTAAAGCAGCGCAGTGGCGGCGAGCGGCGTGGTGGACACTACACCTGACGTGCGATTAATGGAAATTACACCGGCCTCCACCAGCGGGTCGTACACGCCGTCAGCGTTGGGCGACGCCGTGTACACCAAATCCAGCTGGTCAGGGTTGCACTTGATGGTACTGTTGTCCGCGGCGTCGCACACGGCGCCCAGGTCGGCGCCCGGCAGTGCACCCACCCACGTCTCGTTGATAGCCACCTCCAGGGTAGGTGGGAAGGTGGGCGGGTAGGCGTTGAACATGACGGTCACATTGTACGGGAAGGTAGCGGAGGCGGACACGTTGCCCTGGCTGGCCACCACCAGGACCTGCAGCGTGTACACCGGCTGGCTGCGGCCGGCAATGGTGCAGTCGTAGCCGGTGGAGGCGTCGCCGCACAGCAGGCCATCGCGGCAGATGCACAGCTTGGTGTAGTCCTTCAGCGTCACGGCGCCACTGCAGGTGGCGATCTCAAACGCATACGGATCGCCATTCACCAGCGGCGACTGCCCAACTATGCTGAACTGCAGTGACTGGCCGGCAGTGCCGGGCGCGGCCTTGAACAGGCCGACAATGGCGCCTGGCCCTGCACCCATCTTGTACGCGCTGCCATATTGGTCCAGTCGATTACCCAGCACGGTGGTGGTAAACGCCAGCTGGATGGGCGGCACAATTTCACACATGAAGGTGCTCTGCGCATTGCCTCCTTCATCCCGCAGCGACAACCCCGCCCCGCGGGTGCACGTCAGCACCGAGCTGCCGCGCACACGGTGGGTGGGCGGGCACCCAGATATTAGCTGCTGGCCCTCGTACAGCGGCACGGTGGTGACGGCAGCTGTCACGTCGCACTGCGCCTCCACCGCAAAGTTCCGGATCTGCACCACGCTGTTTGGCCCCACGTAGATGCCCGCGGAGCCGGCGGGGCCCATGGGCTCTTGCGTCGACGCGATATCCTTACCATATGTTTGGTATGATGAGTTGGCGGACAGCCACGGGTACGTGAAGTAGCCCCACGAGTTGTCCTTGTCAGGGTTGGCCCTAGCGCCATACAAGCTGAGTTGGGTGGCGGCATCGGCGGCAGGCTGTACTACAAACGAGTACGATAGGTTGCCATTGATGTATGCATACACAGACAGGAAGCGCTTCCCTGTCCCCGTCAGGGCGTTGTACTTGCCAGAGTCCTTGTTCCAGTAGCCGTACTGCGACACAAACTGGACCGTGTACCACGTGCGAGGCGCCAGCGTGGTGTTGGTGTACGCGGTGCCCATGGTGCCCGCTGGACTCCCCAAATTGGATGCCACCGCCCGCTTCACACACACCGCATTAGGGCAACCAGTCTTGGCAATCTTATGGCCGTTAATAGCATCCATGGCGTAGCCGGTGCGCAGGATGGTGAGAGGCCGCCGCGTCGAGAACTCAGCGCGCCACTGGTAGCCGCTGAACCATCCGTTGGCGTAGGTTGGGTAGATCCAGCTCGGGATGGACGCTGGGTAGTTGGCAGGGATGCCATTGGGGTTGCCAAAGTACTGCGCCGAGTTGTCCCACCGCGCAATGAGACCCACCGTCGATTTAGTGTCGTTTAGGTACACGTCGGCGGTCACCGACTGCCACAGCGTGTCCTTGGCGTACTGGTGCCAGGAGTACGCGCCCGACGGCAGCTTGGCGGACTGCAGGATGAGGGCGGCGCCCTTGCCGCTGGGCAGCGCCTCCAGGTTACCGTCGCACCGGTCCACCGTGGACGCCGCCGTGTTGGCATTCAGCACGCCAGACGCCGGGTCCAACGAGAACACGGCATTGGCGAGCTGGATGCTGGTGCGCGTGTACGTCACGTTGTCGGAGGCGTCGTACAGCAGGGTCATATACTTGTTGCGCCACGACGTCGGCGTCGTGGCATCCATGACGTCATTCACCAGGCGGCGGCGGCAGTAGTTGGCTGACTTGAGCGAGGCGTCCGACTGCAGCTGCACGGCGGGGCAGGTGGCAGCGCACACCAGTGGGTCAGCCGACCACGTGGTGCCGGAGGTGACGGAGGTGGGTGCGGCGGTACAGAAACGCGCACCCGGGCTGCCTGCCCACACAGAGGGCGCAGGGCTGCCGGAAATGGTGGTATTGGTGCGGCACGTCTGTGTGCAGTTGCCCCACCCAAGCCCCATACCGCACACATTCAGCACGGGGTCAGAGGAGTCACTGAACACCTGCGGCGACGTGATGTCCCATGGGCACGCGCCCGTCTGCGTGGACTGCATCCAGGCGTACACGCGCGCCTGCGTCACGTTGTCGTGCGCCTCGTTGTACATGAGCACGACGGACACGTCGCCTGCCAGCGGCGCGGCGCCCTGGCTGCCCATGGTCAGCGCCCCGCTGGGACCGGTCAGCACGCTGGGCGCGGGGTCTTGCGTGTTAACCCACACCGGCGACACGGCGGCGGCAAAGGCGTTGTTGGCGCCCGTTGACGTCGTGTTGAAGTACGGCACTGAAGAGTTGCAGGCGGGGTCGGCGCAGGCAAAGATGCGGTGGCGGCCGATGCCGCCCGTCACTGCCTTCATGTCCCCCGCCAGCGTGGGTGGCATGATGACGGTGGAATGGTAGGTTGTGTACTCGCGCCCCGCAGAGGCCGTCGAGAAGCGCACGGTGGAGGTGGAGGCAGCGGCCAGCGTCTTGTTGGAGTCCAGAAGGCGCATGCCAAAGCTGCCATTGACGGCGGTGGCGTTGAAGGCGTCAAACCCCACCATCCAGCCCTGAGAGTACCGGTTGCCGGTGACGCCCTGCTGGCCGTACCCCAGCATGGTGGCGACAGTGCCAGCGGCGCCGGTGGTGCGCGACCGGTATGCGATGTACACGGTCATGGGACCCGTGATGCCAAAGCTGTGCGAGTCGTTGTTCCACGGCAGCCACGACGCGGTAGCGGTGGACTGGAACGACAGGTACGCCGGGCCAAACTGGTCACCCATGCGGATGTACCGCGGCGCCGAGCCCGACGGCGACGATGCCACGTGGCCCCACCCGCTGGCGTCCTTCACATACAGCGCCGGCGTGGGCGTCGTGGTGAGCGACGACGAGCGCATGCCGTACCAGCCACGCGCGTTCATGTGGAAGCGCAGGTTGTAGGAGCGCGGCGGCATGTTTTGCGCATGGAAAAAGGCGCCGGGCAGGACGGCGGGCGTCGACATGCGCGAGCCGTCCAGCAGCACCGCCACCACGCTCACCATGTACGGATAGTACGCTGCCAGACCTGTGAAGGTCACCCAGTTGGGCGCGGGGCCAGCGGTCGTGTTGGTGGCGAGCGCGGTGACCGGCACGATGCCGCTCGTCCGGCTGCCGTTACCACGGAAGCACCGGTCGCCCGTGATGCCCACCGACGACACCGTGTTGTTGAAGTCCGACACCAGCCACCGGTCGACCGACCCGTTGCCCACAAACATGCGGAACTTGTCAAACCGCCCCGTGCCGAACGCCGTGCGGTTGGTATACGGCTGGTAGATGAGCTTGTACACGTTGTAGGGCGTGGACACGTTGACGTAGTACGTCACGTTCTTGAGCCGGATGACACTGGCGTTAAACGACGACGTCACGTTTTGCCACGCGGTGCTGTAGTTGAACAGCGACACGGGCACCAGGTAGGTGACGTCGCTGGGGTCGGTGTACGCCGTCATGTTCACGTTCGTGAACGCCACCGAAAAGTACAGGTTGGGGTCGGTGGCTGCCGTCTTTGGCCGCATGACGCCGCGCGGCACGGCAGTGAACCAGGTGGCGTTGATGCCGCCATTGTTGGGCGGCGGCGGCGTGTATGTCAGGTTGTTGGGCAGCAGCAGCTGCGTGGAGGCGTCCAGCGATATGTTGTACCACGGGTACGTCTTGTAGTACACGCGCGTCACGTTGGTGCTGGAGTTGGTGCAGGTGGTGGTGGGCCGTCGGTACACGACGCCGCATGCCGCCGCCTGCCACGTTGTATCGTTCCAGCAGAACGTCACGCCGCCCGACACAAACACGGCGGAGCAGGAGATGTTGGCGCCCAGGACAAACGTGGTCACGTTGTAAAACGTGGTGGTGGGAGTCGGCACCGACACGTTGTACCAGTTCGTATCGTTGAGCCCGCTCGTCTCGTTGTACTCGCCCGTCTCGTTGTACCAGTGCGTGACGTTGGTGTACGTCGTGGTGTTGGCCAACGTGATGACCGTCACGTTTGGTGCGCACACGTCGGGTTGCGTGTAGTTGGCGGGCAGGGTGTTGTCGCAGGGTGACTCCACACCGGACAAGGAACACATCACGGCGCTGCCGCGCACAATCACGGCGTCGCAAGTGGCTGGCGCTTGGAGAGCGGTGGACCAGCAGGGCGGCGTGGGCAGCGGCGGGAAGGGGCAGGTGTACGTCCAGTTGGTGACGGTGGTATTCAGCCAGTACGCCATCTCCACCGCGGTGTACGTGGGGCGGCACACGACGCTGGTGTGGTTGGCAGTCACATTGATGTACGTCAGCGCGGAGTACACGTCGGCCGACACGGTACGGTTGTCCACGTACACGTACGCAGTGGCCATGATGGGGTCTCCATTGCCGTCCACCTCCCCCGTGTCCACCGTCGTTGGTACGTTGTTATACACACCGCCAACCGCGGTGTTTCGGAACAGGTTGGCCACCAGCGGTGCCGCCTGCCGGTCAAACACTAGCGTGAAGTTACAGCGCGCCCAGGCGCGCGTGTTCCTTGTCAGCGGCATGGCGAGGGAGGCGGGCGTCAGGGAGGAGTAGTTCCACACGGAGTACGACTGCATCGTGTAGTTGTAGTACGTCACGTTGGCGTTGTACGCCGTCGTGTTAATTCGGGGCTCCGCCGTCACGTTCACCATCGCGGTCACGTTGGTGATGAACATCCGCTGCGTGTCCGACCGCACGCCAAAGCCGTACCACATGTTGCCGTACGGGAACGCGGTGGCGGTGGTGCCCACCCACGAGTACTGCAGCTGCGCCTCCGTCAGCGACCGGGACGTTATAATACTGTGCGACCAGGGGTAGGTGGTGGCCGATTTGGTGGAGTCGCGCGCCAAGAAGCGGAAGCCGCCGCCCTGGTACGACGGCGTGCGCTCAACACGCAGCGTCACGATGCGCGACCACTTGTTCCTAGCCGGGTCAGACTGGTTAGGGGACCGCATCGAGCCCATGGCGGTTTCCAGCACAATGGTATTGTTGCCGTCCCACGTCGTCTCCAGCATCCAGGTGACAAGCGGCAGCCGGGTGGCGGCGTTGTAAATGACGGCGCCGCACGCCGCCGTCGTGTTGCCGTACATGTCCCATCCCGCGGTCGTGTTGGAACAGTCCGTCTCCACCTCGAACCCGCCGCTTTCCGGCAGCTTGCGCAGCACCAACGGCGCGCGGCCGCGCGTCAGCTGGCCGGCGCGCCCGCCCAGCCACATGTTGGCATCAAATGGCAGGTCCACCGTGCCCTTTGCTGCGTTGTAGTTCACCGTGGTGGTGTTGAGCGGGCGCGGCCACGACTTATTCCACGCCACGCTGCCCGCCGGGATGTCCACCAGGAAGTCTGCCAGCTCGGTGGCGTTCACAAAGTTGTACGTAAAGTCCAGCGGCGCCACCGTCACATTGTACTCAATGTTGGCCACCACCCACGAGGCATTGTATCCTGGCACCACTGGCGTCGCCCACGACACGTTTACCATGCCCGTCTGCCACGGCTGCTGCCCATTTATGTTGTTCACGTCTACGCTGGTGGGCGGCGGCAGGTTCACCACGGGCTGCGCCGCCGCGCCTCCCCACAGAAGGGCAAACACGCTTACCGCCAGCACCGTCACCGTCACCGCTGACTGTGGCGCCATGGTGGAGGAGAGGCGTGTGGGGGAAGGGTAAATGCGGTCGCCGCCGCCGCGCCGACCCAAGGCGCGCAACAGCGCGCGTGTGCCCCACGGCGACCGCACAAGATTCAACGCAGCGCGCGGCAGGAGGCAGCTGCAGTTGCTGTGTATTGTTTGGAGCTGCAGCAAGCAGCCGCCCGAGAATCTACAGAGGGGAGCGCAGCAGCAGCGCGCTGGCGGCACGCGGCCGTATAACACAAATGCCGCGCGGCACGCACGCGCAACGGCGGGGGCGCGGCGCACAGCAACACACACCAACACAATTGCGGGGCGGGGGCGGCGCCAGCGCGCCCGCCGCGGCGGCCGCCGCTGGCCCCCCCCCCCCCCCCCCCCGGCGCGCCCCCCGACGCCCACACGCCGCCGACACCCTGCCGGGCGCGGAGCAACCGCCCCCCGAAGGCTTCAACAAGGCTGTTTCAAGTTTCCTGCGCGCTGCCGGCAATTCCACGTCACCAACGGATACCAGCGGATCTTGCAACTTTTGCAGCCAATCGCACCGTGGCGCAAGCGTTGTAGCAGGTGCCAATTTTAATACATGCGATAGTGCGCCGCGGGCACCAATTTCCGTGCCGATTTCCTGCTGAATCCTGGCGCTGCAGACCGCATCTCTGTTTTTGCGCTGCCGTCGGACCGGTCCGCCCGCACTCGCCCGCCTCACCAGGGAGTCGTTGTTATTTGAAACCGTCGGCGGTGGATCAGCTGCTGCAGCGGTCGAATGGCTGTCGTCGTAAATGGCAACGCCGCCGTGCGCGGCGTCAATTGACGCGTGCTACGTGTGCCGGTATGTGCACTGGTCTGGTTGCTGGGGTGTGTTTTGACGAGCGACACGGCGCTTTGCAGCTGATACTACGGAATCATCACCTGCGATTCACCGCGTCTGAAGAGGTCAACAGCTGCAGCAGCAGCGACCAATCGGTATACAGTTAAGATGGCGGACACGCCATCCTCCGCGGCACCCGCCGCCACCACTACCTCTGCCTCTGCTGGCAAGGACAAGCGCTACATTGCCAAGCTGAAGGAGCGCATGCAGGAGGACCCGCTCGTGTTTGGATGTACGTCCACTTGTTGTTGAGCTGACTTGCCACTGCTGCACTGCGCTGCGGTCTCACGCCTCCACCCGCACCCCTCACCCCTCACCACCCACCCCACCGGCAGTCCTGGGATTGACAGTGATTGCGCTGACGGCGGGCCTCACCGCCATGGTGCGGAATGACAAGCGCAACAGCCAGCGCATGATGCGCCTGCGCGTCGCGTTCCAGCTGGCGACGGTGGGCGCGCTGGTGGGCGGCATCTACTACCGCGCGTACAGCAACGGCGGCACGCTGCCCGCCGCCTCGTCCGCGCCGCGCGTGGACAACCGCAAGTTCTTGCAGTCGTCCCGCATCTCGGACGCGCTGGCCATGGTGTCCACTGCGGGCGGCAGCACCACTGACACGACGCCGGCACCCGTGCCGGCGGCGGAGGAGCAGTTGAAGTGAGGCCACGATGGATAATTAGTTACCGATAAATACGGAGTTGAATGGCAAGGGAGAGGGGCACACGCATATTGCTGCCGCGGGATATATCAGATGGCAATAACACTACACGGCGCCGATGGTCTCAAACAGGTAGGGCGGCAGGTGGGCGTGCACCACCGAGTCGGCAATGCGCGCCACGCCGGCAACGTGCTGCACCAGCAGCAGGAGGAGGGTGGCCTCGGGCGGCGCGGCGGCGGGCTTGGCGGCGCCGACGGCGGCAAACAGGGAGGTGCGGATGTACTGGCCCATGTACGCCAGCCAGTCGGCGGTGACGGTGGGGTGCAGCTGCTTGAGCAGGGTGGCAAGGCCGGCGGCGAGGGGCGCGCCGTCCACCGGCTCCGCCGCCTTGCGGCGCACCAGGGTGCCAAACTCGCGGTCAAAGCCAAAGCGGCCGATCTGGACGGCGCACAGCAGCGCCAGCCACAGGCCCATGAACGGCTGCGGCTCGGTGGTGATGTAGATGGTGGTGAGCGGGTCAGTGAAGCCGGCGGCGGTGGTGAAGGCGGCGACGGCGGGCAGGAGGACAGAGTCGCGGTCCGGTATGGCGTGCGCCTCGGCATCAAAGTAGTGGCGGCGGATGTCGTTCATGAGGGAGGCGTCCACCGCCTCCAGCGCGCCTGACAGCAGGTTGGAGTCGAGGCGCGCGGAGAAGCGGAGCTCGTGCGCGACGGCGCGGCGCAGCAGCTGCGCCTGACCCACGTCCAGCAGGCCGTCCAGCAGCGCGTCCAGCGGCTTGGCCAGCTTGCGGCCCAGCGTCGTGAAGTGCTTGACAATAACGGGGGAGAGGCCGGAGGTGGGCTGCAGCTCCTCTGACAGGCGGTGCAGCGCGTCAGCAAGGCCGCCCTTCAGCACCGCGCCGTAGTTGCGCGCCGCCACCGCCAGGCCGCGCTCCACCGCAAAGCCCAGCAGGCGGTCGGTGCCCACCAGGCCAGGCACGCCCACCGCCGCCTTCAGCAGGTCGAAGGTGCCCAGCCCCGCCACCTCCCGCCCGCTCGCCTCGTGCCACGCGCCGCCCAGGCAGCCGGGGCCGTACAGCGTGCGGCGCGGGTCGGTCAGGTTCACCAGCGCGTCCACCAGGCGGCCCATGAAGGTGATGGCGCCCGAGCTGTCGCCCGCCGGCGGCTTGGCGTAGAAGGGCAGCGGGATGGCGGTGGACTGGTACGCGGAGGCGTCGGGCAGGATGCGGCGGCGCAGGTACTTGTTGCACTCCTGCTCCGTGTTGAACCCCATGATGCGCGTGTACTCCTCCTGCCACATGCGCAGGCCGTAGATGCCGATGTAGTCCTGCACGTACTCGAAGGAGCGGCGGAAGCCGCCCAGCACGTCGCGCAGCGCGCCCAGCTGCGCCTCCAGCGCCACCTTGGGGTCGCGGCCGCGGCCCACGCGCGTGTCAAACACGAGCGTGGTGTGCAGCGCGCGCGACACCTGCTCCACCAGGTGCGTGCGGATGCCGTCGTTCAGGATGTCGCGCGGGTCCACCTTGATGACGCCCAGCAGCGTCTTCTTCATGGCCAGCGTGCCCTCCGTGAACACGCTGATCTGGTGCGTGTGGTACGCCAGCTCATGGCGCGCCTCCCCCTGCGCCAGCTCCCGCAGCGCCAGCGCCTCAAAGCGCACCGGCATGGGGCGCATGCGCGCCGCCTGCAGGCGCACAATGTCCTCCAGCGTGCGGAACACGATGACGGGGATGACGGCCATGACGCGGCGCAGGAAGGCGACCACCTCGCCGGAGTAGTACTCCGCCACCGACAGCTGGTCCGCCGAGTCCGCCTGGATGAGGCGCGCCATGGGCGTCTCCACCACCGACACGAGCTTGAGGAAGAGGGCGCGCAGCACAGAGACGGCGGAGGGGTCGCGGCGGATGCGGTCGTGCATGTCCGCCACGTAGTCGGGCACCGTCTCCCACGCGAACGACAGGTCGGAGATGGTGTCAATGTCTGACATCACCACCTCCGTCACGTTCACGGTGCGCACCATCTCCTTCAGCGACGCGGCGGCGGACGCCAGGAACTCCTTGATGATGGCGGACGCGTCAATGACGTCAAACACCTGCACGTCCGCCAGCGCCTTGATGAGCTGTCGGATCTTGCGCCCCGCCGTCGTGGCGTCCGAGTAGTCCAGCGCCCGGATCTCGGACGCCAGCGTGGTGAACCAGCGCATGAGGTCCTCGTTGCGCTCCACGCGCGTCAGCGCGCGCCCGCCGCTGAAGTAGTCCGCCAGCTCCAGCATCATGTCGGCGGTGCGGCCGCGCTCGGCGTCCCACTTGGCGGCTTTCACCGCCAGCAGGCGCTTGACGTGCGACTTGAGGCGCAGCTCCAGCAGGGAGGTGCGCAGCATGAGGTCCAGCAGCACGTCGGAGCGGCCAAAGGCGCGCGGGTCGTGGATGGCGGTGCGGAACGCCTTGGCCTCCGTGCGCCGGTGCAGCAGCGCCCAGCGCAGCGACGTGTTGGCAAAGCGCAGGCAGTCCATGATGGCGGTCAGGTTGTCCACCACGTACGCCTCCGTCAGCACGCCCTCCGTCAGGTAGCCGCGCAGCTGGGCATCCACCTCCACCAGCGCCGCGCGGTGGCCCTCCACCACGCGCCGCACGCTGTCGGGCTTCAGCGTGTCGATGGCCAGCGCCTCCTTCGCCGCCTTGTACCGGTCCCACTCCACCGACAGGTCCACCAGCGCGCCCATGTACACCGGCACCACCCAGTTGTCGCTGAAGTGCTTGTCCACGATCTCGCGCATCTCCTTCTTCTCGCCGCGCAGCGTGGCGGGGCTGAAGTACAGGATGACGTACAGCATGGAGGCCTGCGCCGCCAGCGCAAAAGAGCGGTGGGCGGGCATGGGGTACACGCGCGTCTGGTTGTACACGTCGTCGGAGCGCAGGCGGGTGATGACCATGGACACGACGGCGGGCGGGATGGTGAAGCGCGCAAAGTAGTCCTCCGGGTAGGTAGCCGGCCGGCTACGGCCGTACGGGTCAGACGGCCGAAAGCCGGTGTCGCGGCACAGCTTGGCGAGGTCCGCCACCGTCACCGTCGCGCCCTCGCCCTTGTGCCGGTAGTGCGCCACGATGAGGCGCTCGCGCACGGGCCCCGGCAGGCGCGCGTCCATGAGCAGCAGCATGACGCCCCACAGGTACAGCGCCTCGCACATGAGCTGGCGGCCGTCCACATCCAGCAGCACGTCGGGCACCGTGTGCTGGATGTAGTACCCCTCTGACAGCTCCGACAGGTAGCGGTTGTAGTCCGTCACGTACTTGTAGATGTTCTCAAACAGGGAGTAGAAGCGGCCCAGCACCTCCTCGTGGCTGGCGTAGAACTCGTCGTCCAGCTCGCCCAGCTCCGCCGACACGTTGATCTGCTTGTCAAACATCTCGGGCGTCTTGAGGTACCGGAAGTCAAACAGCACCGGCAGGTACTTGGCCGCC
>Ga0066256_1003055_pt1 | contig 16860 bp, 5 predicted proteins | sample ThiBio_1000_biof_FD_87107 | JGI IMG/M metagenome (GOLD analysis project Ga0066256, IMG submission 87107) | Wastewater bioreactor microbial communities from Cape Town, South Africa - Thiocy_expt_1000_biof (version 2) | ecosystem: Engineered > Bioreactor > Thiocyanate-remediating >...
AGGCGCCCCCCCCCGCGGGGGGCCGCGGTACCGGAAACCCCAGGGGCCGCCCCTCGCGGCTGGGGATGCGGGGTGGCGCGATGGGAAAGTCGGGGGCGTCGGCCGCCACGGCAGACCACATGCGCTGCAGCGCGTCCACCAGCCGGCCATCACGGCCGCCATACGCGGCACCCATGCCGCCTGCCGCCGCCGCCTCACTGGGTGGCAGCGGCATCTGTGACAGCTCCTCCACTAACGCATCCACGCAGTTGGCCTGTTTGTATGTGGGGGGGATTGATGGGTGGGTGCGGGAGGGGGGCGGAGGTGGGTGCGAATGAGGGTGCGCCCATGCCAACATCACAACACCTCGCCACTGCCACGTACCGCTGGCAGCGAGATGTCTGCATATGACAGCGGGCCGCGGCTGCAGCAGCTGCAGCACCCTCCCCGCCCGCCGCCATCGCGCCGCGTGCGCGTCGTCAGCAGCGCATCCGTCTCCGCCATTGCTACTGCTGCTGCTGCTACTACTGCTGCTGCCGCTGCTGCGGAGGGCGGCGCGCCCAGTCAGCCCGCCCCAAGCCACGCCTGCCCCACACTACCGGCCACGCCCGCCGCTGTCTGCGTGTGGCTCACCCCGGGGGTTGGCGCGGAGAGGGCACCACCTGCTTGCCTCCTTCCTTTCTACTGCAGCCTCGTGGCGCCTCTGGCTCCTCCTTCCTCCTTCGAGTGGCCCCTGCTATTCCTCCTGCCCGCCCTCGCGCACTCCCTTCCTCGCCCCCTCAATCCTTCGCTCCGTCCTCCACCTGGCCCTCCTCGCCCTCCGCCACCTCGCCCTCCACCTCCACCTCTACTCGCCAGCCGCCTGCTGCCAGCCTCCAATGCCAGCCTCCAATGGCGAATCTAGTCAATCGCGCGTTTGGCTGGTACGCAAATGTGCGTGCATACGCCAAACACACGCCCTAACATATGCGCGTCCTTCCCCTCTCTTGCTGCTTTTGCCGCCCCACTGCGCGCCCCCTTGCCCATTGCCAATCTGCCGCCAATGTGCCTGCCACCTGCTGCTACCAACTGGAACCAACTGGGAGAGCTGGAAAGAGCGGAGCAGCAGCATGCAGCACCGCTTGAACCGGCCGTTCTCGGGCCAGCCTTGCTCGACAGCCTGACAAACAGCGACAGCCTGACACACGTGTGGAACGCGCGGCCACTGCGCAGCAGCATAGGCGCAAATGTTGAGGGAGACGCGCAGCGGGCTTGCCGCGGCATAATTGGTTCTATTTGTAGACGTGCGGGGTATGCCAGGTGTTTTAGCGCTTGCTGTTGCGTTTTGGCGATAATTTTACAACACAACCGTTAGCTGCCGTTAGCATAGCAGCTGAGCCACCAAGTCGTAACGTCGTCAGGATGAGCGGGAAGGCGGAGGTGGCGGCGTACCTGGCGGCGTCCGCGCTGCAGCATGTCGTGTCGGAGGTGGTGAATGTGACGGTGGCGAGCCGGGCGCGGCAGCCAGTGCCGGCGCTCATCCGCGCGCTGGAGGACAAGGCGGGCGCGGGCGGCGTGACGGAGGTGACGGTGGCAGTGGTGCCAGGTGCTGGGAGTGGCGGCACGGGCGCTCGCGCCAGTGTGGAGGTGAGCCTTACCAGTGCACTGGGCGCCGCTACCGTCCGGGTGGCGCTGCCAGCTGGCACCGCCCTGGCCGACTGTGACGCCGGCGCGCCAGTGGCGGCCGCGTTGGCGGCGTGGGCAGGCGCGGCGCGGACGCACCTGGTTGGGTTGGATGCCACGGCACTGGCACGATTTGATGACACGCTGCTCGGCATGCCGAGCGGGCTGGGCGCGGTGCTAGCGGCGGTATCCAGCAGCGGTGGCGGCGGCGTGGCACTGCCGGCCACCGGCCCGCACGCTGCCATTCGGTCGGTCACCGCTGCCGCCTCCCTTGCCGCCTTCCTCCTTGCCGCGCGCCACACCCACCTGCCGCCCGCCCTGCTGGCAGCAGCGCTGGCGTGTGGCGCTGATCCGCGTGCCGTGGCAGAGGCATGGGCAGCCGCACCGTCGCGGGCAGGTGGCGGCGGGTTGGGTGCCGCAGTCAGCAGTGGCTCCCTGTCACCGTCAACATCCCCCCGGCGGCTCCCGCGCGCTGGGGCGCCGGGTGCCGCGTCTGGCCTGAGCCTGACAACCTCCGTACCTTCGGTATCGCCGGCTGCCGCGCTGGCCGCCGCGGTGGCTGCGGGGACCTGGGCACCGCCGCACCCGCCGGCACTCGTGGCAGCCGTGTTGGTAGGCGGTGCTGCCCGCCCCGCCTCCTGGCTGCCGTTGCGCGCGGTTGCTGCTGCAGTGGCAGTTGGGTCGGCCTCACCTACCGCGCTGGTGCACCCGCTGCAGACCGCGCTGGCACAGCTGGCGCGGGCGCGGCGCTACACCTCGGCGCACCTGCTGCAGCGCGGCGGCGTCAGCGTGCCGACAGCGGCTACCGGTGGTGGGGAGGCAAGTGACGCGCCTGCACCCAACCTGGCACTGGTTGCAGGCCGCCTCCCGCACCTGGAGGATGCGCTGCGCGCACCGGTGGATGTGCTCGGACCGTCTTCGCCGACGGTGCCAGCACCGTCCGCACCGACGTCCGGTGGTGGTGCACCGCCGTCACCACCACCAAGCCGGACGTCGTCTGCAATGTCTGCCATCGCGTCGCCGGTTGCATCACCCGCGCCCGGTGCTGCGCCGCCATCCGCCACAACCGCAGCGGCAGCGCCAACCAGCATCGAGCTGCCACCTACCGCGCCCCTGGCCCTGTTCCTGGATGTGGACGGCAACCACCTGCGCGTGCCTCCCGCCACCCTGGCAGCGGAGCGGGAGGAGGCAGAGGCAAGCGCGGCGCTGGCGGCGGTGGCAGCGGCGTCCACGGCGCGGAGCGGCAAGGCAGCCGCAGGGAAGCCGGTCAGCGCCAAGGGCAGCGCCGCGGTGGCAGCGTCGCCTGCCAAACCTGCTGCCGGCGGCGGCGGCGGCAAAGGGAAGGATGCGGCTGCCGCTGCAGCGGCGGCAGCTGCGGCCGCCGCGGCACCGCCCGGCGCGGTATGGGCGGCAGACCCGGCGGCGTTGTCGCTGGGCGGTGACGTGGAAGAGCGGCCGTCATACTATGACTTGGCGGCAAACCGCACCGCCGCATACGTGGCGGGCAGTGCGCTGGACACCGGCAGTGCACCACCCGGCAGCGTGCCGCCCGGTGGTGCACCCGCCGCCGCCGCGTCGGCGGGTGCCGCCAGCAGCAAGGCGGCGAAGGGGACGACAGCAGCAGCAGCGGCGGCCGCTGCAGCCGCTGCCGCAGCCGCTGACGCCTCGCTGGGCATCGTGGATGCCGACTCGCCAGCTGCCTGCCGCGTCATGGTCAGCCACGTGCGCCTGTGGCACGTTGTGCGGGAGGCAGTGGCAGCGTATCACACGCTGACCGCGGGCGCGCCGGGCGCCGTCGCGAGCGGGCTGCCGCCTGCTTACGTGCTGGACCTGTATGCTGACGACGACGCCGAGGCATGGCAGTTTGCCGCGGGCAAGCGGGGTGCTGCAGGCGCCCCCGTGCTGGTGGGCGGCCGGTACACGCGGGCGTACGGGTCGCGCCTGCTCGCGGCGGCCGCAAGCGCCGCCGCGGTCGGTGACTTTGCCGCCTTCCGCCACGCCAGCCCCGCAGAGATGCTGGCCAAGGAGGTGGGGGATGTCACACTGGGTCTGGACGCCGCCTACGTGTCATTTGCCTACCTGCCCACCGTCACCGCCGCGCTGCTGGCGGCGCGCCCATTCCTGGCCGCCGGCAAGGCCGTGGTGTGGGGTCGCACACCGACGGCAACCGGGCAAGATGGCGGCGCAGAGGCTGCGCTCCTCACCGGCCTGCGCGCAGCCGCCGTCGTGCTGGCCAGCGGCGCACCGCTGGACCAGGACGCCAACCTGGAGTTGTGCCAGCACCTCACGCAGGCCGCCGCCTCCTATCGATAATTGTGGCGCCACGCCTTCAAGTGTGTTTGTTTATCTACTGTGTGCCGCCATGGGGTTCTAGGGTTAGCAGCCAGCTTGCTTACGCGCTGGCGGGAGCCGCCGCCGCAGCGGCGGGTGCTGCGGGTGCCGCAGCGGCAGCAGCGGCGGGTGCCGCAGCGGCAGCAGCGGCGGGTGCCGCAGCGGGTGCCGGGAACTTGGCCTCAAACTGCACAACGGTGTGGGTGGGGGTGGCGAGTGTGCGACGACTCTCCTGTGTCAGTAGAAGCAAAAAACAAAGTACATACCTCGGCAACCAGCGGGGCAGCGGCAGGCAGGGTGCGCGCCAGCGGGACGGCGGTGGGATACAGCACCGCCACCTGGTCAGGCGTCGGGCCGGTGGCAGCCCGCGTGGCGCCCAGCAGGAGGCCCACGGTGGCAAACTTGGCGTGCGCGCCCGCCGCCTTGCTCGCCGCCGCCGCGCCCGTCAGCGCGCCGTACACGCGCAGCGCGGTGTGGAAGTCACCCACCGCCGCGTGTGACCGCACCTGCCGTGCCAGGCCCACGGCATTGAGGACCAGCGGGCCCTTGCCAGTACCAGGGTGCGTCAGCAGGGCGGTGGTGGCCGCCCTGGTGGGGAACAGACGCGTAGTGGGCGCGTCGCGGAGGGTCGCGACGGCGCGCGCCGGGTCGCCGCCCGCAATGCACGCCCCCACCCACAGGCCCGTCGTCTGCGCCGTGAGCAGCATGCGGTTGTCCTGCGCCACGTGCAGCGCCTTGGTTGCCACCGCCAGGTCCGCCTTGCTGCGCACCGACGCCAGCACGCGGTGCAGCGCCTCAGGCCGTGGCGGCATGTGGTGCGCCGCCAGCGTCAGCAGGTTGCGGAACTGCTCATGGATGTTGCGCTCCGTCAGCATGGCGCCGTCGCCGCCCGGCGCCGGCTTCCACACCTTTGTCTCACCCGCCGCCGCCTTCTTGTCTACCGCCGCCTTGCCGCCCGCCGCCTTCTTGTCTACCGCCGCCTTCCCTGCAGCCGCCGGTGCCGCCGCCGCTGCTGCCGCTGCCGCTGCCGCTGGTGCTGCTGATGCTGCCGCCGCCGTCTTTGCAGCAGCGGCAGCCACCGCGCTGCACGAACTGACACACCGCGCCGCCATCGGCCCGCGCGCCACGCTTGCCGCCGCCACCGCACGCAGCGCCACCGCCGCCACACCCGCGAACGGCTGCATGCTGCAATGATTGAGTAGTAGAGAGGGAGAGAAGGGGAGAGAGGAGGAGAGGAGAGGGGGTAGTAGTAACGATAATTTGCAAGTGTGTCACCACGTGTGACAAATGCACGGTCGCGATCAGCTTAATTAGCCTGTGATGCGGTTATTCCTACAATTGCAGCGCGTGTGGCGCGCGCATGTGGTTGCACAGTGTGATGGCGCGGTGAGTGGAGCCCCTGATTAGTCGTAACCAGGCGAGTGGGTTAAGTGGTAGTGGGTTAATTAACCCACTTTCTCTCGCTCCCTCTCACCACCGCCGCATTACTACTTAATCAGGGTAGTGGGTTAATTAACCCACTGGCGGCTCACCTCCGCCCCATATCATTATACTGCATACCCGCAATTATCGCAGTGGTATTAACACGCCATTCGACGTATAGTTACACGCCTACCCCATTTCACGGTTTGCAATTGTTGCAGACGGTGGTTTGTAAAAGTTTGCGTCTCGGATATACGACGAGTAGGAGGCGAGAGAGACGAGGAGAGGAGAGGAGAGGAGAGAAGGAGGAGTCGTACGATGGCGACGACGATGGCGCCGCAACGATCGCGATCGCGACCAGCGGCGGCGGTCGCAGCGGCGGTGGCAGCGGGGGGGATGCTAGCACCCACGGTGGTGGCGGTGGCGCCGCTGCGGTTCCCAGACGCCTTCCCAGCGTCGCGGCGGGACATGCTGTCACGCGCGACGGCGGTGCGGGGAAGCAGCGCGCACAGTGCTCGTCGTGAGTCGGCGGACTCCAACGCGGCCACGCCGTCGTTTGTGGGCGTCAACCTGGGCAACTTCATGGTGGTGGAGGGGTGGATGGACTCGGCGTGGTGGAACAGCCTGAGCAACGGCAGCGTGCCGGTGGGGCAGGGCGAGTACCAGCTGTGCGCCGCCATCGGGCGGGCGGCGTGCACCGCGGCGCTGACGGCGCACTGGGACACCTGGTTTGCGCAGGCGGACGTGGAGGCGCTGGCGGCGGCGGGCGTGACGCACTGCCGCATCCCGGTGGGGTACTGGATGTGGGGCCCCCAGTTTGCGCTGCCCAACGACACATACGTCATTGGCGGGTGGCCGTACCTGCAGCGCCTGCTGGGGTGGCTGTCGACGGCGGGCCTGCACGCGGTGGTGGACCTGCATGGCGCGCCGGGGTCGCAGAATGGCCATGACAACAGCGGCAACTCGGCGGGTATCGGGTGGGACACGCCGTCCAACATCAACGCCACGGTGGCGGTGCTGGCGTACATGGCCGCCAACTTCACGGCGCTGAACAGCATGCCGGGGTACGAGGGCGTGGTGTCGGGCATCGAGGTGCTGAACGAGCCGTGGACGACGGCGGTGGGCGGCCCCATCGCCATGTCCACGCTGCAGTCTTTCACGGCGGCGGCGGTGGCGGCCATCCGGGACGCCGGCTTCACCGGCGACGTGTGGTTCCCGGACGGCTGGGACGCCAGCTGGTCCGGTTGGGTGGGTTTCCTCACGCCGCCCGCCGCGTCCGGCGTGTACATGGACTCGCACCTGTACCGCTGCTTTGGCGGCTACGACGACCTCACCGTGTGGGGCCAATCCAACTACTCCTGCGCGGTGGACCTGCCGCGCCTGGCGGCGCAGGTGGACACCGTGCCGATCATCGTGGGCGAGTACTCCCTCTGCATCCCCAACGCGCCAGACTACCCGTACAGCCTGGACGGCGCCATGGCGATGCGCGCGTTTGCCGAGGCGCAGCTGCAGGCGTACGGTGCGGTGCGCAACCCCGGCACAGGGGGCGCGGCGGGCGCCTTCTTTTGGGCCGCCAAGGTGGTGGACGCCCCGCTGTGGAGCTACCAGACCGCGCTTGCCAGCGGCACCATGCCTGACCTGTCACAAAACCTGACGCAGGCGTTCTTTGATTGTGGCTCCATTTGAACTATGATATACACGAGGCCTACGCGTGGACGGCGCCCGCAGGCCACGGCGCGGGCGACGGCGGCGGCGACCGCAGCGCTCCTGCACTGCCGGCGCGCGTCGGCGTCAGCTTCTTCATGCCCGTCATCAGCCGGCGCAGCGGGTTGCCGGACGACAGCGCCGGGTCAGCGGCGGCATCACGCACGCGGTACTTACGCAGGGAGGGGTTCAACGCCAGCACCACCGCCAGGTGCCACCGGTTGCGTGCACGCGTGTGGGCGAGCTGCTCCGGGCTCAATGCGCTGACGGCGGTGGCGCCGACGAGGGAGATGGTGCGCTTCACCAGGCCGCCGCCCGCCGACGCGGCGGCAGTGTGCGCGGCCGCGGCGGCGACGGCGCGGCGGCGATGCATGGCGTCGATGAGAAGGTGGGCAAACACCATGCGCAGCGGGTTGGAGTACTGCAGGTGCTGCAGCATCATGGCGTTGTAGGCGCCGCGCGCCGGGTCGCGGTGCTCCTGCTCCAGCGCCAGCGGCGACCGGTCGGCGCGCGCAAACACGGCGAGGTAGATGAGGAATGACCACACAAAGCGCAGGATGGCAATGATGGCACCGACAAACAGGTTTAGCATGGAATACACCATGTCGGCAGCCAGGTACAGGCGCAGGTACACGATGGTGTCGCCGGTGGTGAGCAAGCGCGTCATGAGCAGGGTTTGTGACAGGGAGATGGCAAGCCCGGTGCCCAGCAGCGCCAACACGGCGGCCAGCACCGTGTCCCACAGCACCGCGCGCACCGACTGCATGGAAAGCACCAGGAGCACAAGCGCCAGCACAAACCATAGCAGGAAAAAGGAGATGATGCACAGCGCAGTTTGCACGCCAATATAGGTGGAGGCGCGGGATACGGGGTTCTTTGCCCACACAAACGGGTGGTGCCCCGTGCGCGCGCGCAGCGTCGCTGCCTTCAGGCTACTGAACTGCATGACCCAGCACGCCGCCACCACCAGGGCGGCAAGCACCGCGGCGGCTACGCTGGCATTGGAGATGGAGCTCACCACATCTTCCTTTACGGACGCAAACTGATTGAGGTCGGTGGACACGAGGATGCTGTCCAGCGCCGTGGCAGCCGCCGCCGACACCTGACCCAGCACAGCTGACGCGGAGGCGCGCGCGTCGGTGGCGGACGTGGTGGCGGCCAGCTGCAGAGTCGCCAAGGTGGCCTGCATGGCAGACAGCGACGCCGACAGCGCTGGCCCCACGTCAGATGCGCCAGCGACGCCCGCGCCCGCCGCGGCAGCCACCGCCGCTGCCACCGCTTGCTGCACGGTGGGCCCCAGTGTTGCAGCCGTGTCGCTTGCCACGCCGCTTCCCACCACGCCCGCCGCTGCCAACCCGCCCTGCGGATCCCGCAGCAGCGCCGCCACATTGATGGTGGTTGCCCCCGTCCCACCGGCGGCAGCCTGCGCAGCGGCCTGTGCAGCTGCCGCCTGCGCCGCGGCGGACGCAAACACGGAGTCCACGGCGGCGCGCGCGAGCGCCAGGTTGCGGTCCGCCATCACCTCCGCGTTGTCCAGCGCGCGCTGCAGGGCGGAGGTGCGCGCCGTCACCGCGTTGTCCCACGCCGTCTCAATGGTGTTGGACACCTGCCCCGTGAGTGCCACCGCGTACATGAATGCAAACGCCAGCGCGACACACGACACCACGGCGGCAATGATAAACCGCTGCGGGTAGAAAAATGCCAGCGGCGGGACGGCGTGGTGCACCGAGGCGACCGACATCAGCACTCGTGCATGCCGCGCCGTGGGTGACGCGCCTGCCGTATTGCCGCCAACCGCGCTGCCGGCGGCACGAGCCAGGTGCCCCAGGTGGGCGACGTACCGCCGCACGGCAGGCGCCGCCAGGCTGGCGCGCCCCCGCTGCACCGCGTCTGCCATCTGTGGCGCGCCCACGCACCGCATGCGCGCATTGTAACCCAGCGCAGCACACATGCGTGCCAGGTCGGCGTCCACCTCCGCCACCGTGGTCCACCGCCCTGTCACCAGCGCGACGTACAGGGCGGGGTCCACGCGCTCCTCGACCGTCGCAACTCCCACCGCTGGCGCCGCCGGCGGCGCCCACCCTTCCGGCAGCGGCGCCGCGGCGTCAAAGGCGTGCGCCACGCGGCTGAAGTGGATGTCACGAACGGGCAGCTGGCCCAGCCGTGACCGCAGGCCGTTCAGCTGCTGCAGCGTAATCCAGTGCGACGCGGGGTCGTCATTCGCCTCGCGGAACGCGATGGACAGCACGGCGGCGCACAGCGGCGAGGGCGTCAGCGCCGTGGCCACCGCGGGCGTGGGCGCGTCGCGGTCCCACCCGCCGGCAACCATGCGGTACTGCAAGTGGGTGTCATACCCCCACTCACGCAGCTCCGCCCACACGTGCTCGTCACACACGGTGCGTGTCGCCACGCCGCCGCTGGCCACCGCAGTGCCGCCGCCACCCCCGGCGCCACCTGCCGCCGCCGCGGCACGCGCAGCGCCCAGCGTCAGAACAGGATGCGGCGGCGTGGGCGGCAGCCCGATCGCCGCCAGGCTGGTGCGCCGCGGGTGGCTGCGGGAATCCAGTATGGGTGTCGTTGCAGCGGCAGTGGCGGCAGCAGGTGTGGTGGAAGGCAGCAGGGAGGTGAGGAGGCGGTCGTGGTATGCCTGTGCAAACGCCTCAAAGGTGAGAGGCAGCGGCGCGGTTGCAAGGCGGCGCCAGAAGGCGGCCAAATCGGCATCCAGTATAGACAGCACCGCCACGCCGTACGCCGCCAGCGGATCCATTCCCGCGCCATCCACGCCGCTTTCCAGCCGGCTTGCGGCTGCGGCGGCCAGCACGGCATGCGCCTCACCAATGTACCGGACGCAGGCGTCAGTGAACTGGACGGCAGCAGTGGCGGTGGGCGCCGGCGCGCGTGCGGCAGCGGTCCAGTCGGTGGTGGCGTACACCAGCCCCGCGGACGCCACTGGCAGCCGGCCCAGCACGGCGGTGAGGTCACACGCCACCGTCACGACACCAAACCGCGCCAGGCGGTGAGTACACACGTCACGCCACAACCCGAGCGACAGGGCAGGAGCGCCGTCGTCGCCGCGCAGGGACTCCAACGGCTCCCCCGTGGCGGCAGCAAACAGGTCAGACAGCAGGCGCGCGCGGCCGGCCGCATCCACCACGCCGGGTAGTGTGGAGTCTGGGCGCGCCCGTCGGCGGCACACGTCGCGCAGGCGCGCCAGCGTGCCCTTGGTGCGCCGAGCCTCCAAGTCCGTCCATGCCGCCGTCTTGCCCACCGCCGCCGCGCTCTCCAGCGTGTACCGCGTGTACACCTCACCCAGCGCCTCAATGAACGCCGCGTGCAGCATGCCGGCGCCGTCAATCAGTGTGTGTCGCGACCGCGGCGCCTTGTAGGTGGCGTATGCAAACGCGGCCTCCAGCTTCTGGCCATAAAAGCCCCGCCCTGCGCCCACGTCATACAGCCGGTCCGCCATGCCTGTCGTCACGGCACGCACGCCGCCCCCACTTCCGCCGCCGCCACTCCGGTGCGCAGCCATCATTCTTGCGCCTGCTGGGCCAGCAGGGCCTACCATGGGGCCCGGTCGGCATGTCGATGCGGCGCGGACAACCGTGACGCCCGCCAGCGCCACCGCCGCCGCCACATACACTGCCGCCAGCACTGCCAGCACGATGGCAAATGCGACGTTGAGAGCGTCCAGGAAGCGCAGGTCGCGGGAGGGGTAAAAGGAGCGCAGCGTGACGGCGTCGTCAAAGAACGGCGCGCCGCCGGTCACCCACATGGCGGCCAGCGAGCCGATGGCGCCGGCGGCAATGACGCCGCGCAACGGCACCGCGTGCCACAGCGTGTTCACACCAAACGGCGCGATGGCCATGGCCAGCGGGATCATGACGCGCGCGCGCAGGTCCGCGACGCTCACGGGGTGCGCGTCCTGCACCGTCACAACCTCAAAGCACAGCGGCGGCGTCTCCACGCCGTGCACCGCGAAGCTCACTTGCACCGCCATGCTGGCGGGGATACGGCGGAAGCCAAAGCTGGGAATGGTCACACAGTTGTCGGCGCCCAGCACGCCGCCTCCCCACGTGGGTTGTAAGTCAATGAGGGCGCGCGTGTCAACCAGGCCGCCCGGCGCGGTATCAAACACGTTGCCGTACACCGGGTCGTACGCCGTGTCTGCCGCCGGCCCAGCCGTCACCCGCTGCACCAGGCTGCCCCGCCGCGTTGCGCGCAGCTTGGCCACCAGCGTCACTCGGACGGCCACCGCCGCGCCGGTGAACACGGCGGTCCTGTCAGCAGGCGCAGCGCACACCCGCAGCGCGTCACCCAGCACGCCCCCTTGCTCGTACCGGATGGGCTGCGCAGCCGACTTACCGACGGTGGCACTGCCGCCAACCGTCAGCGTCAGGGCAGTCAGAGGGTTGGTCACGTTTAGCAGCAACGAGTGCGCCGCCACGTCAGGCGTCAGGCCATCCACCAGGAACTGAACGCGGTAAAGGCCGGAGGCGCCGGCGGTGAACACCGTGCGCCAGAAGCCGGCGGTGCCGTTGGAGCCAACCAGGCTGCCGGTGTTGCGGATGGCGGCATTGCTGTTTAGGGGGCCCGCCACCAGGCGCAGCTGCACCGACACGCCCGGCACGGGGACGCAGGTGGTGTCGGTATCCACACCTGGCTCCAGGTTGCTGCCGGCGGTCAACGTACACCCGCTGACCGGCCCGTCGTCCAGCAGGGCGGCGAGCCCCGCTGGGTCGCTGTCCACCGCCACCACCGCCGCCAGGCCGGGTGCGATAGGGCGGCCGACGACGGCAGGGATCACTTGCGCGTCCGTCACGTTGGCGTAGTAGCCGTCAGACACAACGTCCATAAAACTGAACACCGGCGCGCTCCCCAGCGGCTGGCCAACCACCATCGTGTCGGGCGTGTTGGTGATTACCACCACGTCGGACGACGTGACGGACGTGCCGTACGCCGTGAACCTGAGGTTGTAGCGGCCCAGCGGCAGCTCGCCGCCCACTGTGCCGCCAACCGTGCCGGCGGGCACGTCCGGGAAGGTTGGGAATTGCAGGCCGGTGAAGGTGGCGATGTACACCTCGCCAAGCTCGGCGTCCAGGCCCGCCTCCGCGCGAGCGCAGTCCAGTTGGCGGCCCGCTACGTACAGGGGGTACTCCACCTGCGTGTCCACGTTCACGGCCGACGCCGTCACCTCCAGCCCGCCCTCCGGCGTGGGTGGGCACCGCTTCTTGGCGTCTTGCCCTGACTGCGTCAGCTGGTCCAGCGGGCTGGCCGGCGCGTCAGAGCACGTGTCCTGCAGCAACTGCCCGGTGGAGGTGACGCTGGGGCGCGCCTTCAACACCACCGTTGGCTGCAGCTTCAGTGCCGTGTCGCGTGGCGTGCGGCCCGACATGCCCGTCGTCAACTTGATGGTGGTAATGGGGGACAGCACACGGAAGGGGCGGGAGTAGCCGGCCGACACGGCGCGCGCCGACCGCACCGGGTCAGTCAGGTAGCGTAAGTCCAGGTTGCCGCCCCCCGTGGGCGCATACACATACCGGAAGCGGTAGCAGCCGGTGGGCACGTTGTGCAGCATCATGCGCAGGTCCCGCGACAACTCGGGTGTCACTTCGCCCACCGTCTCCGAAGCTACAAACGAGGAGGGGGTATCCAGGCCGGACTTGCCACGCGCCATCGGCACCGTAATCAGCGGCACGCGCGCGTTGCCACAGCTGCAAAGGGGAAGGGGGAGGGGGTGGGCAGGGTTGTGAGCGTCTTGTTGCGCTGTGGCGCCACCCAACCACAAATAGTCCGCACACGTACTTCTCAGTGGCTGGCGACACCGCGGTGTAGTACGCCTGTGGCACCGCCACCAGGCCGCACGTTACCAGCACGGGGACGACGGAGTAGGTGTCGGCAGACGCCGGCACAAAGGTGGCTTGCGGGATGGTGCCCGCCTCCAGCGCCGCGTTGACGGCGTCGCCAATGCGTAGGCTCTGCGGCGCCACGGCAGAGAAGCCGAGGGTGGGCAGCGTGGCTGTGGCGTACGCCAGGACGGCAGGCGGGTTTGATACGGCGCCCACTGTGACGGTGCCGGCAAAGAAGAAGCGCGGAAAGACGTCGTAGGGCGTGGTGCTGGTGACGCCCAGCGCGGTGCGCTCCATCTGCTCCCGCACGTCCAGCACCGGCAGGCCGGCGTACTTGGTGGCGTACTGCGCGTCGGTGGCAAACAGGATGGAGAAGGCGTCGGCATCAAAGGCGCGGCTGCAGTCGGCGGCACCGTCCCACCCGGCGGCGCACACGCACACACCACAGATGCACACGCCGTGGTTGTTGCAGTTGGCGGCGCACACGGAGGCGGGCGAGGTGGTGAGCGGCTGGAGGTCTTCCGAGTAGATGTCGTGGTCGGCGGGGCAATCAGCGCCGCCCGCCCAGTCGTGCACCACCACCGTGTCCACGCCGTCGGTGCATGCAACGGGCGTCCAGGGCGGCGACGTGACGCCGCCTGCCACCGCCACAAAGCGGTATACGCCCGGCGCACCCGCCGCGACGGCCAGGCGCGGTAGGGCCAGCGCGGCCGGGTTGGTGGCAGACGGCATGATCGCCGCAATCACCTCGGTGTCCGTCAGCGCCTCGAAGACGTTGTTGGACTCGTACATCACCGTGTGCCCCAGCGTGGCAAACAGGGTGGGCACCGCCAGGTTGAAGGTCGCTGGCACCACCACCTCGCCCTGTGAGTGCAGCAGCGGCGACGTGTTGATGTCGCCCGCCCGGCGCGACGGTGCAAGGCCCTGCGCCGGCGCGCTGTTATCCCACTGCAGCGCCGTGGCGCCGACGCCCAGGTACGCGGGGTACAGGCTGAAGGTGGAGTCAATGGTGGCCATGAGGAAGAATGTGCCGTCGGTAGCACTGGGTGGCACGGTGGAGCCGTCCGCCAGGGTGAAGACGGCGGTGGGTGTGACGGGCAGCGGCGTGGTGGCGTCCGCCACGCAGGACACGTTGCCGGCGGGTGGCGCCACCCAGTTCACCGCCGCCACAGTGGAGTACACTGCCACCGGCGCCGAGTAGGGCGTGATGCACGCCGCCTGCTCCGCGCCACCCTGATACCCGCCACTGCCACCGCTGCCCGCCGCCGTGCCAACAAACGCAAACCGCACGTAGGTGTTGGAGGCGAGGGTGGCGGTCCACGACGTGAAGCTGGCAATGCCGCTACCATCCGTGACGCTCACGGCTGCTGCAGAGTGCTGCAGCTGGCCTGCAAAGGCAGCGGCGTCGGGGCCCAGTGCCACCGCCGCGCCGCCGCCCGTGCGCGCCAGGTACGTCGTGTACTCAATCTCCAGGTCGTACGCCTGATTATCCACGCCGGAGTACATGAGCGTGCCCAGCACGTCCACCACGTGCATTGCGACCTCCACGCCCGCCACCGGCTCGCCCGCGGAGTTGGTGGCGCGCACCGCGAAGGGCACGTCAAAGGCGGCGTACCCCTGCTGCGCCGTCAGCGTGGTGCGGGAGGGCGACGCCGTGATGGCGAGCGCGGCGCACAACGCGGCGGCGGGCGCACCGTCGCGGTTGGTGACCGCCAGCGGCAGCGATGTCGACACGACGCCCTCCACCGACAGCGCCAGCGTGAGGTCGGGCGTGGCACCGTGGGGCGCCGACACCACCCGGAAGTAGGAACCGTAGCTGCCCACCGCGGCGGCGTCCGCCAGCACACTGTCGTCTGCCTCCACATCCAGGTTCTGTGGCCGGAAGACGGCAATCCCCTCCGTCTCAATGCGCGTGGCGGTGTCGCTGTCTGACAGCGCGGTGCGCGTGGTGCCAGGGCCAGGGAACTCCTGCAGCACGATGGCGGCAGCAGCGGCGACCGCGCCGCTGTTGCTCGCGTCGGCGGCGGCCACCACAGGCGTTACCGCCTTACCTGCCAGCGGCCGGTCGTCGGTGTCGCGTACCAGCGTGAACACGGTGGCACCCAGGCCGCCCGACACGGCGTCGGGCGTGTAAGGTGGGTAGCCGTACAGCACGCTGACGTACGGCGCGGAGCCGGCGAAAGAGTAGGTGCAGGTGGGCGCGGTGCACACGGTCACGTCGTATGCGGACACCAGGACACCGGCAGTGAGATCTGCCGCCACGTGCTCCACCGACGCCACACTGGATGCCACCTGGATGACGCCCGTTTCGACGCTGAGCACAACGCCTGCCACCGCGAAGGTGAGGGTGTAACTGCCGGCCGGCCCGTGGCTGATGAACCCCGCACCGGACCACGCCGCCATGCCAGCAGAATCGGAGGGGGCGGACAAGTAGTTGCGCAGCAGCTTGCGGCGGCCCACGTTGCCAAGCACCGCGCGCGGCGTGCCGGCAAGCCAGTTCAGCTCCGCCACGCCGTTGGCGTCAAGCAGCGACGGCGTGCGCACGCCCGCTGCCATGTACGGTAGCGCCACCACCACGACGCCGACCAGCGGCGTCATCACGCCGCCCACCTCGCCCGTCACCTGCACCACCGGCTGCGTGTCAAATGGCTTGCCCTCCATCACGCTGGCACTGGGTTGCGTTACAACGCGGAGCTGCAGCCGCGCCGGCTGCGCAACGGAAAAGCTGAGCGAGGTCGGCGAGCGCATGCCGTCGCACACCGCCTCCAGCACCGCCACGCCCACGCTGGACGTCACGAGCGTGACGTTGGCAATCGTCACCTCGCCGCGGTAGTCAGTAGGCGCGCTGACGGCGTCACGCAGGATGGCAACGCGCGGGTGCAGCAAGTCGGGCCGCGCAGCAAACGAGGAGTACTCGTCGGCGGAGGGCGGCGCGGAATTGAGGAGGACGCGCTTGCCGGCGATGGGGCGGCCGCCCGCGCCCGTCACACGCACGCGGATGGGCGGCAGCTGCGCACCGAGCGCCAGCGTCGTGTTGTCAGGCGTGAATGGCGCGTACACGACGGTCACGGCAGTCACATCCGACGTGAACACCAGCGCACCGGCGTCGATAGTGAGGTCGCCCGCCGTGGCGGTCGTGGCGTACGTGGCGGGCAAGCCAAACTGCATGCGCAGGCGGCGGAAGTAGGCGGAGCCGTGTGCGTCCGATACCTGGCTCGTGCCCAGTACGCGCGGGCTGACGAGGGCGGCGGGCGGCCAGCCGGGCAGGCTGTACCGCCCGTTGACGGGCACCCCGTGCGTGTCGTACAGCGTGCCTTCGTAGCCATACCGGCGCTGCCATATCACGTCGTCGCCGCCCTCCGCCGCCACGCTCAGCGCCACGGTGACGTTGGGCACCGGCGTCACGCCGTCGGGGGACAGCACCAGGGTGGAGACGGAGGGCGAGAGGGCGGTGCCGCGGGGGGGAGGCAGCGACACGGCCGCGCCGCCCGCCTGCTGGTGGATGTGGTGGCGCGCCCCGGTGGCAAACGGATTCATGAGGAACAGCACGTACAGCGCGACGCGGCAGATGAACAGGAAGATGGCAATGAACAGGACGGCATTGAGGGCGCGGCTCCACGTGCGGTCTTGTACCAGGTCCAGGAACACGGGGAAGCGCTCCGTCGCCAGCAGCCGCTGCAGCCGCCCCAGCCCGCGGGCCACCGCGCCGGTCCGCTTCCCGGAGTTCCCGGTGGTGGTGGATGCGGATGGCGCCGCCGCGCTGCGCAGCGCGTTTGCCACCACCGTGGGCGGCGCGTCGCCCTCGTCAACATCCAGCGCCAGCGGCGCCACCGCCCCCGTCCCTGCCGCGTCGCCGGCGGGCGCGGAGCGCAGGGGGTTCACTACAGACCTGTGGCGGCGTGGGTGCGCGGGGGGG
>Ga0066256_1003059_pt1 | contig 16840 bp, 16 predicted proteins | sample ThiBio_1000_biof_FD_87107 | JGI IMG/M metagenome (GOLD analysis project Ga0066256, IMG submission 87107) | Wastewater bioreactor microbial communities from Cape Town, South Africa - Thiocy_expt_1000_biof (version 2) | ecosystem: Engineered > Bioreactor > Thiocyanate-remediating >...
TAGATGACTAAAATTAAATCTTTCCCTAAAAATCGAACCTCAAAATCGGTTGCCTCTATTGTCATGCTAGCCTCAAGCGGTAAAACTTGGAGCATATCTGCCTTCGTATACCGCCTTCCAGAACTCCCAATTTCTATAAAACGCCGATTATGGATAAGAATTAACATTCCAATTGTTGAAAATCTTGTCTGAAGGCTGGTTTTATTGGTCTTAGCTGGTAAGCAATAAGGGCACAAAAGATATGACAGAAAGCATTAAGGACACTAAGGTGCCTTGAATGCTCAAAAGTCCCACAGGACGAAAATAGTTTCTACTGTCATTCTCTTATTTAAATAGAAGCGATCCCACAGTGATATAAGCTTGTTTTTCATGTTTTTACGAATCTTAGTAACCATCTGAATACCTTGGCTCCAAAGGTCTTTAAAAAAGTCTTCTCCTAGATATCCTCTGTCACCAAACATCTTGCCCATCAAATCCTTAATGGGCGATTTTAATCCCTTACGATCATCCACATCAGCTGGTGTAATACTTAACCGGGCAATGCTCCCCTTATCATTAAAGATAAAATGAAGCTTCAACCCGTAAAATCAACCAAGAGAGTTCTTTGATAAAGCTGAAAACCCTTTAAAGACTTTATGGTCATACCTTCTTGCTGTCCTACAATCTTCACAGGGAGTTGAATCAACAAATAGAATATCTGTTGCCTCTCCTCTGAGAGCTGCAAACAACATTAAAACAATAGGCAGAGCTTTTTTCATTAAAGCAACGAAACGCTCATAAATTACAAGACAAGGAAATTCTCTCAGATGATAAAATAGCACATAATCGTAGTAATCTATCATTGGGATTATCCTTTCTTTGTTCTATTTACTTGGATAATCCCACCTTTTAGCCCTTTTCCAAAACTATCTTATCCATAATCGACGTAATAGTTGCGAGCGGCAGTACAGTGCCTGCCTTGAATCTTCCAATCCTATGATCGTTGAGCGAGAGCCCGCAGTAATTGCGGCCCCTTATCCTGCAATGATAGTCAATCCTTATCCGTATAGAGGGTGGCGACAGGGCTGGTGGCACCATCATCACTGGCGTTAACCAGAGGCCCTCCTCTCAACAGTTGCTTCATCTTGAAGGGAATGAGATAAGAAAGGAGAGGGCTTGAACGCCCCCAACTTGAACTTTATTTAGTCTCAGGATTTGCTAAGAAGCTTACAAAATTAAAAATTTAAAAGGCCTGCAGCTTGCTAACTTTGTTGATTTTTTTCAACCAGTTCTTTTATTTTATTGATAGCATAGCTTTCAAGATCTTCAAGAAATTCTTTTTGTTGTTGAAAGGTAAGACGAGAGCGATTGTCATGAAATAAATTGCCTATGGCAGGATTATTTTCAGCTAGCCTGCTAATGTATTCTCCCCCTGGCGTATGATAGAAATAATGACCAAAGGCTTGCTCTTTTTCTACGCCTGTACTCTGAGAGGTTGCATAGAAGCTCTCATACCAATCAGCTGCGTCTTGTTGGTCGGAAAAACTAATGTCAGAAAAAGAATCCCAATAGGGAAGCGGAAGATTTAATTCTCTACCAATTTCTTCAATATCTTTCTCTTGATCGCTTGCATAGAGCTCAGGCGCTCTTTCTCTCCAATGGAATCCCTTTTCTCCAAGCTTGCTAACAATTATGTCGGAAGTTATTGCACTAGCCATTCTGGATGAGAGCCTCGCTAAAAGTTCTTTGGGATCCACTCTTTCAAGATAACCAAAAATATCTAATGATCTTCTTTTAATATCTGCTTCTGGATCTATGCCTTCAGGCAATTGAAGAACTGCACTTATTCGCTCTGGCTTACCTCTAATAAGACCTTGCGCATAAAAAAATAACTCTAAATTAGAAATATTTTTTGCCACACTATAGTCTATATTTCCTTCATCTACTTCTTCTCCTTCTAATTCTTCAGCATAATATTTATCTCTATAGAGAGCTTCTAGTACGCCTCGAGATTTAGAATATATTTTTTCCCATAAGCTAAAAGCCTGCCTTTCTTCAAGAGAAGGATCCAATTTTATAAAGGCTTTTATAGCTTCTAAGTTATATTCCTCGGACAGAAACAGATGAAGACCCTTTGAACAAGATGCCAAATTTGCTAAGCTTGGAATGTCTCGATCCAGATAAAGATAATTGGTAATATGCGTTACAATTTCTATAGGAAGACTGCCCATTAACTCTAAAGGAAGCTCTTGAATTGGTGCTAGTCTCGGCTTTTTAGATAAAGGCTCATTATGATGTTTGGGAGTCTCTATTTTTCGCTTAGGACTACTTCTCTCAGAATCCTCTTGCATCTCGTTGCTTGCATAAAGGGGATGGACCAACAGGGGTGTAGAGATTGCCAATAATAGCTTTATAAATTTCTTCATCTTATTCTCCTACTTCGTAACATAAAAAAACATCTTTCTTTATGTTACATAGAAACTATTTTCTGGAATTCAAGAGAGCTGCGTCATATCTTTTGTGCCCTTATTGCTTACCAGCTAAGACCAATAAAACCAGCCTTCAGACAAGATTTTCAACAATTGGAATGTTAATTCTTATCCATAATCGGCGTTATGAAACTATCAACTAATAAGGTATCAAGCATCTGAATAGAGTGCCGCACATCCTGTTGAAGCAATTGCTGTTCTTGCTCGAGCACTAATTTCATCAGAATTTATTGCTCAACAAGCCTGCCAGGACTTAATCTTATTAAGGATATAGAGTTCACAATAAGAAATCTCTCTTCTTCAGTTATACTTATCTGACATTTGATACACATCTTTGGCGGGTCTCAGCCTCACTCTCTGTGGACTAAAACCAGCCAAAGCGTATTTATTGAGAATGATTACGATTCAATCAACTTTCCTTTAGGCGCATGCGCTGGCCGAATTTCAATGGTTCGGGGTTTCATGGCTTCAGGAATTTCTCGTTGAAGTGTAATTTTGAGGAGACCGTTCTCAAGATTTGCTTCTCCAATTTTAATGAAGTCGGCAAGCTGAAAATGTCTCCGCGCTTTTCCTGTAACCACCAAGACGTTATCTTGAACGGTGATACTTAAGTTATCTTCACTAAACCCTGCCACAGCCATCGTTAAGCGATAAGTTTGATCATCTACCTTTTCAATATTATAAGGAGGATAGGAAGCTCCTCCCTCTTCACCACGCGTTGCTGAATCCATCAGCCGCATTAAGCGATCAAAACCAATACTTGAACGAAATAACGGGGTTAAATCATAATTACGCATTCTTATTCTCCACTGAGCAATAAGGTTAATCCATCCGCAAAAGCCGGATATTCCCAATCGGACCCATATAGGCATCCAACCTATTATTAGAATAGCAAAATTGACGTCAAAAAGCAAGTTTTTTGTAAAAATAGAAGAAAGATTTTATATTTTATTTTTCTTTAATTACAAAAGCTTAACAAGTTAATTTCATGATAAATTTCTTTACTTGATTGTGCACGCTTCGCAAGTATTTTTTCCACTTATTTACCTGATGAGTTGCTGTAGCATACCGACATTTCGGCAATTTTACCAAAGATCTGTTGACTGCATTTGCCTTTTTGGTATTATTAAGCTCATTTAAAATGACCATAACATATAATATAAGGAAAAATTTATGCTTAAACCTACTCATCTTCTCGTGATCTTACTTGCAACTTTGACAATTTCCCATGTTGGAAAAGCTTCGGCAAGTATTGTTGCCGCCCTTCATGAAGCCGGTCCTGTTTTAAAAAAAGTCGGAAAGTATTTTGACTCAGAAGTTGTTGACACTGTTACAATTACCTATTGCACGACCACAGGAGCGTGGCTTGGGCACGCAGCTTCAATCAAGGCTCTTGAAGCCTATTATGGATTTTCTGGTAAACGCTTTAATCCAAACGATCGCCTTGAGGATGATCTGGGGTATTGGATGGGACTTGTGATTGGACATCACGTTGGGAAACTCCTCGTAAAAGGCCGACACAATATTACTGATGTTGTTTTCCCAGCGTTTTATGATGTGACAACTGCTGCAGGCCAAGCTGGTGTTGTGTTTTTCGATACAAAAACTCAACAAGCTGGCAACTGGATTAGCCTTAAATTTAATAATTGGAAAGAAAGATTACAAGTTTATGCCAACCAGGGGAAATCCCAAGAACCACAACCCAATACTAAAACGGACTAGAGTTCATTCCTGAGCGCTTTATGTTTGTAAAATAAGGTTGATATTATCATTTCAAGTTTATTCTTAAGATGAATATATTTTCGATATATTCATCTTAAAAATTTGAACAAGTTAACTTCTCTATTTCTTTCTCGTTAAGTCTTCAACTTTTAAATCCACAAATGCATTATTTCTTCCTCTTTTTACAGAGGGAGAGGATGTTCTATCACCCTCATTTTGCACAGTTGAAGAGACTTGATCTGATGGACTTGGCATTGGTAATTCTTGGGTTAACATAATTTCTTTAGAAGAGATTAAGGAAGTTGACGAGTTTTCTAGAAAGGGTGGCTCATTTCCTTCCCCCTGGACGTGTACCTGTTCATGTATAGAGCGTAAAAGGTCTTCTGCTTCTCTACGCAAAAGCGAATAGTTTACACCCCTATAGGATGGAGTTTTTTTCCCTTTTATGATCTCAGAAGTTGATGAAGAACTTTTGGCTAAGTCAGTCTGAGGTAAACTACTCTCTGCTTCGATTGACTGAGAAGGTAAAGGAAGAGGATCAACGGGTTTTGCTTCTCCTCGTGTAAATGCTTTTCTCTTTTTTTTTGAAGGTTTTTCTTTTACTGCAGGAAGTGTTGGTATTGGTATCTGTTCTCCTATCACTTCCTCTAAAGAAAACCACCTTTCTGTCTCAGACTTAATAAGATTACCTTCTTCATCAACCAATTGACCTGCTTTCGTAACTGCATATTCTTCCTTACAAAGAGCTGACAACTGAACAGAATTTTGCCTAGAGTTTCCACTCAGAATATAAAAAGCAACCCCACCTTTTAACTGTTGTTCTTTTTTTTGTTCAATTGCCAAAATATGAAATCTAAAAGGGGGGAAAGACCCATGTCGAATTTCATAAGTGCCTTGATAATAATCTTTGTCTTCCCTTCCATGGGCCCCTAATACTCGCATTGTGAGAGGTGAAATCTCTTGTTCTTGATATTTTTGGTTTTGTAATATTTTAAGATAATCGCTTTTATGAGAATTTTCTTGAACTGAAAAAAAATAGAGACACTCACCAAGGCCTCTTGCCTCTTCTAAGCTTAAATATTGGCTACCTTTTTTCTTTTCATCTTGAAAAGGATTATCCATTAATAAGATTTGGAGCTTTGAAAGAGGAAGTTGAAGATATTCAAGGTTTTTCTGAAGACGCGCCAGCTGTTTGGAATCAGGTCTTTGGTTTTCATAGATATCGCTAGCTTTTATGGTCTGGGCACCTGCCACCATAGACAATAAAAAAAGAAAACTAACAATAACCCCTCTAAAATTTTTCATAAACAAGCTTCCTCTCAACATTTTTGTGACTCAACGTTAAAAAAAATAGCACATTCTTTCGATTTGATAAATAAAGATTAATAAATAAAAATGCGAAATTAAAAAAAATCCCTAGGCAAAAGCCTAGGGATTTCAAGAGTCGAAGAAGATTAACTCTTAGTTGTGAGCTAAGATAGCCAACAAAAGTAAGGCCACAATGTTCGTAATCTTAATCATTGGGTTGATTGCAGGCCCTGCCGTATCCTTATAAGGATCACCAACGGTGTCACCCGTGACAGACGCTTTATGCGCCTCAGAACCTTTACCACCACAATTTCCATCTTCGATGTATTTCTTGGCATTGTCCCATGCACCACCACCTGAGGTCATGGAAATAGCTACGAAAAGACCTGTTACGATTGTTCCAAGCAGCATTGCACCGACTGCTGTGAAAGCTGACTCTGCATCCGCTGTCAACCGAACAATGCCCCATAATATTCCAGGCGCCAATACAGGAAGTAATGAAGGAAGAATCATTTCTTTTATAGCCGTTTTCGTCAAAAGATCAACAGCACGACGATAATCTGGCTTTGCTTTTCCTGTCATAATGCCAGGAATTTCTTTAAATTGACGACGTACTTCGATAACAACCTGAGCACCAGCGCGACCTACTGCCATCATGCCCATCGCACCAAAGAGATAAGGCAACAAACCACCGATAAACAATCCGATCACGACATAAGGGTCTTGAAGAACGAAAGCACAATTAAGCCCCGGGAAGTAATGATTTAAGTCCTCAGTATAGGCAGAGAACAACACAAGCGTTGCAAGCCCTGCAGACCCAATAGCATAACCCTTGGTCACTGCTTTTGTTGTATTACCAACAGCATCAAGAGCATCTGTTACTGTACGGACTTCTTTTGGAAGTTCAGACATTTCAGCAATACCACCAGCGTTATCGGTGATTGGCCCATAAGCATCTAAGGCAACAACCATTCCCGCTAAAGCCAACATTGCTGTCGCAGCAATTGCAATACCATAAAGACCTGCATTCATGTAAGCGATAAGAATGCCTGCTGAAATTACAAGCACTGGCAACGCGCAAGACTCCATAGACACGGCAAGACCTTGAATAATGTTGGTTGCATGCCCTGTTTGAGAAGCAGCCGCAATACTACGGACTGGACGATAAGCTGTTGACGTATAGTACTCTGTGATCCATACGAGAAGTCCTGTGACTGCAAGACCGGTAAACGCACAAATCAAGAGCTTTGTTCCGTCAACCACAAGATCACCAACCATAAAAGTTTGCTCAAAGCCAATCAATTTTTGGGTTGCGAACATAATAAAGCCTGCCGATAAAAGCGTGCAAACTAAAAGACCTTTATACAAAGCCCCCATGATGTTTTGTTGCTTACCAAGCTTAACAGCAAAAGTTCCCAAAATAGAGCCAACGATACAAACCGCACCAATTAACAAAGGATAGAGTGTTAAGGTTTCTACCATGTCACCCTTAATGAAAATCGTGCCCAATACCATGGTTGCAACAATGGTAACAACATATGTCTCGAAAAGGTCCGCAGCCATTCCTGCACAATCACCAACGTTATCACCAACGTTATCAGCAATGACGGCTGGATTACGGGGATCATCTTCAGGAATTCCGGCCTCAATTTTCCCAACAAGATCTGCGCCTACGTCAGCTCCCTTGGTAAAGATACCGCCGCCCAGACGAGCAAAAATAGAGATGAGCGATGCCCCAAAACTTAAAGCAATCAAGGCTTCCATGATCGCGCGTTGCTCATAACCACCATTCTTTAAAATCATAAAATAAAGAGTGATTCCCAAAAGACCTAAGCCCACAACCAACATTCCAGTAATGGCTCCACCTTTAAAGGCAATATCAAGAGCAGGCTGTAATCCTGAGCGCGCAGCTTCAGCTGTTCTAACATTGGCACGAACTGACACGTTCATTCCAACATACCCCGCAACGCCTGAAAGTACCGCTCCCATAACGAAGCCCAAGCCAACGTGCAAACCAAGAACCCAAGATAATCCTGCGGCAACAACAAGACCAACCATAGCAATTGTTTTATATTGACGATTTAAATAAGCAGCAGCGCCTTCCTGAATGGCTGCCGCAATTTCAACCATTCTAGCTGTACCCTTTGGCGCTTTAAGAACTTGCGCGCCTGCATATAAGCCATAGAGTAAAGCTAAAAGCCCACACCCTAAAATAATATAATAGATATCCATTATCCTCACTCACTTGTTAATAATTAAATGTATCTCTCTTTGCGAAATTGCCAGAATGTAGCTTAGCTTTCAACTATCTTCCAACAATTTTAGATTTTTTTATCGAAAAATTTTTAATTTCATGTCATGTGCAAGTTTTTAGAAAAAGTCGTTAATAACATCCTGCTGAGGGTTTTTACATTCCTCTAAGTGATATCGTAGGCATTTCTAGCCTCTATCCGCATCATCAGGCTGCCTGAGATCCCCGGGACAAGGCCGGAGATGACGGTATGGTAGATCAGACTTCAGCTCATCAGTTTTGATTCTTTTATTTCCAACCATTTTTCTTCCTTTCTTTATTTATTTTTATTTCTTCTTAGTTCTTACCAATAAGCTCAAAGGACTCTTTTCTTTCATCATCCTAATCCCTGTGCTTAGGATCTCAAGTGACCTTGAGATCTCGCCTAACACCATTGGATTTTTTCATCCTAAAGCGGGAGAGCGTCGCAAGGAGAGCAAAGGAGCAAACGGTAAGACCCTTTTGACTTCCTATCCATTTACACCTTCATCATCCTTGCTCATTCTCCAGGATCTCAAACCTTTCCTAGGTGCACCCAGGAAAGCGTGAAGTACCATTTCATCGAGAGAAACGTCCTGCTGCCGAAAAATCCAAAAATAATTCTGTCTTTCCTTTTCATCCCTTCTTGCATGCTTTTGGGGGTTAACTCTCTTACGAGGTCCCTCACATTCGTAAGGACGACCCAAGTAGAGAGCGTAAAAAAGAAAAGGCCTCGTCTCAATTTTGAGATTCCTCGGCTTTTTTTCCTTCCAAGACTCCTTGATACAAAGATCAGAGATATTTCTTGAAAAGAAAGCTATTCCTCTTGCTTTTTGGCTTTTCTCCTCACCCTACCTTTCACGTAGGCTGAGATCCTTTTAAGCACCTAGTTGCATCACCAGGTTACCTATTGCCCTTCGATGCCTCCCTTCTTTCCCCTTTCCATCAGGCAAAGAGAAGGCATTCGCTCAAAAAGAGCGTTAAAAGGCTTATAACTTGAATAATTTAGGTTTTTATCCCTGCTTTATTATTCTTTTTTCTTTAGAGGGCAACAGAAACTGGCTAAAGGGTTTATGAAAAGAGGTCTTCTTTTCATAAGAAGGAATCATTTCTGACCATTTACTACTAGGCTACCATATACAGATACAAATTTCAAGAAAATTCAGTACAAAAATGAAAAAATTTAAGAAAATTCGACATTCTCACTGCTTTTTCTTAAGGCTCGGCAACCCTAAAATTTCAGGCAACTTAGGATCTTTTGCTTCGAAAAATGTATAAGAAAGGGTGATAGAGGTCAGGTCTTTGCAATGAGGGTCTTCAGCAATTTTAGGATCAATATAAAACTGAACCGGAAGTTCAAGCGTCTGATGCGGTTCAAGTCGTTGCTCTTCAAAACAAAAACATTCAATCTTATTAAAATAAGGGGCTGCTTTATCAGGTGTCACATTATAGATTGCAATGCCGAGAAGCGGAACATCTGACGTGTTATGCACCTTATAATAAGCCAATCCCAAAGCACCAGCTTTTACCGTTATTTTTGGCTGCAATGGTATAAATTTCCAAGGAAGAGACGTATTCATATCGGCATTAAAGTGAATCGTTAAAGAATGTTCAATAATGTGATCGGCTCCCTTTAAGGCGATTCGAGGCGTCCCTCCATACCCTGTTTTCTGGCAAAAGAGACGATAAAGAGGAACTGACGCGAAAGAAAGAACTGTCATGACAAAAAGTAGGATTAAAAGAAAGAGAACTGTGCGCTTATTGCGTTGAGATGTCATTTAATGACCACATTTAATCCGCACAATTGCGAGGCCATAAAATAATCCTACAACACAAACTAAAACGATAAGTAAGGCTATATTTTTAGTGCGTTGTTTTTTTTGGTGATCTATTTCTTTTTGATTCATCATTGATTCATCCCGTGATCCAATACTAAAGCCCCTAACAGCAGAAAAAGATAAATTATAGAAAAGCCAAAGAGCCGCATTGCGTTTGCATGACGAGCATCAAAATAAAGCTTAAACGTAAAAAACAGCCATAAACAATTCAAGAACGTTATGATGAGGCCATAAACCCAACTATAATGAGGAAACCAGAAAAAAAAGTAAGAAGCCATCACCAACATCAGTGAATAAATTAAAATCTGTTTCTTCGTTGCTTGCGGGCCAGCGACATTAGGAAGCATTGGGATATTGGCTCGCTCATAATCTTCAATTTTTGTAAGCGCCAACGCCCAAAAATGAGGCGGTGTCCATAAAAAAATAATGAGAAATAGGAGGATAGCTTCCAAACTTATCGTGCCTGTTGAAGCCACCCATCCGATAACAGGTGGGAATGCGCCTGCAGCTCCCCCAATAACAATGTTATGCACTGTTGTTCTTTTGAGAACCATTGTATAAATGACAGCATAAAAGAAGATTGAAAAAGCTAATAAAATCGCTGCAAAATAATTGGTTGAAAGCCCCATTAAGACAATTGAAAAAACAGCTAAGACCATCCCAAAAATAAGCGCATCTTGAGGCGCAATAAGGCCTGCGGGAATAGGACGGCTTTGCGTTCTTTTCATAAGAGCATCAATGTCACGATCATACCACATATTAAGAGCGCCTGCAGCCCCGGACCCTAAAGCAATTGCTAAAAGAGCGACCCCTTGTAAAAAAGGATGCAAATTATTGGGTGCGAGATAAATTCCAACCCAGCCGCTAAAAACCACAAGGGCCATAACGCCGGGTTTAAGCAATCCCACAAAATCTTTAACCGTCGCTTCTGTAGAATGGGCTGAAAAACGAGAAACCGTTGCAGGGACAAAAACCATCGCCTATTTAACCGTCGGGAGTGTTTCAAACGTATGGAAGGGTGGGGGTGAACTTACCGTCCATTCTAAAGTTGAAGCTCCCTCTCCCCAAGGATTTGCTTCTGCTTTTCTTCCTCGCCATAAAGCATAAAAAATGCTCCCGATAAAAAAGAGGGTGGCAAAAATGGTTATATAAGCGCCATAAGATGCAATCTTATTCCAGCCAGCATACGCTGTGGGGTAATCCGGAATACGTCTTGGCATTCCAGCTAATCCTAAGAAGTGCATTGGAAAAAATAATAAATTAACCCCTATAAAAGTCAGCCAAAAATGAATTCTTCCTAAGATTTCAGGAAACTCTCTCCCAGACATTTTCCCAAACCAATAATAGAACCCACAAAATATTCCAAATAAGGCTCCCATCGACAATACATAATGGAAATGAGCCACCACATAGTAGGTATCATGAAGGACGACATCAAGGCCAGCATTTGAGAGTACAACGCCTGTCAATCCGCCTAATGTAAAAACAAAAATAAACCCAATTGCAAATAGCATAGGTACGCGAAATGTAATGGATCCTCCCCACATGGTTGCTATCCAGCTAAAAACTTTAATGCCTGTTGGTACCGCAATGATCATCGTCGCGGCCGTAAAATAAGCGCGTGTATTGACGTCAAGACCGACTGTAAACATATGATGCGCCCAGACGACAAAACCTATAAGTCCTATCGATACCATCGCGTAAACCATCCCTAAATAGCCGAATATAGGTTTTTTAGAAAATGTTGAGATAACCTGACTAATGATACCGAAAGCTGGCAAAATCATGATGTAAACTTCTGGATGGCCAAAAAACCAAAAAAGGTGCTGAAATAAAACGGGATCACCCCCACCTGCAGGATCAAAAAACGTCGTTCCAAAATTTCGATCTGTAATTAACATCGTAATCCCACCTGCCAAAACAGGGACAGACAGCAACAACAAGAAAGCCGTGACAAGCATAGACCATACAAATAAAGGCATCTTATGAAGCGTCATTCCTGGCGCTCGCATATTAAAAATTGTGGTAATGAAATTAATGGCTCCCAGAAGGGATGAAGCGCCAGCCAAATGAAGCCCAAAAAGCATGAAATCTACCGAGGCATCCGAATGCCCTAGCAACGAACTCAGCGGAGGATAAATTGTCCACCCGGTTCCTGCGCCAGAACCAACAAAAACACCCATAATTAAAAGAATTAAAGAAGGCACCAACAGCCAAAAACTTATATTATTGAGGCGTGGGAAAGCCATATCAGGTGCCCCAATCAGCAAGGGAACAAACCAATTACCGAACCCCCCAATTAAAGCCGGCATCACCATAAAAAAGATCATAAGCAAGCCATGTGCAGTAATGACAACATTATAAAATTGGTAATTTCCACTAAAAAGAGTCCCTGCCGGTTGTGCAAGTTGGAGGCGCATTAAAACGGATAAGAATGCCCCCAAAAGACCCGCACTTATTGAAAATATGATATAAAGAGTCCCTATATCTTTATGATTCGTTGAAAAAACCCACCGTCTCCACCCTTTAGGAGTATGCTCTAATTCATGCATAATGTATCACCTTATTCTTCTATCTAGGATGCAAATTTCTGTTTTGCTTCATGAAGCCATTGTTCATATTCTTGTTTAGAGACCGCTTTGATTTTAATCGGCATAAAAGCGTGATTAACACCACAAAGCTCAGAACATTGGCCATAATAACTTCCCGTTTTCAAAATACGCATCCAGGTTTCACGAAGCCGACCAGGGATTGTATCTTGCTTAATTCCTAAAGCAGGCATTGCCCAACTATGAAGGACATCAGCTGAGGTCAATAAAATGCGAATATTAGTATCTATTGGAACGACAACTTCATGATCGACTTCAAGTAATCTTTTTTGACCTGGTTTGAGATCTGCGTCTTGAATCATATAACTATCAAAAGCTATTTTTTCTTCTGGATATTCATAACTCCAATACCATTGATGTCCTGTAACCTTAAGACTCATTTCAGGCTCATGGGTCCTATCCATAAAATAAAGTAACTTAAATGAAGGAAAAGCAATTCCTAAAAGAATGATCGCGGGGATTAAAGTCCATACAACTTCAAGAATAGGATTATGGGTTGTTTTTGAAGGAACAGGATTCCTTTTAGCACGAAACCTCAAGACAACATAAAGTAGAAGAAAAAGAACAGCCAACGCAACACATGCAATGACAACAAGCAGCATGTTATGAAGGGTGTGAATCTGCTGGGCGACAGGCGTGGCAGCCTCTTGCAAATTTATTTGCCACGGAAGTGGGTATTTAGCAAATAAGTCACGCGAAATGAATAAACTTAAGAAAAAACTTAAAGTTCGAATCTTGATGCTCCTGTACGTCTTATCTTTCCTAGTATACGCATCTATTTAAAAATTTATAGCGGAAATACGAGCGGTTACCTAGATTGCGGTGACTCTTTTAATAACCAAGAGGAAATAAAATCAGACGCCATGGGTTCAGCAAAATAAAAACCTTGTCCATAATCACACCTTAAATCCCTTAGTTTTCTGAATTCAGCCTCACTTTGAACGCCTTCAGCAACCACCTCAAGCTTAAGCTCATGCCCAAGTAAAATAGCACTTCGCACAATTGCTTCAGCGTCAGGATTTTCAAGCATATTCCGTATAAAAACTTGATCAATCTTAACAACATCGAGAGGTAATTCCAATAGATAATGGAGAGAAGATTGTCCTGTTCCAAAGTCATCAATGGCTATACGAACACCCATTTCTCGTAAGGTATGTAACACATCAGCAACTTGATGAAGATTGGCTGCAAATGCCGTCTCTGTTACTTCAATTTCAAGCTTTTGCGCCGGAATTTTATATTTTTGAAGTGACTGGTGAATAAGGTCAAAAATTGTTGAATCGTAGAAATTTTTCATTGAAAAATTAATCGACACACACAAATCACAACCTTTTTCCCGCCAAGAAGCCAACTGAGAAAGCGTTTGGTCTAATACCCATTTGGTGAATGGATTAATTAAGAGAGTTCCTTCTGCAAGAGGAATAAATTCACTTGGAGGAATCATCCCCAATTCCGGATGTTGCCATCTCACAAGAGCCTCAAGTCTTTCAACTCTGCCCGTTTCAAGCTTAATTTGAGGCTGATAAAAAAGTTTCAACTCAGGTGAGGCAATTGCAGTGCTTAGATCATGGACGATTTTGGCATTTCTTAAAAGCTGTGTCTCATCTTCGACTTCAAAAAAAGCAATCTCAGAATTATTGCGGATTGCCTTGTCAGCCGCAATACGACCACGATGCAGAAAATCAATAATAGATTCTCTTGTATTGTGAATTTCTGCAATTCCATAAAAAATATTCACAAAAACGGGGATATTATTAATTGTAAAAACATTCCCTAATTCATGTCGGCATTTCGCAATTGTTTCTTTTACTTTTTTTGAACCATAAAGCAAAAGAGCAAAAGTACCTGCCTCTAAAGTTGCAATAACACCTAAATCTTTAGCAACATTTTTAAGAACCCGTGCCACATTATTAAATAACTGATCCATTTCATCTGGGTTTAAAATAGCTTCTATAGAAGAAAGCTCATGAATACGTAAAATCACTAAAGAAGGCTTCATATCTTGTTTAGGCATAAAATTTTGATGCCACTCTTCTATTAACCCCCGACTATTCAATAACTGAGTAACAGAATCTGTGATCAAACGATTTTCAAGATCTTGTAAATAAGCTTTAATTATTTTAGCTCCAATGCCTGAAAGCCCTCCAACCATAAAGAAAAACAGGCTTCTTAACATCCAAGATTGAGAGGGTTGAGCGATCTCCAAAGCAACATCAAAAGGCATGATTGGTCCCGACAGTAATGAAGCAAAGAAAGCTGTAATGAGACCACCAGGGACTGAAAAAATAATGCCAGATATAATGATGGGAATATAAAATCCATGAACGTAAGCGAGTTTTGTCCCCCCCATTGTATAAACTAAAAAGCTACTCACCATTAAGAGCCCAAAAATAAGCGTTAAAGCGATGAGCTTTCTTACCCCTTTAGGATTTAAAAAATTTTGAATCACCTTCCCTGTATTTTGATTCAAGGGCCCCACCTTTTATACATTTTGAATTTTTAAAGTGCTGTTTTTCAGCTTTATATTTTCGATTGTCGCTTTTTTGGTTAAGATAAAACAAGAAAAAAATGAAAGGGAGAATTTCTTGGCACTTAAAGAGCATTATGAAGGACATCGTGCTCGTCTTCGAGAGAGATTCCTTAAAGGAGGAGGCGATGCCCTTGCTGATTATGAACTCTTGGAGCTCATTTTATACGCGGCCCATCCTCGTGGTGATGTCAAACCTCTCGCCAAAGAGCTTCTAATGACCTTTAAAACATTTCCCCAAATTTTAAGTGCTGATACCCAAGACCTTTTAAAAGTAAAAGGTGTAGGAAGTGCTGTAGTTGCAGCGCTTAAAGTTGTCCAGGTCTCCGTAGAACGATGCCTTAAGGCTGAGATCTTACAACGACCCGTTTTAAAATCATGGCCACAGATTTTAAGTTATTGTGAAATCGCAATGCGTGATCTTAAGTATGAGCAGTTACGATTGCTTTTTCTTGATCGCCAAAATAACTTGATTGCCGATGAAGTTCAGCAAAATGGAACGGTTGATCAAGCAACCATTTATACACGTGAGATTGTTAAAAGAGCTCTTGAATTAGGGGCCTCAGGCCTGATCCTCGTGCATAACCATCCGAGTGGTGATCCAACCCCCTCCAATGCCGATATCGAAGCAACCTTCCGTATTAGAGAAGCTTCAGAGCGTCTTAGAATTAAGGTTTTTGACCATATTATTGTTGGCAAGGGACAATGTCGCTCATTAAGAAATGAGCGAATGATTTAAAATATAGGCGCTAAATTTCTTAATAAAAAATTCAAAATCGCATTTAGTCTTTGCAAACCCCTCGATGTTAAAGTGAAATCGCTTTCATTCAACCTTATAAGATTTTCTGACTCTAAAGTTTCTAGAGCAGAATTTTGAAATACCTCATTCAAATTTCGCCTTCCTGCAAGATTTTCAAGCTCTTTCCGAGGAATACCTTTACGTAACCTAAGCCCCATCATAAGCCGCTCAGTAAAAACTTCTTCAGCAGAAAGTTTAACTTTTTCATCAGTGCCGTGTTCTCTTTCCAAAACAGCTTTCATCCAAACTTCAGGCGCTCGAACACCCTTAAAAGCAAATTTATCGTTGTCGAGCGTTAAACGACCGTGGACGCCGGGCCCAACGCCGGCATAATCTTCTCCTTGCCAATAAGCAAGGTTATGGCGCGATTCCTGACCAAGACGCGCATGATTTGAAATCTCGTACGCTGGCAATCCCGCTTTCTCCATCATTTCTTGGGTTGCTTCATATAAATCTGCCGCCAAATGATCATCTGGGATTGCAAAATCTTTGCGCTGATGTGCAGTATAAAAAGCTGTTCCTTGTTCAATTGTCAGCTGATAAAGAGACAAATGGCCTTGCGCTAAGCTTAAAGCTTCTGTCAGCTCTTCTTGCCATTGCTTGACGGTTTGTTGAGGACGTGCATAGATCAAATCGAAAGAAAACCGATCAAATATGTTTCTTGCAATCGTTAACGCCTTCAAAGCATCTTCCCGACCATGGGTACGTCCTAAAAATTTTAAGTCTTGGTCTTGAAGTGCCTGAATACCAACCGAGACGCGATTAACGCCGGCAGACCTAAAATCGCGAAATTTATTGGCTTCAATTGACGTTGGATTTGCTTCGAGCGTGATCTCCAGGTCTTCTTGTAGCTGCCAATAACCAGAGAGCTGATTCAACAAGGCTTCTACTGTTTTAGGAGACATTAAAGAAGGAGTGCCCCCACCAAAGAATACACTCTTAAGTGATCGACCTTGCGTCAGCTGTCCAAAATAGTTGAGCTCTTTTAAAAGAGTTTCTTGCCACAGAGATTCATCGATTCTTTCACGCACATGACTATTAAAATCACAATAAGGACATTTTGAAAGACAGAACGGCCAGTGAATATAAAGTGCAAGTGGTTGTGTCATTTAAAACAAGATTTAATAAGTTGTTCGAGAGCAAGAAACCTTTGACTACACATATTTTTTGCCGATAACGGCATTTCAGCAATTGTTTTCGTATACCCCTCAGGAATGAAAATAGGGTCATACCCGTGCCCATGTTCCCCTTGTGGTGGGAATGTTAACCTTCCCTGTACGCGCCCTTCAAATATTTCTTG
>Ga0066256_1003060_pt1 | contig 16838 bp, 3 predicted proteins | sample ThiBio_1000_biof_FD_87107 | JGI IMG/M metagenome (GOLD analysis project Ga0066256, IMG submission 87107) | Wastewater bioreactor microbial communities from Cape Town, South Africa - Thiocy_expt_1000_biof (version 2) | ecosystem: Engineered > Bioreactor > Thiocyanate-remediating >...
GGGGGGTGCCCGCAAGGGGCCGCCCCCGCCGCCGCGGGCGTCATGGGGTGGGGGCCCAGCAGGGTGAGCGGCAGCGCCACGCCTGCCGTCAGGGGCTGGGACACAAAGCCACCCAGCCAGCGGGCGGGGGGGGCGGGCGTCAGGGCCGCCGCGGGCGGGCCGGGTCGCTGTCGTGGGGCACTCGCCCGGCGTGGCCGGCGGGCGCCGCTTCCGCCGCCGCCGCCGCCGCTTCCGCCGCCGCCGCCATGGCTGCCACGCTGCTCCTCCACCGCCGCGGTTGCAATGGCACGCACTGCGGCGCGCGTCACAACACCGGTGCCGCGCAGGTGCCCCCACCCTGGCGACAGCACCTGTGTTGATTGCGGTATGGCAGGCGGCTGCAGCGGCAGCAGTGACGGCGGAGGCGGTGGAGGCGGCGGCGGCGGCGGCAACAGTGCTGACGGTGGTAACAGCGCAGGGGAGGGTGTCTCCAACGCACTCGCGGTAGTCGGCAGCCGCAGTGGCGGCACGGTTGTGGGTGCGTGTGGCACAACAGTTGGCGGAAACGCTGAGGCGTCGCTGTCGTACCGGTACAGGTCGTTGAATGCCTCGCCGGCTGCCAGCAGGTCGGCGCCCAACGGCGCAGCATCATCTGGTGTGGCGTGTGGCAGAGGCACGCGCGGCGCCGCGTCACTGCCACTGCCACTTCCATGCGTGCTGTCAGCCGCCGCCAACTCGCAGCTCCCACTTACCACGCTGCCATCTGTCGCCGCCGCCAGCTCTGCCGCCATCAGGGTGGAGCTGCCACGTCGCCGGGGGGTGGACACCTGGCGTGCCGCTGCGCCTGCCCCCGAATCGTTCAGTGGCGGTGGCGGGGGCTGCTCCAGCAGCTCTCCCACCTCGCTGGCCATGCTGCCAGAGCTTGCCGCGTGCACCAGGAAGGTGCTGTCGGCAGCAGCCTCCTCGGACGGCGTGGCACTACCTGATGACCGCTCCTCTGCTGCTACCGCAGGTGCACCGCGTGGTGACGGCTCCGGCAACGTCGGCGGCGGCAGCGGTGAGGCTGCCGCCAGCACGGGTGGCGAAGCGGCAGCGGGCGGCGTAGCGGCAGCCGGACTCCCTGTCGTTGCCGGCGATGGCGGTGGTGGTGCTGGTAGCGGCAGCGGCAATGTCGTCGGTGGTGCAGCAGCGGCAGTGGCGGCAGCGGCGGCGGCTGGTGGTGCCACACCAGCAGCAGAGGCGGCCGCTGCCGCGGCAACCAGCCCATCCACCTTGGACAGCAGCGACTGCGTGAGTGACCGGTACGCAGCCACCTCTGCCTCCAGCGCCAGGATGCGAGAATTCGCAGGGGGCGGCGACGGCGGGGCTACAGGCGCACTGCTGCTGGGCGCCGGCATGACAGCCAGCAGCGGCGGCGATGCGGCAACCAGCGTTGGCGGCGATGACGTCACAGTGTGTGACACGCCCGGCACACTGGCAGGCAGCGGGCCGGCTGCCAGCGCGGCAGCCACCAAGGCAGACACGTCAGTAGGCGTCACTTGACCTGCCCGCCGCCCGCCGGCGCCGTAGTGCGGTGCCACCGCCGCACTCAGCGCCGCCGCCTCTGCTGCAACCACCCCACGGCCCTTGGGCGCGCGCCCAAATGCGACGCCCATGCCGGCGCCCGACGCGGTGCTGGTACCGCTGCCGCCGCCGTTCACGCTGGTGCTGGTGCTGGCCACCATGCTGGGGACGGTGGCGCTGGCAACAGTGGCAGCGGCGGTGGCAGCTGTCGCGGCCAGTGCGATTGTGCTCGCGCTGGCAGAGCGGGGGCGTGCAACCACGGTTGGCACACTGTTCCGTCGCCGCAGCGCCACCTCCACCTGCAGCGGGGACTTGCTGCCACTGACGGGCGGTGGTGTCGGGGCACGCGGCGGGATTGCCACCGTTGGCGGCGGCAGCACGTGGTGTGCGGATAGCGGCTGTTGTGCCGCAACAACCAGCGCGACGGTGGTAGGCGGCAGCACCGGTTCCTGTGCCGGTGCCACAGCTGCCACAGCTGCCGCCGCGGTGGGTCGCGATACTACTACCGGTGGCGCCGCCGCCGGTGCGTCGTCATCGTCGCTGTCTGACGCAAACTTGACGCGGCGGCCGCGGGACGCCGCTGCGACGGCAGGCAGCCCTGGCCGTACTGGCGCCGCCGCACTCGCAACACTACTGGCGTCAGTTTCTACCTCCGCCGTGCCGGTGCTTCCAGCCGTGGTCGTGGGCGCCGGTACTATTGCAGCCACTGGCACCGGCACGGCCACTGGCACGGTCACCGCCACCGGTGCCGCCACCGCCGGCACAACAACCGCCACCGTCGCCGCAGGACGGTCGTCGTGTGGCGGGTCGGTTGGCGCAGCAATATGTGGCGCCTCTGCAGGAGCTGGTGACGGGGCTGGCAGCGGCAGGGGAGGCAATGACGGCTCACTATGTGTCGTTGCAGCCGCCACCGTTACCAATGGCGCAGCCGACTGCTGCTCCGGGAGCGGTGTGTCGTCGTCCGAGGCGTCGCTGACCTGCGACGACGTCGTCGTGTCGGCGCTGTCGGTGTGGCTGAGCTCCATGACGGGGTAGGCAAGTGGCACGGCGCCGTCGCTGCGGCTGCTGCTGATACTGGCACCTGGCGTGCCGCTCCGAGCACTGCCCGCGCCGCCCGTGCTGGCGCCATCGTCGCTGTGTATGCGTACCGTACCGTCGCCACCAGCGTCGGTAGGCGTGCCACGGCGACCGCGGCCGACACTGCCTGCGCTGCGTGCACTGTCGATGCTACTGCGCGCACTGCCCCTTCCGGACCCCATCGGCGCGGCAGGCGGCGGGGCAGGGTGCGGCGCTCCTGCTGTGCCAGCTGTAGCCGCGGCCGCCGACGTCGCCGCAGCAGCTGCAGCAGCAGCCAGGATGGGGCCCAACCCTCCCAGCGACAGCAGCGGCACTGGTGGCGGGTGGTGGTCGCCACTGGCGGCATGCGGCACGTCAAATGCAGGCGGCGTCGCGCGTCCCTCCTCCACGTCACGGGACGTGGCAACGCCGACCACGTCACGCAGCCCTTCCCCACTTGGCACCACCACGGCTGGCGCACCCCCTTCTTCCTCACTCCCAGTTGATGGCGCCCCCATCTGCGGCGAGCCTGCTCGTGGCAAGTCACCCTCCTCAGCCGCCACCGCGTCGTCTGCCAACTCGCCGTCGCCCGCTGGCGAGTCGTATGCAGCGTCGCCGCCGCCATTGATGCCGTCGCTCAGCGTGGTGGTGTTGAGGCTGGTAGCCACCGTGGAGGTCAGGGTGGCATCGGTACTGAAGCGACTGCGCCGCGTGCGCGCTGCTGTCAACGGCGTGTCGGGCATGCCAGCGGCGGATGCCCCCGGCCCTGTGGGTGACGTGAGCGTCAGCCGCCGTCGCACAGTGCCGGTGGCAACGCTGCTGTCTTGCAGTGCAGCAGTATCACTGCCGCCGTCGCCGTCAACCTCGTCTACAGCGGCAGTCGCGGGGGCCTCTTCCTCTATCGGTTGTTGTGCCGTGGGTGGGGGCGCTACTCCGGCGCCAATGCCGAGCGCGTCGCCGTCGCCACTGAGGGCAAACCGAGAACGGCGTGCCCGGCGCCCCCAACCACCGGAGGGCACCGCCGTGGCGGAAGAAGTGGACAGTGCGACATCAAGGTCGTCGCCAAGGGAGCCAGCAGACAGGGCAGACTCAGCACGGCCCTTACTAGCAGCGGTACGGCCGCGGCCACCGACCGCCGCGGCTGCCGCGGCACCCATGAACGGGCTGGCTGGCGCGTCTTCCACCTCGGCGATGGGTGGTAGGTCACTGCGCGTGGAGTCGCCATGCGCAATCCTCTCCTCGCCACCACCACCGCCGCCACTGCCGCCCGCTGCTGCCGCCGTGTGCAGCGGGGAACCCATCACACCGTCCGGCGGCGTGCTGGTGGCAGTCAAGTGCGGCGAGCTGCTACTGCCAACGCTGCCGCTGCCACGTGTAAACGCGGCAGCCAGGCGGGCGCGCGCATTTAACGGCGACGCCAGGCTGGCGTCACGGTCAGTGTACGCATGCACATCCGTGTCATCGCTGCTACCAGAGCGCGGCCGCACTTGCGGCAGCAGGGAGCGCGCCAGCGCCAACCGCGCGGCAGCACGGCCAACCGACGCCTGGCTCGCATCTGTTGGGCTGCTGCCGGCCGCCGCCGCCGCCGCTGCCACCGCCGCCATGGCAGTTGTGCTTGATGACGCGCGGCCCAACGACGCGGTGGCAGAGTCTAACACGGAGCGCGGCAGCTGCAGCCGGGATGCCGAGTGCGGCAGGGCGGCTGCGCTCCCCTCCCCCGCTTCCCCAATCAACGTCGCCAGGCTGGCGATACGCGACGCGGCAGGCCCACGGTCCACCTCCAGTCCCAGAATGGGTGCCCGGGCCGCCAGGCGCTCCAGCTTTAACAACCACTCCGCCAGCGCCAGCTCCGACGGCGCCGCAAATGAAATGACGCGCCGCGACCGCCCGCCGCCTCGCCCGCCGTCTACCACGTCCCCTGCCACCTCAAAGTAGTTGGGGTACTTGGCATTGGCGCGCACCGCCACCGTGGCGCCCGCCAGCTGGATGCGGCCTTTTGCGGCGGCGGCGTCAGGGCCCTCGTAATACAGCAGCTCGCCCGCCGTCAGCACGCACCACCGCCGATGCCAGCCGCGGCCGCCCAGCAGGCTGCGACCGCCGCCCTTCTTCGACAGCCACCCGCTCTGCAGGAAGCTGTCAGACACCAGCTCACCCACACCCACCACAGCAGACGCCGCAGCGGCGGCCGCCATTGACGCCGATTCGCGCCGTTCCTGAGGCGGCAGCGTCGGCGGCACCGTCCCGCTGCTGGTGGCGTCAGCGGTAGGCTTGCCGTCGTCCATGGAGGACCGGCCACTTGACCGCCGCCGCGCAGCTGAGTTCAGCACCGTGCCCGTCCACTGCGCCATCATTGATGCGTTGGCAGGCACGCGGTGTAGAGGGCTGCTTGGTTGGGTTTATAGGGGGTTGGTGATGAGCGATGTTGGGATGTCACAGCGGTCACAGCACCATCGTCTGATTGTCACATACAAAACGAGTGTATTACAACGGTGCACAGCCACTCAAACGGGCGGCACGTAACCACACCTGTACCATGCGTCGTGTCACCTTGTAACATTTGCTGCGCGGCGTCAACACTCGCTTCCCGACGTGACACCTCGCTGTCACCCACGTGGTCGGTTCCTGTCGCCGCCCTGGCAACAACATTGAGAGCGTTGCTCAGGCTGTCAACCACCCCGCCGCCGGCTACACCCATCTATCGAATATGCGCAATTATGGCGTGCATCACGCGCAGTTAGCGGGAATTGCACAGGTGTCGCAGTTTGGGTGCAACCATTGTCTTAATTTTTGCGTCCGTGATTTGGTTGTAAATAATCATCTTGCAACCAGCCGTTAGTAGCGGACAGCAGCTGCTGCAGCTGCTGTCGCCGCCGCTACTCTACTGGTACTGGTACGACCATTGCGGGTGAGGTTGCTGTTGCTATTGCTGTTGCTGGTGTCGGTGCAGCTACTCTCCCGCTATTGCTACTGGTGCCGTTGTACTGGTGCTGCAACCGCTGCTGCAGCTTGTGCCTCTCTGCTGGTGCTGCTGCTAGCGCCTGCGTCTTCTAGTCGCCACATTTGCTGCCGCCAGCGCAGCCCACGCGCACAATGGAGGACCTGTTTGATAGGCGAGGCGGCAAGGGGGGCAGCAGCTTACCAGTTACAGCCGCCGGCGGGCCCTCACCCACGGCGACCGACGCACCTGCTGCCGCCGCCGCGCCCTGGCGACACGACGACGACGACGTGTTTGATCGACGACGCGGGGGGAGCGCAACAGCGGCAGCTGCTCCAACAGACCTTCCGTCTTCGCGTCGAGGCGCCGCTGATAGTAGTAGTGCTCTCAGCCCACCGCGACTGCCGTTGCCACCCAGCCGCGATGCTGATGGTAGCAGCAGTGGCGGCACGGCGCTACGTGCGGCAGTGTCGGCAGCTGTCACAGCCGCTGCCGCGGCGGCGACCGTGGCAGGCGTGAAGCGACGAGCCGCGCTCGAGCGCGACCTAGATGGATTAGACGACGAGGGCCCTGCCGCTGCTACCGGCGGCGGGAGTAGTGGTGGCGGCGGTAGTAGTGGCGGTGGAGGCAGTGGCGATAGTAAAACCAGCAGCAGCGGCGGCGGTGGCGGTGGTGGTGGTGGCGGCGGGGGACGGGCGACGCGCGCACGGGTGGAAGTGGCGGAGGAGCACGTGCCGCTGATTCATGGCTGCCGCAGCGTGACGGCGTACAAGCCGCTGCGCAAGCTGAGCGAGGGCGTGTTTGGCGTCGTGTTTGCGGCGCAGGAGGTGGCGACGGGCGCGGTGGTGGCGCTAAAGAAGGTGAAGATGGACGTGAGTGCGGCGAACGAGGGGTTCCCCATCACCGCGCTGCGGGAGACCAACGTGCTGCTGGCACTGCGGCACCCCAACATCATTGGCGTGCGGGAGATGGTGGTGGGTCGTGACCTGGACGCGGTGTACATGGTGATGGAGTACATGGACCACGACGTGGCGTCGTGGCTGCGCGCGCAGCCCAGCCACCTGAGCCAAGCGGAGGTGAAGTGCCTGCTGGCGCAGCTGCTGCGCGGCGTGGCGTTCATGCACGAGCACTGGGTCATCCACCGCGACCTGAAGCCCAGCAACCTGCTGATGGACAACGGCGGCCGGCTGGCGGTGTGCGACTTTGGCCTGGCGCGTAAGTACGGCGACCCGGTGCGGCCGTACACGCACAACGTGGTGACGCAGTGGTACCGGCCGCCGGAGCTGCTGCTGGGGGAGGCGAGCTACGGGCCGGCGGTGGACGTGTGGTCCGTCGGTTGCATCTTTGCCGAGTTTGTAACACGCGCGCCCCTCTTCCCCGGTACCTCCGAGATGGACCAGCTGGACCGCATCTTCCGCGTGGTAGGCACGCCCACCGACGCTGACTACCCCGGCTGGGCCGCCCTCCCTGCCGCCGCCGGTATGCACATCAAGACACGGCCACCCACCCACCTGCGCGCCGCCCTGCAGCTGGGCATCACGCCGTACGGTGGCGCCCCTTACCTCTCTGCCGCCGGCCTTGACCTCCTGCGCGCGCTCCTCACGCCCAACCCACGCGCCCGCATCACCGCCGCCGACGCGCTGGCGCACCCCTGGTTTGCAGAGCTACCGCCACCCACCGACCCCCGCCTCATGCCCGCCCTGCCCTCCACGCACAAAGGTTGATAATAGAATTGAAGCGACCCAACTAAGCAGCGGGCGGGCGCGGCGGCAGGCCCATCTCCGCCAGGCGCCACATGAACAGGATGTCGGCCAGCCAGCGCCGGCCGTCTGCCACCACCTCTGCCGGCGGCCGGCCGTCCAGCGTGTCATCCGGCAGCGTGACGGTGCCCTCTGGCACCACGGACAGCCGGAACACGGTGGCCGCGGCATCCGCCAGCGGTGCGGACGCCGCTGCCAGCATGCCCACGCCACCCGCGGCAGCCGGCGGCGCGGCGCCAGCTGCGGCGGCTGCCACCGCGCCTGCCACACCAGCGTCGGACATGGATGACCGCGCCGGCGCCGCCGCCAGCGTGGCGGTCAGCGCATACAGCTTGGCCATGACGCCAGCCGCCATCCGGCCGCCAGTCGGCGGCAGGTCGCTGCTGGAGCCTGGCGGCGCGGCACCAATATCAATGAGGTAGTTGGCCGCCGTCGCGCCGCGCGTGGCTGCGGCGTACACCTCAGAGTCGCGGTCCAGCCGGCCGGTGCGCGCCAGGTCGGCAGGCCGGCCCAGCGCCAGCGCCACATCCACGGCATTGATGCGCGTCTGCGCGTCGGGCGCGTCAGGCGGCACGCGCACGGACACCAGCCGGCCCATCTCCGCCAGCGTCACAGTGCCACCCGCCGCCAGCGGGGTGTACACGCTCCGCTCCTCCATCGACGCCTGCTCCGCCGCCACGTCAGCCATGGCATCCAGCAACGAGGGCTGGCCCAGCAGCAGCAGCGTGCGCGGCCGCTTGCGCAACGCGCGCACCAGCACCTCATCGGTGCGGCACGCCAACGCGTCGTCCACCGCCGCCGCCCGCAGCGTCGCGCCGTCCTCAGGCGTCAGCGCCCGGCCAGCAGCGCTGATGGCCCCCAACACGCGCGGCACCTTGTGTGACTGCGCCCACCCCAGCCGGAAGGCGCGCGCCAGCACGGCGTCCATGCCGTAGCCCGGCGACAGCGGGTGGACGGCTGCACCCGCCGCCGCCGCTGCCGCTGCCGCCGCTGGTTCAGCCGCGTCGGCGGCGCCGCCCGCCTCTGCTGGCATGCGCAGGCGCGTCCACCCCAGGCGCACCGCCTCCACCGTGCCGCCCACGCGCGCCACTGCGGAGTACACCAGCCCCAGCAGCGCGCTCGTCGCCGGCGCCGCTGCGCCGTCAAAGTGCAGGTGCAGCGCGCGGATGGCAAGCGCGGTGCTCACCAGGATGGTGCGCCACACGCGCAGGAAAATGAACTGCGACGCGGCGGCGACGAGGGAGTAGGCGGTCGGCTGCAGCATGGCGCGCAGCGTGACGCGGAGGAGCGACTCCAGCAACGACGGCGACCCGGCGCGCCGGTTGGCATCATGCATGGCGGCGCGGTGCCGGCCAGTCCACTTTCCGCCGCCACGTGCCGCACCGCCCACCTCGTACCAGCAATCTGCAGGCGCTGCGGCCAGCCACCTGCGCACCGACAGGTGCACGCCCTCGTCGTAGCTCACACACGCGCCCGCTGCGGGCGCCCACTCGCCGCGGGGACGCAGGCGCGGCGCGAAGCCCTCCGGCGGCGCATCCTCCGCCAGGTCCGCCACCCAGGCGTCGGCGATGACGCACTGCGCGGCCACCAGCGTGAGCAGCATGGTGGCGCCCTTCACCGTGTCGGCACTTGCCGCCGGTGACGCCAGGCTAGCCTTCACGCGCGCCAGCCAGTTGGCACGCAGCGGGAAGTGGCTGCCAAGGGCGTCACGCAGGGCGGCGGTGAGCGGCGGCAGGCGCCCGCTCCACGCCTCGCACATGGTGTCCAGCGCGTTGTACTCCGCCGTCGGCTCCGTGCGGTTGCTGGGGATGCACAGCAGCAGGCGCACGAGGTGCGGCAAGCCCACATACTGGATGCACGACGCCAGCGTGGTGGGCGGTAGGGAGCGCAGCATGTAACCCAGCAGCTCCCACAGCATGCCCAACGACGCCGGCACGGCGTCATTGTACATGTAGTCATCGTACCAGCGGTCAAACATGTTGTCGTCATCCCACCCCGCGCCGCCGCCCGGCGGGGGAGGCGGGATGTGGTAGGGCGCGCGCCGCCGCCAGCGCTCCGGGAAGTAGCCAATGGCCTCGTCGCTCCACAGGCGCGGGTTGGCCGCCACGTCGCCGCGCAGCAGCATCAGCACCGTGATGGCCATCACGCGCTGCCACCGCTCCACGTTGCCCGCCTCCGCCGCCGCTTGCAGCGTGGCGCTCGTAAACATGCCGCCGCCCGCCGCGCCGCCAGCCGCACCACCGCCGCCGCCTCCACCGGCACCGTCAGTGTCAGCGCCTGGCAGCGTGCCGTGCATCTCACCTGGCGGTGCGCCAGCAGCCGCCCAATCGCGCTGGTGCAGCGGCAGCGCCAGGCACGAGGCCAGCGCGGAGGCGGCGCCCGACACCATGTCAAATGCCTCCATGGGCTCCCCCGCGCCGTCCTCATTAAGCGCGTCGTCACCGGCCGCCACGTGCGGATCATGACCGTTGTCGTCGTGCCAGTGCGGCATGTGAAACGCATGGCCGGCACCGCCCGGGCCGCCACCGCCCTCGTCATCCTCCTCCTCGTCGTCCTCGTCGTCATCCTCATCCTCATCCTCGTTGCCCTCCTCGTCAAGAAAGTCACCCTCGTCGTCCTCATCCTCCTCATCCTCATCATCCTCGTCCTCCTCGCCCTCCTCGTCATCCTCGCCATCGTCATCCTCTTCATCGTCGCCACCGTCGCCACCGTCGCCGCCGTGGCCATGCGCGCCGCTGCCATGCCCGCCGCCGCCGTGCCCGCTGCCGCCGCCGTGGGCACCGCTGCCGCCGTGGCCACCGCCACCGCCATCTGACAGGCCGGGAGGCAGCGGAATACCGCCAAAGTCCCACCCGCCAAATTGCATGCCGCCGGCCGCATCATGCACCGCATCTTCCTCATCCTCCTCGCCCGCATCATACGGCATTTCCCACTCATCGTCCACATCCTCGCTGCCGTCGTCTTCAACAGGCGCGTCCTCGTCGCTGTCCTCGCTGTCTGAGATGGCGTATTGCACGATTGCAATGTCGGGATCAGGGGCGGGCGCCGCAACCGGTGCGCCCGTACCTTCCACCAGCTCCCACAAGCCGCTCGGCCCTGCTGCCCTCGCCTCAATGCCTGCCCCCAACGCTGGCGGTGGCACAGCAGGCCCCGCGGCCGCAACTGCCGCGGCGCCCCCCCCACCACTGCCCTCACCACCGCCGCTGCCCCTTCCCGCCGCCCCCGAAACGCCGCCCGCACCGGGACCCGGGCCCCCACCTGCCCCGCCGCCACCATCCCCGCCGCCGCCGCCGCCACCGGCAGCACCTCTCATGCCGGTCTCGAACGCGTTGTCAGACGCCACACCCACGCGCGTGTACAAGTCCACGAGGGCGTGCAGGCGGCGGCAGGCGTCCAGATACTCTCGCCGGTTCTTCCTTGCCACGGTGTACGAGCGTGTGGGGTTGTCCACGCGGGTGAAGGAGTACCAGGCGGGCAGGGAGGGCGCCGACGCGCCATCCATGTTGCGGCCCATGCGCGTGGGGTGCACCTCGCCAGGTGTCGGTAGCTCGTTGCTGTCCAACATTGGCCAGTCCACGTCCCACGTGTTCGTCATCCGCCGCACGCCGCCCAGCACGGTGGCAGCTGCGAAGCTCACCATGCGGTCCACCGTGGTGGCAATGCGGCCGCCCTCCTGCTGGAACCAGTCAGCCATCAGGTTGCCAAACCCCGCCTCCAGCACGCGCACCAGGAATGGCTCCGTGTTGGCCAGGAAGGTGGCATTGTCGGCAACGTGCCGCAGAGTGGCGGGCGCGCCCCCGCCACACACCGCACCCCCCCCCCCCCCCCCCCCCCCCAGCGGCGGCGCCGGCTGGCGGTCATACAGCAGCGGGCGCAGCGGCGGTGGCGGCAGCATCCCGGCACCCGCCGCCGCTGCATTAACGTCAATCACTGCACCGCGAGTACCAGCCGCGGCGGCAGCAGCGGCGCCGCCGCCGGAGGTGGTAGCGGGCGTGGGAGCAGGCGCCACGCCAGCCACAGCCACGTCGTGATAGAATGCAGGCGTGCCGTCCACCCGCAGTGCGCCAACCAGCGGCTGCACCGCACCGCCGCAGCGGGTGGGCGCGGGGAAGGCGGGCGCGTGCGGCACCAGTACGACGCCGGCGGGCGTGCGCACCGCCGCGGTGGCGGCACCCCGCAGCAGTCGTGCCACACGGCTGACTTGCGTCACCGCCGTGTTGACACGGTCCACACCGTTGTCACGCGGGTCTGGGGCTGCCGGCAGGCGCATGCGCGCGTCAGAGGCGGCGCGCAGTGCCAGGCACTTCAGGCGCTCCATGCCGTCGGAGGCGTTGTAGCCCACCGTCTCCACCGCGGTGACGGTGGTGCCAACCAGGAAGCTGTGCGTCAGGAACGGCTCAAAGAGCGGCGGCAGCGCGCGCGTCTCCCCGCCGCCCGCCGGCGGCGTCCATGCCTGCGGTGCCGGGAACGCATACCGCACCGTCACGCCGCCCTCACCACCCTCAGTCTCACCCTCGGTGCTGAACAGCAGACGCTGGGCGGCGGTGAACAGCATGGACAGGCCGTCCTCTGCACCCGTGCGCTCCACCTCCGCGGTCAGCAGCGCAATGGCACCGAGCGCCATCAGGCTGGATGCCGCCTTCCCGCCCAGATGCAGCTCCAGCGCGCCGGGTTGCCCCACTGCAATGCTCTGCAGCAGTGCGCGCGCGCGCACCAACCCAGCAGCGTCCCTCGCGTGCAGTGCGCCGCCGGGCACGGACTCGCCACGCATCAGCGCCGCCACGTGCACCTCCAGCGGCGCGTGGCACAGCGCCAGCGACCACAGCCCGGGCACGGCGCACACCGTGCTCGTGGCCACTGCGTCGCCGTACCGCAGCACACGCCGCGCCAAGGTGGAGCCGCCCGGCTCCACCGCCATCAGCAAGCGCCGGTACGCCACCGCCGATAGCAGCTCATTGCCTTGCGATTGCAGGCGCGTGGCGGTGGCCAGCTCCGGCGTCGCCAGCGTTGCCAGCAGGCGCGGCAACAAGTCGGAGGTGGCAAACATGCCGCCACCCTCCCGCCCCGCCGACGTGGACAGCGGTGCCAGCACATCTACAAATGCAGACACCACGTCGCCCTCCGCGCCGGGCCGGATGCAATGAAGCAGGGCGCCCACGGCGCACACTACGCCTGCCACAGCGGACGCCGAGCGCACACACACGGGCGGCCGGAACCCTGCGGCATCCGCGGCGCGCCCGTTAGGCAGCGGGTCCGTCACCTGCCGCAGGTACGCCTCCGTGGACGCCATGGCGCTAACAGTGGCAGCCGCCAGGCGCACGTCAGCAGCCTCACTCAGCAATGGCGTGCCCAGCGCAGGGTGCGCCTCCCAGCCGCCCTCCCCCCGCCCGCGCACGTACACCTGCAGCGCGCCCATGGCCACCGACATCAGCCGCGACAGCACCCAGGCAGCCGACCGCCCCGGCAGGTGCGTCCCCGCAAACGCCTCCACGCTGCCGTCAAACCCACACGTCGCGCCAGGCGGGGCGACATGCGTGAGTGGGGTGGTGGGTGGGGTGGCAGTGGTGGCGGATGATGCGGCAGCGGCAGCTGCAGCAGCGCCACCAACGCTGCCCGCAATCGCGCGCAGGGGCGTGAAGCGCGGGTCATTCTCGCTGCCGCCGGCGCGCGCCAGCCAGGCGGCGGCCGCGCACACGGTGTGCAGGCGCGTGGCGGCGGTGGCGGGGTGGCCCGCACCCCAATCCACAAATACGCATGTTGACACAAAGGCGTCGATGGCGGGTTCTGGCAGGGCGGCATAGCCGCCATCCTCGCTGCTTGAGCTGGCGCAAAAGAGGGGCGGCGGGATGACCGGCAGGACGTCATCGCCGGGTGGCAACAGCGGCTGTGCCGGTGGCCATGCGTCGTCGTACGCAGTGGCGCGCGGCAGCCCTGGCACGCCACGCAGGAGGGCAGGGTGCTGCAGGCCCGGGTTGCTGCGCACTTGCTCCGCTACCGTGCCCACCCAAGCCGTCGACATGCCCCACGCACCCACGCCGTCGTCTTCGTAGTCAGTGCCGTCCAGGCAGGCCACGGTCGCCAGCACCACCTGCGCGGCGGACGTCATGAGCCGCCGGTAATGCGGCTGCGGCGTGGCATCAAACAGGTAGCCAGCCGCGGCCTGCGCGTCACGGAAGGATGCCAGCCGCGCAGACGCCTCTTGCGACGCCGGCAGCGTGCCATCCTCGCGAATGCGCCCCGCGCGCATGGCATCCTGCCACTGGCCAGCCGCCTCATTCGCCGCCACAGGGTCATCCAGGTCGTCATCCGTCCAAATGGCAGCCACGCCATCATCATAGGTTGGGACGCTACTGTGTGGTGCTGCCGCGCCTCCTGCTGCCGCCGGCACGCCTGCACCTGCTCCTGCAGCACTAGCACCGGCGCCACCGCCTGCACCAGCACCTGCACCGGCACCGCCCGCTGCTGCCGCCGCCGCCACACCTACATCTACCGCCCCGTCGCCACCCTCCTCGCCATCGTCACCCTCGCCATCATCACCCTCACCCTCGCCGTCCTCGCCGCCACCGTCCTCGTCGTCGGGCCTGCCGGCGGGGCCGTCAGCAAACCAGCCCGAGTGCGCGCCGCGGTAGGTTGGCTGCAGGATGGAGGTGGCGCTGCCGGTGGCAGCCAGGATGTGGCCGCCCAGGCGCGCGTCCACAGGCACCCAGCGCGGCAAGTAGGGCGTGCGCAGCTCGCTGGGCAGCGACAAGAGCTCTGGGAACAGGACGTCGTCGTGGCAGTCCACCGCCTCCGCCAGCGGGTGGTGCGCCATGACGCAGTGCAGCGCCACCAGCAGGCTCTCACCCACATCCACCGGCAGCGATCCAAGCGCAGCCACTACGGCGTCCCAGTGCGCGGCCGCGGCAGCGTCGGACAGCGGGTGGTAGGTTGGTGGCGGCGGCGGCAGGCCCAAGCGTACCTCCACGGCACGCCATACGCCGCCCACCGCGGCGTTGCGCACGGCGCGGTGCACAAACAGCTGCAGGAAGTAGTGCGCCGCCAGCGCGTCCATGGCGGTGCGGCGTGCGCCGGGCGGCATGGACGCGTCTGCAATGGCGTCGGCCAGTGGGCGCAGCGCGGTAGGGTGGCGCGCGTTCCGCGACGGCAGCGTGTAGTGGATAGCCATCTCCAGCAGCAGCGCGGCGGCGTCGCGGAAGGGGTCGCGGCCGCCCGGGTTGCTGTGCACGGTGCACGCCACCAGGGTGGCGGTGAGGGAGGGCAGCACGGCAGCCAGCACATTGAGGGGCGCCAGCAGGGAGGGTGTAGGTACGGTGGCCGCCAGCCCGCCAGCGGCAGTGCCCACCGCCCACCCGCCCGTGGCGCTAAGCGCCAGGCGGAAGTAGTCAAAGGCGCACCAGGCGGCACGCGGCACAGCGCTCCACGCCACCAGCGGCGGCGCGGCGGTGGCGCGCGTGGCGGCAGGCGTGCGCCCCGCTGCCCGCATGGCGGCCGGCCGGTGCGCCGCCACGGCAGCCAGCAGGGTGTTAAAGAAACGAGCGGTGGTGAGCAGGAAGAGCTGCGACACGCCCGCGCCGCCGCGCATGGCGGGGCCCAGCGCCGTGTACGCCACCAGGGCGCGCGCGGCGGCATCTAGAAAGCGGTCTGCGACGGCGGCCACCGCGCGCGGCTCCGCGCCCAGCGCCGGCACCACCAGGCTGGCCGCCACCTTGGGCGCGCCCTCCCGCAGGTCCGCCAGGCTGGGGAGCAGCGCCACCAGCGTCAACGCCAGGTCGGCGGTGCGCGCCCAGCTCGTCACGCCTGCCAGCCGGCGCAGCGCGGCCGGCAGCCAGGTGTGCCACGGCAGCAGTGGCAGGGCGGCTGGCGGCATGGGCGTGGCCGCCGCTGCGGCGGTAGGCGGCGCCACCAACGCGCGCACCGCGGCATCCGCATGCACGCCCGCCAACCACCCGCCCTCCCCCTCCACCGCCTCCTGCCAGTGCGACTCGCGCGTCGTGACGCGGAAGGCGCGGCACGTGCCTGCCAGCGCCACCATTGCCGTCGGCCCGCCGTACAGGCCAATGCGCGCCAGCGCATTCTCTGGCAGCCCCGCTGCCAGGGAGGATGCTGCTGCTGCTGGGGTGGTGGCGGCGGCGGCAGCGGCAGCGGCAGCGGCGGCAGCCGCGGCGGCAGCGGTAGGCGCAGCTATGCTGGCGATCATAGCTTCATCCACTTGCGGCTCTTCTATTGTGACTGCCGGTGCGGCTGGTGGCGACGGCGGTGGTGGCGGTGGCGCGGCAGCCGAGGCGAGTGGCGCCGCTGCCGTCGCAGCAGCATCCCCGCTGCCCTCCATGGCTCCACCCGTGTTGCTTTGCGAAGTTGCCAGGGATACCGGTATGACAGCTGCCCTCTTCCGCGACCTCTCAACGACTCCCTCTCTCCAAGAGTGTCTCTCCCCAATGCTCCTCCCCCTGTCTCCCTCCTATCTGCCCCCCAACCTCCTCAGCTCTCTCCTCTCGTTGCTACTCTCGCTGCTCACCTCTCCCTGCTACCCCTGCTACCACCACAGTTGCTGCTCTCTCTGCTCTCTACTCGCCCTCTACTGCTCTCTCTCTACTCTCCTACTGTCCCACACTCTCCCTAATGTAATGCAGCAACCCGGCGACGCGTAAACATAAAAACGGCGCAGGCGGCGCTCTATCTATGCGGGCGAGTTGGGGCGCCCAGATATGGCGTTGCGGCGCGGCGGCGTGACTGACCTGTCATTACAATGTAGTGGTATTGGTGCGAGAGAGAATTATGGTTGAATGTCAGCACCGCAGACATGGCACTTCTGGCTGCCTTTTCGACGCCACTGCCGCTGCCCAGGCGCCGACCACCAGCCGATTGGATTTTAAGGTGTGTGTGGAGTGTACTGGTGACTTGGTGGTTGACAAATTCCCCGTCCCCTCCAAGTCTCAGCTCAAAGTTCCCTCTCCTCTCGCCCTCTACTGGCACTGATGCTACGCACAGGTAGCCAGGGGGAGGGGAGGCAATTGTCACCGCTGGAGTTGCTGTCTGCCACGCGCCTGCCAGTGCCACCATGGCAGCCGCCGCCGCCGCCGCCGCGTCTGGCTCCGCCGACGCACCCATCGTCGGTACGTGCCCCCACCCTTGGGAGCACCGTAGTGGGTAGAGAGAGGAGAGAGAGAGAGAGGGGAGAGAGAGACTCTGAGAGAGTACCGGTAGGGAGGAGTAGGAGAGTAGAGAGGAGAGGGAGAGAGGGGAGAGAGGGAGAGGGAGGGAGAGAGTAGTACAGTAGTGGGATGTGTGAAAGGAGGAAGTCAATGAGTTCAGCTGTATCGGTACAGCAGGGCTGTAGGTACTAGCCTCTGTGTGCTGGAGGTGCCAGCAGCGTCGTTGGGTGTGCCAGTCGCCATCGCCGTCGCACCAAAGTCGGACCCACCAGCGGCCACTGGGACCATGGGTGTGGGTGGTACCATACCGGTGGTATCTCAGGGGTGATCGGTCGGAAATCGGGCATGCCACGCAGTGAAAGCGCGGGGGATGAGTGTGTAGTTGGGAGTATG